>Ga0194132_10000396_pt1 | contig 89213 bp, 81 predicted proteins | sample TA2KigOf80mmetaG_FD_148612 | JGI IMG/M metagenome (GOLD analysis project Ga0194132, IMG submission 148612) | Freshwater microbial communities from Lake Tanganyika, Tanzania - TA2015054 Kigoma Offshore 80m | ecosystem: Environmental > Aquatic > Freshwater > Lake | place: Tanzania: Lake... | reverse complement strand
TGCTCGCCAGCATTGCCCGTCTCCGCTTCACCGGCGAGCCCAGACTACCATGACTTTTTTCCAGGCCTCGGAAAAGGGGACATTCTTACTTTGCCAGCCAGGGGGACATTTCTACTTTGCCTTGACAGGAGGCCCTCGGAGGCTTGACAGGAGCGCTAGTGAGTGTATACTGCTTTCGTGCCGGGAGCCAAAATGGAGATTCCGGTTTCATCCGAGGTTTGAAGACTATGCGTGGCGCCCTGACAAAATTCGGTGTCTTTTGTCTAGGGCTGGTTCCGACGCTGGCCGACCGTCCCGGGGCGCGCATCCCCCAGCATCCCTATCTGTTTCTGGTGAACATTGAAGAGGCGCGGATGCAGATCACCGGTCCACAAGGGTCCGTGCCGACACGCCTGCAGGGACAGTTGCTGTTTGCGAGCATACAGCACGGTCCGGCGTTCAGTTCTCCGATTCAGATCGCCGGCGGGCTGTTGCGCGCGGACGCCGTGACGCTGGGCGGCCAGTCCACGGGTGCGCTGGTGTTTCGATTCGACAACGCGGTCGGCACGGTCGAGTCGCCTCGGGAGCCCGCCGGCCGGTTCCGGATTCAGGCGCGTCTCGAAGGGGCGCTTCTCTACGATGCGCTCGACCAGCGGCTGGGAAAGCGGATGTTTGATGATTACGCTTGGCCGGCGGAGCAGCCGGTGGCGGCGCAGTTGGAACTGACGGCTGATTATGATGCACGCCGAGTTACGCTCGATGGCCCGATGAGGTTCAGCTTTCAGGCAGGTGCGGTGCCGCTCGGCGAGGTGAGCAGTGGCGTTCTGCACAATGCAAGAGTGAGCGTGCCATTCGAGCCGTTGCTTGCTCTTGAAAGCAACCAGTGGGAACTGTGCATCGAGTTCGTGTACATGGGTGACAAAACGCTCTGGAAGGACGACCTCGACAAGATGATCGAGGATGCCAACCAGATCTGGCAGAAATGCCGCATCCGTATCCGCACCGGATTTCCCGGGGAAACCTGCGTGAAAGTGGTTCTTAAGGACAGCACTAAGGAGGGTGGTGGCGCGGCTTGCGATCCGGGCGGGAAGGCCGGGGACTCGTCCGTCGTGGTGGGCCGAAACGTTGTGGATGACTGCAAGAAGCGGGGTGTCGCCACCACGTTCGGACAGATTCTGGCGCATGAGTTGGGACATGCATTGGGCCTGCCTCAGAACAACAACGCGCCGAAAGGATTGATGAGCGATTGCGCGCCGAATGGGATGGTGAACGACGACGATTGCAGGAAGGCACGGGCGAAGGCGCACAAGGTTCACACGCCGCAGGCACTGGCCGAAGCCGCAAGGTCGATTGGAGCGCCTGCGCCAGAGATGCATCAGGGGCGCTTTGATTTTCGCAACGAAACCGGCCAGGATGTGACGGACTTGCATATCGAGTTCTCGACCGCCGTTTGGGTGAGCGGGATCTTTGATACGGGAATGTTCCGCGACTTCGGAGGCGAAGGAACCTCCTCCCTCAACCTCGGGCGCGGGACGGTGCCGGTGGCCAAAGGAACTGGTGTTGGCGTCTCCGTTTCTAGCGTGGGGCCGGCGCCGAAATGCAAGTCCTGCTACTGGACGGTCGGCAATAAGCCAGTGATGAAGAACGGCAAGACGTTCGGCTGCGCATGCCCGGAGTAGGAATCAGAAAGTAAAGATCTGGCTTGCCCTCAGGCGGCGTCGCGGACTTCAAGAGACAACTGCTTTCCAAGCGCCGCCAGCGCAGCCTGAATCCGTGCTGGTTTTGACGTCTTGAGCCCGAAAGCGCCTTGACCTTGATCGATCGAACCGGTGGGCCCTTCGGCTCGGGCGGTCGCGAGTACAACCCAATGCTTACGATGAGCAGGCAAATGAGCGCTCGGCGCAAGGCTATATCCAGCTCCTTCGTGCTCGCCATCATAGCGCGTGCCTGGATGAATGGCCTGCGCCGGCACCTTGGCTAACCGAACCGTCCACACGCGATACTTTCAGGCTCACTCTGCGTTGGAAACCCGCGCCCACTTGAACACACCGCCGCGAACAGCGACACTGGAATCGGAGCCCGTTCCACCATGCACCTCCGCCTTCTCAGTCTGGCCATCGCATTCGCCGGCCTGCTGGCCGCGGCGAATATCAAGCTCTATCTGAAAGACGGCGAGCACCACGTAGTCCGCGAATACCGCGTCGAAGGCGACCGTGTCCGGTTCTACTCCATCGAACGTGCCGATTGGGAAGAGATCCCCTCCGAAATCGTCGACCTGAAGCGCACGGAAAACGAGATCCAGTCGCGCCAGGATTCCGTTCGCGCCACCGAAAAGGCAGAGGCCGAAGAAGCCGCCGCCGAACGGGCCGAACTCAAGGAGATCCGGTCGGTGCCCCCCGAAACCGGCGCCTATTGGGTGGACGGCGCCACCATCAAACCGCTCAAGCAAGCTGAATCGAAGCTCCAGAACAACAAGAGACGGTCGATTCTCAAAGCCATGACGCCCATCCCCGTCGTGAACGGGAAAGCCACCGTCGAACTCGACGGCGAGCATTCGGCGTTCACCATCACGGAGCCGCGTCCCGAATTCTACATCCGCCTCTCGGAGATCGAACGGTTCGCCATCCTGCGCCTGAAGCCGGGCAAAGGCGTTCGCATCGTGCAGGAACTGACCATTGCACCCGTGGTCAACATGGTCACCGAGGAAAAACAGGATCTTGTCGAAACGTTCCGCCGCCAGATGGGCAGCGAACTCTACAAAGTCTGGCCCACCGAACCGCTACCCCCGGGCGACTACGCCGTCGTCGAGTACACCGAAGGCAAGATCAATATTCAGGTTTGGGATTTCCGGATTGCCGGGGAAGGAAAATAGACCAATGCTGATGGCCGGAAACCCCGCGCCCGCGTTCGAACTGCCGCTGCTGGGCGGCGCCGTGCAAACACTGAAAACCCTCACTACATCCGGCCCGGTGGTCCTCGCATTCTTCAAGGTGAGTTGCCCGGTGTGCCAGTTGACGTTCCCGTTCCTCGACCGTCTGGCCCGCGCCGGCTCTCTTCCCGTGGTGGGCGTCTCTCAGGACAATGCCCGCAACACCGAAGGTTTCAACCGTGCTTTTGGCGTGACCTTTCCGGTCCTGCTGGACGCCGCCGGATATCCGGCCAGCAATGCCTTCGGCATCACCCACGTGCCGTCGATGTTCGTTGTCGAGCCGGGCGCCGCCATCTCCTGGGCCTCCAGCGGCTTTGATAAGAAGGCCCTGGAAGAGTTGGCGGCGCGCGCCGGAGTGGCCTTGTTCCAGCCACACGAAGCCGTGCCCCTGCTGCGCCCCGGTTGATCTTCCAGGAACTGAAGCCCGGCGGGCTTTGCCTTCATTCTCAATCCACCTTCCGCTTCCACTACACTGGGAGAAAGGAATATGCCGAAGATCACCAACGTGCTTGAGGGCGCCTCCGCGCTCGTCAAAGGCCTCAGCATCACGTTCAAGGAGATGATGCAGCCTACGCTCACGGATGACTATCCGGACAAGCCCCCCGTTTTCCAGGAGCGTTTCCGCGGCGCGCATGTCCTGCAGCGCGACGAGTTCGGCCTCGAAAAGTGCGTGGCCTGCTTCCTTTGCGCCGCCGCCTGCCCTTCCGAATGCATTCACATTGAAGCCGAAGAGAACACTGAACAGGTAAGGATTTCGGGCGGTGAGCGCTACGCCTCGGTCTATAACATTGACTACAACCGCTGCATCTTCTGCGGCTATTGCGTTGAGGCCTGCCCCACCGACGCCATCACGCATGGGCATGGCTTCGAACTGGCCAGCTACGATACCTCCACGCTGATCTATCGCAAGGAGAACATGTTGGTGGCGCTTCCCGCGGACGCCAAGCCGGTTCGGATCCACGAACAGGCCCCCGCCGGCGGCCACCACTAGACTCCGGTGGACGTAGACTGGTTCCCGCTGTGGCTCAGTCTGCGCGTGGCCGCGCTCTCCACTCTTCTTGCGGCCGGACTCGGTCTGTGGATCGCCTACCTGCTCGCCAACCGCGCCTTTCCCGGTAAAGAGGCGCTCGATGCCGCGGTGTCATTGCCGCTGGTGCTGCCGCCCACCGTTCTCGGCTACTATCTGCTGGTCCTTCTGGGCCGCACCAGTCCTCTGGGCGCCGTCTATGAGTGGCTCTTCGGCGGGCCCCTGGTGTTCACCTGGCAGGCCGCCGTGGCCGCGGCGTTTCTGCACTCCGCGCCACTGCTGGTGAAGTCGTCGCGAGCCGCGCTCGAATCGGTGGATCACAGCTATGAACGGGCGGCCCGCTGCCTCGGCGCCCCCGAATGGAAGCTGTTCTGGCGGGTGACTTTTCCGCTTGCCAGGCGGCCCATTTTTGCCGCCGTGGCGCTGGCTTTCGCGCGGTCCCTGGGCGATTTCGGCGTCACCATCATGATCGCCGGCAACATTCCCGGGCGGACGCAAACCGTCGCCGTCGCCATCTATGACGCCGTGGAAGCCGGCAACGGCGCCCTGGCGCGGCTGCTTGTTCTGGTGGTCTCCGCGGTGGCCATTCTGATTCTCTGGTTGGCCAACCGGCTAACCGGGCGGCAGGCGCGGTCATGATTGAAGCCAGGATCAAGAAGACCTTCGCCGCCTCGCCGGGTTCGGCCGGCTTCACGCTCGATATCGCATTCACGGCCCAGGCCGGTGTCACCGTCCTGTTCGGCCCCAGCGGCGCGGGCAAGACCCTCACCCTCGACGCGCTCGCCGGATTTCTGGCGCCCGATGAAGGCCGCATCCTGCTCGACGATCAGATCCTGTTCGACGGAGCCACCCGGGTCAACCTGCCTCCCCAGCGGCGGAACTGCGGCTACGTCTTCCAGAACTACGCCCTCTTCCCCCACATGACCCTGCGGCAGAACCTGGAGTTCGCGGCCGAACGCCGCCCGCCGCTGGAACGCCACCGGCGCGTCAACGAAATGCTCGAAAAGTTCGCCCTCACCGGCGTCGCCTCCCGGCGTCCCGGCGAGGTGTCCGGCGGCCAGCAGCAGCGCTGCTCCATTGCCCGGGCGTTGATCGGGGCGCCGCGCATGCTGCTGCTCGATGAACCCTCACGCGGGCTGGATGCCCCGCTGCGTGCCGGTTTCTATCAGGCCGTGCGCCAGGTTCGCGAAGAGTTCGCCCTCCCCATCGTGCTGGTCACTCATGACCTTGAGGAGTGCTTCGAACTGGGTGGACGGATGCTGGTGCTGCGCGAGGGCAGGCTGGCACAACAAGGGTCCCCAAGGGAGATTACCGTGGCGCCCGCCTCGGCCGAAGTCGCCCAGCTGCTTGGCGGATATTCCCTGCTCGACGCTGAGATTCTGGCGCTTGACCCCGGCCGGAACACAAGCAGGCTGCGTCTGCTGGAGGCCACCCTCGGCGCAGCCGAAATCGCCGGGCCTTACCTGCCAGGGCACTTCCGGGGCGATCGAGTGCAGCTCTGCCTTCGTCAGGACGCGCTCAGGGGGCAACCGCGCCAAGGGGGCTTGGGCGTCAATCAGGTGGCCGTGCAACTCATCGAATGGTCGGAGCGGCCGCGTGGATCGATGGCCCGCTTCAACGCCGGCCTCGCCGCCGAAGTCAGCTTGGCCAACGCCGAGGCGTGGCGGCACCTCAAGGATTGGCTGATCGAGATTCCGGCCGAAGCGGTCCGGGCGCTATGACACGCCCGTCTGTCACGCCCCCCACTTGATCAGGTTGTGGCACGGACGCGTCAACGGATCGTCCGAATGGTTCGGACTCACCCGCAGCGAATACCCCAGCCGCCCCGTTTGGCTGGGCACGAAATCGCGCCCGAAGACATGGCTTTCGCCTGCTTCCCCGGCCGGCGGCAGTACCACCACCTCCGTATCCTGAAGCTGGCCGTTGGCGCCCAGTCGGCCCACCACGGCCTCCACCCGGACATCGGCGGGCGAAAGCCCGGCCAGGTGGATTCCCGCTCGAAGCGGAATCGGGTGGCCGCTCACCACGGAATCGCCGGGGCCGGAACCCAGGTCCACGAAACGGATCCGCTCCCACGCACGGGCCACGTCACGCGACCACGATGTATGCTCGCGCGCCGCCTGGAAACCATGGCGCGACATTTCGGTGAACCCCTGGTGCGCCGGTTCGTACAACTGCGTCATGTAGTTGTGGATCATGCGCTGCGAATTGAACATCGGGCTCATGTTCTTGAGGCAGGTCTTCACCCGCATCATCCAGTCGTGCGGCACGCCTTCCACGCGATTGGCGTAGTACATCGGCACAATCTCGTTTTCCAGCATCGAATAGACGGCGCTGGCGTGGATGTCGTCCTGATCCGGTTCGTACGGCTCCCGGTCCCCAATCGCCCAGCCGCCTGAAGTCTCGAACGCTTCGTCCCACCAGCCATCCAGTACGCTCAGATTCAGCACGCCGTTCAGGGCGGCCTTCATGCCGCTGGTGCCGCAGGCCTCTTCGCCCCGCTTGGGGTTGTTCAGCCACAGGTCGACGCCCTGCACCATCTCCCGCGCCACCTGCAGGCCGTAGTTCTCAATGAACACCACCCGGTGCGCCACGTCGTTGTCCCTAGCCAGTTGCACAATCTCCCGAATGTAGGTCTTGCCCGGGTGATCCTTGGGATGGGCCTTGCCGGCAATCACAAGCTGCACCGGCTGGCCCGCGCGGTTCAGAATCTTCTTCAGCCGCGCGAAGTCACGGAAGATCAGCGTGGCCCGCTTATAGGTGGCAAACCGCCGTGCGAAGCCGATCGTGAAGACGTCGGGATCGAAGATCTCGCCCAACCGCTTCACTTCCGCCGCCGGGGCGCGGCCGGCCACGGCCGCCGAGACCAGCTTCTCCCGGATGTAGTTCACCAGTTGCCGCTTCCGCCGCTTGTGGGATTCCCACAACTCCTGCTCCGGAATCTCCTCAATCTGGTGCCATGTGCGCCCATCCTGATAGCCTTCACGCCAGTCCGGCTGCAGGTAATTGTCGTAGATGGCCGCCAGGTCGCTGTTGAGCCACGTGGGCAGATGGACGCCGTTGGTCACCGACGTAATCGGTACCTCCCACACCGGCAGTTGCGGCCAAAGATCCTGCCACATCTCCTGGGACACGTCCCGGTGAAGGACGCTCACCGCGTTGCGATAGGACGATGTCTTCATGGCCAGGATCGCCATCGTGAACTGCTCGCCGGGATTGGCCGGATTGCTGCGGCCCAAAGCGAAGAACTGGTCCAGGCCGATCCCGGCTTCATGGCAGTACTCGGCCATGTACTCATGCACCAGACTGGCGTCGAACCGGTCAATGCCGGCCGGCACGGAGGTGTGCGTGGTGAATACGTTGCTCGTGCGGGAGGCGTCCAGAGCCTCATCGAAGGTCAGGCCTTCCTCTCGCATCAGCACACGAACGCGTTCCACGGCCAGAAACGCCGAATGGCCTTCGTTCATGTGGAACACCGTGGGCTTCAATCCCGCCGCCTTAAGCGCCCGCAGGCCGCCCACACCCAGTACAATCTCCTGCCTGATCCGCGTGTGCGCATCGCCGCCATAGAGCTGGTTGGTGATCTCGCGCACTTCGGGGTTTTCATTCGCCGGGATGTTGGTGTCAAGAAGCATCAGCCGCGTCTTGCCCACCCGCGCCTCCCACACCTTGATGTGGCACACACCCAGCGGAAGTTTGACGCTCACCGTGATCTCGCCGCCCTCCGTGTCCAGCCACGGCGTCACCGGCATGTTCGGGAACTCATTGACCGGGTAGCGTTCCTGCTGCCACCCATCCGGATTGAGCACCTGGCGCAGATAACCCTTCTGGTAGAGCAGGCCCACGCCCACCAGCGGAACACCGGCGTCGCTTGAGGCCTTCAGATGGTCCCCGCTCAGCACGCCCAGACCGCCTGAATAGATCTGCAGGCAGTCTACGATGCCGTATTCCATCGAAAAGTAGCCCACAAGCATCCCCGGCTGGCCCACGTTCCCCGATGCCAGGTAGTTGTCCAGGCGTTCGCAGGCGCGGCGGTAAATCGCCAGATAGCGCGGGTCCTTGGAGGCCTTTTCGATCACATCCTGCGGAAGCTGGCTCAGCATCAGAACAGGGTTGTGCCCGCCGCGCCACATCACCGGGTCCAGCCGGCGGAAGAGACTCCTCAGGTGGTGGTCCCACCCCCACAGAAGGTTGTAGGCGATCTCGGGCAGGCGCGCAAGGCTGGCTGGCAGAGCGGGACGGACCAGAAAGTCCCTGATTGGTTGAACTTGAAAACCCATGAAGTGGCGAGGTACTCCTTCACGATAGCAGGAACATCTCCTGGCCCGGATAGTACTGCCCCGGCGCGGAAACTTCCTCTACTCTCTTCATCGGCCATCCGGTTCCGGTACACTACGTTCGTCTTGACTCGACGCACCTTTCTCGCCGCCGCGGCCACCGCCCTGGGCTCAACTCAGCCGCGCCCCAACATCGTGTTCCTCATGCCGGACCAGTTTCGCGGCATGGCCATGGGCTGTGCGGGCGACCCGAATGCCCGCACCCCCAACATTGACCGGCTGGCCGTGGCTGGCCTCTACCTCCCACATACCTACGCAAACACCCCCGTCTGCTGCCCCGCCCGGGCGAACATCCTCACGGGCGCCTACGCGCACCGTAACGGCATGATTGCCAACGACTTGCGGCTGCGGGAGTCGGAAGTAACGCTGGCTGAGATCCTCCGCTCAGCCGGCTATCGCACCGGTTTTGTTGGAAAATGGCACCTCGACGGCGGCCCCCGGATGCCCGGTTTCGTGCCGCCCGGCGATCGCCGCCAGGGGTTCGAATGGTGGGCCGCCAACGAATGCAGCCACGCCCACTTCAACACCCAATACTTCCGCGATTCGCCCGAACCCTTGCCCATGAAAAAGTTCGAAGCCGAGGGCTGGACGGATCTTGGGCTTGAGTTCCTCGATGCCTGGAAGACGGACAAACGCCCCTTCTTCCTCACCATTCAGATGGGCCCGCCCCACGATCCCTACAAGGCGCCGCCCGAGTACTCGCGGCGTTACGACCCGGCCCGCCTCCAGTTACGGCCCAACTTCCAGGCGGCCGCCAACGGCGTCACGCCTGCCCAACTCGCGGAGTACTACGCGATGATTGAGGCTGTCGACGATCAGGTGGGCCGCGTGGTAAGCAAACTGGATGAATTGGGTCTGGCCCGCGACACCATTGTGCTGTTTTCGAGCGACCACGGAGACATGCTCGGCTCCCAGGGCCTCCGGTTGAAGCGCAAACCCTGGGAGGAGTCGATCCGAATTCCCGGCATTGTGCGCTATCCTGCCCGGATCAAACCGGGTGGCAAAACAGATGCCATCTTCACCCAGGTGGACTTCGCGCCCACCCTGCTCGGCCTGTGCGGCATCCCCCGGCCCCGGGCGATGCAGGGCACGGACCTCACAAACGTGCTCACCGGGAGCGCTTCCAAGGGTCCTGAAGCGGCTTTTTTGCAGATTTTTGGTCCGTTTCAGGGTGACGGAACACCCCATTCCTGGCGGGGCCTGAGGACAAACCGGTACACCTACGCGCGAACCGAGGCCAAGCCATGGGTGCTTTACGACAACAAAGAGGACCCTTTTCAGCGGAAAAACCTGGTGGATGACCCGGATTCGGCGGCCCTCATCCGCAAGCTGGATCGCGACCTCGCCGCGTGGATGCGCCGGACCGGCGACCGGTGGAGCATCAACTGGACCCACCCGGTGGAAGACGCCGGGCGCCTGTACCGCACCGGCACGTACTACAGCGTGGACGATTATCTTAAGGATCAAGGAGTTACAGTTCGATGAGATCCCTCTTATGGCTGATCGCCACCCCCCTGCTGGCGGCCGTGATTCCAGCCGACACCACCGGCGTCCGCCCGGGCCGGGTCACCGTGCGCGCATCCGGGGAACTGCTGACCGTGGAGTGGCGCGACGCCCGCTCCCGGGTTCGTTCCGCCGATTTCAACCTGGACACCGCCAAACCCGTGATTGCGGCTCTCAAACTGGAAGGGGTGGCTCTGGCCGAGCGGATCAACCCGGTTTTCAACATCGAAACCGGCAAGCGGCGCGGTGGTTGGGACGAGTTCTTCGATTATCCGCCCAGCCACCCCGAGGGTACCCGGCGGTTCCTGCCCCAGTTCCGGCCCACGCGGGCCCAGGCGACCGGCAATGGCGCCCGGGCGGAGGTCTGCCTGGACGGCCTTACCGCAGGTCCGTTCGTGGGGCGGTGGTGCTACACCTTCTTTGACGGCTCCAGCCTCATTCAGCAGGAGGCCGTACTAACGACTAGCGAACCCGACACGGCCTATTTCTACGATGCCGGCATCCGGATGGCGGGCGATGCGGACCGCCGCCCCGGCAACAACATGGAAAGCCGCATATCCTATTTCGACACGTCGGGTTCGTTTCAAACCATCCCGACCGACGGTCCGGACCGGCGTCCGGTGGCGGCCCGGTTCCGGATGATCTCGGCGGCCATGGGCCGGGGGAGTGTGGTGGTGTTTCCTCTGCCGCATCAATACTTTATGCCCCGCGACTTCACCACGAATCTGGCCCATGTGTGGCATTCGGGCTGGCGCGGCCAGATCGGCCTGGGGATCCGGCAGTTGAACGACGAGGACTGGCGCTTCTACCCTTGGATGAACGCCCCGCCCGGCACCGAGCAGCGGATGAGCCTGTTCCTGATCGCCGATGACCGCCCGCCGCGGGCCGCCATGGACGATGCCCTGCGGTACACCCACGGGGACCGCTACGTGCACGTTCCCGGCTACCGGACGCTGGCCGCCCACTGGCACCTGGCATACACCGTGCAAGCCCTGGCCCAGAAACCGGGCTGGGTGCCGCCGTGGAAGACGGTGCTGAAGAGTATGGGCGTGGATGCGGCCATGATCATGGACTTTCACGGCGACGGCCATCCCCAGGACCGCGGAGAAACGCGTTTGAAGGAGCTGGAAGCCTACTACCGCTACACCCGGGCGCTCTCCGATCCTGAGTTTCTGGTGATCCCGGCCGAGGAGGCCAACGTCCATCTGGGGGGCCACTGGGCGGTGGTCTTTCCGAAGCCCGTCCAGTGGATCATGAGCCGGCGCCCGAACGAGCCGTTCGTCACCCAGGACCCGGTGTTCGGCAAGGTCTATCGCACGGGGAATCCGAAGGAGATGCTGGATCTGGTGCGCGCCGAGGGCGGCTTCATGTACCAGACACACCCGCGCACCAAGGGGTCGAAGGGGTTCCCGGATAAGATCATGGACACGGAGCCCTTCCGCGATCCGCGGTACTGGGGCGCGGGGTGGAAGCAGATGCCTGCTGACTTGTCATCGCCCCGCCTGGGCGACCGGTCCCTCAAGCTCCTCGACGACCTCAATCACCGGGACCTGCCCAAGCGGCTGCTGGCCGAAACGGACCTGTTCCAGTTCGATGCGACGCACGAAGTCTACGCGCACATGAACGTGAACTACGTGCGGATTGGCGAGGTGCCGGGGTTTGACTCCTATGGAACGATGCTTGACGCGATCGACCGTGGGAACTACTTCATGTCCACCGGCGAAGTGCTGTTGCCGCGGACAGTGATCGGCGGCGATCAGGGCGCCATCACAGTGCGCGCGGTGGTGGAGAACACCTTCCCGCTGCGCATGGCCGAAGTGGTGTGGGGTGACGGGACCGAAGTACGCCGGCAGGTCTTTGACCTTTCGGATACCCCCGAGTTCCGCCGTTCGAACTACGAGTGGACGGTGCAGGCCCCGGGCTGGCGCTGGGCCCGCGTGGCGGTCTGGGACGTGGCGGGCAATGGGGCCTTCGTCAATCCCACCCGGCGCGCGGGGTTGAGCGCGCGGGCGGATTTCGAGGGCGGTTCCATTGGCCGCGTGGAGGCGCAGGGGGAGCGAGGACTGCGATTGGCTCTGGCGGGCGACAAGGACCAGGATGGGCGCAACCGGCAGGCCAACTGGTACTACTTTCGCGTCGATGGCCAGGGGGCGCAGCCGGTGACGCTCGATCTGGTGGATCTGCCGGGTGAGTACAACTACAAACCCAACCGGGGCGCGGTGACCGCGGACACGCCGCCCGTGATCAGCTACGACAACCAGACCTGGAGCCACGTGGAAACTTTCGAGTACGATGCGGCGGAGCCGCGGATGCGGCTGACGATCCAGCCCAGGCAGTTCCCGTTCTGGATCGCGCACGTGCCACCGTACACGGGCGAGCATCTGGCACGGCTGCGCCAGCGGGCCCAAGGGCGGCGCGGCTTCCGCGAAGAGGTGATCGGCAAGAGCGTTCAGGGCCGGCCGCTCTACCTTTGGACCATTGGCAGCGGCGCCAAGACCGCCTGGCTGATGTTCCGGCAGCATGGCTGGGAGACGGGTTCTTCGTGGGCCGGTGAGGGTTTGGTGCGGAAGTTGCTGGAGGGCGGCGGTGGGGACGTGACCTGGAAGATTGTCCCCATGCCGGATCCGGATGGAGTGGCTCGCGGGAATGTTCGATTCAACGTTCACGGCTTCGACCTGAACCGGAACTGGGACACACCGGACCCGGTCAAGATGCCCGAGAACCACGCTGTGATGAAGGCGATGGAAGGGTGGCGCGCGGGCGGCGGCACCGTGGATCTGTTCCTGACACTGCACAACACCGAAACGTCGGAGTATCTGGAAGGCCCTCCGGGCGGCGCGCATCACGAACTGGCGGCGGGGTTCTTCGACCGCATGGAGAAATTCAGTACGTTCAACCCGTCAAGGCCCCTCTTTCACTCCGAGGTGACCACAACGCCGGGGAAGCCTGGACGGATGACTGTGGCACAGGGCTTGTTTGCCTGGTGGGGCATCCCCGCATTCACCATGGAACAGCGGATTTCGATGAACAGCAGGCTGGGCCGCCGCCCGCTGGTGGAGGACCGGGTGCGATTCGGAGAACAATTGGCCGCCGCAATTGGGCAACTCCTGGGAAAAACATAGCTGGATTCGATACAATCCTCCCGTCCGTTGACTCACTCAACACTCAGGAGGAAACATGCGTGCAGTTCTGCTTATCCTTTTCGCCGTGTCCACACTTCCGGGCGCGGTTGTAGGAGAAATCACCACAACCTTCGATTTCATGCTCATGGGAACTGGCGGCATTCCGCTGGGACGCGCCATGGGCCCGGCGCAGCCGGATGATAGCGCGGGATTCCGGTTTGTGATGTCCAAGGTCACGATATCGGGAAAAGCCGTCGGGAAAACGATCATTCAGAACAACGGCGACGGGAACGTGGGTAGCGGATCCCCGCTCAACATTTTCAGTGAATTCAACCTTATGTTCGGCGCGAAAATCGAGGATATCGATCCGGTGAACAACTTCTTCCCGGCCCTCGCCTCACCGATCATGCGTTCCGGTTTTTCGAGCAAGGCGACGCTTGAAAGCGCCGGCTGCGCAGCCGACCTCAGCAAACCGAATTTTGGCTGCTTCCCGCCCGTCGGCGCCACATTCTCCGGCACCTTCGAAACCACGATCCCCTTCCCGTTCGACATCAACGGAGACGGGGCGAACGACAGCATCCACATCCTGGCGTCGATGAACACCATCCGCGATCTGATTTCGACAGCCATCCTGGGAAGCGAGCATCACGCGGTGGTAACCCTGGATGCGATGTTCCATGGTTCGGTGAACCCGCCGTTTTCGATTCCTCTGGATGGAGAAATCCTGATGAAGTCGACATTGCTGCACAACCCGGTGCCGGAACCGGCGGCGGGCTGGCTGCTGAGCGCCGGACTGGGCGGCCTCTGGTGGATGCGGCGCCGGCGTTAGCGGGTGACGCCCACCACAACCGGATCGCCGTATTGAGCAGTCGCCAGGGAGCGGACCTGGACCACATTTTGTCCGGGCCGCACCGTGGCTGGAATCTGGGCTGAGATCTGCGTTGGCGAAGTCTGCAAAAGCGGCAGCGGCACGTCGTTGAACGTGACGCAGGTGCCGCCAAGAACCGTCGGCGCCGGCAGTTGGTCCGCCGTAGCGGCGCCCGCCAGATTCAGGCCCGTGATGGTCACGAACGAACCGGGCCGGATGACGGCCGTTCCGTCGGTGGAGTTCACCACGTTCCGGGCGCCGTTGGGCAGCCTTGGCTGGGTGGCGGTGCTGGCGGGTGTGGTTGGAATGACGCTGAGGCCCGAGATGGTGATGGCGTACACGGTGCCCTTCGAATCCGTCACCATCTGGCGTGAACCGATGTTGGCTCGCTGGGCGCCGAACACATTGGTGACCGGATTTTCGGGAACGATGCCGGCCACGGACTCCGCCTGAGTCCGGATGTCGACCACCTCGAGCGTCGTGCGTGGATCGTCACGTGTGGCAACGGTGATGTTCTGGCGCACCGGTGTGGTGAGGCGGACGAAGCGCGACTCGCTCATCGGGTAAACCGACGCCACGTTGCGCTGGCCGGCGCTGACGATGGTCTGGGTGGGGGGCTGGCCGGGTCCCGGGGGCGGGCCGAATTGGGTGACGCCCGGACGCTCGGAGCCGCCCACCGGCGACAAACCGGAACTGAGGATCTGGCCGCCCGCCAGATGAAAACTGCCCAGGGGACCCGCGGCCAGCGGCCCGAAGTAGCTGATGGGCGGCTGGGTGTAGACAGCGCGTATGGAGGTGAAGGAGTCCAGCAGGCCATCGTAGAGGTAGGCGACCCCCGTGCCGGACATGGCCACCACATATTCGCCGCCCGCGCTCCCGGACATGTACTGCGGGAAGCCAATGGCGCCGGTGAACAGGTTGGATGCCGCCCGTGGCGACGCTTCGTCGCCGGTGACTTTCCAGACGAAGCCATTGGACATGATGAACTGAAGGCCTGACAGCCCCATCGCCATGGCCCACGGACGGATGAGGCCCGTGTTGCCGGCGCGCGGAATGGGCGGGAAGATGATCTGCCCGGTGACCTTGCCCGTTTCGAGATCGATGGACTGGATGTTCTCGCCGCCGGTGTTGGCCACGTAGAGCGTGCTGCCATCGAGCGACATCGCCATCACGTGGGGCAACTGGCCGGTTTCGATGGGTTGGATGAAACGGCCCTTTCTCAGGTCGAAGACCTCGATGCGGTTGTAGCCGGAGTTGGTCAGGTACAGACGGCCGCGCGGTTCATCGAGCAGAAGGTCCCAGAGGCCCTCGCCACCGGCGGGTGTTGTGGGCACAGGGTACACCTGGCCGCGTTGATCCGGTTGACGGAAGTTCATGTAGACACGGATCACGTTGGGCAGATTGATCGCTTCGAGCGAAGCCAGCACCACGTTGACCGGAAAGCCGGTGTTGAAGGCGCTGCCGGTGTAGAGGTTGGTGCCGGCCTGCCGGGTGACGCCGGCGCGGCCCGGCTCCTGCACAAAAGTGATGTTGGACGGCGCCACGCCGCTCGTGATCTGCGCCACCAGAGCGGACCCGGTGTTCGGCACGCTATAGGTGAGCTTGCCCTTGCCCAGGTTGCCGACGCGGACCACCGCCCGGGCGATGCCCTTGTTGCATTCGTCGTTGGCCAGGAACACCTGGGAGGCATCCGGCATCAGGATGGGGTAATCGAAAAGGGTGGCGATGGGAAGCTGAATGACTCCGGATTCGGAAAGAGCCCAGAGCAGAGTGCCTTCGGTGTTCGAAACGATCTTGCCCAGAATGCTCTCCGGCATCTTGATCCCCAGCCGGACACCCAGGTTGCCCGCGGTGCCGATCATCAGCACGTTCGCTACGGGCCGCCCGTTGCCGGCCGTGTTGTTGAAGGCGCTGTAGAGCGTCGCCCCATCGGCCGAAAACACGCTGCCGCCGAAATTGAACTGGATGTTGAACTGGTTGCTGAAGAAGTTGTTGAGGAAGAACGGCAGATTGGCCACCGACATCTGGCCCACCACGTTCAGGGTGGCCGTGTCATATTGCGTGGACCCGGCCATGAACCGGGCCCCGTCCGGGGAAATGGAAAGGACGGTGGACTGGCCGGTGACAAAACGGTTGCGGAGCACCGTGCCCGATGCCACTTCGTAGACAAACAAGGTCGTTGTGGCAGCGGTGGTGGTCTGGTTGATGGCCACCATGCCAATGATGAAGTTGCCGTCCGGGGTGCGCATCAGCCGGCCCGGGAAGGCGGTGGCCGGGCGCCCGGCAAAGACCGCGGGCAGGGGATTCGGCGTGGTGATGGGCGGCGGCGCCGGCACCACGGCCAGTTGCTGAGCGCTCTCCTGACGTCCATCGAAGAGCAGCAGGGTGTTCGAGGTGTTGGCGACCCCCGCGCCCTGGGTGGTGATGAGGACCCGGCCATCCGCGCCCACGGCGACGCCTTCGGGCTTGGCCGGCAGGCCGACATGCTGAACCACGCGGTCCGTTCCGAGTTCAATCTGCGTGAGCGTGGAACTGGTGACGTTGGTGACGTACAGGAACGCCCCATCCATGGACATGGCGGCGCTGATGGGGAACTGCCCCACGGTAATGCTGCCGGTGATCCTCTTCTCGTTGTAGTTGTAGACATCCACCCGGTTGCCGGGGGAGTTCACCAGGTACAGGCGGCCGCGCAACTCGTCCACCACCACATCGCCCGGAGTGCCTCCCAACGAGACAATGGTGCCGAAGGTGGCGCCGGTGACAGGACCCCCCTGGCCCGGCAACTGAGCATTCAGCAGGGCCGCGCCTGCCGCCCAGACCAGTACTCCTACCCGCCACGAGATTGAAATGGAGAATTGCAAACGGGACCTCAACTCAGTTACTCTAAACCCTTAGCCGGGGTTGAAAGTTGCTCGACCGGCGCACCGCACCCCTGGTGGCGGGAGGCCGGAAGGAACTCTTGGATTCTAGCGCGTTGAGCGAAACAAGTTCAACTTGAAGGGGTTAGAAGGGAATATTGCCGAAACTGGTGGTTCGCAACCGGACCCGAGGGACGACTCTGGCAACCGAAGCGGCCGTGGCCAACACGAGCCAAACCCGCCGAACCGGGTTGTTGAAGCATCAGAGCCTGCCTGAAGGCGAAGGTCTGTGGATCAAGCCATGCGAGGCAGTCCACACCTTCTTCATGAAGTTCGCCATCGACGTGCTGTACCTCGACCGTGAGAAGCGTGTGATCAAGATCAGGAAGGAGATGGGCCCCTGGAAGATGAGCTGTTGTTTCCGCGCTTCATCGGTACTGGAACTGCCGGCCGGGATGGCGGAGAAGACGGCAACGGTTCCCGGGGACATTCTCGAGTTCGAAAAGCAATGAGAGGCATAGTCGCGGTTTTGACTACAGCGGGCGCCCTGGCCGGGCTCAGCGCCTGTTCCCGGCATACGGCGGCGCGCCGCCCTGCCCCGGCTCCCTCCGTGTACGCCGTGGATCAGACCATGCGCCGGCAGGTGACCAACGCCGTGGATGCCGGTGAGGGAGATGTTCGCGTGGCGGCTCTGCGCCGCAAGGTGGTGGCGGAGCCGGCGAACGTGGAGGCCCGGATGGAACTGGCTTCCTATTACGATCAGCTCGGATTCCGGGAACTGGCGGCGGAGCATTACCGTTCCGCGGCTCAACACGCGCCGGGACGGGGCGATGCCCACTGGAAGCTGGCCCGCACGCTGCGAGGGCTGGGCATGCGCGACGAGGCGATTTCGGGGTTGCAGAAGTTTGTCAGGGAGCAGAGCGCGGCTGATATTGAGGTGATGTCCTGGCTGGGCATCCTCCTGGATGAAGCCGGGCGGCTTGTGGAGGCCGAGGCGTCGCACCGGGCGGCGAAGTCGCTCAACGGCTCGGTTGAGTTCGTCTACAACAACCTGGGCCAGAACCTGATGCTGCAGGGCCGGGCCGAGGAGGCATTGGCTGAGTTCCGGCGCGCCGTGGAACTGAAGCCCCGCAGTGAGATCGCCCGCAACAACATGGGCCTTGCGCTGGCGGCGGCCTCCGCGAAGAATCCGGAGGCGGCGCGCGAAGCATTGAAGCAGTGGCAATCCGTGGCGGACCCGGCGGCGGCGCACAACAATCTGGCGGCGGCGCTGATGGAGCAGGGCCGCTACGCCGAGGCGAGGAAGGAATTGGAGGCGGCGCTCAACATCCGGCAGGGGTTCCTGCCGGCCCTTGAAAACCTGCGTCTGCTTTCTCAATTGGACGGTGGCGCGGTATCCTATGCTGTGGAGCCCGTTTCGCACAGCGGATGGCGCCGGGTGACCGCGGCGTTGCACCGCTGGTTCATTTCGTCGGAGCCCGTGGGGGCGCAACGGTAAGAGATTTTAGTGTTCCAGGCAGGAGAAAGTCATGAAGACATTGAAGAATTTTGTGATCGGGCTCTGGCGCGACGAGCAGGGCCAGGATCTGGTTGAGTACGCGCTGATCGTCGCCGCGGTTGCCCTGGGCCTGATCACCACGGTGAATCAGCTCACCACCGCTGTCGTCAGTCTCTACTCGAGCATGACGCAGGGTCTTTCGAGCATCGGCACCACCGGCCAGTAGCCGGACCGGTTGGTCATTGTCCCCCCCGACGGCGGCCCCAAGGCGCGCGGCGGCCTGGCTGCTGCCCGACCTGGCTGGGGCCGTCGCCATCATCACGCTGCTCTACTGCCTGGTGATCTACGGCGGCACTCGCCGCCTGTTCCGGGATTCGGACACCGGATGGCATATCCGGAACGGCGAAACGATTCTGAACACCGGCGTCCTGCCACGCGCCGACCCCTATTCGTTTTCGAAAGCCGGTGAGCCATGGTTCGCCTGGGAGTGGGGCGCCGATGCGGCCATGGGCCTGGCTCACCGCCAGGCGGGCTTGCCGGGCGTGGCGATGCTCTATGCGTTTGCCCTGGCCGGCTGCTCATGGCTCTGGGTGAAGCTCTGTTTCAGCCACGGGGCCAACTTTTTCCTCACCGCCGTTGGCGCCTGGCTGATGCTATCCACAGCGAACCTCCACTGGCTGGCGCGCCCGCACGTGCTGAGCTGGCTCTGCCTGCTGGCTTTGCTGCTTTATCTGCGGACTCCCAGAGAGCGCTTCACGCTATCGCAGGCCGCCGCCATTGCCGGTTTGACCATTCTCTGGACCAACCTGCACGCCAGCTTCTTTCTTGCTCCATGCCTGCTGGCGCTCAACGCGGCTGTCCGGTCCGCCGAGCTGTGGCTGCTGCATCAACCCAAGCCGGGCACCCCGGCCGGCTGGTATGCGCGCGCGGCGCTGGTCTCGGCGGCGGCCACGCTGGCCAATCCGTATGGCTGGCTGGTGCATGGCCACATCGCGGCGTACCTGACGAATGGAGAGCTGCTTTCGCGCATCGCCGAGTTTCAAAGCTTCAACTTCCGGGCGGAGGGCGCAAACCCCGTGCTGGCCTGTCTGGTGGTGACCATCGCCGGCGGTTTGCTGGCCCTGGCGCAACGGAACCTGCCGGGCGCGGTATGGGTGTTGGCTCTGGCGGCGCTGGCGCTCAAGTCAGCCCGCGGCCTGCCGGTGATGGCTTTGGCGGGGTTGCCGGTGGCCCTGGCGTCGATCACGGAGACCCTGGGCAACCCGGTGGCTTTGCGGCCCGCACTTGCCGGGGCGGTCCGGAACTTTGTGGCGTATTCCGGCCGCCTGGTCAAGCTCGACCGGGCGGTTCACGGCGCCGCGTTGCTGGCGCTGGCCGCGCTGTTCACCGTGCTGTGCTTCCGTATTCCAGCGGTGCGGGCTGGTACTGGATTTCCGCCCGGCGAGTTCGCGGTTGAGGCGATGCCGGCCGTGGAAAAGCTGCCGGCGGACGCCCGGATTCTGGCGCCGGACAAGCTGGGCGGCTACCTCATCTACCACTTCGCCGGCGCCCGAAAAGTGTACTTCGACGGACGCAGCGACTTTTATGGGGTAGAATTCATGAAATGGTACATTGAGTTGATCGAGGTGCGTCCCGGCTGGCAGGGGCACGTGGACCGGTATGGTTTCTCGCACGCCCTGGTGCCCAGGCGCTACTCGTTGGGCGCCGCACTGGAAGCCGCGGGCTGGCGGCGGCTGTATGCGGGGGAAGAGGCCCTGCTGCTTGAACGCGGTGTACCCGATAGAGTCCGGTGAGACCAGCCCGATAGAGTCCGGTGAGACCAGCCCGATAGAGTCCGGTGAGACCAGCCCGATAGAGTCCGGTGAGACCAGCCCGATAGAGTCCGGTGAGACCAGCCCGATAGAGTCCGGTGAGACCAGCCCGATAGGGTACGGTTAGACCAGACTGACGGGTTTTGGAACTGGAGAACTTCTTCAGTGCGGCGGTGTTTGGATAGACTTGCCCGAATTGCGGGCGGAGAGTGATTCGATCGTTCTTATGGATCGCAACAAGGTACTAGGCATCCTGCTTGGTTCCGCGGTGTTGGCGGGTCTGATGACCTGGCTTCTGTTGAGAAGCGTTACAGCGCCGAAGACCGAGAAGCTGGTGAAGGCTGCCGCGGCCGCGCGCGACCTGCCGGCCGGCACCAAATTGAAGAAGGGCGACGTGCGGATGGTCACCATGGCCGAACGCGATGTGCCGCCGGCCGCCTTTCGCGATGAGAAGGGCCTGGAGGACCGGACCCTGGTCTACCCGGTGGGCACCAACCGGCTGATCACGACGGCTGAGCTGTCGACGGTGAACGGCGTGGAGGGTGTTCCGGCAGTGATTGAACACGGCAAACGCGCCGTGGCCGTTCAGATCAATGACTCGGCGGGGGCGGCAGGCCTCATTCAGCCCCGTGCCCACGTGGACGTGCTGTTTACCCGCCCGGGGTCGATGAGCGAGGCGCTCACGGCCACCATCCTCCAGAATGTTGTGGTTCTGTCCATCGGCCGGACCATCGAGGTCACGGCGCCGGATCCCAAGGCCCAGAGGCCGCAGAACTACTCGGTGACGCTGCTGGTAACGCCTGAGGAAGCGGCCAAGCTTGAACTGGCGAAAAATCAGGGCAAGATCAGTCTGGCCCTGCGTAACCCGCTGGACAAATCCACCGTCGAAGATCCCATGCCAACCACCGGCGAGGTGCTGGATCCGCTGATCTATGCCAGGATGTCAAAGAGCGCCCGGGCGCGGATGGCCGCGATGAAGACCGGCGCCGGGGGCAGGAATTTCGCCGCCGCGCTGGCTTCCGAAGACGAGGATGAGAAGAAGGCGAAGAAGCCGGAGCCGCCCAAACCCAGGGCCGTGGTGGAAGTATTCCGGGGCGACAAGCACGTTCAGGAGATCTTCCACGACAAGCCCGCGGGGGAAGTTTATCGCGGCGACAAGCACGTTCAAGAGAGCCTTCAGAAAAAGCAATGAGTTGTCCGATGTCCTCACTCCGTACCGCTCCGCTGGTGTGTCTGGCGCTGGCCGCCTGGGCCACGGCGGCCGCCCAAAGCCAGCCGCGCCAGATCAACCTGGTGGTGGGCAAAGGCGAACTGATCACATTTGACCGCGACATTGCCCGCGCCGTGGCTGTTGAGCCCGCCATTGCCAACGTGATTGTGGTTGGGCCCCGCGAACTGATGGTGGCCGCCAAGGGCCCGGGCAAGACCACCGTGGTTGTCTGGGAGCAGGATACGGCTCCGGTGAAGTTCGACATCCGGGTGGAAGCGGACAACGAAAAGGACGGTGAGTTTCAGAAGAACTTCAAGTCCGAGATTGCCCGGGCGTTTCCGGACGGCTCCATCACCATCCAGGGCAATGCCGAGACGCTTGTGGTGAGCGGCATGGCCAGGGATCAGGACGGGGTGAAGCGCGCCGCGGCCATCGCGCAGACCTACGCGCGCAACGTAGTGAACCTGGTGAAGACCCCGCCCGCGCCGGACCCGCAGCAGATTCTGCTTCAGGTGAAGTTCGCTTCCGTGGACCGCGTGGGTCTGGATGAGATGGGCTTCAACTATTTCAGCCGCAATACCAAGACGCTGGGCCAGGTGAGCACGCAGCAGTTTTCGCAGCCGCGCTTCAGCCAGTTGTTGTTCCAGGACCAGCAGTTCTCAAACGCCACGCTCAACATCGCCGACCTGCTCAACCTGTTCGTCTTCCGGCCCGACATGAACATCGGCGCCACCGTGCGTGCGTTGCAGGCCAGGAATCTTCTGCAGATTCTGGCGGAGCCGAACCTGATCACCGTGGAAGGGCGTGAGGCGAGTTTCATTGCCGGCGGCGAGTTCCCGTTCCCCACCTTGCAGGCTACGCCCACCGGCGGTGCCGTGGCCCCCGTGGTGACCGTGCAGTTCAAGAAGTTCGGCGTGCAGTTGAAGTTCACGCCCACGGTGATGGCCAATGGCGCCATTCACCTGAAGGTGAACCCGGAGGTGAGCTCCATCGACTATTCGAACGCGGTGACGCTGGTGGGCATGCTGATTCCCGCCATTTCCACGCGCACCGCCGAGACCGAAGTGATCCTGAAGGATGGCGAGAGCTTCGCCATCGCCGGGCTGATCGACAACCGCGTGGTGCAGACCGTGAACCGGATTCGCGGTTTGGGAGATATCCCGATTCTCGGCAGCCTGTTCCGCAGCCGTTCGACGCGTAAATCCACCGATGAATTGCTGGTTGTGATCACGCCGCGGTTCGTCAAGCCGTTGACGGCGGAAGAGAAGGCCAAGCTGCCGGACACGGTGGAGGACTTCCTGCCGACGGTGGCGGAACAGAGGGCTGCCCAGGAGGCTCGCAAGAAAGCCTCTGGCGGCAAGCGGAAGTTTGGCGTATTCGGTCCCCGGACCGGAGGCCAGAGCCAGCCGGCGGACAAGAAGCCGGAGTTTGTAGGACCGCGTGGCCACCAGGAGCCTAAGAAGTAGCCGTTCCCAGCACCCGGAGCGCGGCGTCGCGGCACTGCAGCTGATTGTGCTGCTGGGCCCGGTATTCCTCATCATGATGGGCTTTGCCGTCGATCTGGGCCGGCTTTATTCATCGCGGGCCGAGTTGAAGACAGCGGCCGATGCGATGGCGCTGGCCGCGGCGGGGCGTCTGATTGGAACCGACTCCGCTTCCGAGGCGGCGGCCGCGGCCGCGCAGTTGGCGCTGAGCACGGCGGGCGGCGTGGGAAACCGGTACGACTTCGGCGGCCTCACCATCGGCGAAACGGGCGGGCTGCTCACCAGCGAAACGCCAACCCCTGAGTTTTTCGACAACGCCGCCGGAGCCATTGGCGAAGACACAGCGGCGGAACAGACGCAGGCCGATAGCGCCGCCGCGCGCTATGTCCGGGTCACTGTGCGGGCCGAGGCGCCGCTGGTCTTTTTCGGACTGCTGGCCCAGGGGCAGGAGCGCAAGACGCAACTGGCGGTGCAGGCCGTGGCGGGTGTGAGCGCGCCTCTGTGCACCATCTGCGGACAGGAAGTGATCGCCGTGGCCCCCATCAACGCCGATGACACGGTGGATTTCGGTTTCGTGGCCGATACGCGGTACACGCTGGGCTATCAGTGCCAGGGCGGCCTGCCGCCGCCGGCCCTGGCCAACACGACGCAGCGGATCCAGTATCTGCTGTTGGACGGGTATAACGTGGACGCCACCACGCTCTCCGACGAAGGAACGCAGGCCTACCGGATCGGCGTGGCCGGTCTGCCTCCGAATACCAACCGCGATCTGGCATGTCTGCGGATGGACCAGACCAAGATTCTGTGGGCCAGCGCCACCACACGGGCCTGTAACGCCACCGTGAATCCGACAGCGATCAACCATCTGTGCGGGCTGGCGGCACGATTCGATAACACGGTCCCCGATGCCTGCGCCGCGATCCCGGAGGTTGATTCGGTGATCGCCGGGCACCCCATCGACTCCGATACAACGGATCTGGATACCTACGCCGGCTACACGGGCAATACGCGGCGGGTGATCACGGCGGCCATTGTCGACGCCCTGAACGCGGCGGGTGAAATGACCATTCTGGGCTGGCGCCAGTTTCTGATTGAACCGAGCAATGGCGCCGCCACGCTGAACATCGACGCCCAGAACGGGCGCTTCCCCGTGCTCTACATTGGAAGCCCGGTGCCGGTGCGCCAGGGGAGCTTCGCCGGCTGCACCTCGCAATTGGCGTCGGGACCAGGCAAGGTGGTGTTGTACCGATGAGACGCCGCCGGAACGGAACGTCGCTGCTGGAATCCGCCCTGCTGGTGCCGCTGATTCTGCTTCTGCTGCTGGGAGCGATTGAGTTCGCGCGGCTTACCATCACTTACTACACGCTTCAGAAGGCGCTGTACGGCATGGCGCGATATCTTGGCGTGCAGCAGGCGGTGAACTTCTGCGACGACACCGACGCCACGGTCACCGCGGCGAAGAACCTGGCGGTGTTCGGCAATTCGGGTGGCACCGGAGACCCCATTCTGCCGAACCTGGCCACCGATCAGATCGCGATTCGCATCGAGACGGTCGACACCGAGAACGAAGAACTCACCGACTGCGACTGCTCTTCCAGCGGGTGCGATACCACGCAGGGCGGACGTGCTCCGGAGTTCATCGCCGTCTCGGTCACCGACGGCTATCCGGTGACGCTTCGCATTCCCCTTCTACCAACCGACCCCGTGATTCTGCGGCCGCAGGTGCGGGTGCCCTTCGGAGGCACCTAGAACATGGTTTTGGGCGCCAGGGTGCTGGGAGCCGGCGCGGTGCGCACCGGAAGCGGCCGCCGCGGACAGTCGACGGTGGAGTTCGCCTTGATCTATTCGGCGATTCTGCTGCCGCTCACCTTCGCGCTGGTCTTCACTCTGCAACTGCTGTGGATCTGGCATTCGGTGGTGGACTTCACGCGGGAAGGGGCTCGCTATGCGGCCACGCACTGCTGGCAGGCGGGCGGGGCGAACGTGATTCAGTACATGCGCACCCACGTGCCCGCGATGGTGGATCAGCAGGCGTTTTCAAGCGGCCCGGCGGAGATCACGGTGCAGTACCAGGCCCGGGACGTGGATACTGGAGAACTGGGCGATTTCGAGTGCGACAACGATTGCAGTGTTCAGTGCGTGCCCGATCTGGTGCGTGTGAGCGTGAGCGGCTATGAGTTCCGCCACTTCATGTCGTACTGGGGACTGCCGCCGGTGAGCATACCCAACTTCAGCACGTCGGTTGCGATTGAGAGCGCGGGCTGCGATACGGAGCAGAATCAGTGTTTGCCGTGACCCGGCGCGGGGCGGCGTGGAAGAAGGACAGAACGAACGATGGCGATTGATTTTATTGTGGCCTCGCCGGATGAAGCGTTCCGGGCGGAGGTGCGGCGGCGCATTGAGGGGGCGGGGCACGGGCGCGTGGCGGCCGAGTATCACGAACTGGGTGCGTCCCTGTACATCCGCGTGCTGCAGGACGTGGAGCGCCATCCGGAAGCCGCGCTGATCTTCGATCTGGCCCCGGACCCGGACGCCGGGCTGAAGTCGATGGAGAAGGTGAAGCAGGCTTCGCCGGAACTCTACACCATCGCCTCCAACTACGAGGTGGACGGCGAACACATCCTGCTTGCCGTGCGGGCCGGCGCCAACGACTTTCTCACGCAGCCGTTCGACACATTGGAATTCCAGCAGGTGATGGAACGCCTGGAACGGGCGCCGCGCCGGGCGATCACCGGCGGCAGCCGTCTGGGCAAAGTCTATACGTTCCTGGGCGCCAAGGGCGGCGTGGGGACCACGGCGCTGGCCGTGAATACAGCGGCGCTGCTGGCCCTGCGCAAGAAGCAGGTGGTGATGGTGGATCTGGATTGGGCGGCCAACGATGTGGTGATGCAGTTGAACGCCGCGTCCCAGCATTCACTGCTTGAAATTGGCGAGAACGTCGGCCGCCTGGATCTTTCACTGTTTGAAGGTTTCGTCACGCGGGACCGCGCGGGGTTCTACATCGCCAGCCCGCCCGATTCCCTGGAGCAGGCCGGCTTTTTCACCGAACACATGCTGCGCGATCTGCTGACCTTCCTGGTGGAGCATTACGAGGCTGTGGTGATCGACGGCGGCGGCCGCCCCGACGAGGACGTGGTGCTGGGCGCCATTGAAAGCTCGACGAACACGTTCCTGGTGGTGAATCAGCGCATCCGGGAATCGATCGCCGGCGCCGAGCGGCACCTGGCCTATCTGGCGGGCGCCGGGGTGGACACCGGACGCCTGCAGGTGGTGGTGAACGAGTACTCGCGCCAGCCCGTGGAAGGCGTGGTGAACTATGACGAGATTCAGCGGCGGCTTTCGGTGTTCTACGGTCTGCCTTCCTCGCCGGTGGTGCAGGCTGGAATCAACCGCGGCCGCCCGTTCATTGAAGACAAGCAGACGTCGGGCGAACTGGGCCGCGCGTTCAAGGGGTTCGTGGACAAGATAACGGGAGGGAAGGCGCCGCTGGCCAAGTCCGCGTAGCCAAGCAAGACGATGCCGGTACAACTTCTGGTGGCCTCCACGGACGCCCACTTCCGCGAAGTGGTTCGAGAGAACCTGGTGAACATTCCCGGGTCTCGCGTGATCGCCGAGTATCCCGATGTGGCGGAGAACCTCTACATTCGCGTTCTTCAGGGGCTGGACCGGTATCCGGACGCGGCTCTGGTGATCGATCTGGCGGGCAACCCGGCGGGCGCTCTTTCCGCGCTGGACCGTGTGCGCGACGCCGCGCCGGACCTCTACGTGGTCGCCTCCAGCTTCGATGCCGGGCGCGAAACCGTCCTGGCGGCCCTCCGCGCGGGTGCGCAGGATTTTCTGATGCAGCCCGTGAAACGCTTCGACTTTCGCGACGTGATGGGCCGCCTGGAACGCGCGCCGCGCCGTTCTTCAAGCGGCAAGTCGCAGTTGGGTAAGGTCTATACGTTCCTGGGGTCGAAGGGCGGCGTGGGCACGACGACGCTGGCGGTGAACTTCGCGGGGGTGCTGGCGCAGCAGGGCCGAAGGACCGTGCTGGTGGATCTGGATTGGGCCGCCAACGGCGTGGCCCGCTATCTCAACGCCGCGCCAGGCCACACGCTGGTGGAAGCGGGCGAGCAGATGGAGAACATGTCGCTGGAGGTGTTCGAGGGGCTGGCCGCGCGCGATGCGTTGGGCTTCCACTTCATCGGGCCGCCGGAACTGGGCCGCCACGGCTACTTCACCGAACCGCTGATGCGCGACCTGGTGACCTTCCTGGTGGAAAAGTACGACGCGGTGGTGATCGATGCCGGCCGCCACATCAATAAGGAAGTGGTGATGGCGGGCCTGGAGAGTTCGTCCGGCGTCTTCCTGGTGCTGAATCAGGATTTCGGGGCGCTGCGCAATGCCCAGCGCTTCCTTTCGCACCTGATGCACCTGGGATTTTCGCAGGATCAGATCCACGTGCTGATCAACGAGTATCAGAAAACGCCGCAGCCGGGCGCGGTGCCTCCGGAGCATGTGCGGGCCACGCTCAATCAGCCCGTCTTCTACGGGATTCCGCGCGCGGGCGCCATCCGGCGTTCCAGCCGCACCAACCGGCCCTTCGTCGAGGACCGGCAGGGGGCCGGCGCCATCGACGGCGTGTTCCGCGCCTTCGTCGACAAAGCCACCGGCGCCCGGAACGCGATGGTGGAGGTCTAGCGAATGTCCAGCCGGCAGGTATCGCCCGGTAATCGCGGCCCGGCCCCCCGCTTCGGCTCAGGCGCCGAGCGGTGGTTCGCCATCCGCACGCAGATCCATAACCGGCTGCTGAATTCGATGACGCCGGAGCAGTTGCGCTTCCTGAACAAGGACACGGCGCGGGACCAACTGGGGCTCACCATTGAGCGGCTGATTGCCGAGAACGGCACGCCGATGACGGTGACGGAACGGGAACGGCTGATCGACGAGGTGCTGGATGAGGTGTTCGGTCTGGGGCCTCTTGAGATTCTGATGAACGACACCACGGTGAGCGACATTCTGGTGAACGGTCCCGATAACGTCTACGTGGAGCGCGCGGGCCATCTGGTGGAAACCAACGTGCGGTTTCGCGACAACGCTCATCTGCGCATGATCATCGACCGCATCGTGTCGAACATCGGCCGCCGCATCGACGATTCATCGCCCATCGTGGACGCCCGTCTGGCGGACGGTTCGCGCGTCTGCGCGGTGATTCCTCCGCTTTCGCTGGTGGGCCCCTCCATCAGCATCCGCCGGTTCGGCAAGAAGTTGCTGGAAGTGGACGACCTGCTGCGCAATGAGACGATGACGCGGGGCATGGTGGAGTACCTGAGCGGCTGCGTCAAGGCGCGGCTGAACATGGTGATCTCGGGTGGATCGGGCTCCGGCAAGACGACGATGCTCAATACGCTCTCGCGCTACATTCCCGAGGATGAGCGCGTGGTCACCATTGAGGATACGGCGGAACTTCAGCTTCAGCAGGTGCACATTGTGCGCCTGGAAACGCGTCCCATGAACATTGAAGGCGCGGGCCAGATCACGCAGCGGGACCTTGTGATCAACGCCCTGCGTATGCGGCCGGACCGGATCATCGTGGGCGAATGCCGCGGCCCGGAAGCGCTGGACATGATGCAGGCGATGAATACGGGCCACGATGGGTCCATGACAACCACCCACGCCAACACGCCCATCGACGCATTCTCGCGCCTGGAGACCATGGTGATGATGGCCAGCCAGCACATTCCCGACAAGGTGATCCGGCAGATGCTCGCCTCGGCCATCAACGTGGTGGTGCAGACGGTGCGTCTGACGGATGGCTCGCGCAAGGTGGTGAGTATCGCCGAGGTGAGGGGCGTGGATGGCGACATGGTGGACATCCAGGAAGTCTTCCGGTTCGAGAGAACGGGCATGAGCCCGCGTGGCAAGATGCTGGGCGCGTTTCGTGGGGCCGGCAAGCAGTCCTTTTACAGGGACCGGCTGCGTGCCTATGGCGTGAAGTTGAGCGGCGGCTTGTTCGAGGAAGTTCAGGAAGTGACGGACCGCTAAACCATGCTTGCCATTGTCACATTCACGGTCGCGTTTCTCGTTTTTGCCGGCTGCGGCATGGCGGCGGGTTACTACATCTGGTCGGTCCCGCAGCGGGAACTGGCGCAGTCGCTCACGGGCCGGCTGCGCGAGTTGCGATCACGGGCCGGCGGCGCGCGCAAGCGTGGAGCAACGGACCTTCTTCGCCGCGAAGAGGCGTCGGCGTTCGGGTTTCTGACGGACCTGTTTTCGGGCGCGGGCATACTCGGCCGCCTGCAGGATCACATCGATCAGGCGAACCTGCCGCATCGCGCGACCAATGTCCTGGCGCTTTGCATCGGGCTGTTCGCGGGGATCTTCCTGTTGTTCGGCCTGGGCGTCTCCGGTTTGCTGCTGCTGCGGCTGGCTCTGAGCGTTGCCATCGGCTACATTCCCATCGCCTACGTGGGGTTCCGGCGATCGGCGCGGCTGGCGCGGTTTGAGCATCAGCTGCCGGATGCCATCGATCTGTTCAACCGTTCGATGAAGGCCGGCCACAACATTCACGCCGGTCTGGACACGATTGCGCAGGAATCGCTTGAGCCGGTGAAGATGGAGTTCAAGAAGGTGGTGGAGGAACTGGCGCTTGGGTCGCCCACCGAACAGGCGCTGCACAATCTGGGGAAGCGGATTCCGCTGCTCGATCTGAAGTTCTTCATCACCGGACTTATTCTGCAGCGCCAGACCGGCGCGAACATGGTGGAGATGCTGGAGAATCTCGCGCTGCTGATCCGCGAACGCCTGAATCTGGCGGAGAAGCTGAAAGCCGGCACCGCGCAACAGCGTCTCTCGGCCGGCCTTCTGTGCGCGTTTCCCATCATCGTCGGCCTGGTGGTTTCGTTCCTCAAGCCCGAGTACACGCAGTTCCTGCTGAACGACCCCCTGGGGAACAACATGCTGACCTACGCCATCATCTCCGAATCGCTTGGCATCCTGATCATCCGGCAGCTCTCGAAACCGAAATTCTGATATGCACCCTTTACTGATCTTCACCGCGGCGTTCATCGGTCTGGCTTCGCTGGCCGCGATGATCGCCTCCGTGTACATGCTTCTGCGGGTGGAAGAAGATCCGCTGGGGGACCGTCTAGAACAACTGCAGGCGGCGTCGGGCTCCGGGGCCAACCGTTCCGGGCGGCGCCGCGCCGCGGGCGGATTCCTGAACACGGTGCTGTATCTGGTGAGCACGGTGGGCGGTGAAGACTGGCTTCGTGAGACGGAGAAGGAACTGAATCAGGCCGGCATCCGCAACAAGCAGGCGCTTGCGTCGTACGTCATTTTTCAGATCACGTTCTTCCTGTTGCTCATCGCCGGAATGGCTTATCTGCAGCGGGGCAATGATCTCTCGCAGAAGTTCGGCGGCATGGCCTCCGCGCTGCTGCTGGGATACCTGTTGCCGCAGCAGGTTCTGCATCGTCTGGTGAAGCGCTATCGCACCAAGCTGCAGGAGGCGCTGCCGGACACGGTGGACCTGCTGGGCATCGTGCTGGGCACGGGCCTGTCGCTCGATCAGGCCATGCTGCGCGTGTCCGAGGAGATGCAGTTTATCTATCCTCACCTGGCAGGCGAACTGTACACGGTGGTGATGCAGGTGAAGGCCGGCCAGGAGCGGTCCAAGGCGTTCAACCAACTGGTGCGGCGCACGGGCATTGAGGATATCAAGTCGCTTTCGGCGATGATCATTCAGAGCGAGCGGTTCGGCACCAGCTTGTCCCAGGCCCTGAAGGTCTATGCGGAAGCGCTGCGCACGCGCCGCCGTCTGAAGGCGGAGGCGGCCATTGCCAAGGCCGGTATCAAGATGCTGTTCCCGGTGGTGTTCTTCATTCTGCCGGTGCTGTTCGTCATCGCCATCGGCCCGGGGCTGGTGCTTGGGTTGCGCGGTCTGCAGGGCGGCATGGGCGCGGGCCGCTGACGGTCACCGCACGGGCGAAGCTTCACCGGACGGGCGAAGCGCGCACCGGATTTCGCAGCTTCTTTTCCCAGGCCAGAAATTCCGCCAGCGGCTCCTGGGCGTTCGCCCGGAAGAGCACATAGGCGGTCTCTTCGGTGAACACCTCGCCGCCGTTCATCGGGACGTTGATCTGGTTGATGATGCGCCGGTCCCAGTACTTGCCATCGTTCGCGCCATCGTTGATGCTGGTCATTGCGTTCGCGGTTTTGGCGGCTTCGTAACCCAGAATCACTGCGCCAAAGCCATAGCCCTTGGCGGGATGGAGAAACGCGATCCACGGCGTGTCGGCGGGAATGGGGCTCTCCTCCAGCAAGGGCTTGCGCTCCTCGAACGTGGCGATGCGCGGCGTGCCATCGGCTTCGGGCCAGGCGCAGTGCGTGAAGAAGCTGTCCATGGTCATTTCCTGGTTGCGCAGCCAGAACATCTCCATCGCCCGTTCGATGGTCACGCGGGACCGGAAGAGGAAGTAGGGCACGTGCGAGAAGAAACGGTACTCGGTGTCGAGATGGATTTCGGGATAGAGCGCGTGATAGCCGGACTTGGCGTACCGGACCCAGCCGGGCATCGCGGCGCGCTCCACGGTCTGCACCGGGTCCCACATGGCCCAACTGGTGTATCCCCGGGCTCCCGCGCGCTGAAAGCTGGGCGCCCAGTGCATCCGGTTCTCGGAGCGCAGCAAGGTGACGCCGGCCTGCTTGAAGGTGAGCGCGCGCAGCACGCCCGAGTCTTCCTGCTTCCCGTTGACGGTGCGTGCGGTGAGGTCGGCGAGGAAGATGCCCGTGTCGATGCGTGCGCCCGCCCGGCTGGTCTCGGTGAGAGCTGGCCCCGTCTTCGGAGCCATCCACGCCACGATGCGCCGTTCGCGGGGCTTCAGGTTGACGTACATCACCTGCTCCCGCCCGGCGGCCTTCACCAACACAGGTTCGTTCACACGCTCGATGCCGGCGGGCTCTTCGATGCTAAAGCGAATCTGGGCGGACACCGTGCAAACAAGGGCGAATGCCAGTACCGGTTTCACCAGTTCCTCCTGATTCGAAGCGCGCACTCAGGGTCCAGCATGGCCGCCGTCGCAATCTGCACCTGATGCGCCCCGGCGGCAAGACGGGCGCGCACGTGGTCCGCCGTTGCGACGCCGCCCACACCGATCAGCCGCAGGGGCAGCCGCTCCTCGCGAATCACCTCGGCCAGCAGGCGCAGTTCATCCAGGCAGCGGCTGGTGGTCCAGGCTCCGCCAATGCCGCGCCGCAACCCGCCGAACAGGGGCTCGCCGCCGGCGTCGAACACCGGCGCGGTCACGCTGTTCATCGTGCTGAGGGCGGTGGTGTATTCCGCTACCGCACGCGCCGTTTCACGCATCTGGTCCAGGTTGTCGAACGCCCCAATCTTGAGCGCCAACGGAAGAGCCGGTACTGCGGCGCGGCAGGCTTGGGCCACGGCACGCGCGGCGTTGGCGGAAAGGTACAGGTCCGCTTCGCCGGTGCACACGTTCGGGCATGAGAGGTTTGCTTCCACCACCTGCGCCCCGGCATCGGCGGCCCAATGGGCGCACCGCGCGAAGTCCGCGGCGATTTCATCCAGGCCCCAGCCGTCTTCCGGTGACGCCACCACGCTCACGCACAGCACCTGCCTGGGACCCAGCGCGCGGCGTGTTTGCTCGATATCGGCTCGCCAGATTGCGGGGTCCTTTGAGGGCATGCCGAAGGAGATCGCCCAGGAGTCTGTCGGATCACCGGCCGCTGTCACGCGCGTGCCGCCGCGCACCGGGAGCAGGTTCGGCACCGGATAGCAGTCACGGTGCGAGGAACGGACGGTCTTGTACGTCAGGACGTCGAACCCCAGAGAGGCGTAGTAGAGGATCCAGCGGCCGTTCAATAGAGGTCCGGCGGGCATGCCCAGCGGCGATGCCACAGGGAGCCCGCAGAAATCCCAGGCGCCGGGTATCGCGGGCACATCCATCGCCACGGGATCCGGCGCATGGGCGTAATTCCAATCGTAGGACTGCGCGATATCGTAGCGCGGCAGCGGCTTCATGCCTGGCGCCGCCAGCAATCCGCGGTGTGGTCGTCCACCATCCCCACCGCCTGCATGAAGGCGTAGCAGATGGTGCTGCCCACGAACTTGAAACCGCGCTTGGCCAGGGACCGGCTCATCGCATCGCTTTCCACCGTCCGTGCCGGCACCTGCGACAGGCTGGTCCAGTGATTCACGATGGTGCGGCCGCCGGTGAAGCTCCACAGGTAGGGATGGAAAGCTCCCTCTTCGGCAACCACCCGCAGGCAGGCCTGCGCGTTGGTGATCACCGCCCGCACCTTGAGCCGGTTGCGAACAATGCCGGGGTCGGCGAGCAGGGCGGCCACCTTGTCCTCGCCATAGCCCGCGATGGTGGCGGGGTCGAAGCCGTCGAACGCCTTACGGTACGCCTCCCGCTTGCGGAGAATGGTGAGCCAGCTCAATCCGGCCTGCGCGCCTTCCAGGTTCAGCATCTCGAAGAGCAGCCGGTCATCGCGCACGGGAAGGCCCCACTCCTCATCGTGGTAGCGTTCGTAGATCGCATGGCCCGCGCACCAGCGGCAGCGCGTGCGTCCGTCTAGAAGAACAGGTACTTCCGCCATTGGTCGTCGCTCTTCCCGAGCACCCGCATCAGGTGGCGGCTGGTGTGCAGGCTGAACGGCCGGGGCTGCCGCAGGAGCTTCATGCCCGCCTCCTCCGGTGTGCGATTTCCCTTCCTGTTATTGCACGGATTGCAGCAGGCCACCAGGTTCTCCCAGCTTGTTTCGCCGTGGCGCGAGCGCGGCACCACGTGGTCGAGTGTGAGATCGCCGCTGGAGAGCGTTCGCTGGCAGTATTGGCACGTGTAGCGGTCGCGCATCAGAATGTTCTTGCGGGAAAGCGAGCGTGATTGCAGCGGGATGCGCCGGTATTCGAGCAGCCGGATGACCGACGGCACCGGAACCGCGTGACGCGCGGTGTGTACCGCCAGATGCGGCGCGTGTTCCTCGGTTTTCGCCACGCCCTTCAGAACCAGCACCACCGCGCGCCGCGCCGCGCAAACGTTGATGGGCTCATAGCTGGCGTTCAGTACCAGAACAGGTTTGTGTAGGTGTCCGGCGTGCATCGTTTAGGCTGCTCCTCGAACCAGGGTATTGGGTGGGGTCGGCGCGCCGCCGCCCAGGCCGGTCAGCCTGCGGTCCACACGAGCCAAAGTCAAGATCGTCACATGACGCGCGCCGCCGCGTTTCAACGCCCGCGCGCAGGCCGCCGCCGTGGCGCCGGTGGTCAATACGTCGTCCACCAGCAGCACGCTGCGTCCGTCGATGGCCTGCCGGTCCGTTACGCTGAAGACGCCGCGGACGCTGGCCCGGCGCTGGGCATTTGTCAGCCCGGCCTGGGCCTCGCCGGCGCGTGTGCGCCGCAGAGCGGCCGCCACCGGAATCGCGGTCCTGCGGCTCAGATCGCGAGCCAGCAGCAGAGCCTGATTGAAGCCGCGATTCCAACGCTTGCGCCAGTGCATGGGAACCGGAACAATCACCTCGTAGCGCCGTTCCCGCGGCAGCGCCTGGCTGAGGAACGCCCCAAGCGGACGCCGCAGCGTGCGAATACCCTGATACTTGAACAGGTGGATCAACTCGCGCAGGGCTCCTTCATAGGAGCCGAAGCAGTACGCCGAGTCGAACCCCGCCAGACCCAGCCGGCACAAACCGCATTGGCCGTGTTCATCCAGCGGAAAGCGGTTTGCGAAGGGCACGCCGCAGGTGGCGCAGGCGAATTCGCTCTCCAGCGGCCGGGGCGTTTCCAGACAGCCGTGGCACACAGGAATCCTGGAAAATGTCTTAAGGGGCAGGCCGCAGACGCGGCAGTCCTCCGGGAAGAGCAGGTTGAGGAAAGGGGCGCAGACCTTCCCGAACACCTCGGCGGACTTCCTTCCGCGCTGGGCGGAAGCCGGGCTGATCGAGAAGATACACCTCCCTACCCGCAGTGTACACCAGCCGCAGGCGGTTCTGCTCGCTCCATGCCGCGCGTGACCGTCACCACTGGAGCCGCGGGCCGCCGGGACTCAGAACGCGATGCGGGCGCCGATCTGCACCGTGCGTGGTCCGGCGTTTCCGTTCTGGCCCAGAATGCGGCCAAAGCAATCGCCAGCACGCCCTGCTGCCGGAACGCATTGCGCGGGCTGTTGCCCACCGTGCCCAACGTGGGCGCCTCCGCCGTCACACTCACCGACTCAACCGCGCGCTGCACCTCAAGCGAGACGTTCAGATCGCGCGTCTGCCCGGTGGTCAGCACGACGCTGATTGTCGAGACGCGGAACCCGCTCGCTTCCACCTGCGGTTCCTAATCGCCCGGTGCGAGCGAGCTGAAGCGGTAGAAGCCGGAGGTATTAGTCTCCTGGCCGCTCGAGACACCGGTGAGGGTGTTCTTCAACGAAACCTTGACGCCGGGAACTGAGCGGCCATGGGCAGACACACAAACAGAGAGACCAAAGCAAGGCGGATCTTCATAAGCTTGTATCGTCTTGCGATAGCGAGTAGCTATTATTCTCTTTCCGGCGAGCCCTCATCGGGGAACAACCGGCTGGCGATCGCCTTTTTCAGCTCCGTCAGGCCGGCTCCGGTGACCGCCGAGATCTCCACGGTCTCATAGCCCCGGGCGGCGGCGGCCTCTTTCAAACCGGCCAGACGCTCCGGATCGGGCGCCGTGTCGAGCTTGGTGGCCACCACCAGCATGGGCCGCTCGGCGAGTTCTGCGCTGAAGCTGGCAAGCTCCGCCAGGATGATTTCGAAATCCTGCACAGGGTCGCGGCCCGAAAACTCGGAGACGTCCACCAGATGCAGCAGCAGCCGGGTGCGCTCCACGTGCCGCAGGAACTGGATGCCCAGCCCGTGGCCCTCGTGCGCGCCTTCAATGATGCCGGGGATGTCGGCCATCACCACCGTGCGGTAGTCGTCACCCGGAAGCTGGACCACGCCCAGGTTCGGCTCAAGCGTGGTGAACGGGTAATCGGCGATCTTGGGCCGTGCCGCCGACAGCACCGAGATCAGTGTCGATTTGCCGGCGTTCGGAAAGCCCAGCAGACCGATGTCGGCCAAGAGCTTCAGTTCCAGGCGCAGGTGCAACTCCTGGCCCGGGAATCCGGGCTCGTGCTCGGTAGGCGCCTGATGGGTGGAACTGGCGAACCGGGCGTTGCCGCGCCCGCCGCGCCCGCCGCGCGCCACGGTGAACGTCTGATCCTTGCCGGTGAAGTCGAAAAGCTGCTCGCCCGTCTCTTCGTCATAGACGACGGTGCCCACCGGGACCGGCAGGGTGAGGCCCTTGCCGTCGCGGCCCCGGCGGTTGCTGCCCTCACCGTGAGCCCCCCGGGCGGCTTTGTGCTCAGGGTTGAAGCGGAAATGGAGCAGGGTATTGTGGTGCTGGCTGGCGGCCAGGACAATGTCGCCGCCGCGGCCTCCGTCGCCGCCGCTGGGTCCGCCGCGGGGGACGAACTTCTCGCGCCGGAAAGCCATGCAGCCGTTGCCCCCGTCGCCGGCCTTCACGCGGATCCGAACTTCGTCGATAAACATATGATTCTTAAAGGCTTAACTGGCAATAAAAGAAATGGCCGCGAGCCTTATCCAGAACCCGCGGCCAAAACAGACAGAAAGGAGAATTGAAACGATCAGGCTTCCGCGCGAACAATACTAACGAAGCGGCCCTGACGGCCCCGATCGCGGAATTCAATGCGTCCGGCGACCCGGGCAAACAAGGTGTCATCCTTGCCGATGCCGACATTTTCGCCGGGTTTGATTCTGGTGCCGCGCTGACGGACGATGATGGAGCCGCCGGTGACAACCTGGCCGCCGAACGCCTTCACGCCCAATCGCTGGGCATTCGAATCGCGGCCGTTTTTGGAACTACCAAGACCTTTTTTATGTGCCATGACGTAACCTCAGAGGGACTCGGGGCCGTTAGGCCTGAATCTCGCCCACTTTCACCTGGGTATAATTCTGCCGGTGGCCGATGGTGCGCTTATACTGCTTCTTGCGCTTGAACTTGAAAACAATCACCTTATCGCCACGGCCCTGGGATTCGATGACTCCCGTCACTTTGGCGCCAGCCACAGCGGCACCCGCGGCCAAGCCGTTTTCGCCCGAAATGGCAAGGACGCGGCCCAGATCCACTTCGGTGCCCGGATCGCCGGGGATGGTTTCTACCCGGACGCTATCGCCGGGGGAGACGCGGTACTGCTTGCCGCCATTTTCGACAACTGCGTACATGTGCTTGATTCCTTAAGAGTTTACCGGACTTGAAGGCGCCGTGCGAAACGAACCCAAGGTCCAGGCACGGTGCACCGCTGTGCGGACAAACGTCCGCCCCAACCACTAGACTACCACAGGCCGGGGCTGTGCGCCACTCCAAATGCGCCGCCGTCCGGCACGTCGTCCGGACCGTCCCGCCACAGCCTTGCCGTCCAGCGGCCCGGAAGAACCGTTCCGCCACCCCTTGCGAACGTCTCACCACGCCGCTACTATGGAGGAAGCGTTTTTCGCCACCCAATGGGGAATTTGGCGGCGGAAACCGGGGCATTGAAACAAATGCGCCAGCTAGTTGGGGAGTCCGTCTGTTACCAGCAGACGGGCGGGCCGTTCAGGCGGCTCTAAACTTCGACTGGAGGGTTGCATTCAATGCAACACGTCTCGCACTCTCGCCGGCTCGCTACAAGCATTCTGGGCCTGGCACTTCTTCACCTGCCACTTTCGGCGCAAACCAGCCGTGGCACCATCTCGGGCCTTGTGTCCGATCCTTCCGCCGCTCCCATTGCGGCCGCCAAAGTGGAACTCCGCAGCGTGGAACAGAACACGGTTCGAACCACCGAATCAAACCCCGCCGGTATCTACCGGTTCGATGCGGTGGACCCGGGGCAGTACCGTCTGGCCGTAAGCATGGGCGGATTCAAGGTATTTCAAACCCAGTTTTCCGTTTCAGCGGCCCAGGTGTTGACCTACGATGTCCGCCTGGAAGTGGGCGACCAGACCGCCACCATTGAAGTGACCGCGGAAGCGGCGGCGCTTCAGGTGGAGGCTCCGGTGCGCGGCGGGTCGATTACGGCGATGCAGGCATCGCAGCTTCCCGTGGCTACGCGCAATCCGAACCAGCTTGCGCTTCTTCTGCCGGGTGTCTCCACCACGCGCGGCGCCCCGGGCGGCATTGGGAGCTTTTCAGTGAACGGCAGCCGCGGCCGATCCAACAACTTCCTGCTCGACGGCACGGAGAACAACGACATCTCCATTGCCGGCCAGGCGTTTCAGGTGACCAATCCCGACGCCGTGGCGGAGGTTTCCGTGCAGACGACGAACTTCGACGCCGAGTTCGGCCGCGCGGGCGGCGCCGTTGTGAACACCATCACACGGTCCGGCACCAACGAATTCCACGGGACCGCCAATTACCTGGTTGAATCCACCCGTTTCAACGCAATCACCAACACCCAGGCGCTAAGCCCCGCGATTCGGCAGCGCGGACGCCCCCCGGCAGGCACGGACCAGTGGTTTTCAGGCACCCTTGGCGGCCCCATCCTGAAGAACCAGACGTTCTTCTTCGCCTCCTATCTGGAAAACCGGCAGCAATCCACATCCACTCAGGCCAACCAGACGCTTTCGACGCGCGGCCGGGAGACCTTGCGCCGCTTGTTTCCCCAGGGCGCCAACAAGAACGTCGACCTTTACTTCAACCTGATCGGCGACGCCGCGGCCACCGGCCAGTTCGGCACCGTGGCTCTGGGCCTGGGCCGGCCCGATCTGGAAATCGGCACCTTCACCCGCTCCTATGCGCAGCGCATCAGCACGCGGCAGCCGATCATCAAGGTGGACCACCGCTTCAGCGACCGAAGCATCGCCTACGGGCGGCTGGCCTACGACGGGCAGAATAAGCCTGTGGGTGGAAGCGTCCGGTTCGCGGGCTTTGATACCCCCGAGAAGGATCGTTTCATCAACGCGCTGTTCGGGCACACCTACGTCTTCTCCCCCACGGTGACGAACGAACTGCGGATTCCCTACAACCGGATCACGCTCGATTTCCCGGGCGCGGACAATCCGCTGGCTCTCACGGCGCCGGACATCCTGATCCGCAACGGCTCGGCGCGCGTGGGCATGCTGTCCAGCATTCCGCAGGGCCGCATCGCCAACAACTACGTAGTGCAGGACACGGTGACCGTCGTGCGCGGACGCCACACCTTCCGCGGCGGCATTGACCTGCTGCAGCAGCGGTCCCGCCAGTTCGCCCCGTTCGCCGTGCGCGGCACGTTGACCTATGAAGCCTCCACCGGATTCTCCAGCTGGGGGAACTTCATCGACGACTTCGGCGGCTCCGCCGGCGCCGCGCGCAAGGACTTCGGCAACCCCGCCTACTATCCGAATCTCAACCGACACGCCTACTTCGTGCAGGACCGGTGGCGCGCCAGCGATTCGCTCACCCTCACCCTGGGCGTACGCTACGAATACTTCGGGCTCCCCATGAACTCGATCCGCACTCCGGCCTACACCGGCCTCTTCAACGTGGATCCGGTGACCCTGGCCGGACCCTATTCGCAGCCCAACCGCGTCACCGCGGACCGCAACAACTTCTCGCCCAGCGTGGGCCTGGCCTGGTCGCCGTCCAAGCCGGCCGGACCGTTCCGGCTCCTGTTTGGGGAAAAGAAAGGCGTGCTTCGCATGGGGTACCAGATGGGGTATGACTCGTTCTTCAACAACATTGCCTCGAACGCTCAGGCCTCCTCGCCGAACCTGGTGGCCACGGACACGGTGTCCGTCGTCGATACCGCCAACCCGCGCGGTCTGGCCGGTCTTTCGGGCCGGCTGCCGGTGGCGCCGCGGGCACTCTCGCCGCTGGACGCTCAGACGCTGATGCTGTCGAATCTGGTGAACCCTTACTACCAGAAGTGGTCGCTCGGCATTCAACGTGAGCTGCCCGCCGGAACCGTGCTGGATGTCTCTTACGTCGGCACGAAAGGCACGCGCCTCTTCATCAATGAGGACGCGAACCCGCTGGTGCCGCCCGCGTTCCGCATCCGGCCGTCGAACGCTCCGTCCACCGCGCCGAACTCGGGGCGCCTCGACACCCTGCAAGGGGACCGCACGGTCCGCACCAACGGCGGCAGTTCCAACTATCACGGACTTCAGACCATGGTGCATCGCCGGTTCCAGCGCGGGTTCATGGCCATGTTTTCGCACACCTGGTCCAAGGCCATCGACAATGGCAGCGAAATCTTCGCCACCACGGTCGCGCCGCTCAGCAGCCTGCCGGCCGTGCCCGCGTTCTTTGGCGGGCAGGCGCGGGAACGCTCGGTTTCGTTCTTCCATCGCGATCACCGCGCGGTTCTCACCACGGTCTATGATCTGCCCTGGATGAAGAGCCAGCAGGGATTCGCCGGGCGCGTCATCGGCGGATGGCAGGTGGCCGCCATCTACACCTACGAAACGGGAATCCCGTACTCGGTGGTGAACGGCATCGACGCCGACGGCTTCGGCGGAGCCACGGACCGGCCGAACTTCAACCCGAACGGGCGCAAGGGCGTGCGGGCCGTCTGGAACGCCGCAAGCCCCACCGGCTATGTGAACCCGGATGACCGCAACACCCCAATCGACCCGTCGCAGGCCCGGTTCCTGTCGCTTCCGGCCTGCAACGTCACCGCGAACCCGCGGGGCTGCCCCACCGGCAACCTGGGCCGCAACACGGAACGAAACAACCCGCTGAACGTCTGGAACGTGAACTTCATGAAGACCGTGAACGTGAATGAGCGGTACCGGTTTGAGTTCCGCACGGAGATGTTCAACCTGTTCAACAAGCCTCAGTACGGCTTTCTGGGCGCCAGCGCGTTTGCGCCGGCCACAGGGACCATTCTGAACAACGTGGCTTCCGCGCCGTCCGGGCAGTTCGCGAATCCTCAGCTTCTCGATGCCGGCGGACGCATGGTGCGCTTCCAGTTGAAGCTGTTGTTTTAGCAGCACGCACAGCCTGAAAAGCAACGGCCGGCCGGGAGAGATCCCGGCCGGCCGTTCCGTCTTCCTGGAGGGCTTCGCTCAGAATCACGCTCGGGCGAACCTTCTGCTGGCTCGCCAGACGCTTCATCTCACGCCGGGTTCGGACCGCTGGAGCTTTGATTGCGCGGGTTGTGTAGACAGGGCGCTCATACAACGACGATAGCCCGGCGTGTCCGATTCCCTATAATCGAGAGACTATGCGACCCCTTCTCCTCCTGGCCGCCACCACGCTGCTGGCCCAGGCGCCCGATGCGGTCAAACCCGCGATCCTCGACCGGATCGATTCGCAGGCAGCCAAGTTCGGGCAAATGTCCCGCCAGATCTGGGAGTGGGCGGAGGTGGGTTACCAGGAGACTCGCAGTTCAGGCCTGCTGCGCGACGAGCTAAAGGCCGCCGGCTTCCGCATTGTGGAGAACGTTGGCGGGGCGCCCACGGCGTTCACCGCCACCTGGGGCAGCGGCAAGCCCGTGATCGGCATTCTGGGCGAGTTCGATGCCCTGCCCGGCCTTTCCCAGGAAGATGAGCCGGTGAAGAAAGTGCGGGCCGCCGGGGCCGCTGGCCATGGCTGCGGCCACAATCTGTTCGGCGTGGCGTCGGCGCTGGCGGCCATCACGGTGAAGGAACAGATGATGAAGCTTGGCATTCAGGGCACGGTGCGATTTTATGGCACGCCGGCCGAAGAGGGCGGCGGCGGGAAGATCTACATGATTCGCGCCGGGGCGTTCAACGATGTGGACGCCGTGCTCGACTGGCACCCGGCCTCGTCAAATCAGGTTCGCGCCGGAACCAGTCTGGCGAACATCTCCGCCAAGTTCCGTTTTCATGGCAGGTCCTCGCACGCCGCCGCTTCGCCGGAACAGGGCCGGTCCGCGCTGGACGCGCTGATGCTGATGAACCATGCCGTGGAACTGCTGCGTGAGCACATCCCGCAGGAGACGCGCATCCACTACATCGTCACGCGCGGAGGCGGCGCGCCGAACGTTGTGCCCGATTTCGCGGAAGGCTATTTCTACGCCCGGCACAGCAACATGCTGGTGCTGGACGGTGTGTGGGACCGCCTGGTGAAATGCGCGCAGGCGGGCGCACTGGCCACCGAAACCCGCATGGAAATGGAACTGGTGAACGCGGTCTACAACGTGCTGCCCAACGGCCCTCTGAACTCCGTAATCGAGAAGAACCTGAAGCAGGTGGGCGGCGTGAAGTACACGCCGGAAGAGACCGCGTGGGCGGAAAAACTCCGCGCCAGCCTGACGGATCCACCGCCGTTGGGCAGCCAGGAGACCCTCCAGACAGGGCGTGTGGGATTGGGCGGCTCCACCGATTCGGCGGACGTAAGCTGGGCTGTGCCCACGGGCGCGTTCAGCGCGGCGACGTTCGTGCCCGGGTCGCCGGGGCATAGCTGGCAGAACGTGGCTTGCGCCGGGTCAAGCATTGGGCGGAAGGGCATGATTGTCGCCGCGAAAACACTGGCCTTGAGCGCCATGGACCTGCTGTACGATCCCGCTTCCCTGCGCGCCGCGCGGGCCGATTTCGATAAGCGCCGCGCCGGGCACCAGTATAAGTCGCGCATACCGGCCGGCCAGAAACCGCCGCTTCGGTACCGCGAGACCGGGGAATGAACGATGGGCTGAGCCGGCAGCTCGGATTCTGGGACGCGGTATCCATCATCGCCGGCATCATGATCGGCGCCGGAATCTTCGCCGTGCCCGGCATCATTGCGCGGAGCGTGCCTTCCCCCAGCGGGATTCTCGCGGTCTGGGTGTTCGCCGGAGCGCTGTCGTTTCTGGGCGCACTGGCCTATGCCGAACTGGGCACGATGATGCCGCACACCGGCGGGCACTATGTCTACCTGCGCGAGGCGTTCGGTCCCCTGGCGGCGTTTCTGTCTGGATGGATCTCCATTCTCATCGTGCAGCCGGGAGCCATCGCCTTCATGGCCACCAGCTTCACCATCTATCTCGGGCAGTTCGTCGAACTCAACCCGGTTGCCGGACGCGCTGTGTCGCTGGGCCTGGTGGCCCTGCTGTGCTGGGCGAACTATCGGGGTGTGCGGCATGGGGCACTGGTGCAGAACGTGTTCACGGGGGCGAAGCTGCTTGGGCTGGCGCTGATCATCGGCGCGGCGGCGCGCCTGGGGGCGCCGGCCGGCAACGCCTGGGGAGCGCCGTCAACGGATGCCAGTTCGTTCGGCGTCGCGCTGATCTCGTGTCTGTTGGCGTATGACGGCTGGTCCTATGCCAGCTTCGTCGCGGGCGAGATCCGGCAGCCGGAGAAGAACCTGCTGCGCGCGCTGGTGGCCGGCGTGGCGCTCTCAACGGCGTTGTATGTCGCGGCGAATCTGGCGTATCTCGCCGTGCTGCCGCTGACGGAGATCGTCCAGACGGAGCGCGTGGGCGCACGCGTGGCGGAACTGGCGCTGGGCCCGGCGGGCGCCGCGCTGGTGACGCTGACGGTGCTGGCCTCCATTGTGGGCGCGCTCAATGGCGAGATTCTCGCGCCCTCGCGTGTCTATTTCGCGCAGGCGCGCGATGGGCTGTTCTTCCGGCGCTTCGGCGAAATCCATCCGCGGTTCCGCACGCCGCACTGGGCGCTGGCGGGGCAGGGCGTGTGGGCCGGCGTGCTCACGGTGTCCGGCGCCTACGAGTTCCTCATCGACTACGCGATGCTGGCCCAGTGGATTGTGTACGGCGTAACCGTGGCGGGCTTGATCCGTCTGCGGCGCACGCGGCCGGATGCGCCGCGGCCTTACCGGATGTGGGGTTATCCGGTGACGCCGGCCCTGTTTTGTCTCACCGCGGCGTGGTTCGCCGTGAACACGGTGATGGAGCGGCCCACCGCCGGGGCGGCGGCGCTGGCGATCATCGCCGCGGGCGTGCCGGTGTACTTTCTGGCCCGGCCGCGGTGACCTCCACCATGGCGCGTGTTCCGGCGTCATCGGGCAGTTCGTAGCGTTCGACAATCCGCGCCGTGCAACGGGCGCGTCCGGCCACGGTGGCGGCCTCGGCGATCTCGGTTTCCGCATCGCGCCCCTTGTAAAGCAGCAGCCGCGCACCGCCGCGCAGAGCCGGCGCGAAGAGCGGGATGGCGCGAAGCAGCGGCGCAACGGCGCGCGCGGTGATCACGGGTGCCCGGTGGTGCTTCAGCCAGTCCTCGGCGCGCTCCGGAATGACTTCGACGTTCGCCAGGCCGAGTGCGTCGGCGGCGGCTTCGATGAACGCTGCCTTCTTTCGTGTGGACTCGATCAGCGTAAACCGCGTATCCGGCAGCACCAGCGCCAGCGGAACGCCGGGAAAGCCCGCGCCGCTTCCGGCGTCCACCACATGGCCGGCGTTGGCGAAGTGCCGCCACGGCAGCACGGAATCCAGCACATGCTTGATGGCGGCATCGCGCGCATCCACAATGCGGGTGAGATTGAACTGCTGATTCGCTTCGTGAATCAGCTCCAGATGGCGGGCGCATCCGGCCGCGCAGGCATCGCGATGGGGAAGATCGCGGGGCAGCAGCGCGTCGAGTTCCGCCAGGAAGTTGGCCACGGGCTTAGGATCGCCCACGGGATGCCTGCTCATAGATCGAAGAAGACGGTTTCATGGCCGCCCTGCAGCCGTATGTCGAATTGCCAGACGTTGTCTTCACCAGGCGCGGCCAGCAGAGTCGCGCGGCGCGCGGCGGGGACAAGGTTGAGTACGGGGTCGTGCTCATTGGCCGCATCGCCCGCGAAGTAGAGGCGCGTGTGCAGGTGCCGTAGCAGTCCCCGCGCGAAGACGATCACGTTCACATGCGGCGCCTGCGAAGTCCCGCCGGGGCCGGGCACGCGGCCGGGCTTCACGGTCTCGAATTCACAAACGCCCTCGGGGCTGGTTTCCAGGCGCCCGAACCCCTGGAAGTGCGGGTCCGCCTGAGCGCCCTGAGGATCCTCCGCGTGCGGGTATCGTCCTTCGGCGTCGGCCTGCCAAAGTTCGATCATCGCGTCACCGGGCGAAGGAGCACCCGTGCCGTCGAAGACCCGGAAGCGCAACCGGATTCGTTTGCCCCGTGCGCCCGGACCCGCCAGCGTGCCCAAAGCCGCGTTCGCCGTGAGGCCGAAGTTAAAGAATGGGCCTACGGTCTGAGAGCCACTTGGGGTCACGGCCGGGGCTCCTCGAAGGGGGTGGCGCGGCGGCCGCGCAGAACGATGTCGAAGCGATAGCCCAAGGCCCACTCCGGCTGCGTGATCGCGAGATCGAACGATGAGACCAGACGCTCCCGCGCAGCGGCATCGGGGATGCCGCCCAGCACCGGATCGAGGGGAATCAGGGGGTCGTTCGGGAAGTACATCTGGGTCACCAGCCGCGTCACCAGCGCAGGTCCGAAGAGCGAGAAGTGCAGGTGCGCGGGCCGCCAGGCATTCGGATGATTCCGCCACGGGTACGCACCCGGCTTGATGGTGGTGAAGCGATAGCCGCCTTCGTCATCCGTCACCGCGCGGCCCGCGCCCAGGAAGTTGGGGTCAAGGGGCGCCGGGTGATTGTCGCGCGCGTGGCGGTAGCGGCCGGCGGCGTTGGCCTGCCACAACTCCACCAGCGCGCCGGGTACGCCGCGTCCATCCTCATCCAGCACGCGGCCGGCGACGATGATGCGCTCGCCTTGCGGAGCTTCGGGAAAGTGCCTGGTCAGATCGTTGTCCGTTTCGCCAATCGGGTTGTGGCCATAGACGGGGCCGGTCCGTTCACTCAGCGTGTGCGGCAGTGTGATCAAAGGCTGCCGGGGCGCGCGGTGGTGCGTCGACCCATAGGGTGTGTGCAGATACGGCGGCTGAGAGCCCGGGGGCACGGGCGGGTAGATGATCATGCTCACTCTTCACTCTACCTTTCAGGCGAGCCGCATGACTCGCTGGTATCGTAGCCTGTAGGCGCGTCGCCGGCATGAAAGTCATTCGAACTCAAGTGGGAATTCTGGGGGCCGGACCGGCCGGGCTCCTGCTGGGGCAGTTGCTGCACCGCCAGGGTATCGACACAGTGGTGGTGGAGCGCCAGAGCCGCCAGCACGTGGAAACCCGGATTCGCGCCGGCGTGCTGGAGCAGGGCACCGCGGACCTGCTGCAACGGGTGGGCGCCGGGGACCGTATGCTGCGCGAGGGCTTGCGCCACCACGGCATCGAGCTTCGCTTCCTTGGCCAGGGACATCGCATCGATTTCCAGGAACTGGCCGGCCGCGCCGTGACGGTCTACGCGCAGCATGAGGTGATCAGGGATCTGATCGCCGCCCGTGCCGCCGCCGGCGCGCCGCTGTTTTTCGACGCCGGGAACACGCGGATCACCGGCCTGGAAGACGAACCGCGGATTCACTTCACGAACGCGGGCGCACCCTGCGAGATCGCCTGTGATTACATCGCGGGCTGCGACGGGTTTCACGGCATTTCGCGGACCAGCATTCCGCCCGACGCGCTCACCATCCATGAGAAGGTGTATCCGTTTGGCTGGCTCGGCATTCTGGCCAATGCCAGGCCGGCTTCCCATGAACTGATCTACACGCACCACAAGCGCGGCTTCGCGCTGCTCAGCATGAGGTCGCCCGTGGTGAGCCGTCTCTATCTTCAATGCGCGCCGGATGAGGACCTGGAGCAGTGGCCGGATGCGCGCATCTGGGAGGAGTTGCAGGCACGGTTCGCCACCCGCGACGGCTTCCGGCTGGAAGAAGGCTCCATCACCCAGAAGGGCGTCACGGCGATGCGCAGTTTCGTGGCTGAGCCGATGCGCTATCACCGCCTGTTCCTGGCCGGCGATGCGGCCCATATCGTGCCGCCCACCGGAGCCAAGGGGCTGAACCTGGCGGCGGCCGATGTCTGGCTGCTCTCTCAGGCGTTCGCCGACGCGTATCGCACCGGCGGCCAGGATCAACTGGACCGCTATTCCGCGCGGGCGCTGCGCCGCGTCTGGCGCGTGCAGCAGTTTTCCTGGTGGATGACGTCCCTGCTGCACCAGGGCGGCGGGGACGCCTTCGATGGCCGCCGGCAGCTTGCGGAGCTCGATCAGGTGGTGAACTCGCGGGCGGCGGCAACGCTGCTGGCACAGAACTACACCGGGCTGCCGTTCGATGAATTCTGAGCCCTGCGCGCCGGGATGTGGCGCGTGGTGAAGACCAGCCCGGTGAACGTCACCAGGAGCGCCGCGGCAATGGCGCCGAAGTACGCTTCCGGTCCGCGTTGCACCAGATCGGCGCCCCAGTAGGCGCTGGCCACGGCGCCCAACCGGCCCAGCGCGATGGCTGCCGCCACGCCCGAGGCCCGCGCGGCGGTGGGATAAACGTGGGCCGCCAGCGCGTACAGGTTGCTCATGGCCGCGTTGACGAAGAGGCCATGCGCCGCAAGCATCGCCGCACTCACCGGCCCGTTCAGCAGCCAGATTGCCGATCCGATGCCGCCCGCGCAAACCGCCATCAACGCCGCGCGCGACCCGAAGCGAGGAACCAGCGCGGCGCACACCAAGGCCCCCGCCACCCCGCCAAAGTTGTAGAGCGCAGCACCATTGCTGGCCTGGGCCAGAGTCCAGCCGCGCGCCGCCAGAAACGACGGCAGCCAGTTGAGCGCCAGGTAGACCGCCAACATGCACGATGTGAAGCTTGTCCATAGCGCCACGGTGTTCCGCGCCATGCCGCCGGCCAACAGCGCGCGCCATCCTGAGTGGGTTTCGCGAGCGGTTTCCGCCTGGTCAGTGAACTCAACCGCGTCTTCCGCCGGGGCGCCCATTCGCGCCAACAGGCGGCGCAGTTCAGGCCATCGATGACGCCGCCGGACCAGGAAACGCGCCGATTCCGGGAGCGCCGCGCCCAGGCACAGAGCCAGCAGCAGCGCCGCGACACCGCCCAGGGCGAACAGATACGGCCAGCCGAACACCGGCAGCACGCGCGCCGCGCAGAATCCCGCCACGGCCCCGCCCAAGGCCATGCACACCGCCGTAAGGCTCACCGCCAGAGGCCGCCGGATCAGCGGAGTGAACTCGGCGCTCATGGCGGCCGCATTCGGAACGGCCCCGCCAAGGCCCGCGCCGGCGATGGCGCGCAGCACACCAAGACTCGCCAGGCCGGTTGCGAACGCAGTGGCCAGCGTCGCCGAGCCAAACACCGCAACGCTCAACACCAGCGCACGCTTGCGGCCCAGACGGTCGCCCAGGTGGCCCGCGATGGCCGTTCCCAGGGACATGGCCACCAGGCCCAGGGCCAGAACGCCGGCGAAGCCGGAGCGCGGCACGTCCCAGTCCTTCATCAGTGCGGGGATGGCGAACGAAAGGACCAGAAGATCGAAGCCGTCGAACAGAATGGTGAGCGCCATCAGCGCCAGCACGAACTTCTGCGTGCGCGACCACGGGCCGTGGTCGAGACGATGGCCCACATCCATCAAGTCAGGATCGCACACGCTCTGCCACGTCAGGATCGCATACGCTCCGCTGCGTCAGGTCCGCTGTTGGCGCCCTACCAGCCGAAGCGCATCGAGAAGCGGAACGTCCGGCCGTCGTTCAAGGTGTTGGTGATCTGCGCGAAGTTCGGATTGGCCAGGTCCGGTCCCGGTTCGGCGAACTGCGGTGTGTTGAGGAAGTTGATCGATTCGGCCCGCACCGTCAACTGCCGGTCGCCGCCCAGGCTGAAGGATCGCGCCAGCGACGCGTTCACGTTGTTCAGCGGACCCTTGCGGAACACATGGCGCCCCAGATTGCCGCGCGGATCGGTGGGCCTCATGTAGCTGAACGCGTCGCGTGGCAGGCGCGCCCGCGAGGTGTCCGGGTTTCCGATCGTGCGGCCCAGGATGGAAGGGTCAACCAGGTTGGGCCGGTCGCCTCCGTTCCCATCGACGTTCCCGAAGCCCGGGCCGTCGGAGCCGGCCTGCACATTGAACGGCGTGCCGGATTTCTGCAGGGTCACGACGGAGAACTGCCAGGAGCTGACCCACCGCCCGCGCGAGCCCGCCGCTTTCGGCGTGGTGTAGGCGGCCCGGGCCAGGAAGGCGTGCGGCTGATCGAATGGGCTCAGCCCCTTCATGTCGTTGTGCTGTTCATACTCCCACTGGCTGCGCGAGATGCGGGAATCGGCGTCCGCGCCGGTGTTGGTGTACGCCGAGCCCAGGTCAATCGCCTTGCTGAACCAGTAAGCAATGTCGAGCGACAGCCCGCGCCACCGGGGAACCACAAGGGCCACACGCCCTGCGTCGTAGTAGCCACGCGACCCGTTCACCACTTCGCGAATTTCAGCCAGCGACGGGTTCGGCCGCCGTTCGTTGATCGTGGCCGTGGTCTGGGCGATGTTCGGCACAGGATGGGCGCGGTTCCGGTAAATCATCAGCAGAAGCTTGTCCTGGCGGCTGCCCACGTAGCCAAGCTGCACGCGCCAGTCCCGGGCAATCGCGGTTTCCCAGCTCAGGCTGTATTGATGGGAGTACGGCGTCACCAGATCCGGTGATAGCAGGTACAGGTTTCCACGCACCGATTGCGCCGTGCCGGTCTGCCCCAGCGCGGTCAGCGGGTTGATCAGGTTGGGGGCCAGGATCACCAGCTTCACGCTGCCGGGCGGGCTGAAGCGGACCTGGGAGAACGTCACCGGGAAGATCTCGCCAAAGTGCAGACCGTAGTTGGCGCGCAGCACGCCCCACGCGCCTGGCAGGCGGTAGGCCAGCCCCAACTGCGGCGCCAGATTGTTGCAGTCGCACTGATAGGGAATGATGTTCCGCTGATTGACTTCGGCGGGTGTCGTCACCGGCTGGTAGCGCAGTCCGAAGGTCACCGTAAGGTTTCGGGATGCCTGCCACTTGTCGCCGGCGAAGAACTGAAGGTCCCAGTTGCGGTAGCCTCGATGCACGTCGCCCACGGAGACGATGTGCTGCGTGGGCAGCCCCATGCGGAAGTTGGTGATCGAGTCGCGCCCGAAGTCGTTGGCGAATGAGAAGAAGCCGCGGTGCGCGTCGGTTTCGATGCCGTTCATCTGGCGGCGCAGCACGCCGAACCCGGTGAACCATTCGTGCGAAGCCCGCTTCAGGCGTGCCGCGCCCGCATAGCGGAAGACATTCTGCGCCCGGTCGATGGGAATGGACCCCTGCGGGCCCAGAGTTTCCAGGCCCGCCACAGACACCATGGGGCCCACGGCATTCCGCTCAGGCAGCAGCAGGGACCCCACGCGATCCAGGCCCGCCGAAAGCTCGGTCACCGTTCGCGCGCTCCAGGAACGCGCCCAGGTGAGCCGCGCCCGGTGGGACCGCGTGTCGGTGTTTGGGTTCTGTCCCTTCACCAACTGGAAGGCCTCCACGTGCTGGGTGGTGAAGGAGTAGAGCGCGGTCAGACGGTCGCGCTGCGCGAGGGTCTGGTCCAGACGCAGGCCGCCGGTGTGGTTGTTGATCGTCTGCGGGGAGTTCGTGTTGAGCGCGCGCGGGTTCACGTCGGTGCGGTTGGGCAGCTCGGTGGGGTAGGCGGCCAGGAACCGGGCTACCAGAGCTCGAACGGCGGGGTCCTGCGCTAACGGGGTCCGCTCGTCGGGCCGGGGAACCAGCACGTTGCCGTTGACGAAACCCCGTATTCGCTGCTGCGATCCGTCCAACTGGAGCCGCGCCCTGGCCCAGGGTGCGAACCCGGCCTGGAAGCCATAGTCGTTCTCATGCGCCGGCTTCACCGCGCCGGCCTGAAAGAAGGATCGTGCGCTGAACGCCGTGTTCAGGTGCGAAAAATAAGCCCCGCCGTGAAAGCCCCTTCCGGCGGCCGGCGCCAGGTGAATGCCCGGCGGCGGAGCGTTGCCGTACTCGGAGCCGAAGTAGTTGCGGTCTGGCTGAAACTCGGGCGTGATGGTGGCGGAGGTGCCCAGGCGGATGTTCAGCTCCTTAAGGGCATTGTTGTCCACCAGGTTGAACTGAACGTTCTCGTTCCGGCGGCTCTCACCTGCCTGGGAGTCCTCCTTTCTCAAGAGGTTCAACTCCACCCGGCGGCTCGCTTCGGGCTTGGCCTCGGCGGCGGATTCGGGTTTGGGCGGTGGCGGAGCAGGCGTCTGGCAGAACACCCAGAGCAGAAGCGGAGTCAACAAGGCCAGATTATCACGGGCGGCCGCGGTGGCAATTCGGCGAAACTCCTCCGTTGCCAGGTGTTTGTAGAAAGCAGAGGATCTCCCCAACCATGACTTTTCTGAAGACCTTTTTGATCGGCGCGGCCCTGGCCGTGGCCCCCGCCCTGAGCCAGGAGTCCGGCCTCACCCGGGACGAAGCCCGGATGCTGGCCCGCGAGCAGCGCCGCGCCCGGCTTCAATTGAAGCGCGAAACGGAACGTGAGAGCCGTGTCACCCGGCAGCGGAATCACCAGTTGCGGCATGAGCGGCAGCGGCATGAGGGGCGGGCCGCCCGCGCCCGCCGTCACCACCGCCAGAGCACTCCCCGTTAATTAAAGCACACCCCGTTTTCGCAGTTCCCGTTCCACTTGCTCAGCCGACTCAAACCGGACGGCATCAATCCCCGCCGTCCGGGCCCCCTCCACATACTTCTCCACATCATCTATATAGAAGCACTCCTCCGGGGCGCACCCCGCTGCCTCAATCGCCCGGGCGAAAATGCCGGGGTCCGGCTTCATCACGCGCACTTCATACGACAAAACGAAGCCATGGAAGTGGCTGAGATGCGGCAGGGTTGCCCTGAGATGGCGGAAGTGCAGTTCGTTTGTATTCGACAGCAGGATCAGCCGGTGGGTTTGCTTCAACGTCTGGAACAGGGACTCGGGGAGGAGCGTTCCCGGGGGGAAGAGGCTGTTCCAGAGGCGGTCAAAGGCCGGAAAATCGAGATCCAGTCCGATCGTTCTTGACAATTCAGCGTGGAATGAGGCCGAGTCGAGGTCGCCGCGCTCGTAGCGGACCGGCAGATCGGTTGCCGCCAGGCGCACCTCGAGCTCCGGGATGGAGCGGCCGGAGAGTGTGGCGAAGTTTCGTTTAAGCTGTTGAAAATCCAGGGGTACAATGACCCCGCCGAGGTCGAAAAGCAAGGCTTTGATCATGGCGTACGGTAAGGGCTATGGTACCAGTATCAGTACTTTTTCCACAGTAGCCAGCGGTAGAAGCTCACATTTGAGACACTTCTTGCTTGCGTTCGTGAGACGATCTGGCTATTCTTGATGAAGCGAGAGAGCGAAATCGGCTCGCTGCGTGGGTGTCGGAGTCCGCGCGTGGAAATCGGAAAAAAAAGCCCCAACGAAGGGGCGGAGGAAATAATGAAAAAAGTACTGTTTACGCTGGCGCTCTGCGTCTCTAGCTCGGTCTTGCAGGCAACCCCAGTCTGCGTTCAGGGGACATTCCAGGATTACATCAACCTCGGCAAGGGTGGCTGCACCATCGAGGACAAGGTGTTCTCAAACTTCATGTATGCACCAACGGCTGTGAATGCCGTGGCGCCCACAGCGGCTCAGGTTGCGGTGGCTCCCATTCCGGGCGACCCGCTGAATCCCGGTATCGCTTTCACATCGGGTGGCTGGACGGTGATTGGTCCCAACAAGTTCATCGATAGCTCCATCATGTTTGATGTGACGGTTGTCGCCGGCAGCCCGCTGAGCATCCACGATGCTGAATTGGCGATCGCCGGAGTCAACTTCGGCGGCTCGGCGAACGTTGGTGAGACGGTGATCGTTGCGCCGGGTCTGGGCTACGCTCTCCAGGCTTGGCTGCCTGGGCAGCCGGTAGACCATATCGTTTTTGCGCCCGTCAAGAAGCTGACCATCCTCAAGGACATCCTGGTCAGCACGATGGGTTCGACGAACCCGAACGCCGTGGTCAGCATCTCGATTGTGACTCAGCACTTCTCCCAGACGGGCGTTCCGGAGCCGGCCACCATGGCCCTCTTCGGCGCGGGTCTGGTGGGTCTCGGCCTGCTGAAGCGCAAGCGCGGCTAATCTACGAGGATCCGACACATTTGGGACCGGGGATCACTCCCCGGTCCTTTTTCCGTTTTAGGGAGCCTTTGCTCACTTTTTCAGTTGGCGGAGGCATCCGGCTGAGATAGAATAGACCTTCACTCTGAAGGAGTACTCCATGCGCAAGAACCTCTTCCGAATCTTCCTCGCCTCGGCGGCCATCCTGCTGCTTGCCGGCGCCTACAGCCGTACCAGTTCTCCGTCCACCATGGCGGATGCGGCCAACGCTTTTCTCGCCTCGCTCAATGAAGAGCAGGCGGGCAAGGCGAAGTTCAAGTTGGACAACGAAGATGAGCGCCACTTCTGGCACTTCATTCCGTCCGACAACATCCCGAAGGCGTATGGCCGGCCCCGGCGCGGCGCGCCGCTGATGGATCTGACGCCGCACCAGAAGCATCTGGCGCAGGCTCTTCTGGCCGCGGGACTTTCGCAGCGCGGGTACTTGAAGGCTGTGACGGTGATGAGCCTGGAAGATATCCTGCGGCAGATAGAGAAGGACACAGTGGGCCGCCGCAATCCGGAGAAGTATTTCTTCAGCGTGTTCGGCGAGCCTTCGGCGACCGGGGTGTGGGGCTACCGCGTGGAAGGGCATCATTTGAGCCTGCATTTCCTGGTGGTGAACGGCAAGGTGGCGGGCACGCCGACGTTCTACGGCACGAATCCGGCCGAGGTGCGTGAAGGGCCCCGCAAGGGTCTGCGGGTGCTGGGCGTGGAGGAGGATTTGGGCCGTGAACTGGTGCAGAGTCTGACACCTGAGCAGGCGAAGGTGGCGATTGTGGATCCCAAGGCTCCGAACGACATTCTGACGGCGGCCAACCGGACGGCGGAACTGAAGGATCAGCCGCCTGGCATTTCGGCGGCCAAGCTGAACGCGAAGCAGCGTGGGCTGCTGAACAGCCTGTTGGAAGAGTACGGCTACAACGTGACGGATCAGATTGCGGCCGGGCGTATCGACCAGATCAGGAAGGCGGGCACGAACATCAACTTCGCGTGGGCGGGCGGTACCAAGAGGGGCGAGCCGCACTACTACCGGGTGCAGGGCCCGACGTTCCTGGTGGAGTACGACAACACGCAGAACGGCGCCAATCACGTCCATTCGGTGTGGCGTGAGTTGAAGGGCGATTTCGGCGACGATCTGCTGGCGGCGCACTACAAGGCAAGCCACGGTAAGTAGGTCCTCTTCCGAGACCTGGAATAGCGCGAAGCCTCGAGCCCCTGGCACATTGGTATTCATGGGTAAGGGGCTTCGCGCTTTTCTTTTCTTCTCTTTGCTGGTCTTTTCTGCCGCTTCAACGGCGTTCTCCCAAGGGACCACGTCGCGAGTGGTGGGCACCGTGGCTGACCCCAGCGGCGCCGTAATCGGCGGCGCCAGGGTCACTCTGACCAGCGAACAGACCGGCGCGGTCTTCCAGACCGAAACCGGCGCCGCGGGCGCCTGGCAGGTGGAAGCCGTGCAGGCCGGAACCTACACCGTGGCCGTTGAGAGCGCCGGATTCAAGAAGTTCGTCACCAAAGGCAATCAGGTCTCGGTGGGTGCGCCCGCCACGGTCAACGTGGTGCTGGAAGTGGGCAGCGTGACGGACCAGATCCAGGTGGAGGCGGTGGCTGAACAGGTTCAACTCAGCCAGTCCGGCAACGTGGGCCCGGTGATCAGTGAGCGGATGATGAAGGAGATGCCCATAGTCGCCACGCGCCGCCGCGACCCCACCAGCATCCTCAACTACGTGCCCGGCATGAACTCCGGCGGCAACACCGGCGGCGGCGGCCACATGAACGGGGCCCGCGACCGGGCGTGGAACTTCACGCTGGACGGCATCGATATGAACGAGGTGAGCGCGGGCGGCGGTGTGGGCAACAACCCCATCCGGGTGAATCCCGATTCGGTGGCTGAGATGCGCATCGTCACCTCGAACGCCTCGGCGGAGTTCGGCCGCAATAGCGGCGCGCAGGTGGCCATGGTCACCAAGAGTGGCGGCAACGATATTCATGGCAACCTGTTCTGGTTCTACCGTACGCCCCGGTTTAACGCCAACCAGTGGGAAGACAATCTGAACCGCATCGGCAAGCAGAACTTCATCCAGAACATCTACGGCGGCAGCCTGGGCGGACCCATCAAACGGAACAAGCTCTTCTATTTCGCGAATTGGCAGGAGTTGCGGGCGGCGCGCAGCATCTCCCAGACCGCGACGGTCCTCACCCAGGAAGCGCGGAACGGTGTGTTCCGGTTCAACCCGGCGGCCCAGAACCGGCCGGCGGGTGTGGCTGGGGCCGCGGTGAGCACCACCGGAGCGCCGCTGGTCCCGGTGCAGTCCTATAACGTGGTGCAGCAGGACCCCGACCGCCGCGGCCTGGACGGCGCGGTGCGCACGTTCATCGGCCAGACACCTCTGCCCAACCGGTTCGAGGTGGGCGACGGCCTGAACTACGCCGGCTACGTCTTCCGCCCCACCGAGACCGAGGAACAGCGCGATCTCACGGGGAAGATCGACTACATCATCAATGGCAATAACACCGTGTTTGCCCGGCTCTATTGGGGCTACCAAAACACGCTGTGCGATGGCGTCAATGGCGGCCTGCCCCGCGTTCCCGGCGCACCCTGTCTCACCGACACCAAGCGCAGCCCGAGGAACTACGCATTCAACTGGCGTAGCAATCCGCGTCCGGCGATCACGAACGAACTGGTGGCGGGTTGGAGTGAGTTCTTCTTTGACTTCCCGAATCCGGTGCGGGATCTGCGCACTCCCACACTGGTGGCCCCGCTGGGGATCACCGTGCCCACTGCCACCACCTATGGGAATGCGCGCCAGTTGAAGACGCTGCAGTTTGTGGACAACCTTTCCTACTTCGCGGGCAAGCACGCGTTCAAGGGAGGCGTGAACGTCCGGTATGTGCAGCATCTGGATACCCGTGGCTCCATCGGCGGACAGAACGCGGCCCTGGTGGTGAACTTCGACAGGACTATCAACACGGTGAGCCCGGCGGCGTTCGGGTTGCCTGCGGCGATCAATCAGAATGTGGACCGGCCCGCCCTGGAATCGATGATCAACCTGCTGCTGGGCCGTGTAGGCACCATTGCGCAAGGCTTTGTCGCCGACGGGAACAAGTTCCGGACAGGCACGTTCGACTTTGACTCCCGGTTCTACGAGTACGACTTCTACTTCCAGGACACCTGGAAGGTTTCCAAGCGCCTGACCGTGGATCTGGGTCTGCGCCTGGAAGCACGCAAGGCGCCGTTCTCGGCGGGCAGCCAGCCCATTCTTACCCCTGGAACCGTGGTGGCGGCCGGGGCGGCCCCCTCGAACACCTTGCGCTGGAGCGAGGGCAAGCTCTACCGGAACGACTACAACAACCTGGGCCCATCGCTCGGCATTGCCTGGGACCCCACGGGGAGCGGCAAATCGGCTGTGCGGGCCAACTACCGGCTTGCCTATGACCGCATACCCACCTTCCTGCTGAGCTCCTTCCTCTTCCCGTCGATGCCGGGCAGCGTGCTGGGAGAGGTGAACTCGGCCTACGGTTCGGGTGGCGGACGTCTCAACGGCCTGCCTTCGCTGGCCCCGGTGCGCACGCCGCAGGAACTGGCGCAGCCCGTGCCGTTCAGCCTGGCGAGCAACACCGTGGTGGACCCCAACCTTGAAACGCCCCAGACCAACATGTGGTCCCTGGGTGTTCAACGCGAGATTGCGCCGCGCACGGTGGTTGAGGTGAACTACCTGGGCCGGCGCGCGCACAATCTCTTCGGCGGCTACAACGTCAATCAGGCGGAGATCCGCTCCAACGGCTTCCTGGAAGCGTTCCGCACCGCGAAGGCGGGCGGAGAGAGTGTGCTGCTGAACAATCTCACCCGAGCCGACTCTCGCCGTCTGGCCACGGAGTCGGGCGCGGCCTTCCTGCGGCGGCAGTTCACCGGCGATCTCAACCTGAACAACGTCGCCGGTCTGGCGTCTCAACTGGCGCAGCGCAATCAAGGCGGCACCAGCCTTTCGAACGCCAGCGGCCTTGGCCCCTATTTCTTCTTCCCGTACCCGCAATACTCGGGCGGCTTGAACGTCATCGATTCGAACGATTTCTCCACCTACCATTCGCTGCAGTTGTCAATCGACCGCCGGTTCAAGGGGGGCGCCAACATTCAGGCGTTCTACACGTGGTCGAAGTCGCTCGACACCCGGTCCTATGACCCTACGTTCACCCTGGCCGGGGGCGGCTCCACGCAGACGGCCGCGAACACGCCGTTTGACATCAACAACCGGCGCCTCAACTACGGCATCTCCGATTTCGACCGGCGCCACCAGTTGCAGATGATCGGTGTGCAGGAACTCCCGTTCGGGCGCGGCAAGCTGATCGGCGGGGGCGTGAACGGTGTGGTGGATCGCATCATCGGCGGCTGGAATCTGAGCGGCCTGTTCCGGGCCACGTCCGGACGGCCCTTCAGCGTCTTTGCCGGTTCTTCCACGTTCAACAGCTTTGTGGGCTCCTTCGCCAACTGCACCGGCTGTTCCCGGTCCGATGGCGCGGTGCGGGAAGAGGACGGGTTGATCTGGTACTTCAATCCCGCCGAACGCGGCCGGTTTTCCGCCCCGGGCATCGGCGAACTTGGCAACACCGGCCGCAACTTCTTCCGCGGCGACCGGTTTGTGAACCTGGACTTCAGCATCGCCAAGAAGACCCGGATTTCCGAGCGCATGAACCTGGAAATCCGGGCCGACTTCGTCAACTTCACGAACAGCCCGTCGTTTGGCTTCCCCACGGCAACCATCACCTCGGCCACATTCGGCCGCATCCGGGATTCGGTGATCTCCACATCGCGCCAGACGATGGTGGCAGCAAAATTGAACTTCTAGGCCGCGGCTAGTTGAGACTCGCGCGCAGGCGGGCCCAGGCTTGCCGTGCCTTCGCCAGTTCGCCTTCCAGCGCCTGGCGATCGGGCCCGGCCTGGGGCGCGATCATCATGACGTCGAGCACCTGGATCACCTTGCTCCACTGCTGCTTGCGAAGGTAGGCTCCGCGAAGGTTGTTCAGCATGCGCAGTGCGATCTGACGTTTGGACGCGGGCTCGAAATCGTTGGCGCCGGGCATCCAGGTCTCGCCGCGAAGGGCCGAGATCAGCCGTATGGCGCCCCGGCGGTCCAGCAGTTCGCCGCCGTGGAACGGGTCAATGTAGGCGGACATCTGCGAGTCGCGGTATCCGGCCAGAAAATGGCCGGGCAAGCCGATGCCATGAATGTCCCGGCCCAGCCGCCGGCCAATCTCGATGTAGAGGAGCGACAGGGTGATGGGCAGCCCGGTCCGCCGTTCGATCACCCGGTTCAGGCAACTGTTCTGCACGTCGTAGTAACTGCGCTGGTTCCCGGTGAAGCCGAGGGTCACTGTGAGGTAGCCGGTGAGGACATCAAGGAACCGGTCGCCGGGTGCCTCCAGCCCAACCTGACGGCCAATCTCGCCGGCCCAGGTGTCCAATTGCTCAAGGAAACGGCCGTGGTCCAGATCGGGGTACTCAATCCCGGCGATCTCAAGCGCCGCCACATCCAGCCGCGCGGATTCGTCACCATGCCCCAGCAGCCGGGTGAGTTCAGTCACGCTTCAGTCTAACCGGTTGCCGGGCGGCGGCGAGAGAGCCGTGGAGCGCTTCGGCGAGGACGGGTGTCAGGGACTCCGTGTAGCGGGCGGCGCCGCGCGGCAGCAGATGGAAGCCGTCCGGCTGATAGTCGGCGGGCCCAAGCTGGCGCGTGATGGGCGCCACCACCACCGGTACGCCGGCGTCGCGGCCGGCGCGCACCATGGCCGGGGACTGGTCTTCGTTCCCCTGCGTGGGGGCGACGATGAACACGAAACCGGCCCCCACGGCGGCGGCTTCCTGTTTCAGCCGCTCCAGCCGCGGCCGCGCACCCTCATACACCTCCTCCTCGGTGAGCAGGGGAGGCGTGTTCTGCGAGATCAGGCCGGTGAGAGCGGGAAGCGATGGCATCAGCCGTCCCAGAAGCACCTTGCGCAGTTCCCGGCGCAAGCCGAAGAAGGCGCTGTAGTGGGATACCAGCATGTCGGCCGTCTGGGTAGGGTGCAGGTCCAGATCCCGCGAGGCAGCCAGCACGTCCTTTGCCTGGTACATCCGGAAAGCCGAATAGCTGCCCAGGGACTGCGTGATGATGAACTGGCGCGGGGACAGCATCAGCACAAACGCATCGGCGCGGGCGCCGGCATCGCGTATGCGGCGCAGGGCGTAGAGCCAGTCGAGGTACGTGGTCTGCTCGACGACGAAGCGGCGCGTGGTCCACCCCGGCCCCAGCCGGCGCTCGAAGTCCGGGTAGTCCACGTCGATCATCAACAGCGAATTGCCCAGCACGATGACGCGCCGGGCATCGCCTTGCCGGGGCCACTGGATCACCCCGCGATACTCGCTTTCAATGCGGGTCATGATGCGGCTCAGCCGGGTTGAGGCGACGCGCGAAAACGCTTCCGCGCCGATGGCCAGCGCCAGAATGGCGGCCAGTGCCGCGGCGATGGCCCGGTTGAACCGCCCCCGGTCAGGGCTTATGTGACCAGGACCGGGGTGATCAGAACTGGAAGTAGATGAAGGCATTAGCTTGATTGGCGGAGAACAGGGTCACCAGACCGAGCATGGCAACTCCGTAGGCGATCCGCACGGCGGGAAAGCCGTTCGGCGAGAACTTTTCGAAAAGGTACTCCTCCTGCCGCCGCTCCAGGAGCAGGTCATAGACAAACATCGGGATGGCAAAGGCCGCCAGGAACTGGAAGGCAACGGCATACTCAGGCCGCCAGGACCAGTGGCCCAGCCCGCTGAGCAGTGAGAAGGCCTGGCTCATCGATTCCGCGCGGAAGAAGATCCAGGCCAGGCAGACCAGGTGGAAGATCACAATGCGGCGGGCCCAGGGCCCCAGCGACAACAATCCAGCATCCGCCCCGGGTTGCACCTTCGCCTCCGAGGGACCGGCGGCCTTGGGCGCACCAAGGATCCTCTCGGCAACCAAACCGAGACCGTGAATTCCACCCCAGACGACGAAGGTCCAGTTCGCGCCGTGCCAAAGCCCGCCCAGCAACATGGTGGTCATCAGGTTCCGGTAGACCGGGCGAATGCGCACGAGGACCGCGAAAAATGGGCCACCATGCATCACATCCTGGATGAAGGTCCGATGAACTCGCGGCTCGGTCTCTCGATTACCGCCCAGGACGATGTACAGGTAATCCCGCAGCCAGGTGCTCAGGCTGATGTGCCATCGCCGCCAGAATTCCTTGAGGCTTGTTGAAAGATAGGGCTGGCGGAAGTTCACCATGAAGTGGAAGCCCATCAACTGGGCGGAACCCCGGGCAATGTCGCTGTAGCCGCTGAAATCGCCGTAGATCTGCCAGGCAAAGGCGTAGGTCCCAATAGCGAGCGTGGCCGCGCTCTGTTCGCCCAGCTTGCCCGAGAAGGCGGCGTTCGCCAGAAGCGCGCAGTTGTCCGCCACCACGCATTTGCGAAACAGCCCGGTCATGATCAGCATCAGGCCATCGAAGACAGTCCGGCTGTCGTACACGCGCGGCTTCTGAACCTGGGGCAGAAGGTGCGATGGACGTTGGATGGGGCCCGCAATCAAGTGCGGGAAAAGCGTGATGAAAAGGGCGTAATCCACCAGGGAATCGGCCGGCTCCATCTTCTTGCGGTAAACATCCACAATGTATGCCAGTTCCTGGAATGTGTAAAACGAGATGCCCGGCGGCAGAACGATACGCAAGAGGGTGATCGAAACATCGATCCCCACGGTGCCCAAGGCGGTGGCCAGTGAGTCGGCGAAGAAGTTGAAGTACTTGAAGAAGCCCAGAAACGCCAGGTTCAGGCCCACGGAGATCGACAGCAGCGTCCGCCTCTTCAGCACGTCGCCACTGCGCGCGATGATGCGGGCACATTGATAATCGACGATGGTCGAAATCAGGATCAGGCTAAGAAATCGCCAGTCCCACCAGCCGTAGAACAGGTAGCTGGCGGCGAGGAGGAAGACATTCTGCTTGCGCCAGGGGAGACGCCAGTAGATGAAAACCGCCAGGATCAGAAAAATGGCGTAGATTGCGGTATCGAAGAGCATCGGATCGGGGCGGGATAGCGGTTCGGGATTGTGCCCGTATTCCCATCAGTATCCCATACCGGCCCCGGAGGGCCTCTCCGGTAATAGCGCGGCGGCTACAATAAATGCTGCATGTTTTGGAGGCTGTTTTCGCTGGTCCTGTTGGCGGGTGCGGTTTGGGGCCAAGCGGAGCCGGCGGGGATGGCGTACGACGCGGCCGGACGGCGGCTGATCACCTGGAGCGGGCGGGGCTTGAGGGCGTTTGCCTGGCCGGGCCTTGGGGAGCGGCGGCTGCGGCCGGAGCCGTTCGGTGAGGCAGGGTGCCTGGCCCATGACGGCTTTGCCGGGGTGAGCGGCGGGCGGCTGCTCTGGGTGCCGAACTTCACTGCCACGCCCCGGGTCATCGATACCGGCGTGGAAACGCATGACTGCCTGATCACCACTCTGGATGGACGGCGGGGTGTCCTGGTGATGCAGCGCCATGCGCAGCTTCGGTTCCACCAGATGCCAGCCACCCCGGACGGCCCCTGGATCTACCGCGAGATCTACTCCATCTACACGCCATCGCGCCAGGGTGGCCTGCTCGCCGCGCCCGATATCGACGGCGACCAGCGGCCGGACCTTTTCGCCGGCAACTACTGGCTGCGCAACCCGGGCTCTCCCGGTCTGCCGTGGCGGCTCTTCGCGATGAATCTCTACTTTGAGGAGCCGGACTCCGCGCTGGCCCGGCTGGCATGGTCCGCACCCTACCTGTACTGGGCTGAGAGCCATCGCCCGGATGCACGGGTCACCCGTTTCGAGCCGGTGAGCGACCCGCGCAAGCTTTGGATGGGGGAGCGGCTCACGCGCGGCTTTCCGGTCCACTACCCGCACGGCCTGGCCGTTGCCGGAAACCGCGTCTGGGTGGGTGAGAACAACGGCACCGCGTCGCGGCTCATCCTGTTTGGTTCCGGAGCGCCCCGCGTCGTCCGGCAGGGCCAACCGGTGCACGCCTTGGTCCTGGTGGAAGGCGTGCTGGTGGCAGTGGGCCCCAACGGCGTGCCTGTGCGGATAGACCCTGTGCGGATAGACTATAGGCAATGACACCCGACGACTTCCGGCGCATCGCACTCAGCTTCCCCGGCGCGGAAGAAGGATCGCACATGGGCGCCGTCGATTTCCGTGTGGGCGGGCGCATCTTCGCCACACTTGCCAGCGTCAAGCAGGGTTACGGCAATCTGATGTTCACGCCCGAGGTGCAGAGCGGCTACCTGAGCGACCTGCCCCGGATGTTTCTGCCCATCCACGGCGGCTGGGGCCGCATGGGGATGACCCACGTGATTCTGGACGCGGTCACCGAAGAGATTCTGGAAGGCGCGCTCCGCACAGCCTGGAAGCTTCGCTCCGACGCGAATGTCAGAGCCAGGAAGAGAACTCGGCGGAAGTGACTCAATAGCGCCATGGCGACACGGCGCGATTTTCTCAAGCTCCCGCGGTTACCGGCTGCCGGGGCGCTGGCGGTTCCGGGGTCCGGATGAGCACAAACCGGGCAACTTGAAGCTGGCCACGCTGATCGATGCCCGGAAAAGCTCCGATGACGACCTTGTCTGCGAATGATCGAATCGCCGCGCGGCTATCAGGCCCGCGAATTCAGCCTGGACCACTCCCACAAAAAGACCGAAAAGCAGATGCATGAGCGGGGCGATACCGCGGACGACATCTGGTCCTACGACACCCACTTCATCAAAGCTGCGGTGCCGGTGGCCGAAAAGGCCGGCGTGCGCTGGTGGGCGATACGAACCGCCGCGCGGCTGAGGCGTACTCCATCGCCTGCAGGCGGGCGCTGCCGCGGCGGGCGAACGAAGAGGTTGGGTAGCGGTTCAGGTACAATCGAGTCCAGGCACTAATCCTTCAGACATGCGGGTTCAGCGCAGCAGGCGGCCCTCCAAGCGGCGGGGGCCAGGTGAGATTTCAACTCATGGGGTGGCGGCTTGACGGAGAATGACGCACGCCCGATGATCGAGGCCCTTGGCCTTTCGAAGTTCTACCGCGACTTCGCGGCCATTCGCGATGTCACCTTCGCCATTCCTCGAGGACAGGTGGCGGCATTCCTGGGCCCCAACGGCGCCGGCAAGTCCACCACCATGAAGCTGCTCACCGGGTACAACACGCCCTCCGCCGGTGAGGCGCGCATCGCCGGCTTCAACGTCGCCACGGATCGTCTGGCGGCCCTTGCCCACCTGGGCTACCTGCCTGAAAACGGCCCGCTTTACCCGGACATGACACCGCTGGGCCTGCTGCGTTTTTTCGGCACGGCGCGGGGTCTGGACGGCACCCGCCTGCGCGCAAGAATCGATGAGGTGGTGGCCCGCTGCGCGCTCCAGACGGTGATTGAGAAAAGCATCCGAAAGCTGTCCAAGGGGTTCCGGCAGCGCGTCGGCATGGCGCAGGTGCTGCTGCACGAACCCGAGGTGCTGATCCTGGATGAGCCCACCACCGGCCTTGACCCCAATCAGATCGTTGAAATGCGGCGCACCATCCGCGAACTTGGCCGGGACAAGACCATTCTGCTTTCCACCCACATCCTGCAGGAAGTGGAGGCCATGGCGGACCGTGTGGTCTTCATCCACCGCGGCCGCATTGTTTTTGACGGCGCTCCGGCCGGGATGCGGGCCGGGTATGCCTCGCTGGATGAAGCGTTCCAAGCCCTGACACGCGAGGAGACCGCGCATGCGTAGCCGCACCGTCCGCGCCATCCTGATGCGCGAAGTGGCGGGCTACTTTTCCACCCCCGCGGGCTACGTCTTCATTTCCCTGTTCGTCTTCCTGAGCGCGATGGCCGCATTCTGGCAGGAACGATTCTTTGCCGGCAATCTCGCGAACCTCGATCCCCTGAACCAGCTCTTTCCCCTGCTGCTTGTCTTCTTTGTGCCGGCCGTCTCGATGAGCCTGTGGGCCGAAGAGAAGAAGCAAGGCACTGAAGAACTGCTGCTCACGCTGCCCGCAAGCGACCTGGAGATCGTCCTGGGCAAGTACCTGGCCGCGGTGGTGATCTACACCATCTCTCTGTTCTTTTCACTCAGCCATCTGGCGGTGCTTGCCTGGCTTGGCAGCCCGGACCCCGGTTTGATGATGGCCACCTATTTCGGCTACTGGCTGGTGGGCTCGGCGCTGCTGGCCGTGGCCATGGTTGCCTCGCTGCTCACCGACAATCTCACCGTGGCGTTCATCCTGGGCGCACTGTTCTGCGCCGCGCTGGTGTTCCTGGATCAGGCGGGTGTCATCCTCAGCGGATCCCTCCAGCGGCTCGCTTTGCGGCTCTCCGTGGTCGAGCGGTTTCGCGATCTCACCAGCGGCATCTTCACCTTGGGCGCCGTCTGTTACTTCGCCGCCGTGGCGCTGGTGGCGCTCTACCTGAATACCGCCCTGCTGGGCCGCAGACGGTGGCGCACGGGGCCGGGCGCGCCCCGCATGGGCTTCCACTATGGCGTGCGCGGGCTGGCGCTGGCAGTCATCGCCGGGTCCGCGGCACTGCTCGCATCGCAATCGCGCCTGCGCATTGATGCCACCAGTGAGCAGGTGCATTCGCTCTCGCGCGACACGCAGGCGCTGCTGCGCGGGCTGGACGCGCGCAACCCGGTGTTCATCTATGCCTACGTCTCGCCCGATGTGCCGAAGGCGTACCTGGCGGCGCGCAATAATCTGGCGGCGCTCATCCGCGAGTTCGATGCGGCCGGCGGCGAAGCCGTTCACGCCCGCGTGATTGAGACCGTGAAGTACTCCGCGGAGGCCCGCGAAGCGCTGGACCGGTATGGCATTCGCCCGGTGCGCCTGCCGGTCACCGAAGAGAGCGCCCAGTCGATCAACGAGATCTTTCTGGGCCTGGCCTTCACCTGCGGCAGTGAGGAGTTCGTGATTCCGTTCTTCGAACGCGGCCTGCCCGTGGAGTACGAACTCACCCGGTCCATCCGTGTCGTCTCAAGAGCCAGGCGCCGCAAGGCGGGCGTGCTTTCCACCGGCGCCAAGCTCTTCGGCGGTTTCGATTTCCAGGCCCGCGCGCAGACGCAGGACTGGTCCATCATCGCCGAACTGCGTAAACAGTATGAGGTGGCGCAGGTGGCCCCGGACGCCGACTATCCCGCCGATCTCGATGTTCTGATCGCGGCCCTGCCCCACACGCTGCCGCAGCCGCAGGTGGACCGCCTCAATGCCTATGTACAGTCCGGCAAACCGGTGCTGCTCTTCCTTGACCCGATGCCTGCGTTCAACCTGGAACTTGCTCCCAACGAGATCGCCGCGGCCGGCATGATGCCGGGCCAAACGCCTCCAGGTCCCCCCAGGGCCAGCACGCGAGCCCTGCTTGAAACACTGGGCCTGGCATTCCAATCGAATCGCATCGTGTGGACCGGCAACAACCCGCATCCCCAGCTGAAATCGCTGCCGCGGGAAGTGGTTTTCATCACGCGCGGATTCAATCCCAAAGAGCCCGTCTCGGCTGGCCTGCAGGAGGTGGTGCTGCTCTATGGCGGCGCGATCAAAGCGCGGTCCGATGCGAAGACGAAGTTCTACCCGCTGATCGAGACCGTGGATGAGGCGGGCCTGACACCGTGGGAAAACCTGGTCAGCCGGTCGATGTTCGGCATCGCCGTCAATCAGGACCTGCGGCGAGTGCCTGGGAACGACAGACATGTGCTGGCGGCACGCGTCGCGGGCCCGGCCAACGCCATCGTGGTGGCCGATGTCGATATGATGGGCGAACAGTTTTTCGAACTGCGCCGCCGCGGCATTGAGAATCTGAACTTCGACAACGTGACGTTCCTTCTGAACGCCGTGGACCAACTGGCGGGAGACGCCTCATTCATCGAACTGCGCAAGCGCCGGCCGCGGTACAGAACGCTGGAAGCCGTGGAGGCGCGCACCCGCAACTTTGAAGCGCAGCGGTTGCGCGACACCCAGCAGGCCGAAGCGCTGGCCGAACAGCGGTTGCGTGAGGCCCAGGCGCGGCTGGACCGTGCCGTGGCCGAAATCGAGCAGCGGCGCGACATCGATGACCAGGCCAAGCAGATCATGATCCAGAACGTGCAGTCGGTGGAGAATCGCCGGCTGGCCGTCACGCGCACCACCATTGAGGATGAGAAGCAGCGCCAGATCGAAACCAGCCGCGCCGACATGGAGAACTCCATCCGCGGCATCCAGAGCACCATCAAACTGCTGGCCGTGGCCCTGCCGCCCGCGCCTGCGCTTCTGATCTTTGTGCTCATCTCCATCCGCAAGCTGCGGCGCGAACGCATCGGCGTTCCGGAAGACCGCCTTGTCGCGCCCAGTGAGGACCGTCCATGAACCAGGCCGTGCGAACCTCCCTCTACGCCGCGGCCGCGGCCGCCGCCGCCATCACCGCCGCCATGGTTGAGCCGGAACGCGCCACGCCCGGCATCCTCAGCGACCAGGGCGAAGTCTTCTACCCCGCCTTCCGCGATCCGCAGGCCGTGCGCTACATCGAAGTGGTGGACTACGACGAATCCACCGCCACCGCGCGCCCCTTCCAGGTGGCGTTCGAAAAAGGCCGCTGGGTTCTGCCCTCGCACAGCAACTATCCCGTCGATATCGGCGACCGCCTCAACAAATCCGCCGGAGCCCTCATCGACCTGAAAAAGGATCTGGCCGCCTCGGACTCGCTGCAGGATCACGGCCGCTTCGGCGTCATCGATCCCATGGACGCCAAGGTGGCCCAACTGACCGGCCGCGGCAAGCGCGTCACCCTGCGCGACGCCCGCAAGGAGGTGCTGGCGGATTTCATCCTTGGCAAGCCGGTGGAGAACAAGCCGGGCTACCGCTACATCCGCGTCCCCGGCGCCAAGCGTGTCTATTCCGTTCAGACCTCGGCCGATCCCTCGGCGCGCTTCGCCGATTGGGTGAACTCCGGGCTGGTCCGTGTGGCATCGGCGAACATCCGCCGCATCGTCATCCGGAATTACTCTCTCAATGAGCAGTTGGGGCGCCTGGAAAACCTGGAGCAGATCCAGCTTTCGCGGGAAAACGGCCAGTGGAAAATGGCCGGCGCCGAATCCTTCCAGGAGAATGCCGTCAAGACCATGGCAGCCACGCTCGACGGCCTCCGCATTGTGGACGTGAAACCCAAGCCGCCCAGTCTCGCCGAAGACCTGCGCTCCGGGCGGATGCAGTTGACGCTTGAGACCGCCATGTCTCTGCGCCAGCGCGGCTTCTTCATCGCCCCCAACGGCATGCTGCTGGCGAACGAGGGCGAAATGCACGTGGAGACAGACAACGGGATCAGTTACGGGCTGCGCTTCGGTGAAATCGCCGGCAGCGGCGACGCCAAACCCGCCGCGGGCGCGGGCGAAAACCGGTTCCTGCTGGTAACCGCCACGTTCGATGCCGGCCGCGCCCAGAAGTACGGCGACGACCCCGCGCAGGGCGAGCGCGTGGCGAAGGAACTGGTAAACCGGTTCGCCGACTGGTACTACGTGATCAGCGGAGCCGATTTCTCGAAGCTCCGCCTCCGCCGGTCAGACCTGGTGAAATAGCTTGCCCGCGCCCATCACCATCCTCGGCGGCGGCCTCGCGGGCTGTGAGGCTGCCTGCCAGATCGCACGCGCCGGCCTGGAAGCCACCCTCCACGAAATGCGCCCCGCGCGGGCAACCGAAGCGCACAAGACGGATCGTCTCGCGGAACTGGTCTGTTCCAATTCCCTCAAGAGCGAATCGCTCAACACCGCGCCCTGGCTCTTGAAGGAAGAGCTGCGGCGGCTGGGCTCCGGCCTGCTCGATATCGCCGCGCGCGTGCGTGTGCCGGGCGGGCAGGCGCTCACCGTCGATCGCGAGGCGTTCGCCCGCGGCGCCACCGCCATGATGCAGGAACTGCCCGGAATCCGCATCGTGCGGGAAGAGGTGGAAACCGTGCCGCGCGAAGGCATCGTGATCGTGGCTACCGGACCGCTCACCAGCGGGGCGCTCGCCGCCGATATCGCCGCCCTCACTGGAAGCGAACGGCTCTACTTCTACGATTCCATCAGCCCCATCGTCGATGCCCTCTCCATTGACCGGTCCATTGCCTTTGAAGCGTCGCGCTACGGCAAATCGATCGACGGCACCGGCGACTATCTGAACTGTCCGATGGACAAGCCGGAGTACGAGCGGTTTCTCGATGAGCTTCTGGCGGCGCAAAGCGTACCGGTGCACATCGCGGCCGATCAGCCCTCCACGCCCTTCTTCGAAGCCTGCCTGCCCATTGAGGAGATCGCGCGGCGCGGGCGCGACACCCTGCGGTTCGGTCCCATGAAACCCATGGGATTAACCGACCCGCGCACCGGGCGCCGGCCGTACGCCGTGGTGCAGCTCCGGCAGGAAAACGCCCGCGCCGACAGCTACAATCTGGTGGGATTCCAGAACCACATGCGGTTCGGCGAGCAGCAGCGCGTGCTCCGCCTCATCCCCGGCCTGCAGAACGCCGAGTTTCTGCGCTTCGGCCAGATCCATCGCAACACCTACATCAACGCCCCCGCCCTGCTCAGCGAAACGCTGCAATTGCGCAGCCGTCCCCAGGTGCTGTTCGCCGGCCAGATCGCGGGCGTTGAAGGGTATGTCGAATCCATCGCCACCGGCCTTCTGGCCGGCTGGTTCGCCGTCTCCATGGCTCGCGGAGAAGCGCCCCGTCCGCTCCCCCGCGCCACCGCGCTCGGGTCCCTTTGCCACTACGCCACCCACGCCAGCCCTGAGAACTACCAACCGGCGAACATCACCTTCGACCTGCTGCCGAAACTGGATGACGCCGCGCTCGCCCGGTTCCGCCGCGACAAACATGCCCGCCACGCCGAAGTGTGCCGGCGGGCTTTGGAGGCCCTGGATGCATACGCCGCCCGCTGAATTGAACCGGCACATAACCGCGTTTCTCGATGACCTGCGGCTGCGGAACTGCTCTCCGCACACCCTGCGAAACTACGGCATCGATCTGGAACAGTTCAGCGTCTATTTCACCCCGCCGGGCGAGACCCCGCCCACCGTGGCGGCGTTCGACCATCTGATGATCCGCGAATGGCTGGGCGATCTCTACACGCGGGGCCTCGACCCCGTATCCGTGCAGAGGAAACTGGCAGCCATCCGGTCGTTCTTCCACTTCCTGCGCCGCACCGGTGTCGTGGATAAGAACCCGGCCCGCATGGTGCGCCGGCCCAAGGCGCCGCAGCGGCTGCCCAAGGTTCCCACGGAGGAGCAGGTGAACGGGTTGCTGGATGGCGTGGCCACGGCGGAGATCCCCCGCACCCAGCCCGTGCGCGACATGGCCCTGTTCGAGGTGCTCTATGGCTGCGGCGTGCGTGTGAGCGAACTGGCCGGAATCAACGTGGAGGACCTGGATCTCAAGGACCGCTGGCTGCGCGTCCGCGGCAAAGGCAAGAAAGAGCGCGAAATCCCGGTGACCCTTCGCGCCGCGGCGGCCATCGAACGCTACCTTGCCGAGCGCCAGCCGGCCGCCCGGGAAACCGCGCTCTTTCTGGGCCGGCGCGGCGCCCGCATCACCGATTCGGCCGTCCGGAGCATCGTCAAGCTCTACGCCACCATGATCGCCGGCGACTCCTCCATCCACCCCCACACCCTGCGCCACGCCTTCGCCACCCACCTGCTGAGCGCCGGCGCCGACCTGCGGGCAATCCAGGAACTCCTCGGCCATGCCTCGCTGGGGACCACGCAGCGGTATACCCAGGTCTCGCTGGTGGATCTGATGGCGGTCTATGATAAAGCGCATCCCAAGGCCTGAAGCAGGCGTGACGCTGGCGTGAGGACAAATGGGAAAATTAATCTTTCTTATCAGCAACCGCCCTTGCATTTGCCGGACTTGTAGGGTATCCTTAATTCGTGGGGCACTTGTCCATCTGCGAACGTAACCAGCGGCTCGCGCGACCAGTGTCCAATACAGTCATCATTAGCATTCCGGTCATCGTAGGGGTAGCGGTACGCGGCCCCGCATGATCGGCCTGTAAACGGTTTCCGAAAGGCCATCAGCGGGGTGAACAACCGGCTGATGGCCTTTTCGTTTTCTACCGGCCTGCAATTATTCAAGAGTAGGAGAATCGCGTGTCACATCAAGCCACTGGAACGCTCATGAGCGGAGCGAAGATGCTGCTCGAGTGCCTTGTGCGGGAAGGCGTGGAGTGCATCTTCGGCTATCCCGGCGGGGTCACTCTGCCGCTCTACGACGCCATGTACGACAACCCCATCCGCCACGTCCTCGTGCGGCATGAGGAGAATGCCTGTTTCGCGGCGCAGGGCTATGCCCGGGCCACGGGCAAGGTGGGCGTGGCGTGCGCCACATCGGGTCCCGGGGCCACCAACCTGGTCACCGGCCTGGTGGACGCGATGATGGATTCCATTCCGCTGGTGGCCCTCACCGGCCAGGTGCCCACCAAGCTCATCGGCAGCGACGCGTTCCAGGAAGCGGACACGTTCGGCATCACGCGGTCCTGCACCAAGCACAATTACCTGGTGAAGAACATCCATGAACTGCCGGAAGTGATTCATGAGGCGTTCTACATCGCTTCCACCGGGCGTCCTGGCCCGGTGCTGGTGGACGTCACCAAGGATGTCTTCCAGGGGCAGGTGCATTACACCCCCGTCACCTCCATTCATCTGCCGGGCTACAAGGTGCATGCCGACGGCCACACGGGCCAGATCCGGCGCGCGGCGCAGATGATGTGGGAAGCGCAGCGGCCGTACGTCTATGCCGGCGGCGGCATCATCCACGCCGGGGCGCATCAGGAACTGCGGGAGCTGGTTGAGATTCTGGATGCCCCCTGCGTCAACACGCTGATGGGGCTGGGCGCCATGCCCTCCAACCACCCCAACTTCGTGAGCATGCCGGGCATGCATGGCAGCTATGCGGCCAACATGGGCATGTACAATGCCGACCTGCTGATCGCGCTGGGCGTGCGGTTCGATGACCGTGTCACCGGCCGCCTGGCCGCGTTCGCGCCCCATGCCAAGGTCATCCACGTGGATATCGACCCGGCGGAAATCGGCAAGATCCGCAATGCCGACCTGCCCATCGTCGGCGACGTGCGCCGCGTGCTGCAGAAACTGAATCCTGTCCTGCGTGAGCTTGAGCCTTCCATGGCGGCGCGCAATTCGGCCTCCCGGCGCGCCTGGTGGAGCCAGATTCGCGCCTGGAAGGAAGAGCATCCGCTGACGCCGGCCACCTCCTCCACTGAGATCAAGCCCCAGCATGCCGTCGCTGAAATCGACCGCTTGACGCGCGGGGAAGCCATTGTCACCTCCGACGTCGGCCAGCACCAGATGTGGTCGGCGCAGTTCATCCGGTTCAATCATCCGCGCCTGTGGATCAACTCGGGCGGTCTGGGCTCCATGGGCTTCGGCCTGCCGGCGGCGATCGGTGCCCAGTTTGCCTGCCCCGAAAAAACCGTCGTGTCCATCGTCGGCGACGGCGGCTTCCAGATGTCGGTGCCGGAACTGGCCACCATCGCCAGCCACGGCCTGCCCATCAAGATCATCGTGCTGAACAATGGATACCTGGGCATGGTGCGGCAGTGGCAGGAACTGTTCTACAACAACCGCCTCTGCTCAGTGACGCTCGATAGTTTCCCGGATGCCGAGAAACTGGCCGGCGCCTACGGGTTCAAGGGACGCACCATTGAACACGTGCATGAACTCCGGCCGGCGCTGGAAGAGGCGTTCGCGGAAAACGGCCCCTATCTGCTGAACATCCGCGTGTCGCCCACGGAGAATGTCTATCCAATGGTGCCCGCCGGCGGCGCGATCAACGAAATGGTGCTGGCGCAGCCGCAGCCGGTGGCGGTGCCGTAACGGTCAGGGAATTCCATGCTTCAAACTATCTCCGTACTGCTTGAGAACAAGACCGGCGCGCTGATGCGTGCGACGGGCCTGCTCACCGCCCGAGGCTACAACATCGAAAGCCTCACCGTGGCGAAGACGCTCGACCCCACGCTCTCCCGCATGACCATCGTGGTCGATGTGGAGCCGCGGCTCCGCGCCCAGGTGATCAAGCAGATGAACAAACTGATCAACGTGCTCCAGGCCTCCGACCTTTCCGAATCGCCGTCCGTCACGCGTGAGCTTCTGCTGCTCCGCGTCCGCGCCGCGGCTGAGGAAGGCAACAACGGGCCGCGCACCGCCATCCTCAAGGAAGCCGAGATCTTCGGCGCGCGCGTCGTCGATTCGTCGGTCGAAGGCTTCGCGCTCGAAGTCACCGGCGACACTGAAAAGCTCGATGAGTTCATCGATGTGATGCGCAGCTACGGCGATATCGAGGTGACCCGCTCGGGCGCCGTGGCGGTGTCGCTCGATCCCAAGAAGCTGCGTCTTTCGCCGCCGGTCCCCCGCGGCGCCGAACCAACTACTGTCAACGTGGAGTCTTAAACCAGGATGCCCAATCGCTACTACGAAAAAGACGGCGACATCACTCGCCTTAAAGGAAAGACGGTCGCCATCATCGGCTATGGCAGCCAGGGCCATGCCCACGCGCTCAACCTGCGCGATTCGGGCGTGGACGTGGTTGTGGGCCTGTACCCCGGCTCGAAAAGCTGGGCCAAGGCGGAAGCCGCCAGCCTGCGTGTCATGACCACCGCCGAAGCCGCCAGGGCGGCGCAGGTGATCATGATCCTGGTCTCGGACCACATCCAGGCGGATCTCTACAACAGCGATATCGCCCCGAATCTCGAGGCCGGCGATACCCTGATGTTCGCCCATGGATTCAACATCCACTTCGGCGCCATCGTCGCGCCGGCGGGTGTTGACGTCTCCATGGTGGCGCCCAAGGCGCCGGGCCATCGCGTGCGGGAACTGTTCACGGAAGGCGTCGGCGTGCCCGGTCTTGTCTCCGTGCACCAGGATGCCACCGGCAACGCGCTCGCCAATGCCCTGGCCTATGCCCTCGCCCTGGGCTGCCTCAAGGCCGGCTGCATCGAAACCACGTTCCGCGAAGAGACTGAAAGCGACCTCTTTGGCGAGCAGGTGGTGCTCTGCGGCGGCGTGAGTGAGCTCATCCGCGCCGGGTTCGACACGCTGGTTGAAGCGGGCTACGCGCCGGAGATCGCTTACTTCGAATGTCTCCACGAGCTGAAGCTGATCGTCGACCTCATCTATGAAGGCGGCCTCGGCTACATGCGCTACTCCGTTTCCGACACCGCCGAATACGGCGACTACAGCCGCGGCCCGCGCATCATCAATGATCAGACCCGCGCCGAAATGAAGAAGATCCTCGGCGAGATCCAGAGCGGCCAGTTTGCCCGCGAATGGATCGGCGAGAATAAGACCGGCCGCCATAACTTCCTCAAGATGCGCGATCAGGGTTCGAACCTGCTCATCGAAAAGGTGGGCGGTGAACTGCGCGGCATGATGACCTTCCTCAAGAAGAAGAAGGAGGCCGGCGTACCGGCGCAATAGGTGCGCTCCGGGCTCGTCCCCATTTCCGAGGCTTTATGAAAATCTTCACCTTCGACACGACCCTTCGCGACGGCACCCAGGGGGAAGCCGTCTCCTTCTCGGTCGAGGACAAGCTGATTATTGCCCAGAAACTGGATGAGCTCGGCATTGACTACATTGAAGGCGGTTGGCCGGGGTCCAATCCCAAGGACAAGGAGTTTTTCGCCCGCGCCCGCGAGCTGAAACTCAAGCACGCCCGGCTCACCGCCTTCGGAGCCACCCATTTCGCCAAGTACGCCGTTCACGAGGACCCGAGTGTCCGCGCGCTCGCCGAAGCCGGCACACCCGCCATCTCCATCTTCGGCAAGAGTTGGGACCTGCACGTGCACCGGGCCCTTGGCATCGACGAGGAAACCAACCTCCGGATCATCCGCGACACCGTCAGGTACCTGAAGGACTTCGGCCGCGAGGTGATCTACGACGCCGAACATTTCTTCGACGGCTATATCCACAATCGCGATTTTGCGCTTCGCACCCTGGAGGCGGCCCGGAACGCCGGCGCCAGTGTTCTGTGCCTGTGCGATACCAACGGCGGAACTCTGCCGCCCCGGCTGGCTGAGATCGCCGCCGATGTGCGGTCGCGGTTTGACGGCATCATCGGCATCCACACCCACAACGATTCGGATTGCGCCGTCGCCAACACCATCATCGCCGTCGAAGCCGGCTGCACCCATGTGCAAGGCTGCATGAACGGTTATGGCGAACGTTGCGGCAACGCCAACCTGGTGTCCATCATCGCCAACCTGGAACTGAAGCTGGGCCACACCACCATCGGCGTGGACAAGCTGCCGCAACTCACCTCCGTGGCCCGCTTCATCGCCGAACTGGCCAACCTGCCGTTGCGCAATGACCAGCCGTTCGTGGGCCAAAGCGCGTTCGCCCACAAGGGCGGCGTGCATGTCAGCGCCGTGCTCAAGGACTCGGCTACCTATGAGCATGTGCAGCCGGCCGCCGTGGGCAACCGCCAGCGCGTGCTGCTCAGCGACCTTTCGGGCCGCGGCAACATCCTCTATAAGCTCAAGGAACAGGGCCTTGGCGACCGCATGAGCGACGAGGCGCGGCGCGAACTGCTGGATCGCATCAAGCATCTCGAATACCAGGGCTATGAACTGGAGGCCGCCGACGGCACCTTCGAGTTGCTGGTCCGCCAGGCCATCAGCCCCGGCCTGCACTTTTTCGAAGTGGTCTCCTATGACGTGGCGACACGGGTGGTCGAAAGCAACACCAGGCCCGGGTCCACCAACACCACCGCCACTGTCACGCTGAAGGCCCAGGATGGTGTGCATTCCGCCACCGCCCACGGGCACGGGCCGATGAACGCCCTCGACCTGTGCCTGCGGCAGTGCCTCTCCAAGCTCTACCCGGATCTGGCCAAGGTGCACCTCACCGATTACAAGGTTCGCGTGCTCGATACCAGGAAGGGCACCGCGGCCAAGGTTCGTGTGCATGTGGAATGGTCGGACAACCGGCGCAGTTGGGCCACCGTGGGCGTTTCCGACAACGTCATTGAGGCCAGTTGGCGCGCCCTGGTGGACGCGCTGACGCTGGAACTGATGCGGATCAACGGGCGCGACGCGGGCCTCGACAAGTCGGTCGAGGACTACTGCTGGGGCGTCTAGGCCCGTGCGCCGGTTTCTGTCGCGGGCGTTGCCTGACCTGCGCCGCCTTCTCGTGGTGGAAAGCGGATCGCGGCACCTTGTGAACGGCTTCCTGGCCAATTGGCTTGAGCGCGAAGGCCGCGTGCTCTCCTGCGATCTGGTCACCTGCTTCACCGGCGCCGCGCCGCACTACAATGCCGTGTTCCGCGTGCAGGACTATGTCACTCCCGAAGCCCGCCGGGCGCTGCTCACCGAACTCCGCGGCAACCGGTACGACGCCATCGCCATCCTCTGCTCCGGCGAGCCCATCATGACCCGTTGGAAGTGGTTCCTTGCCGCCCGCGTTCCCACCAAACTCCTCATCCTCAATGAGAACGGCGACTACTTCTGGGCCGACCGCGGGAACTTTGGCATCATCGCGCACTTTGCCCTGTATCGCGCCGGGCTCACCGGGGCGAGCGCCGTTCTCACTCCGCTGCGAATCCTGGTCTTTCCTTTGGTGCTCGCCTACCTGGCGGGCTATGCCGCCTGGGCCCATCTCAGGCGCCGGCAAGTCTAGACAGGGGGTGCGCCCGCAACATGGCCGTGGACGAACACTCGCAAGACACACCCGCTGAGCCGCCTCTGCCTCCCCCGGCAAGTCCAGGCCCGCAGCCACGCCGAACCAGCCTTCGAGCCTTGCTCCGCACCCGCCCCCTGCCCCGGCCCCGCTGGCGCACCGCCCACTGGTGGGTGCTGGGTCTGGCCGCCGCGGTCCACACGTATTGGTTACTGACGCTGGTGGCGCTCCGCTTCATCGATCCCTTCACCACCGGCGTGCAACTGGAGCGGCGTGTCAAAAGCTGGTTTTCGCCCGCCTGGCTGCGTGGCGCCTCCTACCAGAAGCGCAGTGAGTTCGTGCCCCTGTCACGGCTGCCCGCGCATGTGGCTCATGCCGTGATCGCGGCCGAGGATGGCCGCTTCTACCTGCATCACGGCATTGATTGGGAGGAGATCGAAGAGGTGATTGAGGATGCAGGGGAGAAAGGCCGCATCACGCGCGGCGCTTCCACCATCACACAGCAGCTTGTGAAGAATCTCTACTTCACCACGCACGGCAACCCCGTGCGCAAGCTGGCCGAGTTCACGCTGGCCCCCATGGCGGATCTCGTCCTGGGCAAAAGGCGCGTCCTTGAGCTCTATCTGAACGTCGCCGAATGGGGCCCCGGTGTGTTCGGCATCGAAGCGGCGGCGCGCCACCACTACGGCGTTTCCGCCGTCCGGCTCGATCGCGATCAGGCCGCAAGATTGGCCGCCTGTTTGCCCTCGCCTCTGCGGCGGCGGCCCGCGCGCATGACCAGCTACGCGGCCATCATTCAGGAACGCATGCGCCTGATGGGCTGGTGACCGCCCCTTCGGGTCCTACTGTGGAACCGGGCGCCCCATCGATTTGTAGATCGATTCAATGGTGCCCACGTTCTCCTTCGCCTTGGCGTGGCCCGGGTCCAGTTCCAGCACCTTGCGATAGGAGCGCAACGCCGCCGGATACTTGCGGAACGGCGGCATCTTCTCATTGAACATGAAGAAATCCGCCTGGGCCATGTGCGCCTCCGCCAATGCCTTCGTGAGGGCCGTATCCTTGGGCGCCGCCTTGCGGGCCGTTTCAAGCGCCGCCACGGCCTCCTCGTACTTTCCTTCCTTGATCTTCGCCTTGGCGCCGTCAATGGCAGGGTTGGCGGCCAGCAGCGTCACTGCCAGCACCAGGCTTGAAACAATCAGTCGAGTCATCACACTCCCATCTTACGGGATAATGGAAGATGGAACCGGCGAAACGCATCATCGTAGCCATTGACGGGCCTGCCGGCGCTGGCAAGAGCACCATCGCTCGGGCCGTCGCACGGCGTTTGGGCATCGTCTACGTCGATACCGGAGCCATGTACCGCGCCATCGGGTTGTGGGCCTTGCGGCAGGGCTGCGCGCTGGACAATCATCAGGCTCTGGAACAGCTTGCCGCGGCCGCCGCCATGGAGTTCACGCCGTCCGGCGGCCTGCTGCTCAACGGCGAGGATGTCACTGCCGCCATCCGGGAACCCGGTGTCTCCGATGCCGCCTCCCGCGTCTCCGCCGTACCGGGCGTGCGCCGGACACTGGTGGCCAAACAGCGTGAACTGGCGCGGCACGCCTCCGTGGTGATGGAGGGCCGCGACATCGGCAGCGTCGTTTTTCCCGAAGCCAACATCAAGATCTACCTGGACGCCACGCCGGGCGTGCGCGCCCAGCGCCGCGCCACCGATGAATCGGAACGCGGCCGCGCGGCCGACGTCGCGGCGATCGAGGCCGAAATCGCCGAGCGGGACCGCCGGGACTCCACCCGGCCCGATTCGCCGCTGCGCCAGGCCCCGGACGCGGTCTATCTCGACACCAGCGGCATGGACGCTCCGCAGGCCGAAGAGAGCATTCTCCGCATCATCCGCGAACGTGTTTCGAATGGAAAGGACATTCATCGTTGAGTCATTTCTCTGATCGCCTGGTGATGAAGTTTGGCGGCACCAGCATGGGCTCGCCGGAGCGTATCCGGGTGGCGGCCTCCATCTGCATCGAACATCAGCGCTCACGCCCTGTCACCGCCGTGGTCTCGGCCATGTCGAAGGTGACAGACCTGCTGCTCGATACGCTGAAACACGCCGAATCGGGCGACGACGCAAAAGTGGCGGCGAATCTGCGTCTGTTGGAGACCCGCCACGTGGAAACCTGCCGGTCGCTCCTTCCGGAATCGCGGCACGGAGAGGTCACCGCGGGGCTCCGCCAGATCATTCAGGACTTCGAACGGATCGCCGGCGGCGTGGCGATGCTCGGCGAACGGCCGCCCCGCTCCGTGGATGAAGCCGTGGCTGTGGGCGAGCGGTTGAGCGCTCTGCTGATGGCCGAGTATCTCACTGTGCAAGGCACGCCCGCGCAGGCCGTGAACGCCAGCGGTGTCATTGTGACCGACGCGGTGTTTGGCAATGCCACCCCGCTCATGGATCACACATGCGCCCGCGCCGCGCAGGTGCTGCGGCCGCTTCTCGATGCGGGCGTCATGCCCATCGTCACCGGATTCAACGGCGCCACCATCGACGGACGCCCCACCACCCTCGGCCGCGGAGGCTCCGACTTTTCGGCATCCATCCTGGCCGCCGCGCTGGATGCCGCCGAGTTGATCATCTGGACCGACGTCGATGGCATCATGTCCGCCGACCCCCGCCTGGTGCCCGATGCGGCGGTGCTGGACGAGGTGACCTATCGCGAGGCGGCGGAACTGGCCTACAACGGCGCCAAGGTGCTCCATCCGCGCACGCTGGCGCCCCTGGTGGAAAAGAAGATTCCGGTGTGGAGCAAGAACAGCTTTCACCTGGAAGCGCCCGGCACACGGATACTGCCCTCCACCGGCAATCATCCGGGGGCGCGCGCGGTGACGTCGATGAACAACGTCGCGCTTGTCTCCATCGAGCCGGCGAGTGCCGAGATCAACGGGGCCCACGTAATGGCGAAAGCCCTGGATGCCCTGGCTCGCGCCAACGCCGAGGTGCTGGCCTTCACCAGCTCAAGCTACCGCCAGAGCTTCTGTCTGCTGGTGAGAAAGGATGAGTTGAACCGGGCCCTGACGGCCCTGGAATCCACGTTCTCACTGGAACTGGCACACGGGTATCTGGAACCGGTGGCCGTGGATGCGAATGTTGGCTTGCTCGCCATCGTCGGCGAGGGCATGCGGGGCACGCCGGGTCTTGCGGGCCGCATCTTCACCGCCATCTCCCGCGAGGAGGTCAACATCATCGCCATCGCGCAGGGGTCCAGTGAGTTGACCATCTCCATCGTGGTGGCCCGGGACGGGCTCGAAAAGGCCGTCCGGGCGGTGCATCAGGAATGCGCTCTCGGGCGCGAGGCCGGCTGAGCTACTTTTTCCGTTGGAACGGCATTGCGGAAAGCCACGACACCATCAGGGTGTGGCTGTTCTCCAGGCTGCGGCCGCTGCGGTGATAGACGTATTGGTTCAGGTAGCCGAATTCGAGCTTGCCTTTCACCCCGAACTCATAGCCGATGCCCGCGTAGGCACGGTTCTGGTCGAACCGGCTCGATCCGTAGTTTGAACCCACGTGGATCAGAATCTCGTCAGAGAACGCCCAATACCAGGGATTCGAGGGCTTGGCGGCGAAGTTGAGCGGCGTGGTCACGCGAAGCTGCTGCCGGTATCGCTGCTGATAACGCGCCGTTCCCGGCCGCTCCCGGGGAGCGCCGATCCAACGCTGTTCCATGCGCCAGCGGTGCTCCGCGTTGAGATTCCGGATCCGGTGGCGGACAATGGCCTGCTGGTAAACTCGGTTTTCGAAGAGGATGCCCGGCGCCGGAAAGTCGCCATAAGATCCGTTGCGGATGATGACATAACCGGCGGTGACGAAGATGTTGCTTCGCAGATGGTAGTTCACGGCAGGGCGGACAAACAACTGCTGCGTTCGTTCCACCGGCCCGTGCAGACGAGCCTGACCTTCCAGGTGCACACCCCAGTTGCCGGCCACACGATGGTCGCCCGCATAGGCCCACCAGCTGTGGAAGTTTGGATCACTCAGCCTGCCTTGCGCATGCCCGGTTATCGCGGCACTCAAAGCCGCGGCGATGAGACGGATTGGGAGGTTCACTACCGGGTTACCGCCCGGTCCAGGGTCTTGTCAACGGCCTGGTCAATAAAGGCCGCGCCATCGCGCTTCATCTTCACCAGCGAAGCCGTGTGAATGTACATCATGTGCCCCGCCTCGTACTCTTCCACCCGGATCTGGCCGCGCAGGCGCGGGTCCAGGCCCATGTGCGCCAGCGTGTACTCCGTGGCGAAGAATGGTGTCGCCAGGTCGTAGTAGCCGGAACAGACCAGAACCTTCATGTGCGGGTTCTTGGCCAGTGCCTGCCGCAGGGAATCGGAGGTGTCTGCGAACTGGTTCTGCGCCGCCGAATAATCCCACGGCGCGATGCCCCCGCCCAGGATGTAGTAAACCTGATCCGTCCTGTAGTTCAGAGACTCGTGCAGATAGCGGCTCATGGCCGCCGTGTAGGGCGGCCGGATCGCGGAGTTGCTCGGGTCAAACTGCGGCGTCTCGGCGGCGTTGGTGTTCTCAAACGCCGTCAGGCGGCTGTCCAGACGTCCCACGGTGACGCCTTTCTCGCGCAGAAGCTCTTTGATGAACCGCATGATCTCAATGCGCAGGCCCGATCGTTCAACGAAGCCCTTGCTCAAACCCGTGAACCGTGCCAGCTTCTCAGCCACCGCGCTGCTCTCGGCGCCGGTGAGCCGGTCGCCTTTGGCCAGCGCGACCCAGTAGTCCGATTCAGCCCAGGCGCGGGCCTGCGCCAGTGTGCCGCGAAGATCCTTCTGCAGGTCCGGCGCCAGCTTCTTGTGATACCACGCCGTGGCTGTGTAAGTGGGCAGAAAGAGCATGTAAGGAAGGTCATTGCCCTTGGTGAAGCGCGCCGTCTGGAAGTTCAGGATGCTCGAAACCAGGACAATGCCGTTGAAGGCGATGCCCCGGTCGGCCAGGTGCCCCGCAAGACCGGCCGCGCGCGTGGTGCCATAGCTTTCACCAATCAGGAACAGCGGAGAATGCCAGCGGTTGTACCGCGTGAGGTAAAGGCGGATGATCTCGCCCACCGATTCGATGTCGCCGGTGAAGCCGTTGTACTTGCGGGCCAGCTCCGGCTTGGTGGCGCGGCTGTAGCCGGTGCCAACCGGGTCAATGAAGACGATGTCGGCCTTGTCCAGCCACGTGCTCTGGTTATCCTCCATCACATAGGGTGGCGGCGGCAGGGAGCCGTCGTCGTTCATGCGGATGCGCTTGGGTCCCAGAACGCCCAGATGCAGCCAGACCGAGGCCGAGCCCGGGCCTCCGTTGAAAGAGAACATCAGCGGGCGCCTGGCGGCGGGCTGGTCCGTTTCCGCGGTGTAGGCGATAAAGAACACGCCCGCCTCCACGTCTCCCTGCTCATTGCGCAGCGGCAGGAGACCGGTGGTGGCCTTGTACGTCAGGGGCTTGCCGCCCAGCGTGATCTGGTGGCTGGTCACCACCGGTTCCTTGTCGGCGTAAGAAGCCGTGGGGATGGAGCGTTGGGCCATCGCCGCGGAGAACGCGGTTAACAACAGGGCGGCGCGGCCCCAAGCGGGTAGTCGATGCATAGGGAGTACCATTCCACTGTGCAACGGCGCGCCGCGCTATTTCAAGGCGGTGGCGCCGGTGGCCGGTCTTTCGGACATCTGTTTTTCGATCATCGTGGCCAGGCCGAAACCGCCCCGCTCGCCGATCACTTTGGCGAACGCCTGCTCAGCCATGCCCTGGAGGATGTCGCCGGAGGAGTCCGCGGAGCCGCCCAGCCAGCCCTCGCCCTCCGTGCGCATCATCTTCAGCAACTGCTCCACCATCAGGGCTTCGAACTGGCCCGCGGCGTCGTGGACCTTTTCCGGGGAGTCGCGCGGCGCGGCTTCCTCCGCGCCCCGAAGAGAAGGGGCCGTAAGCGGAAGACCCACAGTCATCAGATCACCTCCAGGTCGGCTTCCAGGGCGCCGGCCGCCTTCAGATTTTGCAGAATGGCGATCACGTCCCTGGGCGTGGTTCCAATGGACTGCAGGGCGCGCACCAGTTCTTCCACCGATGCACCCTCCTTGAGCACCAGATTGCGCGACTTTTCCTCTTTCACGCCCACCCCCACCTGGGGCACCACCTGCGTCTTGCCGTCGCTGAACGGAGCCGGCTGCGAGACGTCGAACGTGGTCTGAATCTCAACCGAGAGCGTCCCGTGCATGATCGCCACCGGTGAGATCTTCACTTCCTTCCCCATCACAATGGTGCCCGTGCGTTCGTTGATCACAATGCGTGCGGGCCGGTCCGCTTCGATGGTCAGGGCTTCCACGGCTGCCAGGAACTCCACCGGCCGGGCGGCGAAACCGGCGGGCGCCGTCACCTCCACCAGGGCTGGATTCTCGGCCTTGGCCACCGGATCGCCCGTGCCGGCGAACTTGCGGTTGATGGCCTCGGCCACACGCATCGCCGTGGTGAAGTCGGCTTGCCGAAGTTGAAGCCGCATCACGCGGCCCGGCGTGACCGATGGCGGGGCGCGCTCGACAATCGCTCCACCCGGGATTCGGCCCACGGTGGGATGATTGAGCGTCTGCGAATTGCCACCGCGTCCGGCAATGAACCCGCCGGTCACAACCGCGCCTTGTGCCACGGCGAAAACCTGGCCGTTGGCGGCCGAAAGCGGAGTGGTGATCAACAGCCCGCCCTGCAGGTTGGCCGCGTCGCCCATCGCGCCCACGGTCACATCGATGCGCGTGCCGGGCTGGGCGAAAGCGGGCAGCGTGGCCGTAACCATCACCGCGGCCGTATTGCGCACCAGAATCTGCGAGGGGTTGATCTGAACCCCCATGCGTTCCAGCATGTTGGCCAGAGACTGCGCCGGAAAGACGGATTGCCGCTTGTCGCCCGTGCCGGCCAGACCCACCACGATGCCGTAGCCGATCAACTGGTTGTCGCGGACGCCTTCGTAGCTCACTACCTCTTTTAACCGCGTGGCCGAGGAAGCCGCCTGCAGCATGGCGGCGGCAGCCAGCGCCAGTCCCGTGATCTTCTTCATAGCGGCAGCAACCCCATCAGCAGGCGGTACAGGAAGAACGGCCGGCGCACGGCGTCACCCACCACGCCCTTGCCGTTCACGCGGACCTCCATCTGAGCGATCCGGTCCGAGCGCACCTGATTGCCCGGCGAAAGATCGTTCCAGCGCAGCACCCCGCGCACTGTCACCACCTGCCGCTCGGAGTTCACCGTGATGTCCTTCACGCCCTCCACCAGCAGATAGCCGTTCGGCAGCGTCTCCACCACCCGGGCGGAAAGCGTCGTGGTCAGGGTGTTTGAACGGCTGGTTTCGCCGTCACCCTGGATCTTCGATTCGCTTCCCAGACCTAGAAGGTCCGGGAACGGCGCCTTCCTGGCGCCAAACGCGGCCCGGATGCCGCTTGAGGCCTCCGTCTTTCGGTTGGACGATGTCGCCCCCCGCGATACCGCCGAGGCGCGGTCTGAGACGACGATGGTCACCAGATCGCCGGGCTGGTTCGCCCGCAGGTCGCGCGCAATGTCGGCAAAGCGGCCTCCCGGGGTGTAAAGGGATCCGGGCGTCGTGCGGGCCACGTTGTCCACGCCCGCCTGCCGGGCCGCCTGAACATACTCTTCGAGCGGTGTGAGTTTCGGCTGGTCCTTTTTTCCCGCTGCTCCCAGCGCCGTGGCCAGAAGAGTGAGAAACAGACATCTAGCTGCCATGACGAGCCCCCGCCTGAATCAGAACTTTGCCGGGCGCCGCCACCCGCCCCTGAAATCGTTGCCCGTTGGCCGGGTTCTTGAGCATCACTGTTTCACCCGTCCGGCCCGCCGTTTCCGCCCGCGCCGATAGCCGCAGAACCGCGCGGCCGCTTTCCACGTCCACCTGCACCGTGTCGCCGCGCTCCACGTCCTTGGCCGCTTCGAGCGCCGTGGCATGGATCGCCGCGCCGGCCGCCAGCCGCCGTTTCAACCGCATGCCCAGAGCGGCCTCAGGCGCATCCAGAGCCCGCGCGTCCAGGGGAAAGCGCTCGGCCTCAACCACTTCCAGGTCGTCTGGCTCCAGCTTCTGGAGGGGCCCCACCGGCTTTCGGAGCCGGAGTTCGCTCCGCATTTCCCAAATCCGCGCCCGCACCCAGATGGAAACCGTGCCCCCGCTTGGATCCGCCACCTGGCCGCGCCACAGCACCGGACTGGCCTTCGGGCCCGGCCGGCCAACCATCGCCACCACGCCGGCTTTCGGGAACAGCAGCGCGCCCGGCGGCACCGGAAACCGGCTGAAATCCAGAATCTCGATCCCGGCGCTGGTCTCCCCCAGAACGCTCCGCAGCGCGGCCGCCAGATCCGCCGGTGTGAGCACGCGGGACGGGCGCTCGACACAGATGGCGGCTTGAGAGGATACGTTCACCCCATGCAGCCGTCCAAGCGCTTCCAACTCCACGGGCTGGTAGATCCGCCGCGCCCCCACGGCCGGCGCCAACCCAAGCACCGTCCCGGCCGGCACGGAGGCGAACTCCGGCAACGCGCCCGCCAGGTCGCCTGCCCGTATCCGGTCCCCGGGGGCGCGCAGGCACTCAGCCAGCAGGAGCGCCGCGAGCACGCTAGCGGGTAACATTGTTCACCTGCTGATACATCTCATCCGCCGCCCGAACCACCTTCGAATTGGCCTCATAGGCGCGCTGGCTGACAATCAGATTGATGAACTCTTCCACCACGCTGACATTCGACTGTTCGATGTAGCCCTGCTGCAGGCTGCCCAGACCCTCCTGGCCGCCCGGAATGCCGATGACCGCCTCACCCGAAGCGTCGGTGGGCACATAAAGGTTGCGCCCGATGCTGTTCAAGCCCGCCGGATTGGTGAAATTGGCAAGCTGGATCTGCCCCGCCAGTTGCGCGTTCGGCTGGCCCGGCAGCGAGTAACTCACCGTGCCGTCGGCCGCGATATGCACGTTCTGGGCCTCGGGCGGCATGGTGATGGTGGGTTCGAGCGGCTCGCCGTCGGAGGTGACCACGTTGCCGTCGCGGTCCGTGTGGAACGCCCCGGCGCGGGTGTAGGCGGTTTCACCCGAGGCGCGCCGGATCTGGAAGAACCCGCGGCCTTGAATCGCCAGGTCCAGCGCATTCGAGGTGAGCACCGGGCTGCCCTGCACGAAAATGATCTCGTTTGAGGACGTGCGCGTCCCCAGGCCGATCTGAAGGCCGCTCGGCACCACAGTCTGAGCCCCGGCCGCCACGCCCGGCTGCACCAGGCTCTGATACAGCAGATCCTGGAACTGCGCCCGGCGCTGCTTGAAACCCACCGTGTTGGCATTGGCCAGGTTGTGGGCGATGTTGTCGACATTGGTCTGTTGGGCGCTCATGCCGCTGGCGCCGCTGAATAATGCTCGGATCATGAAGGAATAACCATCGTTTCTTTCGTTTTTTTCTGGCTGGCAAAGGCCGGGGCAGCCTCAGGGGGTTCAGGCAACCAGGCCGCCCCGTGTCGGTCTTGCCGGCTGTTGCTTGTTAACTGGGACGGGCCACTTCTTCCAGCACCCGGCGGCCCATCTCGCCGTGAATCTGGAGCGCCTTCGTCAGCGATTCAAAATGCCGCATCACGTTGATCAGCCGCACCGCGGTCTCCGGCGCCGAAACGTTCGAGCTCTCCAGCCGCCCCTGATAGACTTCGGCCTTTCCGGGCCGCGGCTGCAATCGGGCCGGGTCCGGCATGTGAAAATAGGTTCCCGCTTTCTTGGAGAGCGCCGCTGGTTCGTCGAAGTCGGCGATCTGGATGCGGCCCACGCTCCGGCCTCCCACCTTCACCGCGCCGTCCCGATCCACATCAATGCTTCGCGACCGGTCAAGCTTGACGGGCCGGCCCTGCGCGTCCAGCACCCGGACACGGTAGCCATCCTGGGTCACCAGGTCCCCCTCGCGTGACAGGTTGAAGCTGCCGTTTCTTGTATAAAGCGGACCGCCCGGTCCCTCCACCACAAAGAAACCGCGCCCGGAAAGTGCGAAGTCGAACGGTGCCCCGGTGGTCTGGATGGCTCCGGCTCCGAAATCGGTCCAATGCCGCTCCACCACAGGCAGTGTGGCGGGCTCCGGGAGCGACTCGACATGGGAAGCCCAAGCGTCGTCCGACCGGTAGAGGCCGTAACCCTCCCGGTCCAGTTTGAAGCCCGCCGTATTGGCGTTGGCGATGTTGTTGGCCAGCATCTCAAGAGTCTCGATGCGGGCGCGCAGGCCGCTCGCGGCCGAAATGGTGAACTGATCCATTGGGAGGCCACCGTGCATTTTTGTGGCCGAACGGGCGGCTGCGCTCAAGTTCCTGAAGAATCACCGATATGGACTAATATGCCGCCGTGCGCTTCGACGGCACTTTCCTGCCGCATGGGCCGGATCGGCGACTTCTTGTCCCCACCCGCTCCCGCTAAGTGATTGAAAATCGTGGCTGCCTCAATTGGCCACCGAACTGCTCCCGCCGTCCGCATGATCTCGTTCCTCGATTCCGGCCTCCCAGCCGGGATGCCGGCCGCCGGGTTTGGCGCTGCGCCTGCCGGCGGCCAAGCCTCGCCGGACGCACTCTTTGCGGCGCTGCTGGGGGCTCTCATCGGGGAAGAGGCGTCGGCTTGGCCACAGAGGGAAACGGAACCAAAGCCGGAACTGGAGCCGGAGCGTGAGCAGGGCGGCCAGCAGGAACGCGAAGCGTCGTGGAATGCGCTGCCGGTTCCGGTGCCCGTGCCGGTGGTGGTGCCGCAGCCGGTACCGCTTCCGCGGCTTCCGGTGGAGCTGGAGATTGCGGTTTCCTGCTGTGAGACGGAGCCGGTAGAAAGCCGGGAGATGGATGGCAGGGAGGCGGTTGAGTCTGCTAAACAGGAACCTCCCAGGGTCGAGGCGGTGTACGGGACGGCTGTGGCGCCGGTTCCGGTGGCCGCACCAGCGCCGGAACCCGGAGCGGAGCGGCCGATAGCTCCCCAACGCCTTTAGCAGGCAGCGGAAATGCCGATGATTGAAGCGCAACCGGCGCCGCCTGTGGAAGGGGCGGAAACGGCCTTTGCGGCTCGTCTGGAAGTGCGTGAACCGGCGGATGCCCCGGTGGTGCCGGTTGAGCACGCCGTGCGCCCCGAGCGTCCGGCCGGGGATCGAAAGGCGGAGGTGCGGCTGGCGGCGGGCCGGGACTTTGCGAGGAACGAACCTGAAAGCGGCGAAACTCCTCGGATTCAAGCAGTTAGGGCGCCGGAACAGGTGCTGGAGCGGAGGGATCGGAACCGGGCGGAAGAGGTCCCGGTCCGCGCCGCGGAACCAACCCAAACGTCCGATCCTGTGGTGTCTGAATCGGTAGCTGTCCGGGTGGCTCCGGTGGGCGAGGCCGCTCCGGTAGCCGCGCCGGCAGCCCCGGCTCCCGAACCGGTGCGGGTGGAAGCGGCCCGGGTGGAGGCGCCGCTGCAGGTGGCGGAGGTGCGGCCGGCCGGCCAGGCTTCGCAGGCGCGGGAGATTACGGTTCGCGTCGCGGCGCCGGAGCCTGTGCAGGGTGTGGAAGCGGCGCCGATGAAGCCCGTCGACTTGGTGTTGCAGGAACGGGACGGCCGTGTGCAGGTGGCGGTCCGGACCCCGGATCAGGGTTTGGCGGGGGAGATGCAGAGGTCGATTGGCGACCTGGTGGAGAGGTTGGAGAGCGTGGGGTACCGGACTGAGGCCTGGACCCCGGAAGCGGGCTCCGGGATTGACCTGGCGCCGCTGGCGGCCCGGGGTGACGCCGAGTTCGCCGACGAACGGGGGCGCGGACGGGGCGGAGACGCTCAGGATGCCCGCAACCAACAGCAGCAGTATCAGGAAGATAAGCGGCGAAGGCCGCAGTGGGTGGAGGAACTGGAAAAGTCCTTCACGACGCAGGCAGGGAGATAACCAACATGACAAACACGATTTCGGCAGCCGCCGCGCCGCCCGATTGGCTCAGTCAGCACCAGCGAGTAACGCGGGGGGAGCAGGTGAATCCGCCGGAGCTGGCGGCCCGGGCCGAGGGCGGCGACGGCGCCCAGAGCAAGGAGATGTTCCTCAAGCTCCTGGTGGCTCAGATTCAGAACCAGAATCCGCTCACACCGGCCGATCCGATCCAGTTTGTGAGCCAATTGACGCAGTTTTCGGGCGTTGAACAGATGCTCGAGATGCGAAAAAGCCTCGCGTCGATCGAGAAAAGCCTGGGCGGACAGCAGCCGGCGGCGCCGGCGCCGCGTCCGGGAGCGTAGAAAAGTCATTATTTTTCAGGAGAATCATTCATGTTTACTTCGTTTTCAACCGCACTTTCAGCCCTTGGGGCGCATTCCACCGCCGTCGATGTGGTGGGCAACAATCTGGCGAACCTGAACACGCCGGGCTTCAAGGCGAGCGCGATTTCGTTCGCGGATCTGGTGACGCAGTCGGTGGGTACGGCGCTGGGCGAAACCCAGGTGGGTTTCGGTGTGGCCCGGCCGGTGACACTGCGCCAGTTCACGCAGGGCGCCATTCACGCGTCAAACGGAACGCTGGACGCGGCGATCCAGGGAGACGGCTTTCTGGTGGTGAAAAGCCCGGCTGGCGCGACGCTGTACACCCGCGGTGGGCAGTTGGTTGTGGACAAGGCCGGCAATCTGTTGACGGCCAAGGGACACAGGGTTCTCGGATGGTCGGAGCAGGGAGGGGTTGTGAACACCAACCTGCCGGTTTCCGATGTGGTGGTGCCGGTGGGTTCGCTGCGGCCGCCGGTGGCGACAACGGATCTGAGCGTTGACCTGAACCTGAACGCGGCGGCGACCGCGGGGCCGCCCCCGGACCAGTTCTCGACATCGATTGAAATCTTCGACTCGCTGGGGCAATCGCACGTGGTGAGCGTGAACTTCACGAAGTCTTCGACGGCGAACCAGTGGGACTACTCGATTTCGATTCCGAACTCGGATGTAAGCTCGCCGGTGGCTCCAGTGACGGGCTCGATTTCCTTCGACTCCAGTGGCCGGATGACCGCGCCCACGCTCACGGACCCCATGCCGGCGATCACGATCTCGGGTTACAACAACGGAGCGGCGTCACAGACGGTGACCTGGAACCTGTTCAACCGGACGACCCCGCGCCTGACGCAGTATTCGCAACCCTCGGCGGTGTCGGCCAACTCACAGAACGGCTCCCCCGCGGCGCAGTTGATCCGGGTGGGTTTGGGCGATGGCGGAGCGATCCTGGCGCAGTACACCAACGGTTCGCAGACGATGGTGGGGCAGTTGGCGATGGCATCGATTCGCAACCCGGAATCGATGGTGGCGGTGGGCGACAACAACTATCAGTTGAGCGCGCGGAGCGCGTTGCCCGCGATCGGCGTGCCGAACTCGGGCGGCCGCGGGACGATTCTGGGGGGCGCCATTGAATCGTCGACCGTGGACATTGCGCGTGAGTTCACCAACCTGATCGTGTTTCAGCGCGGCTATCAGGCGAACACCCGCGTGGTGACGACCGTGGATGAGATCAGCCAGGAGACGATCAACCTCAAGAGGTAGAGCGGCAGGATAAGCCTTTCTAAGGTGTTCCACTAAAGTCCGGCGGATCGTGCGCCGATTGCTTGACTGAGAAACGTTGTCCGCCATGACCTGCCTTGAAGAGATCGGCCCGTTCGCCGAGGTCCCCATTGACGTGGACGTCGAGTTGGACAGGAAGACTCTGTCCATCCGGCAGATCCTCGAACTGGACACGGGCAACGTGTTCAGAATGAACCGGTCGGCGGGCGAGAACGTGGACATCATGGTGGGCGGCCGAGTGATCGGCTACGGTGAGATCGTCATCATCGAAGACATCATGGGCGTTCGCATCACCGACTTCAAGCATGAAGACTAAGGTGGTGCCAGGTGGATATCGCAAGAGAGATGCTGCCCTCCGTGCCAACATAGCTGAGACAACTCCCCTGGCCTTAATTACTGAGCAGGGCGAGAATAGGAATCAGCGTGAATTCTCAGACTCGCAACAAGAACGGGCTCCCTCCGGCTCCCACGGTTTTGC
>Ga0194132_10000395_pt1 | contig 89623 bp, 86 predicted proteins | sample TA2KigOf80mmetaG_FD_148612 | JGI IMG/M metagenome (GOLD analysis project Ga0194132, IMG submission 148612) | Freshwater microbial communities from Lake Tanganyika, Tanzania - TA2015054 Kigoma Offshore 80m | ecosystem: Environmental > Aquatic > Freshwater > Lake | place: Tanzania: Lake... | reverse complement strand
ATGACCGCTGACACCAGCAGAGCCCAAGTCGCGGCCGAGCGTGCTGGAAGTAGCCTGATTCCGGCGCATTTCTCCAACACCTCTCCCGTCTTGCGCCCTCTCTTCGCCTCCCGACAGTCTCCGGCGGCCTCGCCCATCAGCCGGTCGGCACCGGGAGTGCCCAGATCCGCTGGAGCATCGCCCCGAAGAGGCGTCGAGTCAAATGACTCTCCGCCAACAGCAGCCAGTAGTACCGCGCGTGCGTCACGAGCCGCCCGCCGGTCTTGACGAGCCGTTGCTGCAGGCTGGTGAGCGACCACGTCTCGACGCGTGCCGCGCTTGGCGCTGGCCGTGGCGGACAGGTCGCCGACATCGAGGCCCAGCACCTCACGGCAGAGGAACAGCAGCGCGCAGAGCGCCTGATTCTGTGTGCTGGCCGAGACGTGCCGTCGGACGGCAAGAAAGGTGAGGTAGTCGCGAACGCTCTCCGCATCGACGTGCGGGTGCGGGGCCCCCTGCCGGTCGCTGATAGAGGCGAAGAAGCGGCGGACCCAGTCAGCGTAGCTGCATTCGGTCTTCTACGAGTAGTGTCGCGTGCGGATGCGGAGGCGCAGCTCCTCGAGGACGAGTCCGCCCGGAGTTAAACCACTCACTCACAAGCGCTCCGATATTCTTGCGGCACGTCATCGAGGCGGGCTCGACGGCGTTTCTGTTCCAAAGGTCTTGGGCCGCTCGATCTTGAACTGCTGGTTGTATCGGTACTCCACCGTGATGCTCTCGTCATCGAACCTCATCTCCATTGCGACGGGAGCGCAGTCTCGCTTGTCGAGCCACCAAGTCGTCGGCAGACCACCGTCGATGCGGACGCCAAACGACCGGACACCCAAAACCTTCTTCTCCTTCAAAAGCTCGGCGGCCGGGCACAGCGAGTTGGGGATGACCCAACGCTAAATGCACCTCAGCCCGGCGGCGCTCGACGCCGCCATTCACCTGCTGGACGGCCGTGGCAACGATGTGGCAACGGCCGCGAGAATGGATGGTAAAGTCTTTGGCTAGAACAACTTAACTGGCGGTGAGGCAGGGATTCGAACCCTGGGTACAGGTTTTAGCCCGTACAACGGTTTAGCAAACCGCCGCCTTCAGCCTCTCGGCCACCTCACCGTGTCGAAATTACTAGGAAATCTGAGGATTTCCGTTGAACTGCTCAGCTGCGAACCGCCGACTGTGCCCAAAACTGTGCCCAGACGGGACGAAACGGCGACCGACGTGGGCACGACTACAGGACGCCATTATAGCGGTACGCAGCGTCCGCTGACTGCCTGGTAGCATCGAATCAGAGGGCCGTTCTGCCGGTCGTCTCCCCGCGTCCAGTCGCTCCTTGTGGGACGGGTCAGCGCATCGTAGTGCGGTCGGATGGTCTTGTCTATCCGGTTTCTGAGCCTGCTGGGTCTCGCTCCCCGGGTTGAACTACTACCTGGCACTCAGAAGATCAAGCATCACGGTACCCTGCTCGCCGGCCTTCGCGCAAACTAGAGGCTACCAGGGCAACGGCCTACGTCCCGGATCAATCACGAACCCATCTGGCACAGGCTTAAACTGACCGTCTGCAGGGCTCGGACTTTGGCTCTGAAACTCCCGCAGAGCCGGCACATCAAGTCGTGCGACAACGAAGTAGTCGCACTCACCTCCTTTTGTCCGCACAACGTCACGCTTGAACACTTCACGATATGGTCCCCGGACCCGAGTGTCACCGTACATTCTGTTATTTACCTGTACAACGTAACAGTGAACGTCCAACGCAGCAGACTCCACGAACGACGCGAAGCTGTTTGTATCTGGATTCCACTCCGGCACAATCAAGGCGTCAATACGCCCCCTCAGGGGTTCCCTGAAAGTTAAATTGGTGAGTTCGCTACAAATGAGAATAGCAAAATAGAAATCTCCATGCTTGATAACAGGCTTACGCACGCCAACGAATGGCTTCAGCGACTTGTTCCCGATCTTACTTAGTTCACTCGCCTCACTAACGGCCGGTCGCGCCTTCTCCTGAACGTACATCAATGGGGTCTGGAAACCTAATTGATCGGTCACAAGAGACGCACGCACTTGATTGCTCACGAACGATGTCCCATGGCGGTGCAAGGTGTGCGGTGACAACGGTGTGATCCACGGCTGGGAAGCGACGTTGTGGGATCGGAGCGGCTCCGATTCCCTGGCGAGCATGACGACGTCTGCAACGAAGCACTGAGCGCGCAGACGCCGCCGTCGCCCCCATTCAGCTCCGCTTCGTTCGGGCGGATCAACCTCGAGACTTGATGGACGCCTCGAGTCGCCGGCCGGAGAGCCTGTCGTAGCTGCGACTCTCGCCACGGGCAAGCGCGTCAACGCCCGCCTGCACGTCAACGCGGAGCTGGTTTCGCGCGAGCCTGCCGGTCGAGGCATCGTTCAGCGGGCTCGTGTTAACGACGCAGCAGCCCGTGATCGTTCGGAACCCCGCCGAGGCGGCGCGCTTTCCACTCATCGAATCGTTGGTGCGCGACATCGGCGTGGAATGCTTCTGCATGTTGCCCCTGACGACGACCGTGCGCCCATTGGGCGCTATTGCATTTGGCAGTGCCGAGCGCCATCGTTTCGAGCAATCGCAGATGGATTTTCTCCAATTGGTGGCCAGGCACGTGGCGGTCGCTGTCGACAACGTGCTGCATGACACCGATCTCAGCACGGCCCAGCGCGAACTGGCGGCTGAGCGCGATCGTCTGCGACTGCTGCTCGAAGTGTCAGAGGCTATTGCTTCGCACAGAAATCTCGACGAGCTGTTTGGTACGCTTGCCCGGCTGCTGCCGCCCGTCGTGGCGTTCGATTACATCAACGCGCTGCTGCACGATTCGGCCCGCGACGTCATGCGCCTGCACGTTCTCGTCTCACCTGCCGATAGCACCATTCGGCCTGGACTCGAATTGCCCGTGGGTGAATCCGCATCCGGGCTCGTGTGGAAGACGCAGCAGCCGCTGGTCGTTGATGACATCGAAGAGGAACGTCGGTTTCCGCAGTTGATCGCGATGATGCGCGAAAGCGGTGTCCGCTCGTTCTGCGCCATCCCGCTGACGACGGCGCTGCGGCGGCTCGGCTCGCTCGGCTTCGGTAGTATGAGCCAGAAGAACTACGGCAAGGCCGATCTCGAGTTCATGCAACTCGTGGCCAATCAGATAGCCGTCGCGATCGATAACGTCCTGCACGATGAGAGCGTTCGCGAGGCTCAGAGAGCCCTCACACACGAGCGCGACCGCCTCCGGCTCCTGCTGGACGTCAACAACGTGGTCGTATCGCAGCTCGAGCTCGACGACGTGTTGACTGCCGTGAGCGCGTGTCTTCGCCAGGTGATCCCGCACGAATATTCCAACGTGCTGTTGTACGAGCCCGAAACGCGCAGGTTTCGCCAGCACGTTCCGAGATTTGCAGAATCAGGGACGTTGATTCAGGACTGCCAGTCAAATCCCGATTGCGCCAAGTCGCCCGCTGGCATCGCGATCACGACAAAGCGTGCCATCTTGATGAGTGCGGCGGAACTCGAAATACTCGCCGGCGAATCGAGCATCGCCAGACGTGTACTCGAACAGGGAGTCAAGTCCGTGTGCAGCGTACCCCTGCTGTCGCATGACCGAGTAATCGGCGTGTTGAATGTCGGCAGCGAGCGGCTGGATGCCTTCTCGTCACACGACGTCGAGTTGCTCGGTCAAGTAGGCCAGCAGATTGCGATTGCGGTAGAGAATGCGTTGGCGTACCGGCAGATAGACGAATTGAAGGAGAAACTGAACACCGAGCGGCTGTACCTCGAAGACGAGATCCGTACTGAGAGAAACTTCGACGAAATCATCGGCCAGAGCTCCGCGCTCAAACAGGTGCTGCAGCAAGTCGAAATTGTGGCGCCGACCGATTCAACGGTATTGATTCAAGGCGAAACCGGCACCGGCAAAGAATTGATCGCACGCGCCATCCACAAGCTCAGTGCGCGCGGTGGTCGCACGTTCGTGAAGCTCAATTGCGCCGCCATCCCGACCGGCTTACTCGAAAGCGAGCTCTTCGGACACGAAAAGGGAGCGTTCACCGGTGCCATCGCGCAACGCATCGGCCGGTTCGAGTTGGCACACGGTGGCACGTTGTTCCTCGACGAAGTGGGCGACATTGCTCTGGAGCTGCAATCAAAGCTGCTGCGCGTGCTGCAAGAACAAGAATTCGAACGATTGGGTAGCACGCGCACCGTCAGAGTGGATGTCAGAGTCGTCGCCGCGACCAATCGTGACCTCGTGGCCATGGTCGCGGAGAAGCAGTTCCGCAGCGACTTGTACTACCGCTTGAATGTGTTTCCCATCGTGAATCCTTCTCTGCGCGATCGCCAGGAGGATATCCGACCGCTCGTGCACTACTTCACCCAGAAATTCGCAAGGCGAATGAACAAGCGCATCGAAAGCATCCCGAGCGAGACGATGGTTGAACTTGCCCGCTACTGCTGGCCGGGCAACATCCGCGAACTCGAAAATCTCATTGAGCGCGCCGTGATTCTCTCGCGCGGCGCGACGCTGGACGTGCCTCTTGTCGAGCTGAAACAGCAGAATCGGTCCGCACCGGCAGAAATGGTACGTCGCTCGACCACACTCGAGGACGCGGAGCGAGAACACATTCGTCAAGCGCTCGAGGCGGCGAACTGGCAGGTGGGAGGCACGTCGGGTGCGGCGGCGAGGCTCGGGATGAAACGGACGACCCTGCAGGCGAAAATGGCGAAGCTCGGCATCGTTCGACCACGCGCATGAACTGAATCGTCTCCGCCGGTGCTGCCCACCGCTCGGCACGTGCCAACATGCCGGCGGGCGTGCCACCGACCTCCACATCTAAGTCGCGCGGCTCGCGCGGAATTCGCTCAACACGGCTGGACTGCGGTTTGCCTTGCTTGCGGCAGGGGCCTGATCGTGCAGATTCACATCATTCGAACCAGTGGTGTCACCATCCTCCGCTGCGATGGCCGACTTGTGCTCGGACGCGCTGCAACCACATTCCTCAGGGCCGCGACGCGCGCGCTGGCCGAAGCCGAAGTGGTGGCACTCGATCTCTCGGGCGTCCGTGAGATGGACGCCCATGGCATCGGCATGCTTGCCCACCTGTACGCCTCGTCGCATGACACAGGCGGCGCGCTACTTCTCGCCGGCGTCAGTAACCGTGTGCAGCGGCTACTGCACCTGACTGGGCTCGACACTGTCATCCCGACGGTGACGGCGGTACTTGATGCCGATGGCGAATCGCGCCGTTGGTTCGGCACCGCGCCGGCCGGTGGGCACGAGCCGGCATTGCCGCGTGTCGACACCGCTCTGTTGCATAACGCGTAACCAGCGACGCTGCTAGACGTTAGCAGCGAGGTCACGGTCTCGATCGGAGTCGGCATGGCGATCGCAGACCACCACGTCGAGGCGAGACCAATGCTTCGTATCACGCGGCACGACGCTGGCGCCGAGTGCCTGCTCAAACTCGAAGGATGTTTGATCGGACCGTGGGTGGCCGAAGTCGCCCTGTCCTGGATCGGCGAAGCGACGGCTCAACCGGGCCGCCGCATCCGTATCGATTTCACGGACGTGTGCCAGGTCGATGACGCGGCTCGTGAGCTGATGTCGTTGATGTATCGCGCCGGCGTGCGATTCGTCGCCACCGGGTTCGTCATTCCGGAAATCGTGCGTGAGATTTCCGAAGCGGTTGATCGCGAGCGAAGGAGCTAGCCGTGGCGTTCAGGAACGTGGCGTTCGCGTTGGTCATGGGCGTGTCGCTGGCCTCGTGTGTGATGGGGCCGAACTACAAACGACCCGCCATCGATGTGCCCGCTGTCCACCGCGGACAGGCACAGCTGGCGAGCGCATCGCTCGCTGACGTGAAGTGGTTCGAGTTGTTCCGCGATGACCAGCTCACCACCCTGATCGGCGCGGCGCTCAAAGACAATTTCGAGTTGCGCATCGCCGCCGAGCGGGTGCTGCAGGCACGCGCGTTGTTCGGCATCACTCGCGCCAATCAGTTTCCGTCGGCCGACGTGTCCGCCGAGGCCAACGCGATCCGCGCATCGCGAGTCGGCGCCAATGCCATTCCGGCCGACGCCGATACCAGCGTGAATTACGTGCAGGCGGGGTTCAGCGTCGGCTGGGAGCTCGATGTCTGGGGCCGCTTGCGCCGGCTGAGCGAAGGGGCACGCGCGCAGTATCTCGCAACGGAGGAAGCGCGTCATGGCGTGACGACGACGCTGATCGCAGACGTGACGCAGACGTATCTCGCGCTTCGTGAGTTGGATCTCGAATTGGACATCGCACGGCGGACGCGCGATGTGGCCAACGACGCTCTGCGGTTGGTCGAAGCCCGCCGTACCGGCGGTGTGGCCAGCGCACTGGATGTTCGGCAGGCGCAGCAGTTGCTGTTCACAGCCACGGCGCAGATCGCAAGCGTCGAGCGTGAGATCGCGCAAGTCGAAAATGCGCTGAGCTTACTCCTCGGACGGGCACCGGGAGACGTTGCCCGCGGCCAACCGTTGGAAGCGTTTCAAGCCCCGCCCAGCGTGCCGGCAGGGCTGCCATCGAGTCTCTTGGAGCGGCGACCGGACATTCGGCAGGCCGAGCAAGAGCTGATCGCCGCCAATGCACAGATTGGTGCAGCCAAGGCCGAGTACTTCCCGCGCATCGCACTCACCGGGTTTTTCGGTGCGCAAAGTCGCGCGCTAACCGGTCTGTTCAGCGGGCCCGCCGCGGTGGCGAGCGCGACGCTCGGGGCGACGGCGCCGATCTTCAATGCCGGACGAACGCGCAAGAACGTCGAGCTCGCAGAGGCTATTCAGCGCGAGGCCATCGTGAATTACCAGCGCGTGATCTATACGGCCCTCCGCGACGTGGCAGATTCCCTCGCTGCGCATACGAAGACGAGCGAGGAGCGCGAGCAACAGGAACGTCTGGTCGACACGCTACGCGAGTCGGCGCGATTGGCACTCGAGCGGTACCAGGGCGGTGTGGACAGTTACCTCCCGGTGCTCGATGCCCAGCGCAATCTGTTCCAGGGCGAGCTCGCTCTTGCGCGGCTGCGTCAGCGCGAGCTCGCGTCCATCGTTCAACTGTATCGCGCGTTGGGTGGCGGATGGTTTGAGGTCTGAGCGCGTTCACAAGGGGACAGTCATGGCAAAGCGGATGATTCTCGTGCTGGTGCTGATGGGCGGATTGATCGGGGCCCTCGCCTTCATCAAAGTCGGACAATTCGAGGCGATGGCGGAGCAGTTTGCTGCGATGCAGCCACCGCCGGAGGCAGTGACGACAACCGTGGCGACGCGCGAGCAGTGGCCTGCAACGTTGAGCGCGATCGGTACCGTCGCGGCCGTTCAGGGCGTGATGGTCAGTGCTGATTTGCCAGGCATCGTCGACCACATCGCCTTCGAGTCTGGTCGGAACGTGAACGTGGGCGACGTCCTCGTGCAGTTGGACACGCGCCAGGAGCAGGCGCAACTGGCGGCGGCGGCGGCAGAGCTCGAGCTCGCGCGGGTGACGTTCGAGCGCATGAAGGGACTGGTCGAGCAGGATGCGGTGCCGCGCGCCGAGTTCGACAACGCCGTCGCCGCGCACAAACAAGCGCAGGCACGCATCAGCGAGATCCGCGCCACCATCGAGCGGAAGACGATTCGTGCGCCCTTCGCGGGCGTCCTCGGCATCCGCGAGGTCAATCTCGGTCAGTACCTGACGGCCGGCGCCGCGGTCGTGCCGCTGCAATCGCTGAACCCGATTTACGTGAACTTCGGCGTTCCGCAGCAGCAGACGGGGCAGATGAAACTCGGACGGACCGTGCGTGTGACGGCAAGCGATCGCGGCAACGCCGAATACACCGGCCGCATCACGGCGATCGATTCCGTGGTTGACGACACGACCCGAAACGTGCGAGTGCAAGCGACGCTGCGTAACCCAGGCGGAACATTGAAGCCTGGCATGTTCGTCCAGACGGAGGTGCGGCTCGGCGCCGCGCAATCGGTCATCGCACTGCCAGCGAGCGCCATCAGCTACGCGCCCTACGGCGATTCAGTGTTCGTAGTGGCGGAGCTCACAGATCCAAGCGGAAAGTCATATCGCGGGGTACGCCAGCAACTGGTGAAGCTGGGCCTCATGCGCGGCGATCAGATTGCGGTGCTGTCTGGCGTAAACCCGGGTGAAGAAATCGTCACGTCCGGTGTGTTCAAGCTGCGCAACGGTGCCGCCGTACATGTCAATAACGACGTGCAGCCCGCCAACAGCGCGGCGCCCAGGCCCACAGATAGCTAATGAGAACGAGCCGGCAATTCGGCAGATAGGTGGCGTTATGAGGTTTACAGATCTCTTCGTGAAGCGGCCGGTTCTCGCGATTGTCGTCAATCTCGTGATTCTCATCGCAGGGTTGCAGTCGATTCGCGCGCTGAGCGTGCGGCAATACCCACGGAGCGATATCGCCGTCATCAGGGTGAGCACGATATACGTCGGGGCGAACCCGGATCTCGTCCGTGGATTCATCACGACGCCGCTCGAGCGCGTCATCGCCAGCGCTGACGGCATCGATTACATGGAGTCGTCCAGTGCGCAGGGCATGAGCACCATTACGGTCCACCTCCGCCTGAATTACGACACCAACGCCGCGTTGACGCAGATTCAAGCCAAGGTGGCGCAGGTGCGCAACGACTTGCCGCCGGAAGCCGAAGCGCCCGTGATCGAGCTTGAAACCGCCGACACACAATTCGCGGCGATGTATCTGGGCTTCTCCTCCACCGATCTCGATCAGAACCAGATCACGGACTACCTGACGCGCGTTGTGCAGCCGAAGTTAAGCGCCGTGAGCGGGGTGCAGCGCGCCGATATCCTCGGTGACCGCACCTTTGCCATGCGCGTGTGGCTCAAGCCGGACAGGATGGCGGCTCACGGTATTTCGCCATCAGAGCTGCGCGAGGCGCTGGCGCGCAACAACTACCTCTCCGCTCTTGGACGAACCAAGGGTTCGATGGTGTCCGTGAACCTGGTGGCCAACACGGACCTGCGGACGCCAGACGAATTCCGCAACCTGGTCGTGAAGGAAGCGAGCGGCGTGGTCGTGCGGCTCGGCGACATCGCCGATGTCGTGCTCGGCGCCGAAAACTACGATGAAGAGGTTCGCTTCAACGGTCAGACAGCAACATTCATGGGTGTGTGGGTGCTGCCGACCGCCAACGCGCTCGACGTGATTCAACGCGTGCGGACCGAAATCCCGGGGATTCAAGCGCAACTGCCTGCCGGCATGACAGTGGGCATTCCGTACGATTCGACGGAATACATCCAGAACGCGATCGACGAGGTGCTCACCACATTGACGGAAACGCTCTTCATCGTGATTGCGGTGATCTTCCTTTTCCTGGGTTCGGTGCGGGCGCTGATCGTCCCGGTTGTCGCGATTCCGATTTCCCTCATCGGTGCGGCCTCTCTCATGCTCGCGGCGGGGTTTACCGTCAACCTCCTGACGCTGCTCGCAATCGTCCTGTCCGTTGGTCTCGTCGTCGACGATGCGATTGTAATGGTCGAGAACGTCGAGCGACACCTGCATGAGGGCAAGCGGCCGTTCAAGGCAGCCGTCGACGCTGCGCGGGAGCTCGTCGGCCCGATCATCGCGATGACGATCACCCTGGCCGCGGTCTATGCACCCATCGGCATCCAAGGTGGACTCACAGGTGCCCTGTTTCGCGAGTTTGCCTTCACGCTCGCCGCGGCGGTGATTGTGTCCGGTGTCGTGGCGCTGACGCTGTCGCCGATGATGGCCTCGAAGCTGTTGCGGGCCGGCGATGGTGAACGCGGCCTCGCGGGATTTGTCAATCGTCGCTTCGACGGCATCCGTAATCGATACACAAGCGTGTTGGCGAGAACCCTGGTCTATCGGCCCGTCGTGCTGGTCGTATGGGCAATGGTGACCCTCCTGGTGGTTCCGTTCTACCTGTTCTCGCAACGAGAGCTGGCGCCGCCCGAAGATCAGGGCGTCGTTTTTGGGATCGTGCAGGCGGCCGCCAACGCCACGGTCGACCAGACAAAGCTATTCGCGCAGCAGATATATGACGTCTATCGATCGTTTCCCGAAAGTGCCAGCGTTTTTCAGATCACGTTTCCGACCGGCGGATTCGGCGGCATGGTCACAAAGCCATGGAGCGAGCGGACGAAAACAACGCAGCAGCTTCTCATGGAGTCAATGGGACCGCTCGCGAAGATTCCAGGTATCCGTGTGATCCCCACGACGCCTCCGCCACTGCCCGGCGGCGGCGACTTCCCGGTCGATCTCGTCATTGCGGCAGCCGCCGAGCCCGAGCAACTCCAACAGTTTGCCCAACAGCTCGTGCCGAAGGCATTCGCAAGCGGCATGTTCATATTCGCCGATACAGACGTGAAGTTCGATCAGCCGCAGGCCGAAGTCATGTTCGACCGTGACAAGCTCCGGTCGCAGGGTGTCGATCTCAGTCAGGCTGGTCGCGACCTCGGCATTCTTTTCGGCGGCAATTACGTCAACCGTTTCAGTATCCAGGGGCGCAGCTACAAGGTGATTCCGCAGGTCAAGCGCGCTCAGCGGTTGACGCCCGATCAGTTGTCGGACATGTACATCACCGGGTCGGACACAAGCGGCGAGAGTCAGCTGGTGCCGCTGTCGACATTTGCGACGCTCAAAACAACAACCGAACCCCGTGAGCTGAAGAAGTTCCAGCAGCTGAATGCCGTGCGCATTCAAGGCGTGATCCCGCCAACGGTGCCGCTCGATCAGGCACTGAGCTTTCTCGAGCAGCAAGCGCGCACGATCCTGCCGCATGGCTTCACGATTGACTATGCGGGAGAGTCGCGCCAGTTGCGGACGGAGGGCGGCAGGTTCCTCGGCGTGTTCCTGCTGTCCGCGGTGCTGATTTACCTCGTGCTCGCGGCACAGTTCGAGAGCTTCCGCGACCCGTTCATCATCCTGGCGGGCTCGGTGCCACTGGCGGTATCAGGAGCTTTGGTGTTCTCGTTCCTCGGCCTCACGACGCTCAACATCTATAGCCAGGTGGGACTGATTACGCTGGTCGGTCTGGTAGCGAAGAACGGCATCCTGATCGTGCAGTTCGCCAACCATCTCCAGGAGATTGGTAGAGACAAGCTCCGCGCGGTGATCGAAGCATCCGCCACGCGCCTTCGGCCGATCCTCATGACGACAGCAGCGACGGTGGTAGGCCATGCGCCGCTCATTACGGCGGACGGCCCCGGCGCCGGCGCACGCAATAGCATCGGCATCATGCTGGTCAGCGGCATGATCATCGGCACGCTCTTCACATTGTTCGTCGTGCCGGCAATCTACATGGTCGTCGCTCAGCGTCGGATGGTGACGTCAGAGGACCCGGTCGCAGAGAGCGAGCACGTGGGAGCACTCGTTGGCGCCGCATGATGTGACGGCAGATACAGGAAGACCACGGCGGTCGAGAAAGGAACGAGCGATGTCTGGTTATGCAGTAGCCCACATTCGCGAGGTCACGATCAACGCGGACATCGTGAAGTACCTCGAGCACATCGACGCGACGTTGAGACCATTCGGTGGCACATTCGTGATCCACGGCGGCGAAGTCGAAGTGCTCGAAGGCGCATGGCCCGGGCACGTGGTGATGATCGCCTTTCCCGATCTTCTCAGCGCTCGGGCCTGGTATCGCTCCGCCGCGTACCAGTCCATCGTACGCCTCCGCACGGACAATTCGTTCGGCGATGTCGTGTTGGTCGACGGTGTCGGCCCGGAACACCACGCGACCGACATCCTGGACCGTGACTTCGAGCACTCGAAGCCGGCGGTCGCCGTCTGAAGGACCCCAGTAGCAAATCAGGGAGCACCACCATGTCGACAACGACTCTTCTTTCGTCGCAACAACGTCTCTCGAGTGTCACGCGATATGCCTACGGAATCCTCGTGCTCACGAGTGTGCATCATGCCTACGGCGCCTACATCTACGCCTCGCCCTGGCGCCTTCATGTTGTTGCGTTGGCGATCGCCGCGGGAACCACAATCGGAACGGCCACCGCCATATGGCGAAAACACTCGACTCGAACCGTGGGAACTCTCGCGTTTTGGATCCTCGTTGCCGTCACGCTCGCCTTTCCGTTCGCGATGATCGGGTTTTTCGAGGGCGGATACAACCATGTTCTTAAGGATGCGCTCTACTTTGGCGGGGCGTCACGCGAGCTTCTGCAGACGCTGTTTCCGGCACCGGCGTACGAACTGCCGGACAGCCTCTTCTTTGAACTGACCGGTGTCGCGCAGTTGATACCCGCCGTCGTCGGCGTCGGCCACCTCTATGGCCTGACGCGAGACTGGTGGGGGCGGCGCCTGAGCATCACCATTGGTGCGTCGCAGCAGCAGGAGTCGTGGAGGTAGCACCATGACGGTCCAGGAACAGGCGAGCGCCGCGGAGGTGTGGTCCGCGGTGTCATCGCGCGCGCCGGTTACCAATCGGAATGGCCAGGTCCTCATAGTCGGGGGATACGGCGAGGTGGGACAGGTCGTGTCGCGAGCCCTGTCGCGGTTCTTACCAGGCCGTGTCGTAGTGGCCGGGCGAAGTGCTCACCGTGCGCGAAATTCGCGGATGAACTCGGGTATGGTGCGTCGGGCCTGGCACTCGACGTCCTCGCCGACGGCGGGGCGCTCGACCTGTCGAACGTCAGCGTGGTCGTCATGTGCGTCGACCAGATCGACGCGCGCTTCGTAGAGCGATGCCTATCAGCCGGCGTCGACTACGTCGACATTACCGCGAAGCAGGCGTCCATCGATGCGATCGAGCAACTCGACCACCTCGCACGGCGCCATGGGAGCACGGCCGTGCTCAGCGTCGGCCTGTGCCCGGGCGTCACGAACCTTCTGGCGGCCCACGCCGCACAGCGCTTCGACACGCTCACGAAGATTGATCTGTTTGTAATGATTGGGTCGGGGGACCGGCACGGTCCGGCAGCCGTCGAGTGGACACTGGCGAATCTGAATCGACCATTCGAAGTGTTTCACAACGGCGAGCGGCGAGTCGTTCGTGGGTTGGGCGAGCACCACACCGTGAGGTTTCCTGGCGAGTGGACTCCGCGGCGCGCTTTTCGATTCAACTTTCCCGATCAGCGAACCATCGTGCGGACAGTCGGTGTTCCGACCGCCTCCACGTGGCTCAGTTTTGATTCGGTGGTCCTGACCGGTATCACTCGATTGCGGGCACCACTGGTGAGCGGCGAGACGGCGTTTGGCCGGGCGATCCGCAGCGGGCTTGCCAGAGCGCTGCCGGCCGTCCGCGTGGGCTCGGATGTCTGCCACGTGCTGGTACGAGCGGAGGGACAGCTCGAGCGACAGACGATCGTTCGTGAATTCTCGCTCTCGAGCCGATCGGAGGCGCACGTCACGGGCCTCGTAGCCGCCGAAACGGTTCGGATGTTGCTCCAAGACGGGCGACGGGCTGGCGTCATGCATCTGGAGCAAATCGCGAACCCAACACGAATGCTGAAGCGGCTCGGAGAAGTTCTGCCTGGCACGACGCTACAGATGTAGACGGAGTGGCGTAAGGAAGCGGACTCTTGCGCTGCTCGCCGCTGATCTGGCTTGGATCGGCGCGCAACGGTCGCCGACGTCCTGATGCTCTCGGCGCACGCTCGCGATCGCGGGAGCCATCGTCTTCGATTGAAGTTCGCCCTGAGCGCTCGCCGGGCTGTTGTCCCTGAATTGTCCCTGCCAGCTCCCCAAACCGGGCTTCCGAAGCCAACAGCAGCCAAGTCGGTCGATCGAGGAAGTGATTGAAACGCGAGGATTTGCGAGGAAAAACGACGATGGCCGAAATGCTGATCGGCGTTTAGCAAACCATCGCCTTCAGCCACTCGGCCACCTCACCGCGGCGGGTTTTCCTAAGTATACGCCAGCACGCGAGTTACGCGACTCCTGATCTGGTCCTCACTGTCCCTGAAATTGTCCCTGTCGACGGTGGGATCGACGGGCGTCGGCGGCCCGCATCGCACCTTCTCGCGCCTCCGCCGAAGATAGCGGTTCTTTCGTCAATGAGGCTTCCGCCGAACTCGCTGAATCGTCGAAGGTTGCCCGGCTGGGTCAGCGTCCACTTCTGAGGAAGTTGATGCCTCGCATGGATTCATTGCTGCCGTCGGGTGTTCGCGTGGCCGCGATTCACGTGTCGCGGTTCTTTGAACCGTTGCATGGCCGCCCAGGGCAGATTCGCGCCCATGACTAGCACTTGTCAGAATCGACGCAGCCGGGCAACAGCTCGAACCTGTATCAGCGCACAAGTACTGGGCCCAAGCACGCCGACACCAAGACAACGACCACGGGAGGAACGCGCTCCGACGCGAGCGCAATGAACCCGCCGACCGCCAACGCGGCCAGCCGCGCCGTCGGCGCTGCATCTGCCGCTAGCGTCACGCTCGTTGTCGCCATCAGCCCGCACGACGCGATGACGATCGCGGCGGAGGCCCCCTGGACTTGAGAATCGCGATGCCGCCGGACCGCCCACGCGATTGGAATAGCCAAGATGGCCGGTGTGGCGAGGGCAAGCGTGGCAGCCACAGCGCCTGGCACTCCCGCAACGAAGTAACCGACCACAACGATGTAGAGTCCAAGCGGACCCGGAGACGCTTGGCTGATCGCGATCGCGCTATTGAGTTCCTCATCACTCAGCACGGCGCGCTGAACGACGAGGTCCTCGCGAATCAGCGGCACCGAGGCAAAGCCGCTGAACGAAAGCGCCGTCGCGCGAAGTAGCAGAAAGTACAGGACGAGTGCGTTCATGACTTCGCTTGCAAGAACATCGCGCCGAGTCCGCCGGCGACGAGGAGAATCGCGAAGGTCGGGACAGGAAACGCCAGCGTCATTCCCAGTGTGGCGAGTGCCAGCGCTACTCCGCGACTGCCATGTTTCTGAATCTGTGGACGCAGGAGCCTGACGACTGCCCACACGAATACAGCCAGGGCTCCGGCGCGGGCACCCTGCATCGCTTCGCGGACCAACGGATCGCTCGAATAGTTGACATAGACCGCTCCCAGCGTCACTGCAATGGCTGCTGGAAGGAGCGCGCCGACACCAAGAGCCAGCAGCGCACCTCGCCAGCCGGCGAATCGTTCGCCGAGCAGGGTGTACATCGCTAACAGATTGGTACCAGGTGTGACGCGCGCTACGGCGTACGCTTCATCGAACGCCGCACTCGGAAGCCTCCCTGCGTCGACCAGGTCTCGGCGTAAGGCTGCCGCCGCAGCCGCAGCGCCTACGTGCAAACTGGACGCGCGGATGAATTCCAAGAAAGGGAACGATCGGTTGTCCGGTCCCTGCGTGTGTACACTCATCGCATGAATCCGCTAGATCGTTCGTCCAGCGCGCGACGCCGTCAACCGGTTCGGCCGTGCATAGGAGCCCTTACACTCCGTCGCAAGTCGTGGATCGAGATGGACGGCCGTTTCGCGATTGGCGAGGGCGGAGCCGGTCTGCTGCGCGAGATCGATCGACACGGATCGTTGGCCGCGGGGGCACGGCACGTCGGCTGGTCGTATCGACACGCATGGGGCTATCTCCGTCGGGCAGAGAGCGTCCTCGGAGTGGCCCTCGTCTCCACGCGGAGCGGCAAGGGATCAGCTCGCGGAACTCTCATCACCCCTGCGGCTCGGGAGATAGTCGCGAAGCTGTTTACGCAGGCGTAGACGGAACGAGGCGCCTCTTCGTCCACATCGCGGAGGCACTGGTCCTGCCGTCAGTCCATCGCGCCGGAACTGCCCTGAGATGACTCCCGGCTCAAGTCCTCGAGGATGGTGCAATCAGGTCCGGCGCCGCCGGCGCACGTCGTGTTGCACGTCTCCACGAAGGCTTCGAGACTTCGTGCGAGCTCCTCGAGTTCTCGAATCCGTGCATGAACATCGTTGAGGTGGGCCGCCGCGACGTCGCGCAGTTCCAGACACGAGCGCGATCGGTCCCGTCCGAGTGCCACGAGTGAGCGCACCTGGTCGACCGAGAATCCGAAGACGCGGCATCGGCGTATGAACGTGAGCCGCTCGACATCGCCGTCCGTGTACAGGCGGTGTCCGCCTTCCTGCCGAGGGGCCTTTGCGAGCAGGCCGATCGACTCGTAATACCGGACGGTTGGGACGTTGGTCCCCGTGCGCTTGGCGAGTATTCCAATTCTCATGGCCGTGGTCTGGTTCCGGGCTTGAACCTCAAGTGACTTTAGGTTGTAGCGTAGTCCTTCAGGAGGTTCCATGGCTACTGACCTGCCGATCGCCTGCACGCTCTCGGCGACTGACTATCGCGCCCGGCTCGCCGAGATCGCCGCGCTCAGCCGCGATGCGCTTCGACACGCGGAGCAACACGGACTGACGCTCGACCTAAGGTACGCACCAGAGGCTGCTGCGCGAGTTCGGCGACTCGTCGAGCAGGAGCGTGCCTGCTGCGCGTTCCTGCAATTTGAACTGCAGGAAAACGCCGACGAGGTCCGGTTGTTGGTGACGGCGCCACCGGCTGCGGCGGATGCGGTTCCGGATCTGCTGGCCGAACTGACGGGACGGCTTCAATGAGACGATCGGAGCGGCATGCGAACGACTCTCGTGTACGTGCTGGCGGCCTTCGCAGAGATCGCTGGTTGCTTTTCCTTCTGGGCCTGGCTGCGCGGGCCCCATTCGGGCCTGTGGGTGGTACCGGGGATGGTGTCGCTCGCGCTCTTCGCATGGCTGCTGACGCTGGTCGACAGTGCCGCCGCGGGCCGCGCGTACGCGGCGTACGGCGCGGTCTACATCGCGGCGTCCCTCATCTGGCTCTGGGCGATCGAAGGCTCGAGACCAGATCGATGGGATCTGCTCGGCGCGTGCATCGCGCTCATTGGAGCGGCAGTCATCGTCTTCAGCCCGCGGCCGTCCTAAGAGGAGGCGTGGATGCGCGCGCGTAGGCTGCTCGCGCTCACGCCCGCGCCCGAACGTGCCGCATCGGCGGCCGCGGCAACCGTTGCAATCGGCGCCGTCGCGTGTGGCGTCTGCTGTGTGTTGCCGTTCGCGCTCCCGGCCGTCGTGCTCGCCGCGTCTGGTGGCGTCCTGGCGTTCTTCGCCAAGGCGTTCTGGGGCGCGCTCTATCTCGCCACCGGAATGGTCTGCGCAGCGTGGCTGTGGGTGATCCTGGATATACGCCGCACAGGAAGGCGCCCCGCACGCGCAACATTCAGGATGCTGGCCCTCGCCACGACCGCTCTCGTCGCGGCGGCGTTCTGGCCCACAATGGAACCTCACGTCATCGCGATGCTCAAAGCTCTCTCCCGATGATGACTAGCTGGCATCGGATCGACCGCGCTTGGCTGCCGCGGCATATTTCACGACGCGCACGCGTTCGACGGTGACGATCGCTCCCCCGGTTACCATCTCGTCGAGGATCGGCAGGAGCTTTTCGACGTGCGTGTCGTCCTCGATCACTTCGATGAGAACTGGCAGATCCGATGAGAGTTCAACCAGGCTGGCCGTGTGGATCACGCTGCTGGCACCGAAGCCGGCGACGCCGTGAATCACGGTCGCACCTGCAAACCCCTCGCGGCGGAGTCGCTCGAGCAGCGCACGTGCGAGCGGCGTGTGGTGAAACTGGTCGGACTCGCCGAGGAAGATCCTGACGAGACACTGATCCCCATCGAGTACTCGCATTTGCGTCTCCCTTACCGGCCAAGCAGCAGCCGCGCGGATATCACGCCCAGCCAACCCGCCGCGAACGCGCCGAGCATTGTTCCCACGACGTTGAACATCGCGGTGCCCGTCGCCCCCTCCTCGAGTAGCCGGCTGGTCTCGTAGTTGAAGCTGGAATAGGTCGTGAAGCCGCCGATGAAGCCGATCGTGACTACAGATCGGAGGGTCACGGGCCACGACAGCGCTGTAGCGGTCTGCATGACCGCTGCGATAGCGAAGCAGCCGGCCAGATTGACAATGAGCGTGCCGTAGGGGAAGGCACTACCGAACCGTTGAGCCGCCCACAGGGCGATCAGGTAGCGGGCGCCCGTGCCGGCAGCACCGGCGAGGCAGATCCAAACGAATCGTTCCATATCGTGTCACCTCGAGTGATCACGTAGGAACGCACTCCTACGGCCACCCGTAGGAGTCATTGGCCGTCGGCGACGGCGGTTGAGGCGGACTCCACCGCCCAACGAATTGCTTTCCGCAGTCTCGTAGACGTGTTGGGCGCCTGTCAAGGCTGAGGATCTGAATGCTAGGACCGCACGTCAGCGCGTGCCGGTTGTCCAAAAAATGCATACAGATTTCGGACACGCTCGGGGTAGTCGCGGATGCGAACAACTGTCTGGGCAGTCGGCCCGGCGGAACCGCCGTCTTCATCGATGCTCACCCGTCATCGAGGCACGCGCGGAACCGCTTCCTATTCTCCTCGCAGTTCCTCGGTCATCGCGCGTTGTCTTGCGGCCCGCCGCACGTGCACGACGCGGACAATCTCGGCATCCTCGTCAACCGTGAAGAAGATGCGATATGTGTGCGGCTTCCGGCCATAGGCCAGCACTCGTACGGGCCGATCGGGATCGAAGCTCTCAGGCGCGACGGGACACCGCTTCGGATGCTCGTCCAGCGACAGGACCGCCCGTTCGAGACCGTTGAACCACCGGGTCCCCTGCTGCGGTGCACGCTCGACGACCCACAGGTACAGTTCCTCGAGATCAGCTTCCGCACGCCGCGCGATCTCAACGCGGTATGCCATGCTTGCGGCGCAGTCGATCGAACACCTGCCGCGCCGGCTTGGTGCGGCCGGCTTTCACGTCCGCCAAGCCCTCCTGAATGCCTTCGATGGCTTCGACGCGGTCGAGGAGCGCCTGATAGGCCGCCGCATCCTGGACCACCAACTCGGCCTTGCCGTTGATGGTCAGGACGAGTGGGTGCCCAGTCTTTCTGAGGCGACCGAGCAGATCAACCGTGTTGCGCTTGAACTCACTGAGCGACCGAATGTCGTTAGCTAGATCGAGCATCGCTTCCTCATCAAATTCGCATTGAATTTAATGATCCCACGATGATGCCGGCGCGATCAACCGCTGTGGAGGCTGTCCCTAAAATTGTCCCTGCCAGCTCCCAAAACGGGGCTTCCAGAGCCAACGGCAGCCAAGTCGGTCGATCGAGGAAGTGATTGAAACGCGAGGATTTGCGAGGAAAAACGGCGATGGCCGAAATGCCGATCGGCGTTTAGCAAACCGCCGCCTTCAGCCTCTCGGCCACCTCACCGCGACAGCCCTAAGTATAGGGTGGAATTGCAGTTGGGAGGCCGCCAAGATCGCATCAGCGCTTCAGTCGAGCGGTTTTTCAAACCGCCGCCTTCAGCTGTAAATCACGGCCGCAGCACGACTTCCACCATTCGCCAACGGGAACTCGGTGGGCACAGTTTTGGGCACAGTGTCGGCCGCCATCGTCTGATCGCTCGTGAATTCGGTCATCGATCTGTGGCTCGCGATTTGCCGTGGCGCGTCCAGCGGCAGGATCTGTGCCCGGGAATGTGCCCAGTCAGCATGCGTCTGCGGCTCTTCGAAGCGGCGGAGCCTGGCCATCGGCGGGGCCCGGTGATATATTCGTTTGAGATATGACAACTGGAGGAGCGTGATGGAAACGGCGAAGCTGTTTTGGTCCGGTCGCTCGCAAGCGGTGAGACTGCCGAGGGCCTATCGTGTCGACGGTCGAGAGGTCCGAATTCGGCGCCGCGGCCGAGCCATCGTGCTGGAACCGGTGCCCGACTCGTGGGCGTGGCTCGACGCCGTGGCCGGAGACCTCGATGAGGACTTCGTGGCCGCCGTTCGCGAACAGCCCGAGGCCGTTGAACGTCCCGGCCTCAACAAGGTGTTCCGGTAATGCGATATCTGCTGGACGCCAACGCGGTCATCGCCCTCCTCAATGACACAACGTCCCCAATCGCGCGGCGGACCAGGCGGCATGCGCCGCGAGACATCGGCCTTCCAGCGATCGTTGTCCATGAGCTGTACTACGGTGCCTTCAAGAGCCAGCGCGTCGACCAGAACGTGGCCCGCGTGGACGCGCTTCAGTTCCCGGTCCTCGAGTTCGACCACGACGACGCTCGCCATGCCGGAGAGGTGCGTGCACACCTGGCGTTAAAGGGTACGCCGATCGGGCCGTACGATGTGCTGATCGCCGGCCAGGCCAGGGCTCGCAAACTGACCCTCGTCACGCACAACACGACGGAGTTCAAGCGTGTGCCTGGCCTGAAGGTGGAAGACTGGAAAGGCGCCCCCGTGCCGCCGCGTGGGCGGAAGTCGCCCGCAAAGCCTCGCACGGAGTAGCGGAGTCCTCAACGGCACCTGCGTGCCGGCCACCGTGGGACCGCGACCAGGCGGCGGTCACGCAACCTCGCGCACACCGAGCACCTCGAACGCCTTGGCCAACTCTTGCCTGAACGCGTGACGTCGCCAGTATCGCTGGCGGATCTCGCCTGCCCAGCGCGCAGACTCGGCGTGCTGTCCCTTCGGCGCGCACGCCACACACGCTGCCACCAGCAGCGCGGCGTGCCCGTAGTGCCGACGTCTGGAATTGCCGAGGATCCCTTCGACGCGCTTCTCGGCCGCCGTACGCATGGCCTTGATTGCGGTGTCAGCGTCTGCGGCGGAGACCGCAAGGCTGGAGCGCGCGGCTCGTACGAACGCCCCGGCCGACGGTGTGCGCAGGGTCGGCATGCGCTCGTCGTCCGCGAGTGCCGTCGACTCCTGCACATCGCGCGCGGACGCATCGAGCTCCGCGGTAAGGGCGTCGCTGATCGCTCCCTTGGAGAGCAGCATGGCCAAGAGAGGAAACACGGTGTGGCCTGGGTGATCGGGATCCGACCAGCCAAGACCGGATGCCTTCGACAACAGGGAGGCCGCTCCAGCGACATCGCCGACGAGCGTACACAGCAGTCCCATCTCTCGTCGGGCCTTCTTGGGGCAGCGCGCCAGCGCCTTCTTCGCCGTGGCACGCACCATCGCAGGCGCATCACCACGCGCCACGAGCCAGCGCAGAAGTCGGGTGAGCGTCGGATCCGCCCGCCAGACGGTCTCCAGCCGCGCAGGCAGGTCCGCGCGGCTGAGTTCCTGGGCCGCGAGCGCCGCGCCGTCGAGAAGCCTCCCGCGCCAATGGGCCGGTCCCACCAACTTGGCGGCTGTCTCGTACGCCCGGAGCGCGGCCGTCCAATCGCCTTGGTCGGCCAGGGCCTGACACCACGCCAAGCATGCTTGCGGTCGCTTCGTAGACCGCGCCAGCCGCTCGAGACCGTGGACACCATCCGAACGAGACACAGCCTCTCGGAGCCACCTTTCATGGTCGCTCTCCCACTCGTCCTTCGACGGCTTGAATCTTGCCAGGCGCCTCACCCACAGCGGGAGGAACGCGCCCAGTTCCGGCAACGCGCCGGCCGACACGTCCTCCATGTCCCGGATTGGGCTGGGGAGCGAACTCACCCCTTGCGCGTGCTCGATGGCCGAGAGCACAGCAGTCGCCCGCTCGGGCAGTGGCGTGGTGGTGTAGACGCTGGCGACGTACTGCGCCACGCAGATCTGTGCGTCGACCCCGAGCACTTCTTCCACCAGCTCGTGCTGGCCCAGGTCGATCTCGGCGCCCGCGATCGGGGTCAGAATCGCCTCGAAGACTGCGCGGGCGCTGGCGTGGTCCCCAGCCATGAACGCCTTCATGGCTCCGCGCAGATACTCGCTCACGTCGGCTGGATCGGCATAGCCGAGATGGCTCGCCGCCTCGACGAACGACCGCGCCTGCTCGATGAATCGCCGAGACGGGCGACTGGGCCGGCGGCCGGACGCACCCTTCACGGCGCGAGCCATCAATGTATCGACGACCGACCCCTTCGTCTTCTCGTCGAGCGCTCCGAGCACCGAGCGGACGGCGGCTCGAAGCTCGGGCGCGGTCATGGCCTCCAGCGACTGCTCGATGTCCGCGCCTTTGACCGACGGGCCGCGACTCTGGCGCCCGACCCGACTTCTCATAGCGTTCTCAATGACGTCTTCGACAAACGTCGTCGAGTGACTTTGGCAATCTGCGCGTAGCGAGATCTGGCCGTCGACAAGTCCCTGAAGGCGAGCCACTCCCCACACTCGACGGACGACAACAGTGCCCGCTCGTCGGCATCCAAGAGATCGACTGGCGACCGTCGGCCCGACGGCCTCGCGTGGTTCGGCCGCGACCGGCGGCCCGTGTTGGAGCCCTTCATGGCGTGAGCCAGCATAGCGCACGCACTTGCCGTGGATCCGGTCGCAGACGCGGCCGTCTTAGTCGGTCCGCGCCATCCTGAACCGGTTACGATCGCGTCGGTCTCGGCCTGTCATCAAATGGACGGAACAACGCTGGTCGTCGACCGACGCTCGTCGGTCGAATTGAAGATTCGCCTCTTCCGATCGCTGTTTCGCGGTCGCGAAGACGTCTACCCTCGCCGCTTCGAGAGTCGCAAGACCGGCAAGTCGGGCTACGCGCCGGCATGCTCGAACGAGTGGGTCCGCGGCATCTGCGAGAAGCCGAGAATCAAGTGCGCCGAGTGCCAGCACCGGCGGTTCTTGCCGGTGACCGACGACGTCATTCGCTGGCACCTCTCGGGCGAGGATGAGACTCGGCAGCCGTTCGTGGCCGGCGTCTACCCGCTGCTCCTGGACGAGGCGTGCTACTTCCTTGCCGCCGACTTCGACAAGGCAAACTGGCAGGATGACGCGGCGGCCTTTCTGCAAACGTGCCAGCGCCTCGATCTCGATGCCGCGTTGGAACAATCGCGATCAGGTCGCGGCGGGCATGTCTGGATCTTCTTCGAACAGGCGATTCCGGCGGCGCTCGCGCGCCGCCTCGGCTCACACCTCCTGACCGAGACCATGGAGGATCGCCCTGACGTGGGCTTGGACTCGTACGACCGCCTGTTTCCCAATCAAGACACCTTGCCGCAGGGCGGATTCGGCAATCTCATCGCGTTGCCCCTGCAGAAGGGGCCGCGCGAACGCGGTCATAGCGTCTTTCTCGACGAGCGTTTCGAGCCCTGGGCCGACCAATGGGCATTTCTGGCGCGCATCCGCAAGGTCGGACGCGCGCAGGTCGAGCACCTTGTGCAAGAGGCCGAACGTCGTGGGCGTGTTCTCGGGGTTCGGCTGCCGCCTCAAGAAGACGGCGACGACGAACCGTGGACCATGCCACCCTCCCGTCGCCATCGGGAACCACCAGTCGCCGGCGAGCTGCCGTCAACGCTGGAGCTGGTGCTCGGGAATCAGATCTACGTGGCCAAGGCGGGCCTCAGCCCTGGGCTTCGGAATCGCCTGCTCCGATTGGCGGCCTTTCAGAACCCCGAGTTCTACAAGGCGCAGTCGATGCGACTGTCGACATACGACAAGCCGCGCGTCATTGCCTGCGCCGAAGACCACGCCCAGCACATTGGCCTTCCACGAGGCTGTCTCGACGAGGTGAGACGCACGCTCGAAGACCTTGGGATTCGCGCGACCGTTCGAGATGAACGCCACGCCGGTCGACCGGTGGATCTGACCTTTCAAGGAGAACTGCGACGCGACCAACAGGTCGCGGCCGACGCAGTGCTCGCGCATGACACCGGCGTGCTGGCGGCAACCACGGCGTTCGGCAAGACGGTTGTGGGCGCGTGGCTGATCGCGAAGCGCGGCGTCAGCACGCTCGTGCTCGTCCATCGACGCCAGTTGCTCGATCAGTGGGTGGAGCGCCTGTCGACCTTCCTCGGCATTCCTGCCGAGTCGATCGGGCGAATCGGTGGCGGTCGCAATACGCCGACAGGGCTCCTGGACGTCGCGGTGATTCAGAGCCTGGTCAAGAAGGGCTTCGTTGACGATCGTGTGGCCGGCTACGGTCACGTGATCGTTGACGAGTGCCACCACCTGTCGGCCCATAGCTTCGAACAGGTCGCGCGACAGGCGAAGGCGCGGTTCGTGCTCGGGCTGTCTGCCACCGTGGCGCGGAAAGACGGACACCACCCGATCATCTTCATGCAGTGTGGCCCGGTCCGGCACCGCGTCAATGCGCTAGTACAAGCGGCGGCTCGGCCGTTCGAGCACTTCGCCCTCGTGCAGCCAACGTCGTTCCAGCCGGCACGCGCGCCCGATGCGGACAAGCGGCTGGAGTTCCAGACGCTGTACCAGGAGTTGGTGACTGATGACGCGCGCAGCCAGCGCATCTGCGCCGACGTCCTCGAGGCGGTCCACGCGGGGCGGTCTCCGCTCGTGCTCACGGAGCGCAACGACCACCTCGACCGACTGGAGCAGGGCCTCGCCCGGGGCGTGCGTCACCTGGTCGTGTTGCGCTCGGGCATGGGCAAGAAGCAGCGCCAGGCGCTCAGCGAGCGCCTGGCAGCCATTCCTCAGGACGAGGCCAGGGTCATTCTGGCGACCGGCAAGTACGTCGGCGAGGGATTCGACGACTCTCGTCTGGACACGCTGTTCCTGACGCTGCCGGTGTCGTGGCGCGGCACGATCGCCCAGTACGCCGGCCGCCTGCACCGGCTGCACGACAGCAAACGCGAAGTCCGGATCTACGACTACGCGGACCTCAACGTCCCCATGCTGGCACGCATGTTCGACCGCCGCTGCCGAGGCTATGAGGCCGTCGGCTATACGGTCCTGCTGCCGGCAAGCGCGATTCCTGGATGGCCGACCGACGTGGTCCTGCCATCCGATCCGGTCTGGAAGCGCGACTACTCAGGCAGTGTCCGCCGCCTGGTCCGGGACGGAGTGGATACGCCCCTGGCGAGCCTGTTCGTGCACGCCGCTCGCAGGTTCCCCGAGGACGGCGACGGCGTGGACCGAGCCCGCAGCGCGACGGAGGCGTTCCTCTTTCGGCGGCTCGATACACTCCCCGAAACCAAGGGCCGATTCCGTCTCAATGTCGCGCTCCCGATTCCCTTCGATGGTCAGAGCCAACTGGAAGTCGACATGCTGTGCGCCGATGCGCGCGTCGCTGTCGAATTGGACGGCGCCCAACACCTCGCGGACCCGGTGGCGTACCGCAGGGATCGGCGCAAGGACCAGTTCCTCCAGGAGAACGACTACTTCGTGCTTCGCTTTCTTGCGGAGGACGTGGGGAGGGACCTCGACCTGGTGCTCGATGCCGTACTTCGGGTGCTCGGCCGCCGGACGCCGCCTGGCTTGAAGGTCAGTCCGCTGAAGATCGCGATAAGGCCGTCGTCATAACCCCGTCCCACGTCGAAACCAGCGAAACAGCTCGAACACCTGGGCTCGGCGGTCGTCATCTGCCCATCTGCGGTGACCGTCGGTTATCGCGAGACCAACGACTGGAGCGTCGGGATCGTCAAAGCGGTCAAGAACGCTTCTCACTGTCTGGCCGAGGGAGGGATCCAGGAGGAGCCGAGCAGGTGCGCGCACGTGTACTCGTAAGGGACGCCCGCACCGTCGAACTCAACGTCATAGCGTCGCTCATCGTCTTCGAGATAGTGCTCCAGGCAGTGCAGCACGCCGCCAAGATCTTTGGGTGCGCGTCGATCGCTGAACGCGACCAGCTTGAGCAAGGCGTAGAGCGGTAGTGATGCGAGCGGGAGTTCGGGTCCGCCTTCAATCGCGGTGGGCACCGCCTGAGACACGACATGGCGGAATCCGGCCATGTTGAAGACGAGGTCTTCACCAAGCTGCAACCGGTCGCCAGGGGCAATCGACTCGCTGTACGGGAGGATGTCCACGAAGCCGCCACCGCGGTGTCGCAGGCGATGCACCACGCGGGTGCGCTCGAAGCCGTAGAGCGCAAGCTGGTCTTTCAGGGCGTCGAACTCCGCGAGCGTCTCGACGACGACCATGACGTCGGCGTCATTGGTCATGCGGGCCGGACGGGTGTCCAGCAAGAGTTCGGGGACCAACGCGCCGACGATGCCAAAGGGGACGTGGAGTTCCCGTAGCCCGCGCGCCAGGTCGGCGACGACCGGCAATAGCGTCGGATCAATGCGTGCCATTGTGCAAGACCAGTGGCAGCAGGAGATCGGCTGCCTCGAGCGCTTGCTCGGTGCCGCGGTAGCGAAGCTCCGCATACGCGAGCAGGTCGGGGGCAAAGGGGACATCGTCCTGCGCCGCCGGCGGGATCGCAAGCGGACCCGGCGGTTCGATCACGAGCACATTGCCGGCCCGGGCGGCAGGTTGGGCGACGAGCGCGTTCTGGACGGCGCGATCCTCGAACACGGCAACCGGTGCGTAGATCTCGGTCTCCTCGGCGCGGAAGAAGTGCGTCCGGCGGTCGGCGGCATCCGCGCCGGTCAATGCCCAGCGTATGCGGCGTTCCCCAAGCACGCCCGTGAGACGGGCCACGAGCTCCGCCTTCCCGTCGACGCGGACTTGCAGGCGGTGTTCGGTGAGCTTGGGCCGAAGCGCCTCAACATAGGCCTGCACCCACAGCGCGACGAGCGCCGGTCGGTCGATCAACTGCCTGCCGGCCGTGCGGTCTACGACAACCCCCCGCTGCGCCAGGTCGTTCATGCAGGCCCCGATGGTTCCCAGCGCGACGTCCGCCTGTTCGGCCATTGTGCGGTAGGGCGCGTTGAGCAATTCGGGTTGGACGAGCAGCGCCATCACCGTCTTGATCCACGCCTTGTGCGGCCGCCCTGGTGCGCGGACCGGCTCCTTGGCCGGGCGACGACCTTCGACGTGGACGAGCAACCCAGGTGCCCGAAGGTGGGCGTTGCCGGCCAGATCGATGTAGTCGATGCCGGCCCGTTCGAGCACGGCGGCGTGTTGCATCCGAACGTGAGGCGCGAGCAGCAGGAGACCGTCGGCGGCGTGTTCGGGCGGCAGTCCCGCGCGCCGCCGGTGCATCTGGTCGGCGATGACCGCCGCGTCTTGGAACCGCAGGTGTCGCTTCTCTTCGACGAGATAGCGGCGTTCGCCCTGGCCGACGTCAAAGGTGAGAACGCCGTCGAAGGGGTTCGCCCTGGCCGGCGCGCGGAGGTGACCCTTCGGCACCCACGTCCGTAGGAGTCCCCGATATGGCTCGAGATCCGTGAACGCCTTCCGCCTCGCCATGTTCCGAAACATATCATGTTCATTATTAATGAACAATCGATAATAACGAACACGTCGAGCGCAGATTCGGGTCGAAAACTGTGCCCAAAACTGTGCCCAGACGACGCCAAAATCAGGCCATCCCTGACCAACGCCAGCGATCGAAATGTGAGAAATTAGGCCTGAAAACGTGAGTTGTGGTTGGATGGAGGTGTGACCGGGGAGTTTAGCAAACCGCCGCCTTCAGCCTCTCGGCCACCTCACCGCGGCGAGAAAGCTAAGTATAAACGAGATCGCGACTTACGCGCCCGCCGACTGTCCCCTCGCTTGTCCCTGAAATTGTCCCTGCCAGCCCTGAAGACTGGAACCGAACCGCAAGGCTCCACGCGTCGAAGTCGCTGATCCGAAGGCAGCGGTTCTTTTCAGCGAGAGCGATGCTGGCAACTGATCGGCACACGCCGCTTTGCTCGCGTGAGCCGGCGTCCACTTCTCTCACTCGCGCGCTGAACACGCCCGACGCCCAGCTGATCTCACTCACGATCGAGCCTTCGGCAGGCGCCGGTTCTCTGAACCCTTGTCGTCCGATTCGTTGGCCAGTATCGGTTCGAGTGACGTGTGCAGTGCCAGCGCGCGATCATCCCCGCGGCGGTTCGACGCGCCGTCCGAGTACGTCCGCCCAGAGCCACGACAACTTTGCAGCGGACGACAGAGGACACCGCTACGTCCCCGCGTCCGTCTCGGTGCCGACGACGTCCCGGCGCACCCGTTCAAGGCCGTCCAGGATCATGTCCAGGCCGTGCTCGAACTCCGCATCGTAGAAGCCACTGCTCGGGGGATTCGCCGCCATGATGTGCCTCATCGCCTCCACGAGCGCCGGATAGTCGGCCAGCGGGGACGGCGACATCACGAGCGTGGCAAGCTGTGCCATCTTGGCCTCGTCGTGTGGGAAGTTCGCCTCCTGCAGGATGAAACCATACAGGTAGCTGTCGATGAGGAGAAAGGCCCGATAAGCCGTCGGCGTCGTGAACCCGCCCTTCCGAAGCAGGTCCAGAATCGCGTCAGCGTAGCGCAGCCGAATCGGGGTTTGCGCACCTCGCCGCTCCATGAGCGCCGCCGCCCACCGATGGCGGAGGCACATCCGTCTCGTCGCGATCGCGTGATGCCGCATGGCCGTCCTCCAGTCGGTGGCCGCCGGTGGCATGCCGATCTCGCGAACAGTCAAATCGACCAGGCCGTCGAGCACGGCGTCTTTGTCCGCAACGTGCTTGTAGAGCGACATGGCCTCAACGCCCAGGGCGCGGGCCAGCCGGCGCATCGACAGGGCCTCGACGCCGGTCTTGTCCGCCAGGCGCATCGCGGTTTGCAGGATGCGGTCCTGGCTGAGCGGCCGCCTCACGCGCGTCGGCCGGGATCTGCGTGTCCTCGTCGCTGGCTTCCGCACGGTCCTCGCCAGGCCCCCTTGACTCTCTTGACAAGCTTACGCTGTATGCTATACCTAGATTACAGTGTAAGCCAACGACAGGGCTCGCCCCAGTCATCGGTCATCCGCCGACGCCGCCCCGTGAAGCCTCGAACGCCTTGTCGAGCGCCGGGCGGGAGGAATCCACGCCATGGGTAGCCTACCGTGCGTCCGCTTCACCACGCTACGGGCCATCGCCATCGCCTCGGTCGTGACCGCCGAAAGCATGGCGCCCCGCGGCGCATCTGCGCAATCCGCCGGACCGGGAGCGTCCGACCACCGCTGGTTCATCGGCAGTTCCCTGTTCATGGCGGCGAACGCCATCCCGGACGATCTGCCGTCGTTCTACCAGCTGAACATCGGCCGATGGCTCACTCACCGAGACGTGATCTCGCTGGAGGTGATCACGTGGCGGTACAACCATCCGCTCGGGATTCCGTACGGCTCTTCCTTCGGTGCCGACGAGGAAGCCTATCCCGGGTTCGTGCGGGGAACGGGTGCCGGACTGGCGTATCAACGGTACTGGTGGCGGGGTGTGTACTCGGCCGTCCACACGGCGGCGCTCCGTCAGGACTACCAGGATCCCGAGAAGGAGTCCATCCAACAAGGATTTCAGATCTTCACCACTCTCCGGCTCGGGTATCACGTGGAGTTCTTCAATCGTCGTCTGTTCCTGGAGCCGTCGATCGCCGTCACCCACTGGCCCATCAATACGAACGTACCGGCCGCGTTCCGGACGCTGGACGACAAGTGGCCTCGGTACTTCCTCGGGGAACCAGGGCTGCACTTCGGCGTGCGGTTCTGATTCGGCGCGGGTGTCAGGAGAGCGCTCTCGCTTGAAGGCGCGTTTCGCGGCCTCCTTCTCCTCTCGCGCCCACCCCTGACACGGGACGACGGAGGAAGAAGTCATGAGAGACGGCATCTTCGCGACCAGTCTTGTCACGCTGGTGTCTTCAGGCGCTCGCGCACCTCCGTGCATCCCGATGGCGCCGGAGAGCCGCGCCAGGCGTCGTTCACGTCCTCGAAGAGACTACTCACGCAGTGGGGAACCCCCGGTGCAGACATCCGCCGCGGATTCTTCGAGTCGCGCGATCCCCTCACGCTCGGTCCGCTGGGCGAGGATCGCCCGATGATCGTCGTCGGCCCGGCTGGGGACCAGACCTTTGGCGGCGTACGGATCGACGGCCTGATCAGCCACGCGTTCCTGAAGCGATACGCCTGGACCATCGATTTCGACTCGCGCGAATACACGTTCGCCCGGCGCGACGATGCACGGTAGGACGGGTCGATCGAGCCCGGCCTCCTCCCGACGTCATCGTGGCAGTGCGACACACTCGTCCTGGGCCATGTGGTCAAGAGCGATTCGGCCAAGAGTTCGAATCGGTCGAAGATGGCGTCGAGAAGCCGATCGGCCGTCGTGAAGCTCGTGTCTTCAACGACGTCTGCCGTGAACCGGCCCGTCGCGGTTTGCCATTGCTGAGCGTCCGTGACAATCTGGAGCTAGTACAGACCCACGCAGAGATGACCTCCGGGCAGGCGGCGCAGACGATGAGCAAACAGAAAACCCTAGCAACAGTGCCCACCGCGCCAGAGCCCGTCGACTGGACCGGTGCCCGAACACAGCGTGTCGAGTACAAACCCGCCGCGACCATCTTCGCTCAGGGCGATCCCGCCACGAGCGTGATGTACGTTGAGCAGGGTCACGTCCAGCTGTCGGTCTTGTCGTATGCCGGCAAGGAGGCGGTCGTCGCGGTACTAGAAGTGGCGCACTTTTTCGGCGAGGGCTGCCTGGCCGGGCAATCCCTACGCATGGCAACGGCGACCGCCATAACGGCGTGCACCATTGTGGTCGTCGACAAACCGGAAATGGTGCGCCAGCTCCACGCCAAGCCGGCATTCGCGGATCGTTTCCTGACTCACATGCTGACGCGCAACATCCGGATCGAAGAAGACCTGATCGACCAGCTGTTCAACTCCAGCGAAAAACGGCTGGCACGCACGTTGTTGCTGCTGGCACGTTACGGTGAGCCAGACGCGTCTCACCGGACGCTGCCGCGCGTGTCCCAGGAGACGCTCGCCGAGATGGTGGGCACGACGCGGTCGCGCGTGAACTTCTTCATGAACAAGTTTCGGAAGCTTGGACTCATCGAGTACAACGGCGGTTTGAAGGTGCACAACTCCCTTCTCACCGTCGTCTTGCGCGATTGACCTCCGACCGTAGTCTGCTCTGACCGCCTGACCGAAGGCGATCACAACCCGAGCCGCTGAAAGTGCGCGCGAATGACCTCGTGGCACTCGCACGCGGTCTGTTCGAGCTTCTTCCTCTTCAGCACCAGAATTCGTCCGTACCGAGTTCTGATGAGCCCGCTCTCCTGTAGCGTTCCCATGACCAGCGTCACCGTGGGACGCTGCACACCCAGCATGATGGCGAGAAACTCCTGCTTCAAGAAGAATTCCCTCGAGCCGACCCGATCCTGAGTCTGCAGCAACCATCGGCAACAGCGCTGCTTGACGCCGTGCAGCGCGTTGCACGCCGTTCCTTGCATGATCTGCAGGAGGTGGGCCTGCGCATAGAGCGCCAGGACATCGCGAAACGGTCCCGGCGTCGCGCTCTCTTTGATGAAGCGACTGACGGTCATTGATGGGAAGGGACCATCCGGCACCTGTTGGAATATGCGGCCCGCGCCCGAGCGATCGCCGAGGAACACGCCGATTCCGAGCATGCCCTCGATGCCCACGGTCGCGACTTCGACGAGCGCTCCGTCTCGCATTTCGTTGGTGACGGAGAACACGCCCCCATTCGGGAAATACACCTTGGTGACGGGCGTGCCGTGCTGCTGGAGCGTGCGCCCGGTCACCCCAGAGTTCATGTGCAGATGCCCTTGAATACGTGCGTAGTCAGCAGCCGGAAGCGCCGCAAGAAGGCGATTGTGGAGGGGCGTGCCGTCAGGGAGGAGCCGAGTGGATTTTAGGGATGAGATGGCCATGACGTCTCCTCTGAGCCTGAATGTGGCGCTCAATGAGACCGGAAGCAGCACCGCGGCCGCGATCACAGCTCGGAAACGCGCAGGCGCCCCTCTACAGTTGTGCCGATGCCGCGCAGAGCCAGAGCCTCGAAAGAATTCAGCCTTCGCCGGCATGCTTTCCACTGCCGGGATGATCGTGGAACTCGGGGCGTCATCATCCGGTTCCTTCCCTTCACAACCCGGGACAACTCCCGGGAGCGGCCACGCCGGGAATACCGCCGGTCGCCCCGTCGCACAATCGAGCCCGGGAGGGGTCAGAGACCGTGCACCCACCTTCCGTGATCGTTAGGCGGTGAGAACCTGTCACGGGCCGACCGTCGTGCCAGCGGTACGTGGCACTAATGACCACGTCTCCTGTTGAATGAAACTCAACGACGCCGCGATCCACCGTTGCGACAGCCGCGTTGGAGGAATGCCACGCGGCCACTGGCGTGACAAACTGCGTTGAGCGATCCGAGAAGCAGGACCACGCCGGGCAGTAGGCGTGGGTGATCGGCGTGGCGGCCCTGGGCGCGCAGGCGACGGCAACCGCTGAAAGCGTCGACGAAGGGGTCGGGGCCAGCAACGGGCGGTCGCCGCAGCCCCAGAGGACGGCGCTGTGAGCGAGGATGCCCACAAGCCACAGGTGTGCGGGCACTCTTGGGAGAGTACGCTCGAGGTGAATCAGTTGTCCCACTTCTCTATGGTGCGTGGAGGCAGGGTACTGGCTGTTCGCGGAACGGTCCTGCCGGGTCCGCTGAAAAACGCTGAAAGGCGGCCGACCGAATCGCAGCGTGCCAGCGCTCCTGTTTCAACTCCCGAGTTGTCGCGAAGGGACTATCCAGCGTGAGCCGGCGGCATGACGCGGGCGCCTGGGGGGTAAGCAGGGTGCTCGTGGCCCACACGCTAAGGATGAGTTGCCAACATATTGCCAAAACCGGGGTGGATTCGGGGAGACGCTCGGGCACGCGAGTCGACGGGCTGCAGTTCAAAACCCTTGAAAATCGGCACGGTTTCGCCAGAAGTCCGCGCCAGTCGCACAGGGCGAGATCGGGTTCGAATCCCTGCCTCACCGCCAGTCCCCCCCTGGATTCATTGTTCGCTTCTCGTCCTCGGCTTCGGTCTCCCTCACGTCTCCAAAACCCGCACCCATGCCCAGTCGGAAACCGTCCGGCGGGCTCGTCCCTAGCGCCGACCACGTAGAGCTCCGTTCGACAACGGCTGCTCGAGACTCTCGACTGAGCATTAGGACTGCTCTGCCCGCGTCCATCGGTGCGCGACAGTGATGCCCTCGGCTGACAGCAAGGGCAGGCGCGCCCCCGCTGGCGGTCCCTGCAACCGCTCCTGTTCGTGGACGACCAGTCGTGCTCCCGTCTTCATGCGACTCAAGATCGACGGCAAGATCCGCTCGATCGTGGTGACAGGCAGAAACGCAAAGACGACATCAGCCTCGCCGAGCGTAGCCGTCGACGCGTCCACGTGCTGGATCTCAACGAGGTGTGTCATGTTCGCCTTGTTGACGGCCGCTCGCGCGCCGGCGACGAGCTCCGCGTCGGTCTCGATGCCTCTCGCGCGGCAACCGGTGAGCGTGGCGGCGGCAATCGCAATCCGCCCGTCGCCACATCCGAGATCGACGAGGAGGTCGTTCCCAGTCAGGCCGGCGAAACGCAGGAGTGGCTCGATGAGCGTTGACGGTGTCTGGAGAAACGGACCGAGGTCGGGTGCTTCCCGATGGCGGCGCCAGCGACGTGCCGGGAGCCGCAGGAGTCGGACCAGCGTGTACAAGGGCCAAAGCGGCGCGGGCAGTGTGACTGCGTCGAAGTCCGATGGCTGGGGCGCGAGTAGCCGCCCCAGCGCTCCGCGTGAGGCCACGGGACGGGTCGACCAGGTCAGCTCGACTCTGAACGGATCTCGATCAGGCCCGACAAACGTACACGTGCCTCGGGTGGCACGGAACGCTCGCCAGGCTGCGGGCGCCGATGGTGCGAGCCGGCGGTACGCACACCTCGTGAGGACGTCGGTGGCTTGATCCACCAGATCCGGGGCGATGCTGAACGAGACGATGTGGAGGGGCCGTGTCGTGGGTGTTACAGGCGATGGTCCAGGTGTGACGCCGCGAGCCGTCAGCTCGTGGACGAGACGCGCCCTCTCCGTGGCGACGGCGGTATCGATTGCGTCGACGACCGCTGCGGCACGCGCAACCATCTCCCGGGCTTCGGTCGTCAATCGAGAATCCGGAGCGCGCAGTTCCGTCAGCGTCTCGCGGAGTCGACCGTCCTGGATGGCGTCCGCAAGCCGTTCGCCGACCGCCTCGATCCCGATCGTCCGCGCAACGGCAGAATCACCCACGATCTGGAGTCTGGCACAACCGTCTGTCGAAGGAGCTGCGAATGGTCGTTCCACCTCTGCAGGATGCCTGGCTGCTACAGCGGCGTCAATGTAACGGACTGGAGGTCAGAGAAGAGGTCTATTCCGGACACAGACTTGGCGACCGACGCAGCCGTTGCGGCGAACTGACGGCGCGGGATTGTGGAGGGGCCGATCCTGCGCTCAGCCGTGCTGAAGCTCCGGCTGGCCATGCCGCCGCCGGTCAACGCCGGCGTACTGTGTGACCTCCTGCGCGGCTCGCTCGCGGAAGAATCGCTTCTCGGGATCCACGGCCCGCCGGAAACCACGGATGAACCCACGCCCCCAGCTGGCTGTCCGGCGCGCGCCCGCGAGTCGTCCGTGGAACAGCGCCCCACGACAGGCCCAGTTGAGCTCCTGCGAGAAGATTCGCAGCGCGAGCCACGCGGCCGCCCGATCCCCGGCGCGGCTGTGCTTACCGAGTACGACACCCTCACCGTAGTAGTAGTCGCGCAGCAGGCGGAATCCACTGCCATCCGCCACTGCCCGCGCTCCCCAGTGGACCACCCGGGTATCCGGATCGCGCACGACGGCATACCCCGCCCGCAGCACTCGGTAGTACACGTCGAATTCCTCGCACGCCTTGAAGATCATGCCCGGGCCGAGTAGATGGTCGAATCCGCCGATCGCTTCCATCGTCTCTCGCCTTGCGAAGAGGTTCGCGCCGGCCCCACCTCGAATGTGCGCTGACGCCACGCCCTTGACGGCGAGGCGCGCTTCGGGCAGGAACGTCGGGACGAACACCTCGGCCGGGTCGTGAGGCATCGCGGTTAGCGCTCCGAAGAGGAGCCCGGCCTCTGGTGCGTCTCGCAGCGCCCCGATCCCCTGTTTCAGCCACTCTCGCGGCACCGTACAGTCATCGTCCGTGAACGCCAGGAAGGCGTGCTGCGCGTGATCGATGGCCTCGTTGAGCGCGCGCGATTTGCCGATGACCCGACCGCCGCTCCAGACAATCTTCAACCGTGGATCGTCGGGCAGGACAACAGGCGTTCGGCTTTGATCGATGACGATCACCTCGAAGCGCGGGTAGTCGCACGCGAGCACGCTTGCGACGCACGCGCGCAGCGCGCGCGGACGATCGCGCGTCGCGATCAGAACAGAGACGCTCGGCCAATGCTTCGACTCGGACATGCGCGGTTCCTGTCGCAGGGCAGCTCGGTGACGCTGGGGATGCCGCGGATCCTACACAACTTCGACACGCCCCAAGGGTGCGCACAGAATCCCTGTTATGGGCGTTCGTGTCCCTCAAAGGGCTTCGATGAGTAGCGTTGCGAACATACGGTCCAGTATCTGTCCGTGGACCTCGCTCGAACTGTCGCTGTGTGTCGCACGGATTTTTTCCGACTCCAACTCAACCATGCGCCGACGTCAGGCGCATATCAGCGGTTTCGAGACGCTTCGTGCGACCCGCGCCCGACACGCTCTTGCGTGCCGAGTTCGTGGCGGCGGCGGCGGCGGCGGCGGCGGCGATCGCGCCGCTCCGAGACAATGTTCGCGCGCGTCGGCCTGATCGATGCGGCAAGCTACCGTTTGCGGAGCCACCGCAAGCCTCCCTATAAAATGGTCCAGTGATTCGGGTCCGTTTTGCGCCCTCGCCGACGGGGTATCTCCACATTGGAGGTGCCCGGACGGCGCTTTTCAACTGGCTCTACGCCCGACGCACCGGTGGCACCTTCGTCCTCCGCATCGAAGACACGGACGTCGAGCGATCGTCCGAGGCGATGATCGACGCGGTCTTGGACGGATTGCGCTGGCTTGGCTTGACGTGGGACGAGGGCCCCGGCGTCGAGGGTCCTTTCGGGCCGTATTTCCAATCTCAGCGACTCGATCGGTATCGCGCCGTGGCGGAGCATCTGGTCACGAGCGGCCACGCGTACTATTGCTATTGCACGACGGACGAGATCAAGGCGAAGCGCGAGGCGGCCGAGCGTCACGGCGGCGCTTGGCAGTACGACCGTACCTGTCTCGCGCTGTCGCCGGCCGAGGTGCGTGCCAGAGAAGACCGGCGCCAGCCGCGCGCGATCCGTGCGCGGTCGCACGCGAGGGCCATTCAATTCGACGATCAGGTCCACGGGCTCATCAGCTTCGACGGCGCGAACATCGAAGACTTCGTGATTCTCCGGTCGGACGGCCACCCCACGTACCACTTGTCGGTGGTGGCCGACGATGTGGACATGCAGATCACGCATGTGGTGCGGGGCGACGATCACATCTCGAACACGCCGAAGCAGCTCATGCTGTACGAGGCGCTCGGGCATGCCCCGCCTCGGTTCGCCCATGTGCCGCTCATCCTCGGACCCGACAAGAAGCGACTGAGCAAGCGCCACGGCGCCACGTCGGTCATGGCGTACGCCGAGCGGGGCTATCTGCCCGAAGCGATGGTGAACTTTCTCGCGCTGCTTGGCTGGTCGCCGGGCAGCGGCGATCGCGAGCTCTACACGCGCGAGGAGCTGATTGCCGTCTTCGATCTCTCGGGGATCAGCGGGGGCGATGCGGTCTTCAACATCGAGAAGCTGGACTGGTTCAACCAGCAGCATCTCTGGCGCCTGTCCGCAGACGATTTGATCGAGCGTGTGCGCCCGTTCTTCGACGCAGCCGGTTTGTGGCTGGAGCGCTATGCCGGCATTGACCGTGCCTGGTTCTCGGCGGTGCTCGAGCTCCTGAAGCCACGAGTCAAGCGCCTGGACGAGTTTGTCGAGCTGGGACGCTTTTTCTTCGTCGAAGCGCCAGATCACGATCCCGTCGCTGTGTCGTCACGGCTGCGCGTCGACGGGATGGTCGAACATCTGGAGGCGCTCGATCGTGCGTTCGGGGAGCTGCCAGTGTTCGACGAGTCGATGACGGAGAGCACGCTCAGGCGTGTGGCAGACGAGCGGGGCATCAAGGCGGCATCGCTCATCCACGCGGTCCGCGTGGCGCTCACCGGACGGACGGCCAGCCCGGGGCTCTTCGAGGTCATCGTCCTACTCGGGCGCGAGCGGACGCAGGCGCGTCTGGCCGCCGCGCGCTCTCTCAGGGGTGTCTAGAGTGCACGGCCTCGGGTGGCCTGTTGCCGGTCCTCGCCGGAGGTGCCTATAATTGGAATTTCGGGTCGCTCATCCAGCATCCGCCTTCTCGGTGGGAGGTCGTCCAACGGTAGGACACGTGGCTCTGGACCACGGTATCGGGGTTCGAATCCCTGCCTCCCAGCCAACTAAGGTTTCCGACCACAAGTTGACGCGCCGTCGGCAATTACGACTGTTTCGAACATCGTCTTTGGCGAACCGCAAAGAGTCGAAAGCGGTATTGCGGTCCGTAACCTCAAACCCGCGAAGGCCTTCCCTCGCTGAGCGTCAGTTCGAATCCCGCTGAGTCATTGCCTCGCGGTGTGGGGGACGGCCGGCTAGCGCGCCTCATACCATTGGCGCATAATCGCCCGCATGGCTTGGCGACGGATGGGTATGGTCGTGATGTGCGGCGCATTTATCCTGACCGCCGCGGCTCGGGCCAGTACGCAGAATCGCCCGACCGCGAACGCACCACTCCAGTTACAGACGCGCGTCCTCGGCACCGGAAGCCCGGTGATCCTGCTCGGCGGGGGGCTCCTCGGCGCCGATGGCTGGGGCGGGGTGCCTTCCATGCTCGCCAAAACGCGTCGTGTGGTGAATGCGCAGAGTCTCGCGGTCCAGTACGGGCTCGAAGGGAAACCGCTGCCGGTCAGTTACGGATTGCAGACCGAGGTGGATGCCCTGCGCGCGTCGCTGGACTCGACGGATGTTGACGTCGTGGACATCATCGGCATGTCGCATGGAGGCGTGACCGGGCTCGTGTTCGCCTTGGAGAACCCACGACATGTGCGGACGCTGACGCTGATCGAACCCCCTGCCTTCTGGGTGTTACCGAATCATGGCTACGACGACGCTGGGGCGCGCGAGATGCAAGAATTTGTAAGCTCGCTGCGCCGTACGACGATCACGGAGGCGCATGTCGAGCGGTTCCGCTGTCTGCTCGGCGACTGCGCGGGTGGACGATCGCCGCGGCACGCGCCGCAATGGAATCAGTGGGTGCAGTACCGCAACTCACTTCGGGGCTTGCATACGATCGGCGACTACAAGGACGATCCGTCGCGACTCCGCGCGCTCCTCATCCCAACGCTGGTTGTCAACGGCGCCGCGACGGTGGCCTTCCACCGGGCGATCAATGCGGTGCTGATTCGCACCCTCCCACGAGCGGAGGCTTTCGAACTTACGGGGGGCCACAATTCACCCGCGTCGGCTCCGGATGACTTCGTCGCTGAATGGCTGAAGTTTCAGGAGCGAACTACCACTGGCCTGGGCCGGAACCCGTGAGCGCTCACTCGGCCGAATCCTAGGCAGCGCTCCGGACGAACCAGTTGCGAAATCGCCCCGAATACCAAGCCATAAACCTCAACGACTCAACCACTTCTGGCTGTGTCGTGCATTTCGCGTCTCCGCGATGTCTCCACGCGATAGTTCGCGCAGCGGTGGCAAGCGATACTGCTCAGGGTGGCCGGTCGAACCCTGCTGCCATCCGTTGTGAGCGGCTGACAGACCCTTCAGAACCCAGCGACCTGCCACCTGTTGCCGGTGCGCTCGTGCACCGAATGTGAGGTGGCGTGAGCGACCCTGAGATCCCCGCGCCGTACTGGAGTCGCGACGTCGGCGACCTCACCACGTCCCTGGAGTCGAGCCCGAACGGGCTGACGACAGCGCGCGCCGTCGAACGACTGGCGGTCGTGGGCCCCAACAGCGTGGAGGACGCACAGCGTCTTGGCCCGCTGCGCCTGCTGTGGCGGCAAGTCGAGAGCCCGCTCGTTCTGATTCTCATCTTCGCCGCCGTCGTGTCGCTCGGCCTCTCCCAGTGGGTCGACGCCGCGATCATCCTCGTGATTGTGATTGGCTCGACGGCGCTCGGGTTCTACCAGGAGTACCGCGCGTCTGCGGCGGTCGAGGATCTGAAGAAGCGACTCGCGCTCACCTGCCGCGTGGTGCGCGCGGGAGTCGAATCAACCGTACACGCCGAGGCGCTTGTCCCCGGCGACGTGGTCGTGCTCTCGGCGGGCAACCTGATTCCCGCCGACGGACGGATCCTCGAGGCGAAGGACTTCCTGGTCAGCGAAGCGAGCATGACCGGCGAGTCGTTCCCAGTGGAGAAGGGGCCCGGTGTCGTCTCTCCGGGCGCGTCGCTCGCCCAGCGAACGAACGTCGCGTTTCTCGGGGCATCGGTGCGCAGCGGCACAGCGCGCGTCCTCGTCGTCGACACGGGGAGGCGCACGGCGTTCGGCGCGATCGCCGGACGGTTGCGCGCGCGGGAGTCCGAAACCCACTTCGCCCGCGGGCTCCGCCGGTTCGGCTACCTCTTGATTCGAGTGATGGTCGTCATTGTCTTCTCCGTCCTGACGGTGAACCTCCTGCTCGACCGTCCGCTCATCGAGTCCCTGCTCTTCTCCGTTGCCCTCGCGGTCGGGCTCTCGCCGGAGCTGCTTCCTGCGATCGTGAGCGTGACGCTTTCGGCTGGCGCGCGGACAATGAGCAGGCAGGGTGTCATCGTCCGCCGCCTGGATGCGATCGAGAACCTGGGCAGCATGACCGTCTTGTGCACCGACAAAACCGGCACGCTGACCGAAGGGACGATCATCCTCGCCGACGCCACGGACCTGACAGGACGCCCGTCACCCGCCGTCCGCGAACTCGCGTTTCTCAATGCCGCCTTCGAGACCGGCATCGACAATCCGATCGACGCGGCGATCGTGAGGGCGGGCGAAGAGGCGGGGCTCTCGCTCGCGGGGCACGGAAAGATCGACGAGATTCCCTACGATTTCCTGAGAAAGCGCCTGACCATCGTGATGGCGGAGGAAGGCAATGCCGACCGACATCTCGTCGTCACAAAGGGCGCGTTCGCAAACGTGCTCGCGATCTGCACGCAGGTGCAGCGGGACAGTGCGGTCTTGCCGCTGACGGATGCCCTCGCCGCTGAGGTCTCCGCCTACTACGAGGCGAAAGGCAAGGAGGGCTTCCGTGTGCTCGCGCTCGCGACCCGCACAGTTGTAGCCAAGGAGTCCTATCAGCACCACGACGAAGCGGAGATGGTATTCGCGGGGTTTCTGCTTTTCCTTGACCCGCCCAAGGCCGACGCGGAGCGCGTCATCGCTGATCTGGCAAGGCTGAACGTCCACGTCAAGGTCATCACGGGAGACAACCGATTCGTCACGGGTCACCTCGCGGAGACGGTCGGGCTCGACCCGACGGCGATGCTTACGGGTGATGCGGTGGCGAAGCTCGACGACGAGGCGCTCTGGCATGCGGCGCCAAAGGCGTCGATCTTCGCTGAAATCGATCCGCAGCAGAAGGAACGCATCGTTCGCGCGCTTCAGCGCACAGGCCACTCGGTCGGCTATCTCGGCGACGGCATCAATGACGCTGCCGCGCTGCACGCCGCGGACGTCGGCATCTCCGTCGATCAGGCTGTGGACGTCGCACGCGAGACCGCTGACATCATCCTGTTGAAGCGTGACCTCGATGTCCTGCGCACGGGAGTCGAGGACGGACGACGGACGTTTGCGAATACGCTCAAGTACATCTCCATTACGACGAGCGCGAACTTCGGGAACATGATCAGCATGGCGGTCGCGGCGCCGCTCCTGCCCTTCCTGCCGCTGGTCGCGAAGCAGATCCTGCTCAACAACTTCCTCTCCGACGTGCCGTCGATGGCGATCTCGACCGACCGCGTCGACCCCGACCGCGTGAGCTATCCGCAGCGATGGGATATCACGCAGGTCAGGCGTTACATGATTGTGTTCGGACTCCTCAGCTCCGTCTTAGACCTCCTGACTTTCGCCGCGCTTCTCCTGCTGTTCCGGGCCGGTGAGGCCACATTCCAGACGACGTGGTTCGTGGTGTCGCTGCTCACCGAGCTCGGCGTCGTGCTCATCCTGCGCACCCAGGGGCCGGCGTGGCACAGCCGCCCAAGTGACCTGCTGCTGTGGACAACGATCGCGGCCGCCGTGCTCGCCCTCGCCATACCGTTCCTCGGGCCCGGATCCAGGCTGTTCGGGTTCGTGCCGCTGTCACCCGTGGAGATGGGCACCGTCGTTGCGATCGTGACGACCTATCTTGTGACGACCGAGGCAACGAAACAGTGGTTCTTCCGCCCCCACAGGGGGGCCACGCCCGCGTGACCGCCGTCTGGCGAGCCGTTGTCGCAAGACGCGAACGGCGAACGCCGACAATCACCCGATGAGGAGCGCCATCGCACATCGGACCCGCAGTTCGCTGACCTGTTCCATCGGTGAGCCGATCGATGGCCTCGCAAGCCACTCCGCTTTCTCAGCGCGCCGTCTCCACAATGTCTCCACGACGGCAGTCGATCCTCGAGGACTGGAGTCGACTGCAGAGAACGAACAACAAGGCGTAACCCACTGTGAACGAAGCGCTTCTCACCAGAAGTGGCGCGCCATCAACAGTTATGGGAACCGCTTACCTCCGAGTTCGAATCCCTGCCTCCCACGTCGAGCAGCATGCCCGGCACGCGTCAGCCCGACTCACACGCCCAACGGTGGAAGTAAATGGTGCACCGGAAGAATCTCCGGCCGTCCGAATTCGAAGCCACGTTCTCGCATCGCTTGCGCGAACACTGGCGCGAACACGTCGTAGGCTTCTCGCGACTCCCACACTGACACTGTGAAGAATGCGGCGCCGTCACCGATGCCGGCATGAAAGATTAGTCCCGGCGGCGGCCCGACTGGGGGACCGCCCGTCCAACTGTCTCGATACTGCTCGGCCGTCATGGCTGGCGGTCTGTAGACAACGGCGATGGCCACTGCGAACCTCCCGGTGAACGAACTTTAGTCGGGATTGCAAGCGCGCGACCGTGGGTTCCGTGCCCGTCCGATGGAATCGACCGGCGACTCCGAGGCAGCAGCCGAATCTCCCTCTAAGACAATTACTTGGGGCGCTCGCCGAGTTGTAAATCCGTCTCCAAGATGATGGACAGAGAGAAACGCCCCGGACGCGCCGGAAGCCGACGCACACGCAGGACTCATGTGCTCACACCAGCGTCACACTGCCGACAAGCTCTGACTCGACAACATCTCGTGACGTCATGTACTGCCTCAATGCATCGACAGCGCCGAGTCCGGTCGACTGGCGATCTGCACCAAAATCGGCAGGAATCGCCTGCTCTCCGAGAAACGCCACCTTGTACGACGCGTTCGCACGCAGCCGGGTGCCGTTGACGCGCATCTCCTGAACGCGTTCTCCGGCCGGATTCTCCAGCTTGAGTACGAGCTCCAAGCCGCGACATCGCTTGACGTAGCCGCCACGCTGCTTCCATGGATCACAGGCGAAAGTCGCCTCGAGGTTCTGTTCGTACAAACGGCGCAGCTCGGCACCGGTCAACGTCACGACAGACACCGGCGGGTTCGCTGGGACAATGTTCCAGATGTCCATCTCCGAGATCGGACCGGCTGGTATCGGTGCGCCATAGCGCCAGCCATTCGATAAGGCGATGGGGAGCTCCGCGGAGGCGGCAATTGCAGCCAGGAGCAGGTTGTCCATCGTCGATTCGAGCATCGCGTAGCGCGCCAGCGGCGTACTAGTGGTTCCCAGGATCGTCTCCTGGGCCGCGGCGAACGGCGCGACAGCATCCCGAACCAGGCCCTGCATCTCGCTGTCCGGTTCAATGCTGTCATCCACTTCAATCAGCTGATGGCGCCAATCGACGACGCCCGTCACCGACGTCTCGAGATCCAGGCGGCCGACGTACGAGCCGTGCGCACCGGATTGCATGATGAGCGTGCCGTTGATGTTCACTGGGGTATGCAGGCGGTTGTGCGTATGGCCGCTCAGGATGACATCAACACCTGACACGACAGCCGCAAGCTTGCAGTCCTGTGGAAATCCCAGATGCGAGAGGACGATGACGAGTCCCACGCCGTGCTCCTGCCGGAGACGCGGCACCAGCGCATTCACTGCGTCATCCCCGATCGTGAGGCTCACCGACCCGCGATCCTCCACCGGCAGGAGCTGTGTGCCCACCACAGCTGACAGGCCGATGATGCCAATCCGCACACCTGCCCGCTCTACGATCGTGAATGGCGCAAAGATTGACCGATGGTCACCGGTGACGTTCGCCGCCAGTAGCGGATATGGCAAGCTTGTCTCTAGTGTCGTCACCCGCCGCCATCCGTACGCCAGCTCCCAGTGAACGGTCATCGCGTCGAGACCCAGTTCCGACATCGGTCGAACGAGTGCCGCTCCCTGCGTCCGCACCGCCGGCATCGACCCGTGGAACGTGTCTCCGTTGTCCAACGCGACGACCGCGCCGCTCGTCTCGCGCCGAATGGCTCGGAATAGAGAGGCAATTCGTGCGACGCCGCCGCCAGACCGCCATGATGCGCCCGGCGTGAGTTCGAAGTGCTCGGCATGTGGCTCCAGATACCCATGCAGATCGTTCATCTGGAGTAGCGTGATGTGCGCCATTAGCGAGCGTCCTGCGCCGCGTCGATCGAGGAATCCTCCTCGCGCATCGGACCACGCTTGGGTGTCGAGCCGCACTCCCGCGTCCCGCGCGGGTTTGGCACCGCTCAGGTTGGCACGCCCAGACGGGGCAGCAGCCACCACTGAAGTGCAATCCAGACGCCAAGAACTCCGAGGGTTGTCAACATAGCGCTCCTCAATGACCGTGCAGGACACCGACCTATATCAGCGTCCCTTCGATCGTCACTTGCTTGCAACACCGCCGCCATGAACCGATACGGCATCACGGGCATCTCGACCGAGCGTGGGTGCGGTCCGCAACTACGGCCGACCTGATGACCGGGCTCCGGTTCGTCTTCTTTCTGCTTCGCGGGCAGCGGCGGCTGGCCCGTCGGGCCTCGTCTCAGCGGATGAGTCTCGGCTCGGGATGGCGGCCTTGTCGACAAACAGCAGCCACCGCGTCATGTCGTATGCTCATGACGCGCTCGTCACTGACCTAAACCGCCGCACAGACGTCGAGCCTGGCAATTGTCGACGTCGTCCACGCCGTGCGGTCCGGTGCCCCGCTCGAGAAGCCAGCTGCAAGGAGCTCGAAGATGTCTCTGCCGTTCGTCATCGGAATCGTGCTCTCGGCGGGTGTCGCGTTGTTTGCCAGGAAGGTGGGACTCGATCGCGACCGGGCGTTCTACCCGACCGTGATGATTGTGATTGCGTCGTACTACGTGCTGTTCGCGGCGATGACCGGCTCGGTGCGGACGGTCCTCGCGGAGTCAGTCGTGATGTCGGTATTCGTCGCTGCGGCCGTCGTCGGATTCAAGTCGAGCGCCTGGATCGTCGTTGCGGCGCTGGCCTTCCACGGCGTCTTTGATGCCTTTCATGGCCGTATTCTGGAGAACCCGGGAGTGCCGGCGTGGTGGCCAGCCTGGTGTCTCGCCTACGATGTGGGCGCTGCCGCCGGTCTCGCCTGGCTCCTGCGACGCGGGCTGACCACGAACGGCGTGAGGGCATGACCATGTGGAATCGACTGCGGTACACGGTCTGGGCGCCGGCGTACGACGCCATCATCCGCAGGGCAGGATTCGCCACCGCTCGTCGCCTGTCGATTGACCGACTGCGGCTCGCTTCGGGCGCCCGCGTGCTGATCGTCGGCGCCGGAACGGGTCTGGACCTCGACTTCCTGCCGTCGAAGGTCGACGTCACCGCGATCGATGTCACGCCAGCGATGCTGAAGCAGCTGGAACGCCGGGCAGCTGACACGGGCCGGTCCGTGACGGCGCGCATCATGGACGCCAGGGAGCTTGCATTTCCGGATTCGTCGTTCGACGCCGTCGTGATGCACTTGATTCTCGCCGTGATGCCGGAACCGGAACGAGGCGTGAGTGAGGCTGTCCGGGTGCTGAAACCTGGCGGCCGGATAGCGATCTTCGACAAGTTCCTCGGGGACGAGGAACGCCCTTCGCTGAAGCGCCGACTGCTCAACGCCGTTGCGAAGCCGCTGTTTTCTGACCTGAATCGACGATTGGGTCCGTTGATAGCGGGGACACAGCTCGTCATCGAACAGGACGAGCGAGTTGCGTTTGGCGGGACCTATCGCGTGGTGACGCTGATGGACCCCGACCGCGGCCCGCAACCTGCAGGCGGAGCGCAATGAACCAGAACTCCTTCGGCGTCTCGTCGATGAACCTGCTCATAATCCCGATGGCGCGGAACGAGCTGGCAGCCCCTCAGGCCTCGACACGGTCGAGGCTCGGTAGCCGGCGACATCCGCGTTGAAATCGGCACCTGATTCAGACAATCCGCAGCAGCTTCATGATGTTGCCCGAGAGAATCTGCGAACGTTCCGCCTCGGTGAGATCCGCGTCGCGGATGCCCTGCAGGACATGGGGCTGAACGCCGATCGGATGCGAGTAGAGATCGGACCCGAAGACCACACGCTCGGCGCCGACGCGGCGGATGAACGGCCGGATCCGATCGAAGACTGAAACCTGGCCGGTATCGAAGAGCAGATTCGGCGCCAGGTCCGCCAGGAAGTCCACCTGCCGGAGCTGCTCGAACGAGGACAGCGCATCCAGCAGCAGGATGGGCGTGCCCGGGAAATCCCTCGCCACCGCAGCCATGCGCCATGGCGTCTCGGAGCTGATCTCGGGGACCGTGTGCAGGTACGGCACGAGTCCGAGCTTCCCCATCCGCGCGATGAGCCGGCGCACGAGCGCGCTGTCGCTGGTGACTCCGTGGTAACGGGTATCGAAGCTGACACCCGCCAGGCCCAGCTCGCTCTTGATGCGATCCAGTTCCCCCAGGCTTGCGTCGCCATAGAGCGGCTCGACGATCCCGAGCGCGGCAGGAAAGCGCATGGGGTTGGCGCGACGGTAAGCGGCGATGCCGTTGTTGATGGCGCGCGTGTCGGCCAGTCCGTTCGGTCGCAGGTAGTCGTGGCTGGGAATGATGATGGCCTGATTGATACCAAGGCTGTCCATCGTGGCCAGGCGGGTCTTGAGCTCGATCTCAGCGCCCGGGAGAGTCTCGCCGAGCGAGCCTGGCATCAGACGGACATGCTGATGCACGTCGATGACGCGCAGCCGTCCGCCCTGTTGCGCTGCCTCGGTGAGGCGGTCTCCCGCCGCCAGTCCGATAGCTGGGCCGGTGACCTGCGCCCAGAAGCGCCGTCGACTGGTTTTCGGTGCCGTCTGATCATTCATCCGTGCCCTCCGCGCCTATCTTGTACGAAGTCAAGCGGGCGGAGGACGACCGTCCTTGGGACGATCGCCGGCCTGCGCGCACAAAGACAGACACACGTGACCGTGGACGGCGAGACCTGGCCGTTCCTGCCCTCGTGCGGGTGTCAATTTTCAGCTACTCCCGAGGCGCGGCGAGGACGAGCCAGGCCCCGAGCGCGGCTGCCTTCTGCTCGGCCCGCCATGGAGGCGCGACGGTCCGGCCGAGCGCGGCGAGCGTTTCACGGATCACGGCTTCGGGACGTTCGAGCCTCTGCACGGCCGCCTTGTACAGATCGCGCTCGCGCCAGATCGAGGACGGCAGCTGCATCTGGCTGAGGGCTGATTGGGCCACCTCTCGGAAGAGCTGCCCTTCGCGCGCGTGAATCCGAATGTGCGCGTTCGTCAAGCCGTCAGGGTCGGCGAGACTGCCGACGACCACGGCCGTCCCGCGGAGATGTCGGGCGGTCGCCCGGATGTCATCGAGTAGGCAGGTCATCGCGGCCCGGCCGAAGTGTCTGATCGATGTCACCAGCCGCTCCAGTTCGGGCCCTTCGTCGCGGGCCTTGCTGAATCCGTCATGGTAGGGCTGCCGCGATGCGGGATTCCTCGGATCGCACAACTCGACGCGCCGGCCGTCGAGGACAGCGGGCGCGCTGGCGGGTCCGCGGAGCAGCACCGCGTACGCCCATCCGGACTTCACCACAAGACCAAGCGCCATCTCCGCCGGCTCGGCGCCCCTGACTGCGGCCGGTGGAACATGTTTCGCCCGTCTTCGCTCCACCATCGGCGTTTCTCCAGGCTGCTCACCTCGAATCGGGCCATGAAATGCCGCAAGGTCCGCGGGCTGTCCACGATCCGCGGGCCCCGGATGCGGTCTCGGTGCTCGAAGAGCTCGACGACGGCCTCGACCACGTAGTCCATGTGCGACCCGGGCGCCGCTCCGGTCGTGGTCACACTAACTCGTCAGGCACGACCTCGAGCCGGCGTTCCTCGCCGTGCCTCAGCAGCCGCATCCGCACCGACCGATCGATCCGATCGTCGGTGAGAAGGCGATGCAGGTCGTCGGCGCCAGTCACGGGGACGCCATCGAAATCGACGATGACGTCTCCGGGCTCCACGCCGGCGCGCGAGGCCGGGCTTTCGGGCGTCACCGCCGTCACCCTCAGGCCCTCGTCACCCGACAGGCTGTGTTCCCGCGAGACCCGACGCGGAATTGCCGTCTGTTCGCCGGTTACGCCCAGCCAGCTGCGACGCACGCGCCCGAAGCGGAGCAGGGCAGAGATGACGCGCTGGGCGGTGGCGCTTGGGACGGCGAACGCGATCCCCTGGCCACCGAGGACCACTGCCGTGTTGACGCCGACCACCTCTGCCTGGCTCGTCACCAGCGGCCCGCCGGAGCTGCCCGGATTGAGTGCGGCGTCGGTCTGGATCAGATTCTCGATGAGCCGCACCGTGCGGGCGCGAAGCGAGCGCCCGAGCGCGCTCACCACGCCGGCCGTCACCGTGTGCTGCAGGCCCAGCGGGTTGCCGATCGCCACGACGAGCTGACCGACGCGCAGCCGCGTCGAGTCGCCGAGCGGCGCGGCCGTGAGACCGGTCGCCGTCACGCGCACGATCGCAAGGTCCGTATGCGGATCGGTCCCGATGAGGTCGGCGGCCAACCGCTCGCCGTCCGCCGTTGTCACCGTGATCGTTCGGGCCCCTTCCACGACGTGGCTGTTGGTCAGGATCAGCCCGTCGGCCGCGAAGACGAAGCCGGAGCCGGAAGCCGCGCCGGTCCTGCGTCCGTTCCGACGCCCACGCGACGGCGCGCTCTCGACGTCCACCTTCACCACGGCCGGACCCACGCGGTTGGCGGTGCCGGTCACCGCGCGCGAGTACGCATCGAGCAGTTCGTCGTCGGGCGTCATGTCCCGGCCCTTCCTACAGAGGGACCCATCCCCATCGCAACGCGCGCCGCACGGCCTCGGTGCGAGTCGCCGCGCCGAGCTTGCCGAAGATGGCGCTCAGGTGGAACTTCACCGTGTGCTCGGAGACGCCAAGGCGCTCGGCGATTTCGCGGTTGCCCGCGCCTTCCGCCAGGAGCGCGAGGACGTCCTGCTCACGTGGCGTCAGCGCCTCACGCGGGCGATCCTCGCCGCCGTCTCTGCGAGCGGGCGATGCGGTGGACGGTGTCGTCACCTCCGACAGCACCGCATCGGCTTCGCCGCGAGCCGGCACGATGCGCCATCCCGCTCGTGTGGCCTCGGCCGTGAGCCGACGTCGCGCCTCGATCGACGACGCGTCGATGAAGACCCTCAGCACGAGCCCAGCTTACCCGCGCGGACGTTCCGCCAGCGTCACGGCGAGCGTCTCGACTTGGGTGCCGCGTAGCACGCTGAGGGGTGTCGGCTGATCGAAACGGCCGCCGCGCAGGCGAGTGACGAGATCGTCGGAATCGGTCACCGCCTGGCCATCGAAAGCGACGATGACGTCGCCCACGAGCACGCCGGCGGCGTCGCCCGGTGCGCCGTCCACAACGCCGGTCACGAGCAGCCCGTGTTCACGGCCGGCGGCGCGCTGCCGCGACGGGAGAGCCACCGGCACCGAGGTGATGCCGATGTAGCCCCGGCGTGACCCGCCCCGCGACGCGAGGTCGCGCGCGGCTGCCACGACGAGGGCGGACGGCACGACGACGGTCGTGCCCCGAATGGCCATCGACGTGACGATGCCGAGGAGACGTCCCGATCCGTCGACCAACGCCCCGCCCGTGAGCGCGCCGTGCGGAGGGAGGCCGATGCGGACGACGCGCGTGATCTCGGTGGAGCGGCCCGTGCGGAGCGGTCCGCCGACGACGGCCACTGGCGCGAATGCCGAGAACACGTTGCCGCTCCACGTGCGGCCGACGGCCAACGCCAAATGCGCCGGCCGGGGCTCGTCCGCAGCGTCGGCGGCCGGCGCGGCAAGGCCTGGCACGCGAATCGCGGTGAGCCCCGAGTTGGCGCTGCGGCCGAGGACCGCCCCTTCGAAGGTCTGGCCGTCGCCGCGCCTGATGGCGACCGCCCCTTCATGCACGCCGATGCCCGGCGTCATGACGAGGTCGGTGTCGACGACGACGCCGGCGAGGAGGCGACGGTCTCCCTGCAATTGCACGACGGACCTAGCAGCCGTCTCGGTGGCAGCCGCGAGTTGAGCGGAGAGGGTCGAGAGCATGTCGGTCATGCCCCTACGCTACCGTGCCGAGGCAGACCTCCGCGCCAGCCGATTGGCTAGGACGAGTGGGGCTGCCCGGTCGATGCGCGTGCCGTTCAGTGAGCGCGTCATCCACGCCGTCTGGAACGCCGGAGCTCTGCGCGGATGATGCCGTGAGCGGAGGATGGACGCGCCAGATGGTCTCCGAGCAGACGACGAGCTGCGCAATCCGCCGACCCTCGTGGATCGAGGACTTCTGCCCATCACCCCGGCGCGAGCGCGTCAGCAAGCGCCGGGCTCAGCGCCGGAACGGGAGTGCGTGACATTCCCGCCGCAACGGACCGATGATAGGCGAACTCCGAGGTGACGTCATGACACGAGCCATCCGCTCAATCGATCCGGCGGAGAGAGTCAATGAGGGTCTGACAGAGCGCGATACGACCGAGGGCCTGACCCGCCGGTTCCTCGTCTGCGCGTTGGTCGTGTGCGCACTGGCAGCTGCCGCACGCACAGCGTCCGCTCAAGCATGCCGGCCCGTCCCTGGCAACAACCTCGAGAAGTTCTATCCGGTCATACCGGGATGGACCCGGGGCATGCCGCAGTCCGAGACGGACCCGGACGAGGCCGTCTCGAGAACGACCGTTGACTTCGACCACGCCACCGAGACGATCAGCGTCGAGCTGATGGACTCGTGCCGCAGTGCGGAGGTCCTGCAGCTGCTGCGGGAAACTCTCAGAACGCTGCCGCCGGCCACGCGGGGCACGACTCAGCGTCACACGACGGTGAACGGTTTCCCGGCGTACGAGGAGTTCACCGCGGAGTCCGGCCATGGCGAGATCCACGTGCTCGTCGCCGATCGCTTCATGGTCAAGGTCACCGCGGGGTCTTCAAACCTTGCCACGCTGCAGAATGCCGCGCGGCTCGTGCAGATGGCGGGATTGGCGGCGCTTCGGTAGATCGGGCGCTTACTTCTGCATTCTCGCGCAACGGCCCGGGCCGTTCGATCGCGCGACACCGTTTGGTGTTTCTGAAAGGCCCACGGGCGCGACATTGGCTCGCGACGAGTGCCACAGTCCGATCACGGTCGTCGTGCCATTCGAAACAATTTTCGGGGGAACCACACGATCGCACCGTGCTGACCTCGAGTGACCTCACGGCCAGTCCATCCGTCTAACATTCTGACTTCACGACGAATCGGGTTCGTGGCTCGCGAACCCAGCTCGTCGGCATCCGGCTTGCCTTCCTCTGGTCGCCGACTATTTCAGTCGGCCCCCGCTTCGGACCGCGCTGGCTCAACGCCCGCGTCGGGGCCAGCTTCGCCCTATCAGCAGTGATACCTCATGAGGAGCAGTACATGAATCCAATCGTTCGTCAGTGTGTCGTCGGTTTGATGGTCGCAGCGGGTGTGGGGCTCGCCCCGCCTGCGCGCGCGGAGATGTGCGGCACGATGATGCAGACGACGCTCGTGGCGGGCCAGCATTTCGCCGCAGGCCAGATTTTCGTCTACAACGATGATCAGAATCTCTACGTGAGCTATCAGACCACCATGCCTTGGCTCATGTCCGAGGCGCACGTCGCGGCCGCGACGACGTTCGCTGGCATTCCACAGACGCGCGGCGGCAATCCCATGCCGGGTCGGTTTGCGTACAGCGCGACCTTCGATCCCGAGGTCAGCGCGCACGTGTTCGCCATGCCGCTGTCCTTGTTCGCCGGCGCCTCGGACCTGTTCGTTGCGGCGCACGCAGCGGTCAACGCGCCGGCCGATCAGGGTGGTTCGCAGACGGGTTGGGGGCACGGACCGCACTTCCCGGGCCGAAACTGGGCGATGTACATGCACTACACGATTCAGTCGTGCAACGGTGGGAGCGGCGGCAACTCCTGACCGCAGCCCTTGACGCTGGGATGAGCGGCGTTTGCCCTCGTTTCCCCGCCTTCTGCTTCAGGGTGGACCGCACTGACCTCGATTTCAACCAGGGCGCCAGGTGTCGGTGCGCCGTCGGACGGGGAAGCAGGTGCCGGGCCGTTCGTGAAGGGTCAGCCCAGATCGAAGGCCCGGAACGCCTGCCGCTCCGATCGTATTTGCCGTTTTCATGTGCCGTTCGCGACGTCGAGAAAGCGCGTCAACAGGAGAACGTGGACGAGACAGGGCCTCCCGTCGATCCACCCGCTGGTTGCGGAAAGACCGTGAGCTCGACCGAGGCCCTGTCGAGCACGACGCGTTCCACGAACGAACCGCTTGCCTGCGTCGAAATGCTCAGGACGACCACGAACCTCCCCCTTCACGACAGCGGGGTTTCCGAAGAGATCATTCGTGCCGGCGACTTCTGCGCCTGTAGCCGCCGCGTAAAGTCGGCCTGAATGAAGCCTTCCTCCTCGGATTCCTCGGATTACCGGACTTCGCGACCACACACACCCGCGCACCCTGGAGTCGTCGCGCGAATCATCTAGGCGCACCGTTACGCACCCGCGTGACAATCGCGCGAGACGGCGCAAGGCCCCTGCGTGGCAACCCCTTTGCTCAATGCGTCTCCACCTAACCGGTTAAGGAGTCGCTCCGCATGTCCATGACCTTCGCCAACGACATTGTGACCGTCGAGCACCTGATTCACGAGATCACGCGACCTGTCGGCCAACGCCGTGCCTCGGCGAGCCAGTTTGCGCACTCCATCAACGGACGCGAAAATCGCCGCGACGCTCCACGTGTGAACCTCGTGTCGTCGGATGTAGAGGTTCAGCTCGGAGAAGAATTCGTGAGCGCGGTGGATTTCTCGCTGCGCGGCATGCAGTTCCGCTCTCTCACGCGCGTCGTCCCTGGCTCGACGGTGATTGTCTCGGTGAAGTGGAAGCAGCAAACGCCGAGCGTTGCCTTGGGCCGAGTCATGTGGGCGACGTTCGAAAAGTTGAACCATCTGGCGGCGCCGCACTATAGAGTGGGACTGATCTTCGAAACGGCCGATGTCCGCACGTTGAGGATGATGCTGGAGGAGTGTGGCCTGGGCCGGGGAGCGAACGCGGAGCTCGAGGTCGTGAACCACCGGTGAACGAACTTCCGGCGGACAGGCACCGCCGCGCCCTTCACTCTGGCGGAAGCGCGAAGGCCACGAGGGTGTTGCCGGCCGCGATGAGCACATGCTGCCGGCCGTCCAGCATGTAGCTCATGGACGCGGCTCCCCAGATCGACGAGCCGGTCGGGTAGTGCCAGAGCGGTTTACCGGTCGTGGCGTCGAAGGCGGTGAAGTTGCCCTCGTTGTCGCCAGCGAACACAAGGCCCGCCGCGGTCGACATCACGCCGGCCAGCGTCGGTGCCGGATACCTGAACTCCCACTTCCGCGCGCCGGTGCTGGGATCGATCGCGCGCAGCGCGCCGTAGGCGCGCTCGCTCATCCTGCGCGCACCGCCGCCCGTTGACGACTGGCCCGGTTTGATCTCCTGCTTCACCGGGTAGTACGCCGCGCAGGTTTCACGGGTGTTCACGAAGAACAGGTTTCGCGCCGCGTCGAACGACGGCGGCATGAAGTTCGTGCTGCCGTGCGCGTCCGGGATGCACTCCTTCTCACCGGTCTCGTTCAGCACGATGGGACGCCCGTCGATCCCGATCTCACGGGCCCACCGTTGCTCGCCGAACGGCTTGCCGACGAGCAGCCTGCCGGTGACCCGATCGAGCACGTAGAAGAATCCGTTGCGGTTGGCTTGCATCACGACCTTCCGCCTCTGGCCGTTGATGGGCAGGTCCGCGATGACCGGCACCTGGTTGGCGTCCCAGTCATGGATGTCATGCGGGGTGAACTGGTAGTGCCACTTCAGCTTGCCCGTGTCGGCGTCCAGCGCCACGAGGGAGCACGTGTACAGGTTGTCGCCTTCACGATCGGATCCGTAGTAGTCCGGATTGGGATTGCCCGTACCCCAGTAGATCGTATTCAGCTCGGGATCGTAGCGGCCGGTCATCCAGGCGCCGCCCCCGCCGCGGGCCATGGCTTCGGTGTTGGGCCACGTGTTGCTGCCAGGCTCGCCGGGACCCGGGACCGTGTAGAACCGCCAGAGTCGCTTGCCGGTCTGCGGGTCGTAGGCATCGATGAACCCGCGCGTCGCGTACTCGCCACCCGAGATGCCGACGATCACCGTGTTGTTGACGACGAGGGGCGCCAGCGTCGCCGAGTAGCCGATCTTGTAGTCGGCCATCGTGACGTCCCAGAGGACGGCGCCTGTCCGACTGTCCATCGCGAGCAGGTGCGCATCCAGCGTGACCATGAAGAGCCGATCGCCGAGGATGCCGAAGCCGCGGTTCACCGGCGCCGACGCCCCGTAGGTGAGATCCTTCGGCAGGTCGCGCCGGTACTTCCAGAAGGCACGGCCCGTACGTCCGTCGAGCGCCCAGGCGTAGTTGTTCGACCCGGTGACGTACAGCACGCCGTCGACAGCGATGGGCGTCGCTTCGAATCCGCGGTTGAGCGCCATCGTCTCGGCCTGGAACGTCCACTGTGCCGAGAGGCGCCTGACGTTCTGCGGCGCGATCTGCGTGAGCGGACTATGGCGATGTGCCCAGTAGTCGCCCGAGTAAGTGAGCCAGCGCCGCGGGTTCTTCAGCCCGGCCAGGAGATCCTGGCTCGTGATGAGCGTCGAGCGTTCCTGCGCCCGCAGGGGGCCGAGCACGGCCGCGACGCACACACCGAGTCCAGCCAGCCGAACGAGCGCACGCATGAGCGTCCTCCTCCGAGACGATCCCGATGTCATGGCTGGCTCGCGGGCGCCGGCCGCAGCGTGCTCAGGTACCGGAGCAGGTCGTCGAGCGCGCGGCCGTCGAGCCGCGTCGGATCGAAGTCCGGCATGAGCGACCGGGCATCCGCCGTCATGCTCTTCAGGTCCGATTTCAGGAAGCCGCGCAGCTCTTCACGTGTGTCCATGATCCGAATCGAGAAGGCGTCTTCGTTCTTCATCGCGCCCTTGACCGTCTGGCCGTCGGCCGTCACCAAAGTGACGCCCTCGTAGCCCGGGACGATGACCGCGGTGGCGTTGCGGATGTCGCGGATGAGACCCTCACGCGAACGGCTGGATCCAATCCGAGACAGGTCGGGTCCGAGCCGGCCCCCTCGCCCGTTCACACGGTGACACCTTGCGCAGTTCGTCCGGAAGATCTGCTCGCCGTTGGCCGCGTCGCCCGTCACCGGCGGGGGAGGCTCCTTTGGGCTGAGCGTCTTCAGGTACGCCAGGATGCCCCAGATCTCGTCGTCGCCGAGGCGGCTCGCCGGCATGGAGCTTCCGGACATGCCGCCTTTCACTGTCTGGAAAACGCGGTCGTCGGTCGCTCCGTTCACCCAGAGCGTCGTGAGGTTGGGACCGAAGATGCCCTTGGCGTCGGTCCCGTGGCACTCGGCGCAGCCGGTCTGGAAGCGCGCGGCTCCGGCACGAATGGCCGCCGCATCGCCGTCGCGTGGATTGGTGAGAGGACGAGCGGATGAAGCAGAAGCAGGCGTCTGCGCCGGCGCCAGCCCCGGCGTCAGAGTGATGCAGGCGAGAAGCACCGCGCGCTTCACCCACATGACGGCGGCTAGCGCATTTTCGGGTTCGATGTCGTCCGTCGTCCTTCGGCCTTCGGTGTTGGTCCGTTCCTAGGCCTTGGTCCTTCGTCCCGAGCCTGGCGTTCAGCGCCCAGGCCGAAGGACCAGGGACGTACGAAGGCCCAAGGACCACAGCACCAAAGCCTGACCGCGCGCGACACGAGAACCGCTAGGGTATGCAGCGCCGGCCCAAGCGTCAAGGCGAATTCGGTGCCACGGTGCGGCACGACTCAGCTGCCCGCGTTCGTGGAGAACGCAGGCAGCCGAGCCGTCCTACCCACCTCAGAACACTGTAACGGGAGGACTTGTCGCTACGCGTGTGTAGCCGTTGTTCAGGAAGAGCCGGAACTCGTAGGTGCCGGGCGTCGAGGGCGCGGTGACGGTCCACGTTCGCGTCGTGAGGCCTGCGCCGACGTAGGTGTAGATCAGATAGCTGGTGTTCGGGGCCGTCGTCGCCGCAAATCCCAGCCAATCAGTCGCTCCCCCGAGGCCGCCGGTCAGCGTCACCGTCAGCGAGCCACCCCGGGCGACTGACATGGTATTGACCGTCAATATCGGCGGCGGAACGATCTCGAACGGCAACGACGCGGAGAGGCCGCCGCCCGGTGCGGGCGAGAACACGGCCATCTGCGCCGTTGTGACGACCGCGACATCGGACGCCGGCAGCGTGACCCTCAACTGGCTCGCGCTCAAGAAGGTCGTCGGCCGGTCCAGCCCATTGAACCGCACGATCGAGGAAGACACGAACCCGGTCCCGGTGACCGTCACCGTTGTGGATCCGCTCCCCACGGTGGTCCGCGTCGGTGACAGGGCGGTCAACGTCGGAACAGGATTCGGGCCCGGCGACACTGTCACGACCGGGCTCGTGGCCACGCGCGTGTAGCCGTTGTTCAAGAAGAGCCGGAACTCGTACGCGCCGCCGCCGGAGGGCGGTGTCACAGTCCACGTTCGGGTGGTTACGCCGCTGCCCATATACACGTATTGGATGTAGCTCGTGTTCGGCGCGCCGCTCGAGGCGAACGCGAGCCAATCGGTCGCTCCCCCGGGCGCTCCAGTGACGGTCACTGTCACCGGCGATCCTCCCACGACCACCGTTGCGTTGACGCTCAGCGTCGGTGGCGACGTCACCTGGAATATCGAAGGGGACGACAGCCCGCCCGCATCCGGTGACAGGACCGTGACCTGCACGGTCGCGAGGGTTGCGAGGTCTCCCGCCGGTATCGCGGCTTGCAGTTGTGTCGCACTCAGGTACGTGGTGGGCCGGTCAGTGCCGTTCCACCTCACGACAGAGCTCGCCGTGAATCCGCTGCCGTTCACTGTCAGGGTAAAACCTGCGCTTCCCACGATTGCCGATGGGGGAGACAGCGACGTGATCACTGGCGGACCCGGCTGCACAGTGAACGGGGGGCTGGTTGCCGCGCGCGTATAGCCGTTGTTCAGAAACAGGCGGAACTCGTAGGTTCCAGGAGTCGTCGGCGCGGCAGGCGTCCAGGACCGGGTGGTGACACCGGCACCCACGTAGATGTACTGGAGATAGCTCGCATTCGAGGCGGCGGTCGACGCCAGCGCCAACCAGTCCGTCGGCCCGCCTGGACTATTGGTCGACGTGGCTGTCACCGGGGAACCGGCAGTGACAGTCGACGCGGAGACGGCGATCGCCGGAGGAGGGGGGGCCACCACCGTCACGGGTGGACTCGTGGCTGCCCGCGTATACCCATTGTTCAGAAACAGGCGGAATTCATACTGCCCCGGTGCGACCGGCATGGTGACGGTCCACGTGCGGTTCAAGACGCCGGCGCCGACGTACGTCCACTGCACATTGATGGTGTTCGCCGCACCAACAGCCGCCAGCGCGAGCCAGTCGGTCGAACCGCCGTAGCCATTGGCCAAGGTCACGGTGACCGCCGTTCCGCCAGTTGCCGACGTGGCGCTCACCGTCAAGGTCGGCGGTGGGTCGATTGAGAACACGAGAGCCGACGAAGTGCCACCGCCTGGCGCCGGAGTCGACACGCTCACCTCCGCCGTGCCCAACGTCGTTAGGTCGGATGCGGGAATGGTGGCGACGAGCGTGTTGCTGTTGGCGAACACCGTGGGACGCGGGGCATCGTTCCACAGGACGACCGACTGGCGGTTGAAGCTGGCGCCCGAGACGGTCAGCGAGAGGGGACCCGATCCGACGCGCGCACGGGACGGCGAGAGAGCGGTGAGCACCGGTGCGGGCGTCGAGACGACACCGAGCAGAGCCAGGGCATCGAAGAGCTGAAGGCGAGGAACGGTTGCGCCTGTCCCGAAAATGGGTAGCCGCGTGTCCGTGATTGGCGGACCAGACGTCCTGAGCGCTGCGAGCACTGTGCTCACGCTCGCCGTGGGCGCGGCCTGCGTCACGACGGCCCACGCACCGGCCACGTGCGGCGCAGCCATCGAGGTGCCGCTGAGGGCCTGATACCCGCCACCCGGAACCGAGGAGGTAATAAGGTCTCCCGGAGCGAACAGCGAGAGAAACGACGCGGAGTTCGAGAACCACGCGACGCCGTCGGTCTTCGTCGTCGCTCCGACACTGATGGCGGTCGAGATGCATGCGGGAGACGACAGTCCCCAGGGCCAGCCCTGATTGCCCGCCGCAATGATCGACGGGATGCCGATGGCGCGAAGGTTGTCGATGGCCGGCTTGTAAGGCTCGCTGTCGCAGTAGGAGGAGAAGAGACCGGCACCAAGGCTCATGTTCACGGCCGCGATTCGACGCTGTCCCTGGAGCGCCACCTGATACACCCGCTCGAGGCCCGCGATGATGTCGGACGTGAAGGCGCCGAGGCAGGGGGCGGCCCCACCGCAACTGGCAGCATCGATGACCCTCGTGAACACTTGGACCGCCATCAGGTTGGCTCCCCTGGCGACACCGGGCCCACGTTGGCCGGTGGGATCGTCGCCGACGGCGATGCCCGCGACGTGGGTACCGTGCAGGCAGTCCCCCAAGGAACACGGGACCGCGGCACCCGCGCCGATCTGCTGATTCTGTCCATTCGGACAGACGCCTTGACTGATACCAGCTTGGGTGGCGGAGTAGCAGGCCTCCTCGACGACTTTGCCGGCAAGGAACGGATGGCCTGCGTCCACCCCTGTATCCAGCACCGCCACCATGGTGCCTCGGCCGTCGTATCCACTCGTCCAGGCGAGGTTGCCTTGGATGAGCGGCACGCTCTCGGCCAGGACCGGTTGGACCAGCACATCGGCTATCACACGTGACACGTCGCGAGACATCCCATCGAGTGCGTTCAGCGCCGCCGGCGAGACCTCGAGGACAAGGTATGGGACGGTCTGATAGCGCCTGAGAGCTCGGTGAGATCCCCCCGGGAGCGTGGCCAGCACGCCGTCTGCGCGCGCGCCGATCGCCTGGCGCTGTCCGAAGACCGCCGCGGCGGTGGGAAGCGCCGCCTCGGCGGAGTACCGCGTCGGGAGTGTGAGCTCCACGATCACACGCACGCGGCCACTGCGCTGTGCAGCGGTGTGCAGGTCCGCCGGCACCCGTGCCGCGGGCTGCGCCGCAGCCGGTCGGACGCTGCCCGCAGCGACGGCAATCGACACCACGACCGCTGCGATGAATCGCTGGGGCGACACGAAGGGCCCAATGCGCGTCATACGTTTTCCTTAGGCGAAAAGGGAGATGCCTGAGATGCAAGGCGCTGGCCGTTCAGGAGGCAGGACGAGACTCGCGAGATGGCGCGTCACCGCGCGGGAATCAATGTGGGCTTCACGAAGGAACTGGATTGAATCTGTGCCTGGTCAGACCAGGTTCGGGTGGACGGCAGTTCGTAAACAGTCGTCCGACGAGCGGGTGGCACTGGTGTGACCCGCCGGACGCAGGATTCAGTCGGGTTCTGGGCGGACTCGGACGGCGCGGGTTAACACGCAACGTAGGACGCTAGGCGAACACGGGATGCCGATGCCCCGGGGGTCCGATGCGTGCTGACGCAGATGCCACGGGCCTTGAAGGTGCGAGCCAGCATGGCAGGTGCCGAGGCGGGGCGAAACGCGTGAATGCACACACCCGGCGGGCGCTCAACCGGTTTCCGCCGTCATCTGGGTCGCATCAGGCAGCGTGGCGACGTCTGTCTTCGCTGTGTGCTGACGCACGGTGGGGCTGACGCAGCGTTCACTGGGCGTTGGCACTCCGGTCGGCTCCAGGGCTTCCCCACGCCGCGTGTGATCCACTTTGATCGACGGCTATGCGCCCGGAGCTGCTCTGGCGCCCAAGGGCTTCCTGTGCTGGTCGTCGTTTGGGTCGAATCCGGCGACACCAACCCCGACCGAGCTCGATCGCCACCTGCTCGCGCTGGCGGTGAAACTTGGCGACGAGGAGGTGCCGCCGATCTCTCTCGATCCCGACAGCTCGGCGCAGCAGGGAGTCGTCTTGGATCATGTGCGGCTCGTGGCGCAAGCCGCCAGAACCGCGCGTGCGCGGGGACAGCGCTTGGATCCATATGCCCTTCCTGCCGACGTGGCCCGTCAGCGAACCGTCATCATGGCCTTTCCAAAAAGCTGCGACGGGAAAACCATCGTGCCCGTGTCGATCCAGTACGGCGACCCAGGCCGAAAGCCGAAACGTCTCGCTGTGGTCCGCGATGAGCACGTCAACGATCTGGTCCCCGGTTTCGGTCGGCCTGGCGTGCTGGCGGTCAGCTACGATTCGCGGTGGTTCTTTGAAGACGCGCGTGTGACGGTGCGGTACAAAGGTTCGTGTCGCCAAAGTGCGAGCGAGGTGTCCTTTGTGCCCCGGTACGAGAACGGCGGCGCGCTCGAGACACCGTCGGCCATCGCGCCCGCCAAGACACCGCCCGGGGTCGTCATGGTTCAGGCGTTCCCGGATGCGAGCGGTCGCCCATGGCAGGTGGCATACCTCGATGGTCCGCTTCTCCTGAGACAGGCAGCCATCGACGCAGCCATGCGGTGGCGGCTCGTTCATCCGCGTGTCAACGGCGCGCCCATTTATGACGCAGTCACGCTGCACATCCCATTCGAAGCGCACGGGCGAAAACGGGTCAGCAAGACCTACGCACCGCTCGCAGTGCGCTGACCGAGCAGCCCGGATGTCGTCGGTAGCCGCCAGCGGCCGTCCGTGCTCGACCTGGGCCGAGGAGCCGCCCGATGCGCGATCTGCTGGTACGCGAGCGGTGGGCCGAGGTGTATAGTCCTTTCCAGCCCGTGCGCGGGCGAGGCAGGCTCGATCGCGCTGCGCGAAAGGGAGGTCTACCGTGCGTCACCGATTTCTCGCGTCTGTAACAGCCGTTCTCGCGGCGGTCATGCTCTCGGTGCTGGACTCCCGTCCCGTTTCCGGTCAGGCATCGAAGCCCACTGCGTCGGCCAGGGCCGGATCCGCGGTTCCCCGGACCGGCTGGGGGCACCCCGATCTGCAGGGCGTCTGGGACTTCCGCACGGTCACGCCGATGGAGCGGCCGAAAGAACTCGCCGGAAAGGCGGTGCTGACGGAGGCCGAAGCGGCCGAGTTCGAGCGGCAAGCGGCCATTCGCAACAACCGCGACACGAACGTGCCCGCGGGCAACGTCGGCGACTACAACGAGTTTTGGTACGACCGCGGCGGGCAGGTGACAGGCACGCGTCAGACCTCATTGATTATCGATCCCCCCGACGGTCGGGTGCCGGCGCTGACGCCCGAGGCGGCACGGAAGCGGCAAGCGGAAGCCGACGCGCGGAAGGGCATCGAGATGGACGCGCCCACGCCGGGAGGCTTCGTCGAGGATCTGGGACCGGGAGGCTTGAGGGTCCGCTGCATTCTCGGCTTCAACTCGGGCCCTCCGATGTCGCCGAGCGCCTACAACAACAACGTCCAGATCTTCCAGACGCGTGAATACGTCGCCCTGCTCAACGAAATGGTCCACGACGTGCGCATCATCCCGATGGACGGGCGCCCGCATGGGAAGCTGCGCCAATGGGCCGGCGATTCGCGCGGACGCTGGGAGGGCGATACGCTCGTCGTCGACACCGTCAACTTCCACAGGCCGACGCTCATGACCACCGGTCAGACCAGCGCCACCATGCACCTGGTGGAACGGTTCAGGCGCGTGGATGCCCAGACGCTGCTCTATGAGTTCACGATAAACGACCCGACAACGTGGACCAAGCCGTGGACCGCTCGCATCCCGATGCAGAAGAGCAGCGATCCGATATACGAGTACGCCTGTCACGAGGGCAACCACGGCCTGTACAACATCCTCGCGGGTGCCGCGAAGTAGTCGAGCCCGCGCCGGGTTTCGGGCAACGGTCGAAACCGACAAGACACCTGCATCGGGCGGAGTCCGCGTCGCCGTGCCGAGAGACCGCGGGCCGCCCACTCGTAGAATGCAGGCCGTCATACAAGCCGAACAACGAGCCGTATCGCTGGTTGAGCGTCCCGCGGTGGTACTTGTGCGAGCCATAGTGGCCATCGCCTGTGCGCGAACGATCGCGGCGGCGGCCCGTGGCGACCTCTTTGAATCGCCTCGCCTTTCAACACCCGCTCCATCCACTCCTGACTGCCAGACAGCTTGCCTATCGCGTGGTGACCCTCATGAATGCCGATCAGGGTGAGCAGGCTGAGTGGTGGCCGAGCGCTGCTGTACGCGCCTCGGGCATCGCCGTCTTGGCGCTCGCGGGAATCTTCGCCCACCTGGCCCTCCGCTGGGCTGTGGCCTCGCCAGCGGCGACAGCGCTTCCGCTGTACGTCGTGCTCGTCGCCGGCGGCGTGCCGCTCGTGCTGTCGCTCACGCTCAAGCTCGTTCGCCGCGAGTTCGGCTCCGATCTGCTCGCTGGAATCTCGATCGTCGCGGCTGTCCTGCTTCAGGAGTACCTGGCGGGCGCGTTTGTGGTGTTGATGCTCTCCGGTGGTGAAGCGCTCGAGGCGTTCGCGCTCGGGCGCGCGTCCTCGGTCCTGCAGGCGCTCGCCCGTCGACTGCCGCTGGTGGCACATCGACGCATCGACCGTCAGGTCGCAGAAGTACGGCTGGCAGACGTACGCATCGGCGACGAATTGATGTTGTACCCCCACGACATCTGTCCCGTTGACGGCGTGATCATCGAAGGTCACGGGGTCATGGACGAGTCGTATCTCACGGGCGAGCCGTTCATGATGCCGAAGGCACCCGGGTCGGAGGTGTTCTCCGGCGCGATCAACGGCGAGAACCTGCTGACCCTGCGGGCGAGCCGGCTGGCGGTCGATTCGCGCTATGCGCGCATCATGGGCGTCATGCGGGACTCGGCACAGCACCGGCCGCAGCTTCGCCGGCTCGGTGATCAGCTCGGAGCCTGGTACACCCCGGTCGCGCTGGGACTCGCCATCGCAGCCTGGGCATGGAGCGGCGAGCCCATCAGATTCCTCGCCGTGCTGGTGGTCGCGACGCCGTGTCCGCTGCTCATCGGCATTCCCGTGGCGATCATCGGCGCCATTTCGCTCGCTGCCAAGCGGAGCATCATCATTCGCGACCCCGTCGTTCTGGAACGCATCGACCGATGTCGCACCATCGTTCTCGACAAGACGGGGACCTTGACCTACGGCGAGCCCGCACTGACCGATCGGTTCACCGCACCAGGCATGGACGATGCCCTGGTGCTCCAGGTGGCGGCAAGCCTGGAGCGCTATTCCAAGCATCCGCTGGCGATGCCTCTTGTTGAAGCCGCCAGATCCGCCCATCTCGCATTGACCGACGCCACCGAGGTGCGGGAGCGACCCGGGCAGGGCCTCGAGGGCCAAGTCGGAGGTCGACAGGTGCGTGTCATTGGACGCCGCCAAGCCGAAACGATGGGGTACGGCGACCGACTCCCGCCGGTCTCGACCGGACTGGAGTGCGTGATTCTGCTCGACGGCCGATACGCAGCGACATATCGATTCCACGATGCGCCGCGCGCAGACAGTCGATCGTTTGTCACGCATCTGCGGCGCCAGCACCACCTCGAGCGGATCCTGCTCGTCTCCGGCGATCGGGAAAGCGAGGTGCGCTACCTGGCTGATCGCGTCGGCATCGAGCAGGTCTACGCAGGACAGACGCCAGAGCAGAAGGTGGCGATCACTCGCGAGGAAACAAACCGTGCCCCCACCCTGTTCATCGGCGACGGCATCAATGATGCCCCGGCGCTCGTGACGGCAACCGTCGGTTTGGCCTTCGGCCACCACAGTGAGATTACGACCGAAGCAGCGGGGGCCGTGATCATGGACACGTCACTCAAGCGCGTGGACGAACTCTTTCACCTTGCGCGTCGGATGCGACGCATCGCGCTCCAAAGCGCAGTCGGCGGGATGGCGCTGAGCATCGTCGGGATGGCGATCGCCTTCGGCGGTTGGCTGCCGCCGGTCGGCGGCGCGGTGTTCCAAGAGGTGATCGATCTGGCCGCCGTGCTCAACGCACTCCGTGCGGCCGTTCCGGGAGGCGGACTGAGCGATTACTGACGGCGTCCTGTCATGACAGTCATGGGGCCAGCCGTCAAGGACTCTTCGTACGCGGTACGATCACGGTCGCGCTCCGGGTTAGGCGACGGATCGCAGATCGCCCGTCTCGCGTGTCGAGCATCCAGGCACGTCGGCGAGCCACTGCCGGTACGTGGACGATTGCAGCACTGCGAGCAGCGCGCGCACGCGCAGGTCGTCGAGCTGCGACTCGGCGACGCACAGGTCGTACGCTTCCTGCTGCAAGGGGATGAATCGGAGCTGAGCCTCGGCCGCGGCCGGCTTCACGCACAGGCCAGCTTCCGCCCAGCCGCTCGACACCGTCGCCGCGACGGCGCGATGGTCACGGACGACATGGTCGTAGCCCCTGGGTCGTCGGCGGGCTGCTAGCAGGGTGTCGAAGACGCGACGGGCTGCGGATCCCTCCTCTCGATTGACCCATCGCACGCCGGCGCGCAGCAGGGCGCGCGGCGTACGTTCGCGCCGCTGTGGCCACACAGCGATGCCCGCGTCCCACCGGAGTTGATGGACCAGACGGTAATCGGCTCCAAGTGTCGCTCGCACGACCTCGTGGTTGGTACTGTGCCCATCCGCATCGGTGTAGTGCAGGCCCGCCAGGTGTACGAGACCGCGTCGGAGAAGGTCGAGCGCCTGCGCGCTTGACCGCAACAAGGGCAGGACGCGGATCCCGTGCGCCGCCGCGAGCTCGCGCACAAGGAATCCTACGAGCGGGTCGCACCCAGCGACGACGAGCGTCCGTTCCGGCGAGCTCGCGCCGAATCCCAGGAGCGTGACCGCCTGGCCCTCGGCGCGGCCGTCATGCGCGATCGTCCCAGCCGCGGTGGGCTCGACCGGAAAGAGCAGGCGACGACCGTTCACTGACGCGTGCCACACCCGGCGATCGATCTGTGCGCTTGGCCACGCCCAGTCGAGCGGCGCCCGACTCTCTGTCGCACCAAAGATGACCTCGACCGGCTCCTCGAGCGTCGCGGCCACGTTCAGCGCGACGGCCACGGACGGGACGAGCCGGCCAGTTTCGATCGCGCTGATCTCGGCTCGCGAGGCCCCAGAGCGGGCCGCCAGGTCGGCCTGCGTCCAGCCCCGGCGTAGCCGGAGTTGCGCGAGGCGAGACGGGTGAGACATGATCCTATCTCCAATGAGACAGGATAGTATCACGCCGTCGCGACGCGCTCTGCTGGCGGCGTCCCTGCTGGTCGGGGTCGGGTCAGTCGCCCTCGCCGAGCGCACGCCCGTCGTCGCCGCGGCCTCGGACCTGAATGTCGCGCTCACTGAGATCGCGCAGCAGTTCGCGCGCGAGCGGGGTCAGAAGATTGAGCTCGTCTTCGGATCGTCGGGCACACTGGCCCGGCAGGTGCGCGATGGCGCTCCCTTCGAGTTGTTCCTCTCGGCCGACGAATCCTTCGTCGAGGAGCTCGCCGCGGCTGGCCTTACGCGTGACGCCGGCACCCTCTACGCGATCGGCCGCATCGTGCTGTTTGCTCCGAGGGGGTCCCCATTGGTGCCGAGCGAGGGCCTGGACGGCCTGGCGCGTCTCTTGGCGAGCGGTCGGGTCTCGCGGTTCGCCATCGCCAATCCGGCGCATGCCCCCTACGGCCGCGCCGCCGAGGCGGCGCTGCGCAAGCGTGGGATCTGGACCGATCTGCAGCCGCGCCTCGTGCTAGGGGAGAATGTCGCGCAGGCGGCGCAGTTTGCGACGACCGGCACTGCCGTCGGCGGGATCATCGCGCATTCGCTGGCGCTGGCGCCGAACGTCGCGCGCCGGGGAGCGTTTGCGTTGCTCCCTGAGGCCGATCACCCGCCGCTCCGGCAACGCATGGTCCTCCTCAAACGAGCCGGTCCCGTCGTGGAGCGGTTCCATCGATACCTTCAGGAGCCCGCCGCGCGCGCTGTGCTCGAGCGACACGGTTTCACGCTGCCGCGGTGATCCATGGACTGGGCGGCACTGCGCGTCTCGCTGCTGCTGGGCCTTGCCACGATCGCGGCGCTGCTGCCGGTCGGGGTGTGGGTCGGCCATCGTCTGGCCACCCGCGCGTTTCGCGGGAAGGCGCTGGTCGAAGCACTCGTTGCGATTCCGCTCATCCTGCCGCCGACCGTCCTCGGCTTCTATCTGCTCGTCACCTTCAGTGCCCGCTCGCCCCTCGGCGCTGCCTTCGAACGCGTGATGGGCGAGGCGCTGGCGTTTTCCTTCCCTGGCCTGGTGGTCGCCTCCGTGATCGCCAACATTCCCTTCGTGGTGCAGCCCACTCAGCGGGCGTTCGAATCGGTGCCGATCGATGTCCGCGAAGCCGCCTCCTGCTGTGGGCTGAGACCGTGGCAGCGGTTCCTCCGCATCGAGCTGCCGCTCGCGTGGCCCGGCATCCTGACCGCCGCGATCCTGGCGTTCGCGCACACGCTCGGAGAGTTCGGTGTCGTGCTGATGGTGGGCGGCAACCTGCCAGGCGAGACGCGGACGCTCAGCATCGCGATCTACGACCGGATGCAGGCATTCGATGATCGCGCGGCCGGCTTGATGGCGGCGACTCTGCTCGCGATCGCGGTGACGGCGCTCGCCGTCACCACGATGTTGGGGCGACGGGTGGGACGTCGTGCCTGAGCGCGGCTTGCAGCTCGTCCTTCAGCAGGACGGCCCCATTCCGTTGAACGTCGCCCTCGACTGCGCACCGGGACAGATCGTGGCGCTCTTCGGCCCGTCCGGCAGTGGGAAGACCACCATCCTGCGGACGATCGCCGGTCTGTACACGCCGAAACACGCGCGCGTAACGGTCGACGACGACACGTGGGTCGACACGGCCGCCACCGTCAACGTGCCTGCGTATTCGCGCCGCGTCGGCTTCGTGTTCCAAGAATACGCGCTCTTCCCGCATCTCTCGGCACTGCACAACGTGACGGCCGCGCTCGGCCATCGTCCTGCGGCAGAACGGCGCGCACGGGCGCTGGAGCTGCTGCAGTTGGTGCACTTGGACGAGCGCATCGATCGGCGACCGGGTTCTTTGTCGGGAGGCGAACGGCAGCGGGTGGCGGTGGCCCGCGCTTTGGCCCGTGAGCCGCGCGTGCTGCTGCTCGACGAGCCCTTCGCCGCCGTCGATCGGAATCTGCGACGGTCGCTTCAGAGTGAGATCCAGAGTATCCGTCACGCCATCGACATTCCCATCGTTCTCGTGACGCACGACTTCGAGGATGTCGCGCGGCTCGCGACGCACCTGGTCATCATTCAAACCGGAGACGCGATCGCTCAGGGTTCACTCACATCGCTGACCGCCCGACCCGACCTGGCGTGGCTCCGCGAGGCCGTCGGCCTCGGCGCGATCCTCGATGCCACGGTCGTCGGCGTGGATACGGCACGGCGGCTGGCCGAACTCGATATCGGCGGCAGCGTGCTGCTCGCCCCACAGGCCGGCTTGACCGATGGAGACCATGTCCGCGTCCGCATCCCCGCGCGAGAGGTCATTCTCGCGACAGAGGCGCCGAGCGGGCTCAGTGTGCACAACGTGCTGACCGCCACGGTCGCCAGTGTCGCAGACGGCACACCGGAGGCGGCGATCGTGCAGCTCGCCGTCGGCCGCGCACACATTCTGGCCGAAGTGACGAGAGATGCGGTTTCCCGACTCGACATCGTCGAAGGAAAGCCGCTGCACGCGTTGATCAAGTCCGTGTCGCTGGAGGTGCTGTCGACGATGACATCGCGAGAGGGTGTCACGAAATGACTCGCGCGATCAGCAAGCAGGACACGCGGCCGCGTGACTGGGTACTGGGGGCGCTCTCGAGCGCGGTGGTCGCCGTTCTGGGCTGACTCATCGGACTCCGCGGCGCAGAATTGCGTTTGCCGATCCTGATAGGCCTATGTGGCCTCGCGGCACGGCGCGCTGTGCCGTTGGATGAGCCAGGAGCTCCTTTTCGGGGGGAGTCCGGCTTCGAATTGCCCCAACAGGCTGAAACGGGCTCAGCGTGAAGTCGAACCGGGCGAGGCCCAACCCGGGCCTGGAGGGTGATGCCTCACCATCCACTCGTGCCAGGGTCTCCCTTGAAGGGCCCCACGATTTCTGGCGTGACCCAGCCGCCGTAGAAGCCGCCCGTCTGCCCTTTTACTCTGATCCCGTCCACGTAGCACTCGATCCGTCCAGGGTAGAACGAGAGGTGACCTCGGATGGCTTCGAACTCCGGCAGCGGATCGTCGTAGGACCAGCTGACCGCCTTCAACAGGCACGGCGGCACGGACACGTTCCAGTATCGCGCCGTGCCTTTCCACTCGCATCTGGACGACCCCGGCGCGGGCTCCAGGTACTCGGCCGCCACGTCGGAGCGCGGGATGTACACGGTGGGAGGGCTCGCCGTCTCGAGCACCCGTAGCGCGCGGCGCGTGCGAGCTAGCTCGACGTTTCCGGCGCGGACCACCACCTCCCGGGTTTCCGCGTCGATACAGGGAGGCCGCGGATAGTCCCAAACGGACTGCTGCCCGGGCGCCGGTTCCACGGCAAACGCCGGACGTCTCTGCCCGTAATGGCGCCAGCCCGTGGGACCCAGGAACGGCGAAGTCGTCGATGAGGTGTTGTCCACACTCGAAAGACGTCGCGTCTGCCGCCGAGGGTTCACGAGGGGTGGCATGTAGACTGGGCCAGCCACGCACCGTGGCCCGGCGCTCTCGTCCCGGGGCGAAGGAGCCCCGAGGCGTCACGCCACCTGACATGTGAAGCCATGAAGATCGCCCTGTTCAGCGCGAAGCCCTACGATATCGCCAGCTTCAAGGCCGCCAACGGGTCGTTCGATCACGAGCTCAAGTTCTTCGAGGATCGCATGCGTGGACGGGCCGCCCCGCTGGCCGAGGGCTTTCCGGCCGTATGCCTCTTCGTCAACGACATCGCCGACGCCCGCGTGCTCGGCAAGCTGGCCGACCGGGGTGTTCGCTATGTCGCCCTTCGCTGCGCCGGCTTCAACAACCTCGATCTCGGGGCAGCCGGGCGTCTCGGCATCGTCGCCGTGCGGGTGCCCGCCTACTCACCCAATGCGGTGGCCGAGCACACCATCGCGCTCATCCTGGCGCTCAACCGTCGCATTCACCGGGCCTACAACCGGGTGCGCGACGGCAACTTTTCGCTGGACGGGCTGGTCGGGTTCGACCTGGCCGGGAAAACCGCCGGCGTGGTCGGCACCGGCAGAATCGGCGCGCTCGTGGCCCGCCTCCTCTGGCACTTCCGGTGCCACGTGCTCGCGCACGACCTCCACCCGGATGCCGGGCTGCAGCGCCTGGGCGTCGAGTACTGTGACCTCGAGACCATCTGGAAGACCAGCGATCTCATCAGCCTGAACTGTCCGCTGACGCTCGAGACGCGCCACCTGGTGCGAGCCGAGACGCTCGCCAGGATGAAGCCGGGGGTGATGATCGTCAACACGGGCCGCGGTGCACTCATCGACACCGTCGACGTCATCGACGCGCTCAAGTCGCGCCGCGTGGGCGCGCTGGCCCTCGACGTCTACGAGGAGGAGGCCGAGCTGTTCTTCGAGGACCGCTCCGCCGACGTCATCACCGACGATGTCTTCGCGAGGCTGATGACGTTCCCCAACGTGCTGGTGACGGCCCACCAGGCGTTCCTCACGCACGAGGCGCTCCACGCGATCGCCACGACCACGTTGCGGAATCTGTCCGACCTCGAGGCCGGACGGCCCTGCCCGAACGCACTATGACCGCCCGCTGGACAGGATGAAATGGCGTTCGAGCGTCGCAGCGGCCAGGGCCACGACGGAGGCCCAGGCAGAACACGCAAGTCGGCCGCCCGCTCGAACGGCCCGTATCGACCCATTAGAGCATTTTCGACGTCGCTGGAGGCCGTCGTCCTTTGGTCTTGGTCCTTCGGGGTTGGTCCAAGGCACACAGCACCAAGGCCTCACGGCGCGCGTCACAGAAATCGAAAGCGCTCTCTCTGGAGTAGGATGCCGACGTGACGCAGGAATCCCTCGACCACGAACGTTTCATGAGACGGGCGATCGCGCTGACGGCCAACTGTCCCCATCTGCCCTTCGGCGCCCTGATCGTGCGCGCGGAGACGAGTGAGGTGGTGGCAGAGGGGTGGAACAAGTCTGCGATCAATCCGACGTGGCATGGGGAGATCGACGCCATCAACCGTCTCGCCGAATCGGGTCGCGGCGACAGCGGATCCGACCTCGTCCTCTACACGACGGCGGAGCCGTGCCCTATGTGCCTGGCGGCCATCCTCTGGAGTGGCATCGGCACGGTGGTGTTCGGCTCATCGATCCGCTTCCTGCAGCAGCAGGGCTGGCGGCAGATCGACATCCTCGCCGAGGAAGTGGTGCGCCGGAGTCCGGGGTGGGCCTGTACGGTCATCGGCGGCGTGCTCGAACAGGAGTGCAACGCCCTGTTCGGGGGCGCGCCGGGTGAGCGGCAGCCGCCGCTGGCGGAACGGCTCGCTTCCTGGCCGTGAAGCGCGAGAACGAGGTGCGCCTGCTGCGGATGATCCATGACCTGGTCGGCGGTAACCTGTGCCCTCGAGGCGATGGGGCTTCGTGTCCGGCCCACTGATCGCCAACGCTCGTCCGCCCGTGGAGACTCCCTGATGAGGCCGGCGTGTTGATTCCGACGTGGCAAACACCCTCGTCACCAACCTGCTGTGGCTCGGCGCCGAACCTTGGCGAGTTGACGGCCCGTGCCCACGAGCGCGGCTTCGACGATCTGCATGAAGTCGAGCGGGCCGTTCTCTACCCGAATGGCACCATCTCCTTGAAGGGCGAGTCGCGCGATTCCGCCCGCCTCGAGGCGATGGTCGAAGAGGTCGAAGCCTTTCGCCGCGATCTCGCCCTCCGAGCGTGAGCGAGCCGCACCCGTCCGCCGCGGAGGTCTCTCGGTATCACGAGGGTACGAAGCATCACTACCATCGGTTTGCGCGATCCCTCGGATACCTCGACTGGGCCTCGCAGCCGAAGCCTTTCCGGTCGTTTCACGCAGCTCGCCTGGTTCCATTATTCCCCGCACCAGGCGCCGAGCAGCTCACCGAGGTGCCGTCGCCTGCCTACGACGCGCTCTTCGCGCCGTCCAGCGACGTGGCAGGTCGAACGACGCTGCCTTCGACGATTCCGGGAATCGGGTTCTTCCTGCGGCATGCGCTCGGCCTGTCGGCCTGGAAACGCTTCCGCGACACCCGCTGGTCGCTTCGTGTGAACCCGTCGAGCGGAAACCTCCACCCGACCGAAGCGTACGTGATCTCCGGCGGTGCCGTGTGGCATTACGCATCAGACCGTCACGTGCTCGAGGAACGATGCCGGTTCGACGCCGGCGCCTGGCCGCTGCCGCTCGCCCGCGATGCGGGGGCGCGCCCTCCCTTTCTCGTCGTCTTGACCTCCATCCACTGGCGCGAAGCGTGGAAGTACGGCGAGCGCGCCTTTCGCTACTGCCAGCACGACATCGGGCACGCGATCGCGGCGCTTCGGCTGTCAGCGGCGCTGTGCGGCTGGCGGGCGCGGCTGCTCGACGAGTGGACGCACGATCAGCTGGCAACCGCAAGTGGCACCGACCGCGATCAGGATTACGTCGATGCGGAGCCAGAGGAGCCGGCCTGCGGGCTGCTGGTGACGTCGGACGACCCGCCGCTGTTCGGCATGACTGACGTCGAGCGGCTCGTTCGGGCCTTGCGCGACGGGACCTGGACTGGTCAGGCCGGCCAATTGAGCGAGGACCACGTGCAATGGTCCTTCATCGACGAGGTCGCCACGGCAACACGTCGGACTCAGCGGGACCGCACCGGGTATCCGGCGACTAGCGGGCGAGAGTCCGAGCCTGTCGCGCTGGGACAGCCATTCCCTTCATGGGTCTCCGGGCTGGTGGGAGGCGTGTCACACGATCGAGAATCAGTCCCGGCCACGGGGGTCATCCTGCGACGCCGGAGCGCGGTGGCCTTCGACGGCCGTTCCTTCATCTCGCAGCAAGGGTTCCGCCGCATGCTGGCGCGCATCATGCCGGGTAGCGCTGCCCCGTGGGACACGCTCTGGTGGTCGCCCTGTGTGCACCTGCTGCTCTTCGTGCATCGTGTGGTCGACTTGACCCCCGGCCTCTACCTCCTGTCGCGGACCGCCGGCGGCGAAGCGCTGTTGCGCGGAGCCGCCACGCGAGCCTTCACCTGGGAGTTGGCCGACGATGAGCTACCGCTCTGGCGCCTGGCGTCAGGTGACTGTCGCGCGCTTGCACAGCGGGTCAGTTGCGACCAGGCGATAGCCGCCGACGGTTGCTTCAGCCTTGGCATGCTCGCCGATTTCGAAGGCGGGCTCCGCGCGCACGGCCCATCCTTTTATCGACGCCTGTTCTGGGAGTCGGGAATCATCGGACAGGTGCTCTATCTCGAGGCAGAGGCTGCCGGTCTCCGCGGCACCGGCATCGGTTGCTTCTACGACGATGGGGTGCACGACGTGCTCGGCATCGAGGACCACGCGCTCCAGAGCCTGTATCACTTTGCCGTGGGCGGCCCGGTCGAGGACGGGCGCCTGACCACGGAACCCGGATACGGATGGGAAGCCCCGGCGTAGGCGCCCGACCTGGCTCCTACCTGGACGTCCGTGCGAACGGAGGCGGCGGGGCTGGCCCCCGCCACGCCCCGGTTTACTCACGCGTCAACCAACCGTGCTCATGACGGCGGCGGGCTCGATCCGGATGCCACGGCCTGACGTCACACGAACGCGTGTCAATCGCCCGCGGCACTTACGACAGCTGCCCCCGGAGATCGTCAGCGTGCCGGCGGATCCCCCGCACGTCGGCGGCTGACTTCCGCGACAGATTCTTGAGCTGCATCGTCATCCGCTGATTGCGGGCGAGCAGTGTCTCGTGCCGCGCGAGAAAGTCCCAGTAGAGCGTGGTGAACGGGCAGGCGTCGGGGCCCGTGGCTCTCTTGGGATCGTAGCGGCAGCCCTTGCAGGCGTTGCTCATCCGGTCGAGGTAGGCGCCTGTCGCGCAGTAAGGCTTCGACGCCATCACGCCGCCGTCTGCGAACTGGCTCATGCCCAGCGTGTTGGGCAGTTCCACCCACTCGACCGCATCGACGTAGACGGCGAGATACCACTCGTGCACTCGCCGCGGGTGCACGCCGAAGAGAAGAGCGAACAGACCCGTGACCATCAGCCTCTGGATGTGGTGGGCGTAGCCATACTCCAGTGTCTGGCCGACAGCGTCCCTGAGGCACTTCATCGCGGTGTCGCCGGTCCAGTAGAGGTTCGGCAGCGGCCGGTCGGCGCCGAGGGCGTTGCGGTCGATGTACTCTGGCATGAAGTGCCAGTAAACGCCGCGAACGTACTCCCGCCAGCCGATCACCTGCCTGATGAATCCCTCGGCCGCCTCGAGCGGCACCCGTCCTTCACGCCAGACCCGCTCCGCGCCCGCGACCACGTCGCGCGGGTCGAGTAGCTTCATGTTCATCGCCTGCGAAAGCCGCGAGTGGAAGAGCCAGGGCTCACCGGTCCAGATCGCGTCCTGGTAGCGCCCGAAGTTCCCGAGGCGATGGGCCAGGAAGTCGTCGAGCGCCGCTCGCGCGTCGGCACGCGTCACGGGCCAGTCGAAGTGGGCGAGACTGCCGGGGTGATCGGCGAACCGTGTGTTCACGAGGTCGATGACACCGCGGGTGACCGCGTCCGGAACGAAGCGTACGGGCGCAGGCAGCACGCCCGGTCCTTCCTTCGGAAACGCGCCGCGGTTCTGGTCGTCGTAATTCCACCGGCCGCCGGCAGGCTCGCCGCCGTCCATCAGCACGCCGAACTTCTCTCGCAGCGGTCGGTAGAAGTACTCCAGCCGCAGCTGCTTCCTGCCGAGGGCGTGGGCGGCGAACTCGTCGCGCATGGCGAAGAAGTGCCGGTCGGGACGGATCTCGAGGGGGATCCCCGCCGCCTGCGCGGCACCGCGGAGGGCCTCCTGCACCCGCCACTCCCCAGGCTCGACGACGACCAACCGTTCCGGCGGGCGGCCTTCCACGGCCGCCCTAGCCAGCGACGACCGCAGCGCCCCGGCCAGGTCCCGCGGCTCCCCGGCCGTCGGCCGGGTCCCGAGTTGCGTGTACTCGACATCGATCCCCTGCTGGCCGAGCGCGTCGCGGAAGTGCCGCATCGCGGTGAGAAAGACCGCGATCCGGGCCTTGTGCGTCCAGACGTGGGTCGACTCCTCGGCGACCTCCGCCATCCACACCCTGTCGCGGCCGCGGTCGAAGCCATCGAAGGCGGCGCCGCCGCGGTCGAGCTGGTCGCCGAGCACGAGCACGAGACAGCCGGCCATTGGAAGATCCTACTTGTCTCCAGTCAGCGACTGGGTGTCAGCGAGACCCGTTCAAACGCGGATGCGGATTTCACGCACACGGCATACGATCGCACGCCGCGGAGAGGGGACTCCCTGTAGCGTCCCACTGCCGGGTTAACAGAGGGTGAGCCAGTCATGACGCAGTCGTTCGTTGTCGTTGGAGCCTATGGCGGTATCGGCGCGGCGCTCTGCCGGCGCCTGGGGCAGCGCGGCGCACGCGTGCTCATGGCCGGCCGCGATGCCACGCGGTTGGCGGAATTGGCTGCCGACATCGGCGGGGAGACCTTCGCGCTTGATGCGACGAGCACCGGACAGGTGGAGGCGTGTCTTCGGCACGCGGTCGAGGTCTTCGGTCGCGTCGATGGCATGGCCAACTGCGTGGTGCGCGCGGCGGGTCTCGTCATGGCCTCGCACGGGGGCTCCGTGGTTCTGGTGTCCTCGGCTGCCGCCCGCATCGGTCTGGCCAACCACGAGGCCATCGCCGCGGCCAAGGCGGGAATTGAGGGGCTGGCGCTCGCCGCCGCGGCCTCGTATGCGCCGAAGGGCCTTCGGGTGAACTGCGTCGCGCCAGGCCTGACCCGCACCCCGCTCACGTCGAAGCTGTGGCAGAACGACATGGTGGCGAAGGCCTCAGCGGGGTTGCATGCCCTCGGACGCATCGGGACGCCTGAAGAGATCGCGTCGGCCATCGGCTGGCTGCTCGATGCGGAGCAGGCGTGGGTGACAGGCCAGGTCATCGGCGTGGACGGCGGACTCTCCCGGGTGCGCTCGCGCTCCTGACGAGGCCCCCGGGCCCGGTTCGCCTCCGCGCGGACGGGAGCGCGCCGCCAGCGGCTGCACCCTCCGTCACCGACCGACCCTCACGCGCATCTGGATCGCGTCCATTTTGAAGACGGGGATCATGCGAACATGGACCGCGAGCAACGACATCGCAGAGGGAAGTGACACGCCCTTGGCGAGGTACGGGAACGCCAGTCTCGATGCCGCGTAACGTGATGCGCGAGCCCGAACGGGACACCGATGTGCTGGTCATCGGCGCGGGAATCGCCGGGGTGATCGCGGCGGCCGAATTGACACGCGCCGGCGCCCACGTCCTCGTCCTCGACAAAGGCCGCTCAGTCGGCGGACGGCTTGCGAGCCGGCGGATCGGCGACGCCACCTTCGATCATGGCGCACAGTTCATCACGGCTCGAACCCCATGGTTCACCGGTGTCATCGAGCAGTGCCGAGACGCCGGCATCGTCGAGGAGTGGTGTCGCGGCTTTTCCGAACCCGCCGATCGGCACGCGCGCTGGCGAGGCCATCCCACGATCACCGCCGTAGCGAAGTATCTGGCTCGGGGCCTCGAGGTCCGCCTGGAAAGGCAGGTCGTGGCGTTGCGACGATCCGACGCCCGCTGGAGCGCGGTGACCCAGTTCGGGGAGGTGCTGTCCGCGGGAGCCGTGGTGCTGACGCCACCCGTGCCCCAATCGCTCTCGATCATGGAGGCGGGCGGGCTCACCCTCGATGCGGAGGTCCGCGCGCGGCTCGATGGAGTCCAGTACGAGCGCTGCCTGGCAGTGATGGCTGCGCTGTCGGGGCCGTCGCGACTCGCGCCTCCCGGCGGTCTGGCGCCCGTCGATGGACCGATCGCCTGGATCGCAGACAATCAGTTGAAGGGGATCTCGGCGATGCCATCTGTCACCATTCACGCCAATCACTCCTTCAGCGTGGAGCATTGGGAGCACGATCGGCAGCACAGTGGCCGTCAACTGCTGGGCGCCGCGGAGCCATGGCTGGGCTCGGGCATTCTCGCATTCCAGGTGCACGGCTGGCGCTACAGCAAGCCGATGCAGGTCGAGGAGCAGCCGTGTCTGATCGTCAGTCATGATCCGCCGCTCGTGATCGCTGGCGACGGTTTCGCCGGTCCGCGCGTCGAGGGCGCCGCACTCTCCGGCCGGGCCGCCGCGGCGGCCATCGTGAGAAGCGGGTCTTGACGGTCGCTCCTCCCGTCGTGTGGCTTCTGCTGGTCCACGCGGCGACGACCTTCTTCATGGTGGGGGTCATCTGGTTCGTGCAGATCGCGCACTACCCCTTGTTCTCCCGTGTTGGCGAGGCCGCATTCCCCGAGTACGAGCGACAAAACACCCGGCGGACCACCTGGGTCGTGGCAATGCCGATGCTCATCGAGCTCGGAACGGCGATCGCGACGGCTTGGTACATAGGAGGTGCGCTCGCCTGGTGCGGGCTAGCCCTTCTGGTGGTCGTGTGGGTGAGCACCGGGCTGTGGCAGGTGCCCGCCCATCGCCGGCTCGAGGGCGGATTCGATGCCGTCACACATCGGCGGCTGACATCGACGAACTGGGTGAGAACCGTGGCCTGGTCGGCCCGAGGCATCATTGCGTGCGCACTCCTGGTGACACCGCGATGAACGGGTCCTCGACCGCCGGGGGCTCGAGGGCGATTGCGGCGTGATGCCAGTTCGAGCGGCCGAACTATGATCGAGGACGTGGAGGTCGAACCCATGGTGGCGATCGATCGCGCGGCAGACCGTGCCGGTTGTACGGTCGCGCGGGCGCTCGCCGCCGGCTGGTCCGTTGACCGGAGGAACGCCGAGGGTGGTCATGGCCGTTGAGCCTCAGGCTCCTGGGGATTCCTACTCCTGGCACACGCTCCGGACAGCGGACGTCCTGAAAGAGCTGGGAACAGACGACACGGGGCTATCTTCCGAGGAGGCGCTCCGTCGTCTTGAGCGGCACGGTCCCAACGAGTTGCAGGCATTCGAGCGGACCTCGGCCTGGCACACGCTGGCGGCCCAGTTCAAGAACGTCCTCGTTGTGATCCTGCTCGCCGCGACGGTCCTTTCAGGACTGCTCGGCCACGGGCTCGAGGCAGCGGTGATCGCGATAATCGTGTTGTTTGCCGTGCTGCTCGGGTTCGTTCAGGAGTACCGCGCGGAACGGGCGCTCGAAGCGTTGCGCCAGATGGCGGCGCCGATCGGCCACGCGATTCGCGGCGGCGTGGAGGTGACGGTGCCCGCTCGCGAGCTCGTGCCTGGAGACCTGATCGTGCTGCGCGCCGGAGACCGGGCACCGGCGGACGCACGCGTGACCGTCGCCATCAACCTCGCGATCGACGAAGCGGCCCTGACGGGCGAGTCAGCGGCCGTGGAGAAGTCCTCGGCGCCTCTCGACACGCCCGATGTGCCTCTCGGCGATCGGTCCAACATGGCCTATGCCGGCACGCTGATCACCCGAGGACGGGGACACGCCGTGGTGGTGGCCACCGGGATGTCGACCGAGTTCGGGCGCATCAGCCGACTCGTGCAAACCGTCGAATCCGGCAGAACGCCGCTTCAGGACAACCTGGACCGGCTGGGCTCGTTCCTCGGGAAGGCTGCCCTGGTGATCGTCGCCCTGATCGTCTTGCTGGGCGTGTGGCGCGGGATTCCACCCCTCGAGATGTTCATCTTCGGCATCGCCTTGGCGGTGGCGGTGGTCCCGGAGGCCCTCCCGGCAGTGGTCACGATCTCGTTGGCGATTGGCGTCCGGCGCATGGTCAAGCGCCAGGCGCTCGTTCGGCGGCTGCCCGTGGTGGAAACGCTCGGGAGCACGTCCGCGATCTGTTCGGATAAGACCGGCACTCTGACCCGGAACGAAATGACGGTACGCCGCGTGTCGACCGGTGACGGCGTGCTGGACGTGACTGGCGTTGGGTACGATCCGGTCGGTGAGTTCCTCGCAGACGGCGTCGCCGTTCGACCACCTCCGTCCGTGACCGAGCTGTTGCGCGCTTTTCTGCTGTCGTCTGACGCGCGTGTGCTGCTGGATGAACGAGGACGGTGGCACGTGGAAGGCGACCCTACGGAAGGTGCGCTCGTCGTCGCGGCCGAAAAGGCGCAACTCGATCAGTCTTCGGTGAACGAGGAGCACCCTCGCCGGCACGAGATCGCCTTCACCTCGGAACGACGGCGAATGACGACGCTCCATGACATGGGGGGCGGCGCCTTGGTGGCGTACTCGAAGGGCGCCGTTGACGCGGTCCTGCCCGACTGCGCCAGGTGGCAACGCGGCGGGCGAGAAACGCCACTGCACGAATCAGATCGGGAGGCGTTGCTCACCCTCGAACGTGACATGGCGGCGGCTGGTCTCCGTGTGCTCGCCGTCGCGCGCAAGCGGCACGCGACGCTCGATGAAGCGGAGCGGGACATGACGTGGCTCGGCCTCGTCGGTATGATGGATCCGCCGCGTGCCGAGGCACGCGGCGCAGTGCAGACATGCTGGGACGCCGGGATCACGCCGGTGATGATCACCGGGGATCACCCGCTGACGGCGACCGCGATCGCCAGCGAAATCGGTCTGCTGGATGGACGCCAAGTCGTCTCGGGCCACGAACTTGCGACCCTCACAGACGAGGACCTGACCCGCGAGGTCCATCACATCGGCGTCTATGCGCGGGTGTCGCCCGCCGACAAGTTGCGGGTGATCGACGCCTGGCAGCGCCGCGGCGATGTCGTGGCGATGACGGGTGATGGCGTGAACGATGCGCCGGCGCTGAAAAAAGCCGACGTCGGCATCGCGATGGGGATCTCGGGCACTGACGTCAGTAAAGAGGCCGCGGCCGTGACGCTGCTCGACGACAACTTCGCGAGCATCGTGGCGGCGGTCGAAGAGGGCCGGATTGTCTTCAGCAACATTCGTAAGTACCTCACGTTCCTCCTCTCGTCGAATGTCGGCGAGATTGTTTTGATGGCCGGCACGGCCCTCGCTGGCCTGCCGCTGCCGCTGACGGCCGTTCAGATCTTGTACGTCAACCTGGCGACCGACGGCCTCCCGGCCCTGGCGCTGGCGGTCGATCCGCCGGAGGCCGACTTGATGCGGCGCAAGCCGCGTGATCCCAGAGCCGGAGTGTTCACGCGTCCGCTGGTGGTCCTGCTGCTGACAGGAGGGCTCTGGTCCGCTGCGGTCAACATCGGCCTCTTCACCTGGCTGTATTACCGCGGGCGGGCGCTCGACGAAGCGATGGCCATGACGTTCGTCTCGCTCGTGCTCATCCAGTTCTTCAAGGCCTACAACTATCGGTCCGACCGCTTCTCGGTTCTCAGGAAGCCGTTCGCCAATCGCTGGCTGAACCTGGCGGTGGCCTGGGAGCTGGTACTGCTGATCGTCGTCGTCCATGTCCCGTTCCTCCAGGGGCCCTTCGGCACGTTCACGTTCGCCTGGACGGATTGGGTTCTCACGGCCGGGCTCGCATTCAGCGTCGTGCCGGTGCTCGAAGCGGTGAAATGGCTCGAGCGCCACGGCTACCTGGGCGAATTGACGTGAGGCCAGCACGCGCGGATGTACAGCTGGTGGCCTGGTAAAGTGGTCGTGAAGGAGTCGTGAAGTGGTGGAGATGCGATGAAGGCCAAAATCGGCGTAGCGGCGATCTCCCTCGTGTGCCTCGTGGCTTTTCTGGCTCGGCCTGCGGCCGGCCAGACCGCCGCCACACTGAGCGTGCAGGTCCAAGATACATCGGCGGGCGTGCTGCCTGGCGTGACGCTCACCTTGCTCCAGCCGGCAACCGGCTTGACCCGCCAGGCAGTGACCAACCGCGAGGGGCGATCCGTCTTCGCCGCGCTTCCCGCCGGCATGTACGACCTGCGGGCCGAGTTGAGCGGGTTCAGAACGCAAGTCCTGCGCGACCTGACGCTGAGCGTCGGCGAATCGCTGGCGAGGACCGTGTCGATGGCGGTCGGGGGCGTGGAGGAGCAGGTCACGGTGCTCGGCGGATCAGCGGTCAACACGGTGACCGGCGAGCTCAGCTATCTCGTCGAGGCTCGCGCAATCGAGACGCTCCCGCTGAACGGCCGTAACTTCACCGACCTCGCGCTCCTGCAGCCCGGCGTGCTCGCGTACCCGTCGCGTGACGGCGGGTCGGTCGTCGCGCATGGGTTGGGTATGAGCATCAACGGGCAGGACTACAGGTCGAACGTCTACCTGCTCGACGGCACGCTTCAGAACGACTTCACGAACGGTCCCGCCGGCAGTGCCGCCGGCACGGCACTCGGCATGGAGATGATTCGCGAGTTCCGCGTCGAGTCGAACGCCTACGGAGCCGAATTCGGTCGCAACTACGGTGGACAGATCAATGTGTTGACCAAATCGGGCACCAACAGCGTTCGCGGGACTGCGACCGAGTTCCACCGCAACGATGCCCTCGATGCCGCCAACTACTTCGATACCGCGGGCAAGCCCGACTTCATCCGCAATCAGTACGGGCTGACCCTCGGCGGCCCGCTACGAAAGGACCGCCTGTTCTATTTTGTGGGGTACGAAGGACTCCGCGAGACTCTTGGCAAGACGATCGCGAGCTTCGTGCCGGACGACAACGCGAGACGCGGCAGCCTGCCCGACGGACCGGTCACGATCAATCCGGCGGTTGTGCCGTTCTTGAACGCTATTCCGGTGGCGAACGGTCCGGCCCTCGGGAGCGGGCTGGCCAGCCATACATTCGGCTTCGACCAGAAGCTTCGCCAGCACTACGCTCAGGGCCGCGCCGACTTCAACCTCGGCGCGGGCCACGAGCTGTTCGCCAGATACACCTTCGACAATGCGAACCAGCGTCTGCCCACCGACTACCCCCAGTTTCCACGGTCGTTTCTGTCGCGGAATCAGTTCTTCACCGGGGAGTACCGCAACATCTGGTCCGACCGGACGATGCAGACGCTGCGTCTGGGCTTCAGCCGGACGCGGATCGGCCAGAACGTCGAAGCGAACCTGGCGTCGCCGCTGGCCCCCTTCGTTCCAGGGCGCGGCCTGGTTGGCGACATCGACATTGGTGGCATGCAACGATTCGGCCCGCAGAGCTCGGGCAATCTGCGGCTCGTGCAGAACGTCTTCAGCTTTTCGTACGACATCACGCACGTGCGAGGCCGGCATCTCTTGAAGTCTGGTGCCCTCATCGAGCGCTACCAGGACAACATGGTGAACCCGACGTTCAGCCTCGGAATCTACACGTTCACCAACCTCCGAGCCTTCCTCGAGAATCGACCGCTTCGCTTCGTGGGCCTGGCCCCCGCCGGCGCGATCGATCGGTACTGGCGGTTCAACCTGGCCGGCTTCTACACGCAGGATTCGTATCAGATGACGTCGCGTCTTTCGCTGAACGCCGGTCTGCGCTACGAGTTCACGTCGATGCCGGTCGACATCTACGGACGAGACTCGGCACTTCTGACCCTGGCCGATCCGGCGCCCACCGTCGGGCAGCTCTACCAGAATCCCACGCTCGCCAATCTCTCGCCACGACTCGGCGCCGCCTGGGACGTGGCGGGAGACGGCAGAACGTCTGTACGGGGCGGCTACGGCCTCTACTTCAATACGAACAACCAGCAGAACCTGATCGTCACGGTGACCAATCCGCCGGCGACGCCTCGCGTCATCATCGCCAGTCCGACGTTCCCTTCACCACCGTTCGACCGCGGTGTCGGCAACTCCATCCGTCCCGTCCAGTGGGACCTCGAGAATCCGCGTATCCACATGTGGAACGTCAGTCTCGAACACCAGCTGCCGGGAGGCCTGGTCGCGACCGCCGGCTACGCAGGCTCGCGCGGCCTCCACCTGTTCCGCAGCAGCGACGTGAACATTCCGACGCCGACGCTGCAGGCGGATGGCCGGTTGCTCTTTCCGCCGGCCGGAACGCCGCGACCGAACCGGAACTTCTCGACGATCGAGTTGAAGAGCAGCGACGGCGAGTCATGGTATCGGGCCTTCGTCCTCGAGGTCCGGCGGCGGTGGCGCGGAGGTCTGGCGATGCAGTCGTCCTACACATGGTCGCGGACGGAAGACACGACACAAGCGTCCACGTTCTTCTCCGATGCGACCAATGGGACGACATCGGCGATGCCGGAGTTCGGCTTCGACTACAACAAGGGCCCGGCCGACTGGGACACGCCACACAATTGGGTGGGCAACGTGGTATGGGATCTGCCCCTCGCCCGAGACCGAGGCGGCGTGATCGGGCTGCTCGGCCGTGGCTGGCAGCTCTCTGCCGTGGCGGCCGCTCGCAGCGGGCAGCCGCTGACGGTCTTCGTGCAGAACAACCGGTCGCGATCTCAATGGTCGCCGTCGATCGCCCCCAATGTGGGATTCGATCGCGCCGACCTCGCGCCGGGGCGCACACCTGAGTCCGCGGTGCGGGGCCGACCCGATCAGTGGTTCGATCCCACGGCGTTCGTCCTTCAACCAGCGGGCACGCTCGGCAACAGCGGGCGCGGCGCGTTCCGCGGTCCAAGCCTGCGGACGGTTGACGTCGCGGCCGCCAAGAACGTGACGCTCGCGACGGGCCGTCGTCTCGAGCTGCGATTCGAAGTCTTCAACCTGTTCAACCGTGCGAACTTCGGCAATCCGACCTTGATCGCGTTTGCCGGCGCAGCGGACAACGAACAGCCGCTCGCAACCTTCGGCCGCATTCGATCGACCGTGACCTCGGCACGGCAGATTCAGCTCGGCGCACGCTTCGCGTTCTGAGGCTCGCCATCGCCAGTGTCAGCGCCGACGCGCCGGTTCATGCTGCGCCGTCCTCTCCCGCGTACCACGCCCGAGGCGCCACGAGCCAGGGGCAGGCCCGGCGCGAACCGGCTGCCGCCCGATGGCGCTCGCCTTTAGTCGCGGACTCTCGACCTGCCCATCCAGAAATGGACCATGTCACCGCGGCTCGTCGCGAGCGCGAGGAGTGCGTACGCCGACGTGGCGAGGTTACCCAGCACGATGATCGAGAGCACCCATCCCGCAACCGCCGCGCGGGAACGCTCACGGAACGCGATCCAGCCGGAGAACAGGGCCGCCCCCGTGTAGACGTCGATGACGGAGATGACCCCCCAGGGCAGTCGCATGAGTTGCGCGCCCTCCTCCCAGAAATCGCCGACGCTGAAACCCCAGGTCAAGGCGGCCGTCATGGTCAACAGACATGTGCCCACCCACACGTAGGCCATCATGACGCGAGGCCCACCCGCGCCCTGGCTGCCTTCGAGAACCGGTAGTGGGCGACGCCCCATTCGCGGCCGCCCTCGAAGCCGAAGAGCTCCTCGCACGCCATCAGAAAGAGCCGCCATCGGCCGAACCACACGTGAGGATCGTCGCCGTGCCGGCCGCGCGCGAGCACGTTCAGTGCTTCGGGCCGACGCGCGTCGAGGTTGTTCAGCCAGGCCCGGGCCGTGCGCGCATAGTGAAGGCCGTCCCACTGCCACTGCGCGTCGAGGGTGAGGTGGCTGGGCACCGCCGGCAGCAGGTCTGCGCTGGGCATCAATCCGCCCGAGAAGAAGTGCCGGCCCATCCAGTTGCCCGCCCCTTCTTCTTCGAAGAAATAGGCCAGCTGGCGGTGACAGAACACGTGGACGAAGAGCCGCCCGTTCGGTCTCAGCCAGTCGGCGATGCGCTCGAGCAAGACGTGGTAGTTGCGCATATGCTCGAACATCTCCACCGAGACCACGCGGTCGTAGCGCTCGAGCGTCGAGAACACGTTCATGTCGGCCGTGACGATGGTGAGGTTCGTCAGTCGGCGCCGCCGGGCCTCGGCCTCGATGAACCGGCGCTGGCTGACCGAGTTGGACACGCCCACGATCCGGCTGTGCGGATATCGCTCGGCCATCCAGAGCGACAGCGAGCCCCAGCCGCAGCCGAGCTCCAGGATGTCCATCCCGTCGCCCAGCTCGGCATGGGCTGCTGTCAGCGTCAGGCTCGCGTCTTCGGCGTCTGCCAATGACCGCACCGTGTGGTCCCACCAGCAGCAGCTGTATTTGAGTCTGGGGCCGAGCATGAGTTGGAAGAGCTCGGGTGGAACGGCGTAATGCTGCGCGTTGGCTTTCTCGGGCAGGGACGCAATCTCGGCTCGGCGGAGGCCGTCGACGAACGAGGCCATCGCGTCCTGTTGCCCGAGCCCGCCTCGGTTCCGGCGCTCGGTCCTCAGACGCTGCGCGCACAGCCGCCGGATGGCCCACCGCATCGGCGCGTCCGGCACCCAGCCGCGCTCCACGAGGCTCATCCCGGCGTCGACCATTGACTGCGCCGGCTTCATCATCCCTCCTTGGGCGCCCAGGGGAAGAAGGCGCTCGTCGTGCGTTGATATTCGCGATAGGCGTCGCCGCGACTCCGCAGGGCCTGCTCCTCGGTCGGCGGGATGCCGGTGACCTTCGTCAGGAACAGGAACATCACGACAACCCCGCCGACGGCCACCCACCACAGCGGAGAGCCCACGGCGAATGCGGCATAGGCCCACCAGTGCAGCCATTCGAAGAAGTAATTGGGATGACGGGAGTACCGCCACAACCCGCTCCGGCAGACCCTGCCGCGGTTGTTCGGCTCAGCCTTGAAGGCCGCGAGTTGGGCGTCCGCAACGGCCTCGCCCGTCATCGACAGCAGCCACAGAAGGATGCCCAGTACATCGAAGAGGCCCCACGGGGATGGATTGGTCGCAGCCGCCAGTATCGGGGCGGCAAACAGCACGGCCCATAAGGCTTGAATCTGAAAGAACCAGAAGAGGTTCCGCTGGGTGGCCGTGCCCCACCGACTCCGCATGGCCTGGTAGCGACCGTCCTCCGGCTCGTGCCTGACACGTCGCCAGAGGTGCACGCCGAGTCTCGTCCCCCACACGAGGACGCCCGCGGCGATCACCATGCGCCGCGCCAGGCGGCCGTCCGCACCAAGCGCGAAAGTGATCCCGAGGATTGCCGTGGCGAACGTCCAGCCGACGTCGACAATCGCAGCATTGCCGCGTGCGCGTTGCAGCACCCACAGTGTGCTCATCAGAACCGCCGCGGCGAGCCAGCCCGCGAGGAGCGTCTCCATCGTGTTCATCGCGAGATTCCTCCTGCGCCGGGTCCGTGCGCTGCCCTGCCGGCCAGAAACAGCAGCAGCGGCAGCGCCACGGCCCATTCAAGGGCGATGGCGACCAGTGCTCCGGCGTCCGTCGGCCCGAGTGTGACAGCCCCAAGCCTTGCACCAGCCAGATAGGCCAAGGGGCCGCCGACAGCCCCGATTGCACTCGCCAACGCCGGCCGACTGACCAACCAGTGCAGCGCATCGAGTGCCAGCACGAAGTTTCCCCAGAGCGCCACCATCCAAAGGGGAACGGGCCAGGACGACGTCGTCGCGTCTGAGAAGGCAAGGACGCCGGTGGCCGCGAGAATGCCATCGAGCGTGACACCGATGAGCAGGGCACCCAGCAGGGTTCGAATGAACCCGGCTTTGTCCGGTGCGGTGGCCACACGCACGCTCAGCATGACTGCGACGACCACGGGCCCCAGCCACCCTCGACCGGAAGCTGCCCCAACGACGCAGGCGGCCCAGCCAACCTGCACGGCGAGCACCGTCGATAGCGTGCGCGCCATTCATCAGACCGCGACATCGAGGGGATAGAGCGCCCGAGTGGCCGGAAGGACATCGCCGCGCCGGCACGCCGGCTTCGTCAAGAGCACTTGCACGACGCCCGTACACCGCTCGCTGAAGCCGGCTTCGCAGTAGGCCAGGTAGTACTCCCACAGACGCATGAAGCGCTCGTCGTACCCTCCGAGCGCCCGCACGTCGTCGGCTCGCGCCAGGAATCGCTGGCGCCAGGCCCGCAGCGTCAGCGCATAGTGCTGAGACAAGTCCTCCAGGTGGTTGATCCGGAGGTCGGTTGTCCGGCCGACCGCGTCGGCGATGGCGCCGACGGAGGTCAGGGCGCTCCCCGGGAAAACGTAACGCTGGATGAAGTCCACCGAGCGGAGGTAGGTCTCGAACCGGTGCTCGGGCATGATGATGCCCTGTATCAGCATCTGTCCGTGGGGAGACAGCAGTCGGCTGCAGACGCCGAAGTAGTCGCCGAGATACTCGGCTCCCACGGCTTCGATCATCTCGATGGAGACCAACTTGTCGAATCTACCCGACAGCGTCCGGTAGTCCTGGCGCAGCAGCGTCACTCGACCGCTCAGCCCCACCTCGGCGACCCGTCTTGCCGCCACCTCGTACTGCGCCTCCGAAATCGTAGTGGTCGTCACACGGCATCCGTACCGCCGGGCTGCGTGGATGGCGAAGCTGCCCCATCCCGAGCCAATTTCGACGATGTGGTCGTCGGCCGACAGCTGGAGCTTCCGGCATACCGCGTCGAGCTTCGCGATTGACGCCTGCTCGAGCGTGGCCTGTGGCGTCTCGAACACGCCGCACGAGTACGTCAAGGTGTCGTCGAGAAAGAGTGCGAAGAGGTCGTTTCCCAAGTCGTAGTGGTCGCGAATGTTGCGGCGGCTCCCACCACGACTGTTCCGGCGGAGCCGATGTGCGAGCTTGGCCCCGAGGTTCAGCAGCCGCGTCATGCGGGACTCGAGGCGATCGGCGACGGCGAGGTTTGCCGCAAAGACTCGAAGCGTCGACGGAAGATCGTCGGTCGTCCACTCGCCACGCAAGTACGACTCAGCCGCACCGAGTCCACCACCCAGTGCGATCCGTCGGTACGCACGGGGTGAGCGAATCGTGACCCGCGCCTTCAAGTCGGGCCGGTCGGGGCGGCCGAACGTAAAGAGTCCTGCGGCGTCCTCCACAACCAGCGTGCCGGTGCGGAGGGAGGACATCCCGCGCAACGTGAGGTTTCGAAAAAAGTCGCTCATGCGGATGTGCTCGTGGTCTGAGGCGCCGCGGGGCGGGTGGCCTGCCCACGGCCTGGGTGCGGGTAGAACGGGGTGTGCTTCCGCCAAAGACGATACGCCTGCCAGTAGATGGACGCGACGACCGTGAGGGTCATGGCCGGGTAACGGACCAGGACGCGCGCGAGCGACCGGGTGTCCACCGGCCGCTTACGGAGCGTGAGCGTCGCCTCGAAGACGCCGATGCCCTCGTGCGCGCTGGCCATGTGGATCGACAACGTCTCGGCAGGCGGCGTGAACCGCCAGTCATACTCGATGTCCATGGGCATGAACGGCGATACGTGGAAGGTCTTGTCCACCACGAAACGCGCGTGCGCGGAGTCAGGAAAACTGAGGACGTACTGATACCGTTCACCCCACGGCGTGTTGCTCACGTCGGCCACGATCGCCTGCAGCCGTGTCGCCGTCGTGTCGAAGCAGTAGTAGAAGCTGACGGGATTGAAGACGTACCCGAAATACCGAAGGTGCGTCAGCAGGCGGATGGGCCCCATCGGCCGTCGGCCGGTGCGCTGTTCCACCAGAGCACGGACCGCGCCATCCAGCGGGTCCGAGGGATTACCCAGATGATCCGATCGTCGAAACCAGGCCAGCGTCGGCCGTGACGTCGACCAGAGCCAGCGCCCGCTGAAGACGGTGTCCAGCTCGGAGAGGTCCAGGTACACCATGAAGAGTCGGCGGCGGAACCGGTGTCGGGTGGGCGCGTGCCGGTGGTGCGTGAGCCAGCCTTCGTAGAGGCAACTGTTCACGAGCCCAACTCCTCGCCGAACGCGCGGCCCACTGCCAGCGCGCTGTTGACGCCATCTTCGTGGAAGCCGTATCCCCAGTAAGCGCCGCAAAACGAGGTTCGATTGCGACGAATCAGCGACGCGTGGTCACGCTGGGCGGCCTGGCCTGAGGCCGTGAAGACGGGATGGTGGTAGGTCATCCGTCGGAGCGTGGAACGTTCGGCGATCGCCCCGTTGGGATTGAGCGACACGCAGAAGACTCGCGAGGCGTCTAGTCGCTGCAGGGCGTTCATGTTGTAGGTCACCATCACGTCGTGGCTCGGCGTGTCTGGAATGAGGTAGTTCCAGGCGGCCCACGCCCGGCGACGTCGGGGTAACACGCTCGTGTCGGTGTGCAGCACGGCCACGTTCGCCTGGTAGGGAAAGGCCTTGAGCAGCCGCACCTCGGTGGGCGTCGGGTCGTCGAGCATTGCGAGGGCCTGGTCCGCATGACAGGCGACGACCACCTCGTCGAAGACCTGAGCGCCCTCCGCCGTCCTCACCTGAACGCCGTCGCTCTCCCGGCGGATCCCCCGCACGGGCGTCCGCAGCTTGATTCGGTCCGCGAACGGCGCCGTCAACGCCTCGACGTATCGAGCGCTCCCGCCGCGCACGACGCGCCAGACCGGACGGCCCTGCACCTGGAGCATGCCGTGGTTCGCGAAGAAGTCCATGACGAATCCGATCGGAAATCGCATGAACGTCCCCGGTGGACAGGACCAGATGGCGGCGCCCATCGGAACGAGGTACTGGTCTCGAAAGCGGCGCCCATAGCCGTTTGCGGCGACGAACTCACCCACTGATGCCTCGGGCTGACGGACGGCCTGCTCGGGGGCGTTCCGGTTGAAACGGAGAATGTCACGCACCATACCGAGGAACCCAGGGTCGACCAGGTTCGACCGCTGGGCAAACAGGGTGTTGAGCGAGGTGCCGTTGTATTCCAGCCCAGACTGTTGGCACCGCACGCTGAAGCTCATCACCGTCTCCATCGACGACACCCGCACCTGTTCGAGCAGCTTGGTGAAGTGCGGGTAGGTCTTGTGGTTGAACACGATGAAGCCCGTGTCGACCGGGTGGCGCTCGCGTCCCGTGTTCACCTCGATGGTGTGGGTGTGACCGCCGACGTAGTCTGCAGCCTCGAACACGGTGACGGAGTGTCGACGGGCCAGCAGCCACGCTGTGACGAGGCCAGAAATGCCGCTGCCGATGATCGCGATCCGCGTCTTCATGCTGCTGTCTTGCGAACGAGATTGCGAGCCAGCGCAGTCGCTGGAACAGGGCGCAAGTCGTGAATGAGCCCGGCTGCGCGAAGAAGAACCAGGCCGTAATAGGTCAGGTCGACCTCCCACCAGTAGAAGCCCTGTCGTGCAGACGCCGGATAGTGGTGATGGTTGTTGTGCCATCCCTCCCCGAGCGTCAACAGGGCCAGCAGCCAGTTGTTTCGACTGTCGTCCTTCGTCTCGAACCGCCGCTGCCCCCAGCGGTGCGAGAGCGAGTTGATGGTGTAGGTGGCGTGGTACACGGTAACCGTGGAGATGGCAAAGCCCCAGACAACCAGCTGAGCCGCGTTGGTCTCGAGGCTCGGTGCCATCCGTTCCAAGGTCGCGCCCAGGCCGGCCAGCAAGACCAGGAGCAGCGCCGGAAGAAGCCAATCGAACCGGTCGAGCGCCCTTAGCTCGGGGTACTTGAGCCAATCACGCACGTAGCGCGTCTCGGTCCGAAAGCCAGCCCCGGTCATGAACCACAACATGTGGCTGCGCCAGAAGCCATGCTGCCGGGGAGAGTGCAGGTCGCTCGGCTCCTCGGCGTGCGAATGATGGTGGCGGTGGTGGGCCGCCCACCAGATGGGCCCACGTTGTATGGCTAGATTGCCCAGCGCGGCCATGACGAACTGAAAGGACCGCGAAGTCCGGAACGTCCGGTGAGAAAAGTAGCGGTGGTAGAACGCCGTGATCGCGAACACGCGCACCAGATACAGCCCGGAGGCCACGAGCAGCGCGGTCGTGCTGACGCCGGTCCAGAGGGCGCCGAGGCAGAGCACGTGAAGCGCGACGAACGGTGCGCACCGGATCCAGTCGACCCGGTGGTCGTCGGTGCCATCGCTCGCCACGGCACTGTCGACCCAGCGACTCAGACTCGCGAAGTGCATTCGAGCCACCTGTGTTCGGATGTGTGGAAGCCGCAACCAGCTCCGGGCCGGGGCCCGATGGCCCCGGCCCGAGCCGCTCGTTGCAAGTGCCCTGAGGTATCAGAAGCGAACGACGGCGCCGACCGTCAGTGGCATCGACCATCGGCGGCTCTCGTCGTTGATCCGCTCGAGGCCCGTGCCAGCCAGGCCGTCGACTGGGTCGAGGTCCCCGTGCCAACGGAAGTCCACGCCGGCCTGGATGCCGAAGTTCGGTCCGATCGGGACGAGCGCACCGGCGGATACCGCGAAGGTCAGCACCGTGGACGAGTCGTACATTGCCACGTCCCTCAGAACGACATTGGCGGCCGGCACGGTGAACGTGCTGTTGATCGTGTCGGTCCGAAGAAACCCAAGCGAGGCGCCTGCGAACGGCCGCACCGAACTGTCAGCGGTCATCTGAAACCGCGGAAATCTGGCCCGACGGCTCTTCGGTCTTGATCTCTCTTGAAGGAACCAACAGAAAGAATGGGCTGTGGACGCTTGTGGGAATCTCGCGTTCTTGGCGAGATTTCCAAGCGGCTGTGGGCGCGG
>Ga0194132_10000392_pt1 | contig 89755 bp, 87 predicted proteins | sample TA2KigOf80mmetaG_FD_148612 | JGI IMG/M metagenome (GOLD analysis project Ga0194132, IMG submission 148612) | Freshwater microbial communities from Lake Tanganyika, Tanzania - TA2015054 Kigoma Offshore 80m | ecosystem: Environmental > Aquatic > Freshwater > Lake | place: Tanzania: Lake... | reverse complement strand
CGATGACCTGGCGCCGGTGGACATCGTCAATCGGCGCCGCTTCGACGGCCTTGAGCCGCGTGCGCCCGCGCGAGCCGACCACGGCGTGGCCGGCGAGGACGCGGATGCCCTTCTCGCGCGCCAGCGAGGGCAGCGCGCCGGTGGGATCGGGACGGATGTCGAGGATCGCCGCGACCTCGATGCCGGCTTCCGCGAGATCGAGCGCGCTGCGATAGGCGTCGTCGTTGTTGGCGAAGACCACCGCGCGGCGGCCGGCGGCGACGCCGTAGCGGTTGGCATATCCGCGTGCGGCCGAGGCCAGCATGATGCCCGGCCGGTCGTTGCCGTCGAAGATGATCGGGCGCTCGATCGCGCCTGAGGCCAGCACGATCTCCCTGGCGCGCACATGCCAGATGCGCTCGCGCCAGCGCACGCGCCCTTGCGTCACCGGCACCGCGCGCTCGACGCAGGCGACATAGCCATGGTCGTAGGCGCCGAAGGCGATGGTGCGCGCGAAGCGGCGGACGTCGGGGAGTCGATCCAGCTCCGCCGTCGCCTCCGCGACCCAGTCGGTCGCCGGCCGGCCGTTGATCGTATAGGGCGTGTTGAGCAGCTGGCCGCCCGGCTCGACCTGGTCGTCGACGATGAGCACGCGGGCACCGGCGCGCCCGGCGGCGAGCGCGGCGGCGAGGCCCGCGGGGCCGGCGCCGATCACCAGCACGTCGGCATGCGCGTAGGAGTGCTCGTAATGATCGGGGTCGGGCAGCGTCGGCGCGCGGCCGACACCGGCGGCGCGGCGGATCACCCACTCGTAGAACTTCCAGGCCTTCGCCGGTCCCATGAAGGTCTTGTAGTAGAAGCCGGCCGAGAACAGCGGCGAGAGCAGGTTCGAGACCGCGCCGAGATCGAAGCGCAGCGAGGGCCAGTTGTTCTGGCTGTTGGCGATCAGCCCGTCGGAAAGCTCGAGCGTGGTCGCGCGCGCATTCGGCTCGATCGCGGCGCCGATGCCGGTCTCGACCAGCGCGTTCGGCTCCTCGACGCCGATGCCGAAGATGCCGCGCGGGCGGTGATACTTGAAGCTGCGCGCGACGAGGTGGATGCCGTTGGCGAGGAGCGCCGAGGCCAGCGTGTCGCCGGCATAGCCGTCATAGGCGACGCCGTCGAAGAGGAAGCGCAGCGACGTCTCGCGGTCGACGCGGCCACCCTTGGCGAGACGGAAGGTCTGGCTCATGCCGGCAGATCCGGCCAAGTGTCGCCGACCTTGTACGACGCGGCAATCCTGTGCGTGACGGTATGCCTTACGACGTAGAACCAGCGCTTGCAGCCGGCGATGTGCATCCAGCGCTCGCGATGCCAGCCTTTCGGGTTCTTGCGCATGAAGAGGTAGTCGGCCCAGGTCTCGTCGGTGGCTTCTAGATGATTGTCGGGCCGCCGGAAATGCGCCTCGCCGCCGTAGCGGAACTCGGGCTCGGCTCGCTCGCCGCAATAGGGGCAGGGGATCAGAAGCATCAGTGCGCCACCGCGGCGGCGCCGTGCTCGTCGATGAGACGGCCGGAGGCGAAGCGTTCCATCGAGAAGGGCTCCGCCAGCTTGTGCGGCCGGTCGTTGGCGATGGTGTCGGCGAGCACCCAGCCGGAGCCCGGCGTCGCCTTGAAGCCGCCGGTGCCCCAGCCGCAATTGATGAAGAGCTCATCGACCGGCGTCTTGCCGATGATCGGGCTCGCATCCGGGCAGATATCGACGATGCCGCCCCAGCTGCGTAGGATCTTCAGCCGGCTGACGATCGGGAACAGTTCGATCATCGCGGACGCGATCTCTTCCAGGATCGGCAGCGAGCCGCGCTGGGCGTAGGAGTTGAACGCGTCGATGCCGGCGCCCATGACCAGCTCGCCCTTGTCGGACTGGCTGACATAGGCATGCACGGTGCCGGACATGACGACCGTGTCGAGCACCGGCTTGATCGGCTCGGAGACCATCGCCTGGAGGGGATGGCTCTCGATCGGCAGGCGAAATCCCGCGAGCTCCGCCAGAACGCTCGAGTGCCCGGCGGCGACGAAGGCGACCTTCTTCGCGTCGATCTTGCCGCGCGTGGTGTCGAGGCCGACGATGCGCGAACCCTCGCGGCGCACGCCGATCACCTCGCAATTCTGGATGATGTCGACACCGAGCGCGTCGGCGCCACGGGCGAAGCCCCAGGCGACCGCGTCGTGGCGCGCGATGCCGGCGCGCGGCTGCGCCGAGGCGCCCATCACCGGGTAGCGGATGTCCATCGAGGGGTTGAGGATAGGGATGAAGGCCAGCGTCTGCTCGCGGCTCCAGATCTCGGCGTCGATGCCGTTGAGCCGGTTGGCATGCACGCGCCGGCTCGCCTCGTTCTGTTCATGCTCGGTATGCGCGAGCATCACGAGGTTCCGCTGGCTGAACATCACGTTGTAGTTCAGTTCCTGGGAGAGGCCCTCCCAGAGCTTCAGCGAATGCTCGTAGATCGCCGCGGATTCGTCCCAGAGATAGTTGGAACGTACCACCGTGGTGTTGCGGCCCGTATTGCCGCCGCCGAGCCAGCCCTTCTCCAGCACCGCGACGTTGCGGATGCCGTGCAGCTTGGCGAGGTAATAGGCGGTCGCGAGGCCATGGCCGCCGCCGCCGACGATGACCACATCGTAGGATGGCTTCGGCTCCGGGCTCCGCCAGGCCTCCTGCCAGCCCTCGCCGAAGCCGATCGCGTTCCGAAGAAGCTGGACGAAATTGTAGCGCCTCACGCGGCCGCCTGGAGCTTGTTCATCTCGACCCAGGTCATGGTCTCGTCGAGGGACTTCTTGAACCGCGCCAGCACCTCGTCGATCTCCGCCTCGGTGATGATCAGCGGCGGCGTGAAGGCGATCGAGTCGATGAGGTTGCGCACGATCAGGCCGTTCGCCTGGGCGCGCTTGTAAAGATAGAGGCCGACGCCGGACTTCGGATCGAAGGCTTCCTTCGTCTCCTTGTTCTTCACCAGCTCGACCGCGGCGACGAGGCCGACGCCGCGCACCTCGCCGACCAGCGGATGGTCGGCGAACTTCCTTAAGCCCGCCTGCATCCGCGGGCCGACGACGCGGACATGCTCGAGGATCCTGCGCTCCTCGTAGATCTTGAGCGTCTCGACCGCGACCGCGGCGGCGACCGGGTGGCCCGAATACGTATAGCCATGGCCGAAGACGCCGATCTTCTCCGACTGGCGCACCAGCACCTGGTAGACCTTCTCGTCGAGCATGACGGCGGAGAGCGGCATGTAGGCGGATGTCAGTGCCTTCGCCATGCTCATCATGTTCGGGCGGATGCCGAGCGTCTGGCTGCCCCACATGTTGCCGGTGCGTCCGAAGCCGCAGATCACCTCGTCGGCGATGAACAGCATGTCGTACTTGTCCAGCACCGCCTGGATCTTCTGGTAGTAGCCCTTGGGCGGCACGATGACGCCGCCGCCGCCCATCACCGGCTCGGCGATGAAGGCGGCACAGGTCTCCGGCCCCTCGCGCAGGATCAGCGCCTCCAGGCTCTCGGCCATGCGGGTGGCGAATTGCTCCTCTGACTCGCCGGGCTTGCCGTAGCGGTAGTAATGCGGGCACTCGGTGTGCAGGATCTGCGGCAGCGGCAGGTCGAAGTCGCGGTGGTTGTTGGGCAGGCCGGTCAGGCTCGCCGAGGCGACGGTGACGCCGTGATAGCCGCGAAGCCGCGCGATGATCTTCTTCTTCTTCGGCCGGTCGAGCGCGTTGTTGTAGTACCAGACCAGCTTGACGACGGAATCATTGGCTTCCGAGCCGGAGGACTGGAAGAACACCTTCGACATCGGCACCGGCGCCATCTGGATCAGGCGCTCGGCGAGGTCGATCGCCGGGTCGTGCGATTTATGCGCGAAGGCATGGTAGTAGGGCAGCGTCGTCAGCTGCTTGTAGGCGGCATCCGCCAGGCGCTTCTCGGAGAAGCCCAGCGAGGCGCACCAGAGCCCCGCCATCGCCTCGATATACTCGTTCCCCGCCTCGTCCTTCACCCGCACGCCATTGCCCGAGGTGATGATCATCGGGCCGTTGGTCTCATGGACCTTCAGGTTCGTATAGGGGTGGATGTGATAGGCGATGTCGCGGGCGGCGGCCGAGTTGAGACGCTGCGCCATGGAGGGCTCCGTCGGAAGATTCGGGGCAGTCTAGGAAGAGGGGGGAAGACGGCGCAAGCGAAAGGACGAGAAACGCCGCTGATCGTCCTTCATCAGGCGTAGCGCCGCCGCGCCTCCAGCGCCAGCCCGAGCCCGATCGCGCCGAAATGGTCGGCATCGACGAGACGTGCCGAAGGCAGCCGGGCCGACAGCGCGTCGCGCACCATCGGCAGCAGCGCCGAGCCGCCGGTCATGACGAGGCTGTCGATCTGCGTTGGAGCGACGCCGGCGGCCTTGACGCAGCGCTCGATCACGTCGCCGATCTTCGTCATCGAGGCTTCGATGGCGCGGCCGAACTGGCTGCGATCGAGCCAGACGCCGAGGCCGGGCTCGATCCGCCCGAGGTCGATGCGCGTGTCCTCGGCCTCCGACAGAGCGATCTTGGCGGATTCGGCCTGGAGAGCCAGCCAATGGCCGAGGCGTTCCTCGAGCGCGGTCTCCATGCGCTCGAAGGGGATCGGGTTGCGCGCCGTCCGCTTCATCTGGCGCACCGAGGCGAGCACGCTGTGCACGTAGAGGAAGTTGATCTTCGCCCAGGTGGCGAAGTCGTGATAGAGCGCGACCGGCGCCTTGAGCCCGTCATTGCGCACGCTGTGGCCGTAGCCCAGCTCCGGCATGATCGAGGCGAGGCTGGCCAGCCGGTCGAGGTCGGTGCCGCCGACGCGCACGCCGTCATTGGCGAGGATGTCGGCCGAGCGGTCCGGAAGCTGCGCGCGCTTGGGCCCGAGCCTGACCACCGAGAAATCCGAGGTGCCGCCGCCGATATCCGCGATGACCGCGAGCTCCTCGCGATCGAGCGTCGATTCATAGTGGAGCGCCGCGGCGATCGGCTCGTACTGGAAGCTGATGTTGCGGAAGCCGGTCTGGCGCAGCACGTCCTCCAGCGTCGCCTGGGCCTTGGCGTCGGCCGCCTCGTCATCGTCGACGAAATGCACGGGGCGGCCCTGGACGACGGCATCGAGATGGCCGCCGGCCGCGACCTCGCCGAGCAGCTTGATATGGCCGAGCAGGAGGCCGATCGCTTCGTCGAAGCGGATCTTGCGGCCCTGCAGCCGCGTCTCCTGGTCCATGAGGTCGGAGCCCAGCACCGATTTGAGCGAGCGCATCAGGCGCCCGTCGATGCCCTCGATATATGTGGCGATCGCCTGGCGGCCGAAGACCGGGTTGTCGGTCTCGGCATCGAAGAAGAGCGCGCTCGGCAGCGTGACCGATCCTGCTTCGAGCGGGGCGAGACGAGCGGCGTTGCCGTCGGCAAGGCCCAGGGTCGAGTTGGATGTTCCGAAGTCGAGGCCGCACCAGGCCATGGATCCCTCCATCTGGTTCAGAGGGCATCTCAATTAGAGGCCTTTTTCGCCCCTTGCTAGCTAGTTTCTCTCGCTATAAGGTCCCGGTGCCTAGAGGTTGCCGGGCAACCCCTAGACCCTCCGCCGGCCGCTGGCCGGCGTTTTCATTTCAGCTCAGACGAACGCGCTCTCTTTTCGGCCCGTGACGCGGAAGACCGCGTAGACCGCGGCGCCGCTGGTCACCAGCAGGATGGTCGAGAGCGCGGCGGCGGTGCCGAACTCGCCGTCGAGCACCGAGAGGTAGATGCGAACCGGCATGGTCATCGTGCGCCCGACATAGAGGATAAGCGAGCTCGACAGCTCGTTGATCGCGGTGATGAAGCTCATCAGTGCGCCGGCGATGATCCCGGGCAGCATCAGCGGCAGCGTCACCTTGAGGAAGGCCTGCGCCGGGGAGGCGCCGAGCGAGATCGCGGCTTCCTCGATGCTGCCCTTGATCTGCTTCAGGATCGAGGCGCTGGAGCGCACCGAGTAGGGCAGGCGGCGGATCATCAGCATCAGGACCAGGATCGTCGCGGTGCCGGTGATCTCAAGCGGCTTCACATTGAAGGTGACGACGAAGCCGACGCCCATGACCACGCCCGGCACGATGTAGGGGATCATCAGCGCGCTGTCGAGCGTGCCGGCGAGCGGGCTGTCGCGCCGCGCCAGCACATAGCCGATCAGCGTGCCGAGGATCACGATCATCATCACCGAGACCGTCGAGTAGCTGAAGCTGTTGGCGATGACGTGCGGAACTTCGTGCATCACGCGCGTGTAGCTCTCGATGCCGAATCCGGGCTGGAAGACCGGCCCGCTGGTCTTGCGCAGCGAGGTGTAGACCACCACCAGCGAGGGGAGCGAGGCGGCGAGCACGATCGCATAGCAGACGAGATGCGCCATCACGGAGGCGAAAGGCTTCAGGACGCGCGGCTGCGGGCGGCGGAGGAGAGAACCGGAGACATTGCGGCGCCTGACCGCCCAGCGCTGGAGCGCCACGACCACCAGCGAGATCACGATCAGCACCATGCTGGTGGTGGAGGCGAGGCCGGGATTGCCGCCCATCTCGTTGGTGAAGAGATTGTAGGCCGTGGTGGCGAGCACGCGCACGCGGCCGCCGACGATCGAGGGCGTGCCGAAATCGGCCAATGACAGCACGAAGACGAGAAGTGCCGCCGAACTCAAGGCCGGCAGCACCAGCGGCAGGGTCACGGTGAAGAGCCGCCGGATCGTCCCGGCGCCGAGGCCTTCCGCGGCTTCCTCGACCGAGGCGTTGATCGTGTTCAGGCTGCTCGCCGTCATCAGGTAGACGAAGGGGAAGAACTTCAGGCTGAAGACCAGGAGGATGCCGAAGAAGCCGTAGATCGATGGCAGCTCGATGCCGATCGCGGCGAGGCCATGGCGCATCCAGCCGTTCTGGCCGAGCATCATGATCCAGGCATAGGCACCGATGAAGGGCGGCGAGACCAGCGCCAGCACCGACAAGGTGCCGATCAGGTCGCGCCCGACGATCTGGTATCGCGTGGTCAGGATCGCCAGCGGCACGCCGAGCGCGAGCGCGCCGGCCATGCCGCCCAGGCTGACGATCAGGCTGTTGATCAGCGCCGTCTGGTAGAGCGGCCGGGTCATCACGCTGACGTAGTTGTTGAGCGTGAAGACGCCGGTGCGGTTGTCGATGAAGCTGGCGGCGACGATGCTCCACAACGGCCAGACCAGCAGCACGGCGATGACGGCGAAGCCCAGCACCATCGCCCAGGTCCAGACATCGACGCGGCGCACGGAATTCATGCGGGCAGCTCGACGCGCTTGCCGTCGGCGGCGTCGAAGGCATGGAGGCGATCGAGCGGCAGGCGAAGCCGCACGCTCTCGCCGACCAGCGCGAGCTGGCCGGCGCTCGGGCGGTAGAGATGGGCCTGGAGATGGAGCCCGTTGGCGCAGCGGACATGCGCATAGGCCTCGCGGCCGGCGAAGGTGACCTTCTCCACCGCGCCCTCGACCGCGAGCGCGTTGCCATTGGTGCTCTGGCCGACGATGACGTCCTCCGGCCGGATGGCGAGCGTCATCGGCCCGCGGGCGCGCAGGCGCTCGGGGAGATCGGCGGCGGCGAGGGCGCCTTCCTGCGATCCCACCGGCATGATGTTCATCGCGCCGATGAAGGAGGCGACGAACAGCGTCGCCGGCTCGGCGTAGATCTTCTGCGGGCTCGCGACCTGGTGCACGCGACCCGACTGCATCACGCAGATGCGGTCGGAGATCGCCAGCGCCTCTTCCTGGTCGTGGGTGACATAGATGGTGGTGATGGCGAGCGAGCGCTGCAGGTCGCGGATGTCCTCGCGCAGCTCGACGCGGAGCTTGGCATCGAGGTTGGAGAGCGGCTCGTCCATCAGCAGGATCTGCGGGCTGATCACCATGGCGCGGGCCAGCGCCACGCGCTGCTGCTGGCCGCCGGAAAGCTCGTGCGGCAGGCGCTTGCCGTGATTGCCGAGCTGGACGAGCTCGAGCGCGCGCTGCACGCGCTCGGCGATCTCGGGCTTCGGGCGTCCGCGCGTCTTCAGGCCGAAGGCGACGTTGTCGGCGACGGAGAGGTGGGGAAAGATCGCGTAGTCCTGATAGACCATGCCCATGTTGCGCTTGTGCGCGGGCATCTGGTCGATGCGCTCGCCAGCGACCAGCACCTCGCCGGAATCATGCTGGATGAATCCCGCGATGGTGCGCAGCAGCGTGGTCTTGCCGCAGCCGGAGGGCCCGAGGAGCGTGAAGAACTCGCCGGACTCGATGACGAGATCGACGTCGTCGAGCGCCTTCAGGCCCGGATAGCCCTTCTCGATGTGCCTGAGATCGACCCGGGCCAAGTCCGCCTCCCCCCTGAAACGAAACCGGCAGCGCTTTTACACGCTGCCGGCCTCGGCCGATATGACCCTGAGGCTCAGCGCGCCGCCACCAGGTCGTTCCACTTGTCCATGTATTCCTGGCGCTTATCCGCCGCCTTCTTGATGTCGTACTTGATCAGCTTGACCTGATCGAGCGACTTGAGGTTGCCCACCGGCTTCGCGTCCTTGCGGATCGGCCGGCGGCCGAGCTCCTGGACGACGAGGTCCTGGGTCGGTGTCGACAGCGCCCAGTCGATGAAGGCCTTGCCGCCGGCGGCGTTCGGCGCGCCCTTGACCAGCGCCATGCCGTCGGCGATCGCCGAGGTGCCGTCTTCCGGATAGACGATGGCGACCGGGCCGCCGCCCTTCACGAACAGATAGGCGTTGTCCTCGAGCGTAAGCCCGATCGCGGCCTCGCCGTCATTGACGAAGCGCGGCACCGCGCCGGAGCTGTTCGAGAGGGCGAGGTTGCCGAACACCGACTTGAACTTGCCCCAGCCGTCATTGGCGTCGCCGTAGATGGTGAGGAAGGTGTTGAGCTGCATGTAGGAGGAGCCGGACTTGTCGGCCGCCGCCATCGAGATCTGGTTCTTGTATTGCGGCTTGGCGAGGTCGAGCCAGGTCTTCGGATACTCCTCCGGCTTCAGCTTCTTGGTGTTGACCATGAAGACGTTGACGATGCCGGTATAGGGCAGCCAGGTGCCGGTACCCTTGAAGGCGTCCGCGATCTTGTCGAACTCCTTCGGCTGGTAGGCTTCGAGCAGCTCGTTGTTGGCCTCGAGCAGCTCGGCGCCGATCGACCAGATCACGTCGGCCTTCGGGTTGGCGCGCTCGGCGCGCACGCGGTTGATGATGTCGCCCGAGCCCGCCTTGACCACATCGGCTTTCATGCCCGTGGCCTTCTCGAACTCCGGCAGGAGCCGCTCGACGATATTGGCGGTGTGCGCCGTGTAGACGCTGACGCGCTGCTGCGCCTCGGCCGATGCGGCGAAGGCGAGCGTCGCCGCCAGCGCCAGGACCGGAACCCGTGTCTTGCCCATAGTCGTTTCTCCCAGAGATGCCTCGATTGCGTGTCATGATACTGTAACAATCGGCTGCGGCCCGCAATCGCCGAAGCCGGCATCCATGTGTACAGCGCCAAGGAAGACGAATGCGTGTCGAGGCGTTCAGCGAGGGAAAGAACCTCGACGAGCCGGAGGCGAACGAGGACCGGTTCCTGGTGCTGCCGGGACGCGGCCTCGCCGTCATCGACGGCGTCACCGACCGCACGGGGCACCGCTATGACGGCATGCTCGCGGGGAAAATGGCCAGCCGCACGGTGCAGGCCGCGGTCGCCCGCTTCCTGATCGATCCGGTTGAGAAGTCGGCCGATCCTGAACGTCTGGTTACGCATGTCTCGGCGGCGATCCGCGCCGCCTATCAGGCGCATGGCATCCTCGACATCGCCCGCACCGACGCGACGCGCCGCTTCGGCGCGACCCTGGCGCTCGCGGTCGAGCAGGGGCCGATGCTGCGCTTCATCCTGGTCGGCGACAGCGGCCTCCGCATCAACGGCAGCGAGATCCTGATCAACGACACCGGGCTCGACCTCGTCACATCGAGCCTGCGCCAGGAGGCCTATCGCGTCGTCGCGGCTGCCGGCGGCAATGCCGAGGATCAGGCGAAGCTCGGCAAGGCCTGCGCCTTCGGCGGCGCGGCCGAGCTCCAGCCGGACATGGCGCCCTGGCTGGATGCGGCGGGCCTCGCCGCGCTCCGCGAGCGCTGCCTGGGGCGCTGCCGTGCCCGCTTCCCGAATGTGCCGGAGCGCGACCTCCGCCTACTGCTCGACGGCGGCATCCTCAAGGGCCAGACGCAGTTCCAGAACAACACGGTGAGCCCGCTCAGCTACGCCGTGCTCGACGGCTTCGAGGTGCCGATGTCGCTGGTGCGCGTGATCGACCGCCCGCGCGCCGAGATCCGCAGCGTCGAGCTTTTCACCGACGGCTATTTCGCGCCCGGCGCGACGCCGAGCGTGGCGGCGTGGGAAGAGGCTTTCGCCGAAGTCGAGCGTGTCGACCCGGAGAAGGTCGACCGCTACCCCTCGGTCAAGGGCACGATCGGCCGCATCCGCGCGGACGATCGCACCGTGGTGATCGTCAGCTTCTGAGGGGCGTCACGCCCGGCGGCCAGAATTTGCAGGAGACGGCGTGGTTGGGGCCGACCTCGTGCCATTCGGGCGAGTGGTCGGCCGAATGATCGTGGCCGAAGACGCATTTGCCCGTCTCGCCGTCGCGGCCGCGGAAGTTGGGATCGGGCGTCGCCGCGGCGAGCTTGGCGCGCTGGCGGGCGGGGTCGGGGATCGGCACCGCTTCCAGCAGGTTCTTCGTATAGGGATGGACCGGGTTCTCGTAGACATCGTCGGCGTCGCCGAGCTCGACGATGCGCCCGCCATACATGACCGCGACGCGGTGTGCCACCGCGCGCACGATGGCGAGGTCATGCGCGATGAACAGGTATGAGAGCTTCAGCTTGGTCTGCAGATCGTGCAGCAGGTCGACGATCTGCTTCTGCGTTCGCACGTCGAGGGCGGAGACCGGCTCGTCGCAGACGACGAAATCCGGGTTCACCGCGAGCGCGCGGGCGATGACGATGCGCTGGCGCTGGCCGCCGGAGAATTCATGCGGATAGCGCTTCACCACCGCCGGATCCATGTTGACCAGCCGCATCAGCTCGGCGACGCGGTCGGGGATCTCGGCCTTCGCCACGGAGCGATGCACCTTCAGCGGCTCGGCCAGGATGTCGGCCACGCGCATGCGCGGATGCAGGCTCGAATAGGGGTTCTGCAGCACGAACTGCATGTGCCGGCGCATGGCCCGCACATCGGCGCGCGACATGGTGGTGAGCTCGCGGCCGAGCAGGCTGACCGAGCCGCCGGTGATCGGCTGCAGCTGCAGGATGGCGCGGCCGGTGGTGGTTTTGCCCGATCCGGACTCGCCAACGAGGCCGACCGTGCGGCCGGGCTCGATATCGAAGGAGACGCGGTCGACCGCGCGCACCGGCGGCCGGCCGCGGCGCGGCGGGAAGACGACCGAGAGGTCGCGGACCTGGAGCAGGGGCGCGGTCATGCCGAGCGCCTCGTCCCGATGCGCGGCACGGCGGCGAGCAGCGCCTGGGTGTAGGGATGCTTCGGTGCGGCGAACAGCGTGTCGATGGCGCCGGACTCGACGATCTCGCCGTTGTTCATCACATAGACGCGCTCGACCATGCCGGCGATGACGCCGAAATCATGGGTGATCAGCATCAGCGCCATGCCGAGCTCGCGCCTGAGGCGCATCAGGAGGCGGAGGATCTGCGCCTGCACGGTGACGTCGAGCGCCGTGGTCGGCTCGTCGGCGATCAGCAGGTCGGGCTCGCAGGAGACGGCGATGGCGATCAGGACGCGCTGGCGCATGCCGCCGGAGAACTGGTGCGGATAGTCGTCGGCGCGGTGCTCGGGATCGCGGATGCCGACGAGGCCGAGCAGCTCGACCGTGCGCTTGCGCGCCTGCGCACCGGAGAGGCTCATATGGCGCATCAGCATGTCGTCGATCTGCTGGCCCACGGTCATCACCGGGTTGAGCGAGGCCATCGGGTCCTGGAAGACCATGGCGATGCGCCGGCCGCGGACATCGGTCATCTCGCGCTCGGAGAGGGCCAGCAGATCCTGGCCCTTGAACAGGATGCGCCCGCCCCAGCGGATCGAGGAGCCTTCCGGGGCGAGGCGCATGACCGCGCGCGCGGTGACGCTCTTGCCCGATCCCGACTCGCCGACGAAGCCCACCGCCTCGCCCGCGGCGATGTCGAAGCCGATGCGCTGAACCACGCGCAGGACCTCGCCTTCGCGGATGAACTCGGCGGTGAGGTCGCGGACCTCGAGCATCAGCGGCTCCCCACGTCGAGGAGCTCGCGGAGGCCGTTGGCGAGCACGATGAAGGTCAGCGAGGCGAAGATGATGGCGACGGCGGGGCCGATCACGGTCAGCGGCGCCAGCTCCATGAACTGCCGCGCCTCGGCCAGCATGCTGCCCCAGTTGGGATCCGGCGGCGGGGGCCCAAGGCCCAGGAAGGAGAGCGCGGTCACGGTGAAGATGGTGTTGGCGAGGATCAGGCTGGTCTGCACCAGGATCGGCGAGATCACCATCGGCAGCACGTGGCGGATGGCGATGGCGAATTCGCCGACGCCGACGCTGCGCGCGGCTTCCACGTGGTCCCAGCGCTTGACGCTGAGCACGGGACCTCGCACCACGCGCGCCATCGCCGGCGTGTAGACGATGGCGATAGTGAGGATGAGGTTTCTCACCGTCGGTCCTAGCGCCGCAACCACGGCGATCGCCAGCAGGAAGACCGGGAAGGCGAAGATCACGTCGAGAATACGCATGACGATGAGATCGACCTTGCCGCCCATGTAGCCGGAGGTGAGGCCGAGAACGAGGCCGGCGGCGAGCGCGAGCGCCACGGCGACGAAGGTGATGAACAGCGTGCCGCGGCCGCCGACGATCAGCCGGCTGAGCAGGTCTCGTCCGATGGAGTCCGTGCCGAGCCAGTGCATGGCGGTCGGTCCGTCGAGCGAGTTGGGCGAGGTCTTGGACGGGCTGTAGGGGGCGATCGACGGGCCGAAGACGACGATCAGCAGCAGCACCGCCAGCATGGCAAGCCCGATGAAGACCATCGTCTGGCCGCGATGGTGCTTCTTAGGCGCGGGCGCGTCACTCATAGGACACCCGCGCATCGACCCGCGCATAGGCGATGTCGACCAGGACGTTGGTCAGCAGCACGATGGTCGAAGAGACCAGCACGATCGCCTGGATGACCGGATAGTCGCGCCGCGTGACGGAGTCGAAGAGATACTGGCCCATGCCCGGAATGGTGAAGATGGTCTCGATCAGGATGGAGCCGCCGAGGAGGGCGGCGAGCTGCAGGCCGGTCACCGTGATCACCGGCGTCAGCGCGTTGCGCACGAGGTAGTTGCCGAGGATGGTGCGGGCGAGCAGGCCCTTGGCGCGGGCGACCATCACGTAGTCCTGGCTGGAGACCTCGAGCACGGCGGCGCGCGTGTTCTCGGAGATCGTGACCGAGACGGTGAGGCCGAGCGAGAGCGCCGGCAGCAGCAGGCTCGCGATGTTGCCTATCGGGTCCTTGGCGAAGGGCACGTAGTTGAAGATTCCGATCATCGGGAAGTAGAGCCCGAAGACCAGCACGATCAGCGTGGCGACGACGAAGTTCGGCACCGCCAGCAAGAGGCTGTTCCAGCCGCGCACCAGCCAGTCGGTGCGGCCGCGCAGCCGCGCCGAGGCGAGGCCCGTGGCGACGCCGATGATCATGGCGATGAGGCCGGCCATCAGCGTCAGCTCGGCGGTGACGGCGAGCCTCGGCAGCAGCTCGGTCGTCACCGGCCGCTTGGTGGCGAAGGAGCGGCCGAGATCGCCGGTGAGCACACCCTTAAGCCAGATCCCGTACTGCTCCCAGAGCGGCCGGTCGAGGCCGAGCTGGGCGCGCGTCGTCGCCAGGACCTCGGCCGAGACCGAGGTGGTGCCGGCCGCGGCCTCGGCGAAGTCGCCTGGCAGCATCCGCATCAGCCCGAAGGCGACGATCGAAACGCCCAGCAGGATCGGGATCGTCAGCGCGAGGCGGACGAGCACCATGCGTATCATCGGCTCATCGGCCTTTGCTCAAGAAATATATGCAAGGAAGCAGTTGATATCCTCTTGTGCTCCCTCTCCCGCCGAAGGCGGGGGAGGGTGGGGAGGGGGCGAGCGAAGCGAGGAGGGATCGCGCGACCTGCACCTTCCCACCCCGCTACGCTCGCCCCCTCCCTAACCCTCCCCCGCCTTCGGCGGGAGAGGGTATACGACGCCGTCTTCTCGGTTAACGCCGGCGCCCTGCTAGGCCTTGTCGAGCCAGGTGGTGCGGACGTAGGTGCGGATGTTCGCCGCCAGCGCCACATAGCCCTTCACATAGCCCCACCAGGCTTCCCAGCGCAGCGGGTACTGGTAGATGTCCAGGACGTAGACGTTGTCGCAGATCCGCTTCTGGATCGCGAGATAGGCCTCGGCCCGCTTCTTCACGTCGAGGATCGTGCGTGCGTCGACGATCATCTTGTCGAGCTCGGTGTCGGTCATGCCGAGCGCCTTGCCCGAGGGGTTGGTCGAGAGGATGCGCGAGAGGATCGAGTCCGGATCCGGGCTCCAGGAGAGCGCGACCGAGAGCAGCGTCGGGAACTCGCCCTTGAGCCACATCGAGATCAGCGGCGCCGTCTCCATCGGCTTGATCGCGACCTTGATGCCGGCCGCCGCCCATTGCTGCTGAAGGATCTGCGCGCAGCTGACGTCGAGCGGGTTGGCGGCGACGACGATGTAGTCGCCGAGGTCGATGCCGTTCGGATAGCCCGCATCGGCCAGCAGCTTCTTCGCCGCGGCGATGTCGGTCTTGTAGTAGGGCATCTCGCCGACGCCGTCATAGCCGCCGACATGGCTCTCCGGAACCATCGCCGCGACCTTGCCGGAGCCGCCGAGCACGGTCTCCAGCGCCGCCTTCCGGTCGGTCGCGAGGCTGATGGCGCGGCGGACGCGCACGTCGTTGAGCGGCTTGTCCTTGAGGTTCATCCACACCGGGAAGGTGCGGGTGGTCTTGCCGGGCGCGTTCACGAGGTCGGGCGCGGTGCGCACGATCTGCGCCGAAACCTTCGGATCCTTGAACCAGGTCATGTCGATCGCCTTCGAGCGCAGCGCCGAGGTGATCGAGGCCTGGTCCTTGAAGAAGCGGAAGACGACCGTGTCGAGATAGGGCTGCGGCTTCTCGTAGTAGTCGGCGAAGGCCTTCAGCGTGCATTGCTGGTTCGGCTCGTAGGAGACGAAGCTGAACGGGCCGGTGCCGACGGGCTTGGTGGCGAGGTCGGACACGCCCTTCGGCACGATCACGCCGACCGGGTTGGTCGAGAGGAACGCCAGGAACGCCGCGCTCGGCGCGTTCAGCTCGAACTTCACCGTGTACGGGTCGACCACGGTGACCGCCTTGATCACCGAGTAGATGGTCAGGTTCGGGCTGGCGTTGGCCGGGTTCTGGATGCGCTCGAAGGTCCACTTCACATCCTCGGCCGAGAAGGGCTGGCCGTTATGGAACTTCACGCCCTGGCGCAGATGGAAGATGTAGGTGGTGTCGTTCGGCTGCTCGAAGCGCGTCGCCAGGTCCGGCTCCGGCTTCATGTCGGCGCTCCAGCGCAGCAGGCCGGTGTAGAGCAGCGCGGTGAAGTCGTATGACGAGAAGGCGGTCAGGGTGACGGGGTCGAAGCCGATCGGGTCGGCATCGGCGCCGATGGTGAGCGTGCCGCCCCTCTTCGGCGTGCCTTGCGCGAAGGCGAGCGGGCTGACGGCCATGGCGCCGCCGGCGAGCAGCATCTGCAGCAGGCCGCGGCGTTCGAAGGCGTGCTGAAGGATCGGGTCGAGAATCTTGCTGTCGGACATGGATGGGCTCCTCTGATCCTGGATGCGCCTAGGTTAGCCGTCGGCGCCGTCTCGGCAACTCGCAGTCGCGAGAGATGAAATCCGGGTTTCGCCTGAAGACCGTAGCGCTAGGAGGCCGGGGCGGCCGTGCGGCAATCTGCGGCACGCGCAATCGGGGTTTCTGGAATGATCCGCATCGCCACCGCCGGCTTCATGCACGAGTCGAACACCTTCTCCACGGTCCCGGCCAGCCTGGACAAGTTCCGCCGGGCAGGCATCCTCGAAGGCGATCAGCTCCGCAAGGAATACGCCGAGTCGAAGGCGACGCTCTCCGGCTTCTTCGCCGTCGCCGATGCGGATCCCGAGGTCGAGCTGGTGCCGCTGTTCTTCGCCAGGCTGACGCCGATGGCGGCGATCACCGACGAGGCCATCCGCTACTTCATGGACCGCATCATCTCGGGCATCCGCGACAACGGGCCGTGGGACGCGGTGCTGCTGCCCCAGCATGGCGCCGCGGTCTCGGAGACCTGGCCGGATGCGGATGGCGAGCTGATCCGCCGCGTGCGCGAGACGGTCGGGCCTAAGGTCCCGATCGGCGTCGCCCTCGACATGCACGCGAACATCTCGCGCCAGATGATCGAGAACGCGGACATCACCACCGTCTACCAGACCAACCCGCATATCGACACCAAGGAGCAGGCCGAGCTCTGCGCGCGCCTCGTGCTCGACATGGTGCGCGGCAAGATCAGGCCGACGACGGCGCTGGAGACGCCGCCGCTGCTGGTCAACATCCTGAACCAGGGCACCAGCGACAGGCCGATGTCGGACCTCATCCGCCTCGCCGACGAGCAGCGCCGGCGCCCAGGCGTGCTCTCGGTCAGCGTGGTGGAAGGCTATCCCTATGCCGACGTCGCCGAGATGGGCATGTCCTTCATCGCCGTCACCGACAACAACCAGGCGCTCGCCAACGAGATCGCCAGGACGCTCTCCGACGCCGCCTGGTCGATGCGCGCCGCGCTCAACACCGGCGGCACGCCGGTCGACGAGGCGCTGATGCGCGCCCGGGCCGCGAACGTGAACCCGGTGGTGCTGTTCGATGTCGGCGACAATGTCGGCGGCGGCAGCCCGGCCGACTCGACCTTGGTCCTGCACGCCGCACGCCGGCTCAAGGTGCCCGGCGTGCTGCAGGCGCTCTGCGATCCCGAAGGCGTGAAGGCGTGCCAGGCCGCCGGTGTCGGCGGCCGCATCGATCTCGCCGTCGGCGGCAAGATCGACGGGCGCCACGGCAAGCCCTTCGCGATCAAGGGCAAGGTCACCGCGCTCACCGATGGCCGCTACGAGGAGACCGGGCCCGTCCATGGCGGTTTCCGCTTCTTCAACGACGGGCCGAGCGCGGCGATCGCGACCGACGACGGCTGGACCATCGTGCTGACGACCTACGGCGCCGGCTCCTCCAGCCTGCAGCAGTTCCGCGCCCTCGGCATCGAGCCCAAGGACCAGAAGGTCATCGTCGCCAAGGGCGTGCACTCCCCACGACCGGCGATGGAGCCGATCGCCAAGGAGATGATCTGGATGGGAACGCCGGGCGTCACCACGGCGGACCTCACCACCTTCACCTACAAGCACCGCCGCGTGCCGATCTATCCGCTGGAGAAGGAGAAGGGGTGGTAGATCCCGCCGAGCGCTTCGCTCGACGGGATCTCTCTAGGCTTACTTACCCTGCAGGCTGACGAGCTCCGCCAGCACCTCGCCCGGCACCGGCAGCTGGCCAGGCGGGTAGGTGTGGAAAGCGCGCACGATTCCCTGCGGGTCGATCACCGTCACCGACCGCGCGGGATAGCCGCCCTCGGCATTCAGGATGCCGAGGCCTTGCGCCGTCTTCCCCTGCGGACAGTGATCGGACAACAGCGGATACCCGATGCCGCCGAGGGCGGCCGCCCAGACGCGAAGGGCATGATGGGTATCGCACGACAGGCCCAGAAGCTGGGCACCACGCTCATCGAATTGCTTCAACGCACGGTTGAAAGTAGAGGTCTGATTGCTTCACCCACCGGTGAAGGCGAAGGGGTATGCCGAGATCACGACCCATTTCGAGCCACGGAAGTCGCTCAAGGCGACGTCCTTGCCTTCATGGGATTTGAGTTTGAACTCGGGTGCCGGTTTGCCGATGTCGGCCATGCCTTGTCTCCAGAAGGGGAACGGACGCGTCGACGGTAGCCGAACTCCTGCGCGGCTTCACGCCAATCTGTCCGCCGTTAACCTTGGTTTAGATTGACCCTGGCGCTCGCTGTCCCGATGCTCGGCGGAGAGCGGGGTTGGGCATGAGCTACACGGTCATCCACGGAAGCGGCTCCCAGGCGCGGATCTACGAGGATCTGACGCGCGCCGAAGCGATCGAGAAGGCGGAGAGGATGCTGACGGACGGTCGCCGCACCGTGCGCATCATCGGTCCGCGTGGGGAAACGGACCTTCCGAGCCTGAAGCTCGAGCAGGCCGGCCTGAAGATCGACTAGCGATCGGGCGGCGTCACGCCAGGTCGATCGCGTATTTCTTCAGGTCCTCGAGCGCGCAATAGGCGAGCGCGCCTTCATGCGTGGCGCGCAGCACGACCTTGGGCGCCATGCCGGCTTCGAGCGCCTGCTGCCAGCGCGGCGCGCAGAGGCACCAGCGGTCGCCGGGCTTCAATCCCGGAAACCCGTACTCGGGAAACGGCGTCGAGAGATCGTTGCCGACGCGCCTGGAGTAGCTGAGGAACTCCTCGGTGGTGACGCAGCACACCGTGTGGCTGCCGACATCCTGGGCCGAGGTGTCGCAGCAGCCGTTGCGGAAGAAACCGGTCACGGGCGAAAGCGAGCAATCCTCGAGCTTGCCGCCGAGCACGTTCTTCGACGGCGCCCGCCTCGGTCCGCCGCCGCCCCAGTTCTGATCGTCGAGAGGCATGGTCTATCCGTGCCGTGAAGCCGATGGGCGCCGATCATAGCATCAGGACGTCCGCGCCGCCGCGCGCCCGGCGAGATATCCGGCGATGGCCGCGGCGGCCGTGAGCACGACGCCCCAGGCGATGTCGACGACGGTGACGAGGACGGGCCAGCCGCGGAGCGTCGCCTGGTTGGTGAGGTCGTAGGTGCCATAGGCGACGAGGCCGAGCGCGGCGCCACGGGCGAGCGCGGCGGACCACCGGCCCGACGCCAGCGCCGGCGCGACGGCGAAGAACACGATGCCGAAGACATAGACGAGATAGAAGAGCGCGGCGGCCACGAGATCGGGCTGCTCCGCCATCAGCGCGCCGAGCGCCGGCCGGTAGAGGATCCCGGTCATGGTCGAGAGCCACAGCACATCGCCGGCAAGGAGGACCAAGCCGGTAGCGAGATATGTGGCGAGCCAGGGTTTCATCGTCCTCGTTCTCCGCGCGTGCTCAGCATCTACGACCGGCGCGGCGAGGCAGATCATCAGTCATTGTGCGGCGATAGACCTTTAGTCTTTTTAGGGATCCCTAGGCGTGTCACTACGACCGGAAGCTCATCAGCCAGGCGGAGTATGAGGAGAAGCGGAAGTCGATACTCGACGGGCTCTAGCCGGAAGGAAGCCCTCCCTCACCACACCCCGATGTGAATCCCCCGCGAGCGATGCGTATCGGTGCCGGCTTCGATCTTCTCGTCGGCCTGGTTCGGGCCGGTCTTGCGGCAGGTCATCCAGTCGAACAGGCGTTCCTTCATCTCGCGGCGCACGCGCGCCTTGCCGGCGTCGCCGCCTAGGTCCTGGTACTCGCCGGGGTCGTTTTCCAGGTCGAAGAGCTGCGGGGCGAAGCCGGGCCATTCGACGTATTTCCAGCGTGCCGTGCGCACCATGAATCCGCGGCAGCCTTGCGGGCTGCGGCCGAGCACCTTGCGCGCGCGGCGGAAGCCATAGTCGAGCTCGGCGAAGACCGCGTCCTTCTCCTGCACCGGGCCGCCGCGCAGGTGATGGAGGAGGGAGGTGCCCTCGATCGTCTGCGTCGGCACGGTGCCGCCCAGCGCCTCGATGAATGTGGGCAGCAGGTCGATCGCCTCGACGAAGCGGTCGTCGACGCGGCGCTTGCGCGCCGTCGAGGCGTGGTCGGGGTCGTAGACGATCAGCGGGATGCGGACCGCCTGGTCGTAGAACAGCTCCTTCTCGCCGAGCCAATGATCGCCGAGGAAATCGCCGTGGTCGGAGGTGAACACGATCATGGTGTCGGCGAGCCGGCCGCTTTCTTCCAGGAACTGGGTGAGGCGGCCGATGTGGTCGTCGATCTGCTTGACCAACCCCATGTACGCCTGCGTCGCGTTGCGCGCGACCTCCTCGCGCTCGAAGCTCAGCCCCTCGTCGGTGCGGCGATAGGCGGCGACGACGGGATGCGCGTCCTTCAGCTCGTGCTTCCGGCGTGCCAGCTTCAGATGCGTCTCCGGCGGGTAAAGGGCGTGATAGGGCGCGGGCGCGAGATAGGGCCAGTGCGGCTTGATGTAGGAGAGGTGCAGGCACCAGGGCTTGTCGCCCTGCTCGCGGATGAAGGCCATGGCGCGATCGGTCATGTAGGCGGTCTCGGAATCCGCTTCCTTCACCCGCGCCGGCCGATGCGCGTTTCGGATCAGCCAGCCATCCTCGACCTCGCCGCCCGGCCCCTCGACGCCGACCACGTATTCCGACCACGGATCCTCGCCCGGATATCGGGCCTTGAGGTAGCGCATGTAGAGAGAATCCGCTGGCGGCCGCACATGCCCCTCATGGCGGTCGAAGGGCTCGAAGCCGCCCTCGCGCAGAAACACCGTGTCGGAGGAGGCGGGGTCGAGCCCGAGTCTCTTCATGCCTTCGATGTCGGGGGCGAAATGCGTCTTGCCGGCGAGTGCGACCCGGAGGCCGAGCGGCCGGAGATAGTCGCCCAGCGTCGCCTCGCCCACCGGCAGCGGCACGCCGTTCCAGGTCGCGCCATGGGTCAGCGCATATCGCCCCGTATAGAAGGACATGCGCGACGGCCCGCATACCGCCGAGGTGCAAAAGGCGTTGCGGAACAACACCCCGCGCCCCGCCAGCGCGTCGATATGCGGGGTCTCCAGATACGGGTGCCCGGTGCACGACAGATAGTCGTGCCGGAGCTGGTCGCACATGATGAACAGGATGTTGCGGACGGCGGGCATGGGGGTTCTTGGGGTAGGTATCCAGGTGCCTTAACAGCTTGGACGATGGAAAGGCTGCAACGCCAGGGATTTGACCTTAACCATTTCCTGAGGTTACCAATCCGCGCGTGAAGACCAGGATCGCGGGCTGGGCGCTTCTGGGCCTGACGGGGGCCTTGTTGACGGTGCTTCCGGCGGCGGAGGCGGCGACCTTCCGCTATGCCGCCAGCGCCGACCTGCTCGGGCTCGACCCTTACATCAACAATGACGGCATCACCAATGCCATGAAGGGCAACCTCTATGAGGGGTTGCTCATCCGCCGCCACGACATGGCGCTCGAGGCCGGACTCGCTACCGAATGGGTGCGGGCGGCGCCGGATGTCTGGCGCTTCAAGCTCCGCGCCGGCGTCACCTTCCATGACGGCACGCCCTTCACCGCCGACGACGTGATCGCCTCATACGCGCGCATCAGGCATGACCAGTCGGCCTATCGCTCGGCGGTGGCGTCGATCCGCGAGATGCGCAAGAACGACGATTACGAGATCGACATCGTCACCAAGCAGCCGGATGCGACGCTCGACCAGGGCCTGCCGGTCTTCCTCATCATGTGCAAGCGCTGGCTCGAGGGGAACGGCACCGAGCATGTGCTGCGCGGCTCCAATGCCGCCACATACGCCAATGGCAACGCCAACGGCACCGGACCGTTCAAGCTGGTCCGCCGGATTCCCGGCCTCTACACCGCGGTCGAGCCCTATCCCGGCTGGTGGGGCAAGCCGGAGCACAATCTCTCCCGCGCGGTCTTCCGCCCGATCCCCAACGCCGAGGCGCGGATGCAATCGCTGCTCTACGGCGAGATCGACATGGCCTACCCGGTCCATGCGCATGAGGTGCAGCGCCTCGAGCAGGCCGGAATCCGCGTCATCACCGGCCCCGACCTGCGCACGGTGTTCTTGGGCTTCGACAGCTTCCGCGACGAGTCGCTCGACCTGAAGGGCAAGGGGCGCAACCCTTTCAAGGACCGCCGCGTGCGCGAAGCCTTCCGAAAGGCGATCAACCTTGAAGCCCTCCACACCGACGTGATGCGCGGTCTCTCGCGCCCGACCGGCTCGATGATCGCCCCCGGCATCGAGGGCTATTCCGGCGAGCTCGACAAGCCTGCCGCCTACGATCCCGACGGCGCCTCGGCGCTGCTGGCCCAGGCCGGATACGCCAACGGCTTCCCGGTGACGCTCGACTGCACCAATGACCGCTACGACAATGACGAGGCGATCTGCCGGCGCGTCGCGCTGATGCTGGCGCGAATCCGCATCACCGTGAAGCTGAACGTCCAGCCGCGCGCGGAGTATTTCGAGAAGGCGAGCGCGCGGGGGGGCAACAACACCTCCTTCTTCATCCTGGGATGGACGCCGCCGACCTTCGACGGCCTCGCCGCGCTCAACTCGGTGATGGGATCGGGCGGCGGCGCCAATTTCGGCCGCTACTCGAACACCAAGATCGACATCCTGGCGAAGAAGGCCGCCCAGGAGCAGGACCCGGTGCAGCGCCGCCACTTGATTGGCCAGGCGCTCGCCATCCATCAGCAGGATGTCGGCCACATCCCGCTGCACCAGCAGGTGCTGGCCTGGGGCGTGCGCCCGACCGTCGCCGACATCAAGCCGCGTCCCTGGAACGACGTCGATCTCCGCTGGGTGCGGCTGAAGTAGTACAGTCGGCGCATGCCCGGCCCGAACAAAGCCCCCGGCCACATTGTCCTGACCTCGCACCCGGGCGGGAGCGGGACCAAGCCGGTGCCGATCAAATGGGGTGCCGCCGATGCCGCGACGCGCGGGCCGGTCGTCGCCACCACCACGGAACCGAAGCACCGCAACGTGATCGGCGCCCATGCCGGCGCCTACGCGCTCTACCGCGCGCTCGCCATCGCCTCGGGCCGGCTGAGCTCGATGCATGTGCCGGATCTCACCAACACCGCGCCGGCCGAGCCGATCGGGCCGCATCCGCAATGGGCCGATCCCAAGCGCATCGTCTCGCTCGACCCCTGGGGCCACATGGTCGCCGAGGTCTTCGCCGATCGCCTCAAGGCCGGATGGGACATCCGCCCGACCATCGCGGTGACCAAGGCACGCATCAACCTGCCGGAGCTGCGTGAGGCGATGAGCGCCGGCCGCCTCAAGCCGGACGGCGATGTCCTGCTCAAGAGCGGCGATGTGCGCGTGACCAAGATCGCGATCGAGCCGGTCTGGTATCTCCCCGGCATCGCCGAGCGCTTCCAGGTGAACGAGAGCCAGCTCCGCCGCTCGCTGTTCGAGTACACCGGCGGCATGTTTCCCGAGCTGGTGACGCGCTCGGACCTGAAGGTCTTCCTGCCGCCGATCGGCGGCCACACGATCTATCTCATCGGCGAGGTCGCGGCCTTGACCGATCCGGAGAAGAAGGTCGCCTGCCGCATCCATGACGAGTGCAACGGCTCCGACGTCTTCGGGTCCGACATCTGCACCTGCCGGCCCTATCTCGCCCATGGCATCGAGGTCTGCATCGAGACGGCGCAGCAGGGCGGCGCCGGCATCGTCGTCTACAACAGGAAGGAAGGCCGTGCGTTGGGCGAGGTCACCAAGTTCCTCGTCTACAACGCGAGGAAGCGCCAGGAGGGCGGCGACCGCGCCGCGACCTACTTCGAGCGCACCGAATGCGTCGCCGGCGTGCAGGACATGCGCTTCCAGGAGCTGGCGCCCGACGTGCTGCACTGGCTCGGCGTCACGCGCATCGACCGCTTCTGCTCGATGAGCGACATGAAGTACGAGCCGCTGGTCAGAAGCGGCATCGAGGTGGTCGAGCGCGTGCCGATCCCCGAGGCGCTGATCCCCGCCGATGCGAGCGTCGAGATGGATGCGAAGAAGGCGGCCGGCTACTACAGCGCCGCGGTGCCGGACGCATCCGAGCTCGCCAAGGCCAAGGGCCGGTCCCTGAAGGAATGAGCGGACGCAGCGAAGCCGAGGCCGCGCGCTGGCTGCTGACGGCGGGCGCGGTGCGCGAGCGCGCGCATCAGCTTCTCGCGCACGCGGATGCCGGCGATCTCCCGCATCTCGTGCTCGATCGCGCGCGTCTGCCCGCCGTCATCGACGAGGTGGTCGCGGTGACCAAGGGCGCCTATCCGGACGGCGCCGTTCCCTATCACAGCCGCTGGCGCCATTTCTCCGTCGGCGGCCGAGACCGCTGGGCCGGCCTCGTCGACGCCGTCGATGTCGACGCGCGCGAGCGTGCCCGCATCGGCTTCGACCTCGCCGTGACCAGCGTGCTGCTCGATGCCGGGGCGGGGCCTGACTGGCGCTATCGCGAGCCGGCGAGCGGGGATGTCTTCACGCGCTCCGAAGGGCTCGCGGTCGCCAGCTTCGATCTCTTCGCGTCAGGCGCCTTCTCCGGCGATGCGACGCGGCCGCTCCGCGCCGACGCCACCGGCCTTGCCCGCTTCGAGGCGAGCCGGCTCGCCTCGGGCTTTCAGTGCGGCGCGGCGAACCCGCTCGTCGGTCTCGACGGCCGCGCCGCCCTCATGCGCAGCCTCGGCCGCGCCATCGCCGCCGCGCCCGATCTCTTCGGCCGCGATGCGCGCATCGGCAATCTCGTCGACTATCTCGAGCGGCATGCCGTCGATGGCAGGCTCAAGGCGACCGACATCCTCGATGCCGTGCTCGCCGGTTTCGGCCTGGTCTGGCCCGGACGCCTCACTCTCGCCGGCCTTCCGCTCGGCGACACCTGGCGCCATCGTTCGGCGCAAAGCCCCGATGCGGCGGACGCGCTCGTGCCCTTCCACAAGCTCTCGCAATGGCTCACTTACTCGCTGGTCGAGCCGCTGGAATGGCTCGGCCTCACGGTCACCGATCTCGATGCGCTGACGGGCCTGCCGGAATACCGCAACGGTGGCCTCTTCCTCGATCTCGGCGTGCTCGCCTGGCGCGATCCCGCGGTGGCGTCGCGCGTGATGACGCCCGGCGAGGAGCCGATCGTCGAATGGCGGGCGCTGACCGTCGCTCTCCTCGACGAGGTCGCGAAGGGCATGCGCCAGCGACTCGGCCTCGACGCTGAGCGGCTGCCGCTGGCCAAAGTCCTGCAGGGCGGCACCTGGACCGCCGGCCGCCGCGTCGCCCAGCGTCTGCGTCCAGGCGGCGGCCCGCCGCTCACGCTCGACAGCGACGGGACGGTCTTCTAATAGCTTCGGCGAAAGCCGCTCGGGGGAGAGAAATGCCCAGCACCGTCACTGTCGTCAGCCATCCGCTGGTGCAGCACAAGCTGACGCTGATGCGCCGCAAGGAGACGCCGTCCTCGGAGTTCCGCCAGCTGCTCCGCGAGATCTCGCTGCTCCTGGCCTATGAGGTGACGCGCGACCTGCCGCTGATCATGCGGCCGATCGAGACGCCGCTCGCCGAGATGGATGCGCCGACGATCGCGGGCAAGAAGATCTGCATCGTCTCGATCCTGCGTGCCGGCAACGGCATCCTCGACGGCATCCTCGACCTGATTCCCTCGGCGCGCGTCGGGCATATCGGCCTTTACCGCGATCCCGAGACGCTCCAGCCGGTCGAGTACTACTTCAAGGTCCCGCATGACATCGCCGACCGGCCGGTCGTGGTCGTCGACCCCATGCTGGCGACCGGGCATTCGGCGATCGCCGCGGTCGGGCGGCTCAAGGATCGCGGCGCCGTCAATCTCCGCTTCGTCTGCCTGCTGGCGGCACCCGAGGGCGTCCAGGCGATGGGCGAGGCGCATCCGGACGTTCCGGTCTTCACCGCCGCGATCGACAGCCACCTCAACGACCATGGCTACATCGTCCCCGGCCTTGGCGACGCCGGCGACCGCATCTACGGCACCAAGTGAGCGCCAGCGGCAAGATGTGGGGTACCCCCCGCGCTTCCGGTTGATTTTCTGCGTCCGTCTGGCGAAACTAGGACCAGCTGTCGCCCGGGCCAATCCGGCGGCGGAATGAAAACAGGGATTGCGGCCGTATCCGGCCGCTCATCGGAGGTGAATCCTAATGCGTTACGTGATCGCGACGGCCTTGGCCGTCGCTATGGCTGCGGCTCCGGCCCATGCCAAGGTACTGCGCTATTCGACCAACGCCGATCTTCTCGGCCTCGACCCCGCGATCAACAACGAGGGGCCGACCAATGCGATGAAGACCAACCTGTACGAAGGGTTGATCTATCGCAACTTCGACCTGAGCCTGTCGCCGGGCTTGGCGACCGAATGGTCGCAGGTGAGCCCGGAAGTGTGGCGCTTCAAGCTGCGCCAGGGCGTGAAGTTCCATGACGGCACGCCGCTCACCGCTGCGGATGTGGTCTTCTCGCTCGGCCGCTACAAGGCCGACCAGTCCGATATGAAGAGCTATGTCGCGACGGTCAAGGAGGTCAAGATCGTCGACCCGTCGACGATCGACTTCGTCACCAGCGGTCCGGATCCGATCCTGCCGCAGCAGCTGCCGCTCTTCTACATCATGTCGAAGGTGTGGTCGGAGAAGAACAACACCACCCAGGTGGTGCGCGGCACCTCGGCGCCGACCTTCATCAACTTCAACGCCAACGGCACCGGCCCCTTCAAGCTGGTCGAGCGCGTCGCCGACAACCGCACGGTGGTCGAGCCGAACAAGGACTGGTGGGGCAAGCCCGACCACAACCTGACCCGCGCCGAGTTCCGCCCGATCGCCAACGCCGCGACCCGCGTCGCGGCGCTGCTCTCGGGCGAGATCGACCTGATGTACCCGGTGCCGGCGCAGGACGTTCAGCGCATCAACTCGACCCCGGGCGCCAAGGTGCTGACGGGAGCCGAGCTCCGCACCATCTTCTTCGGCTTCGATCAGGAGCGGAGCGAGCTCCTCGACATGAAGGGCACGGGCAAGAACCCGTTCAAGGACAAGCGGGTGCGCGAGGCCTTCTACAAGGCGATCGACATCCAGTCGATCCAGCGCGTCGTCATGCGCGGCAGCTCGCGGCCGACCGGCTCGATGGTCGCCCCCGGCATCGCCGGCTTCTCCGAGGAAGTCGACAAGCGCCCGGCCTACAATCCTGACGAGGCGAAAAAGCTGCTGGCCGATGCGGGCTATCCGAACGGCTTCCCGGTGACCCTCGACTGCCCGAACGACCGCTACGACAACGACGAGGCGATCTGCCAGGCAGTGGTTCCGATGCTCACCCGCATCGGCGTCCAGATCAAGCTGAACGCCCAGACCCGCTCCAAGCATTTCGACAAGATCGGGCTCAAGGAGAACTACAACACCAGCTTCTACATGCTGGGCTGGACCCCGGGCACCTTCGATGCCCACAACATGCTGGTCAACATCGTGACCCTGAAGGAGAAGGATTCCGGCATCTTCAATTCCGGCCGGTACACCAACCCGAAGGTCGAACAGCTGACCAAGCAGGCCGAGACCGAGATGGACCTGAAGAAGCGCAACGATCTGATGGTCGAGGCGCAGAAGATCCACAAGGACGACTACGGCCACATCCCGCTGCACCAGCAGACGCTGGCCTGGGGCGTGCGCGACACGGTCGACGGCTCGGTCAAGCCGCGCCCGTCGAACGACGTCGACCTCCGCCAGATCAAGATGAAGTAACCATCGGTATGGCGTAAGCGCGAGGCCCGGGCCGAGCGATCGGTCCGGGCCTCGCCGCTTACCCGCCTCGAGTCAGATCATGTTCGCCTACATTGTTCGTCGTGCTCTCCAGTCCATCCTGGTGATGGCGGCGGTGGCGTTCGTCGCCTTCGCCCTCTTCCAGTACATGGGCGACCCCATCAACCAGATGGTGGCGCAGGATGCGAGCGCCGCCGAGCGCGAAGCGCTCCGTCGCACGCTCGGCCTCGACCGGCCCTTCTACGTACAGTTCCTGGTGTTCCTGAAGAACCTGATGACCGGCAATTTCGGCTTCTCGTTCCGTATCGGCACGCCGGTCGCCCAGATCATCGCCGAGCGCCTGCCGGCGACGCTGGAGCTCGTCCTCGTCGCCGCGCTCTTCGCGCTCTTCATCGGCGTGCCCGCCGGCGTCTACACCGGCCTGCATCGGCACGGCGCGATGAGCCGCTTCATGCTGACGGTGTCCCTGATCGGCGTGTCGCTGCCGACCTTCCTGATCGGCATCCTGCTGATCCTGATCTTCGCCGTGCTGCTGGGTTGGCTTCCATCCTTCGGCCGCGGCCAGACGGTGCAGCTCGGATTCTGGTCGACCGGCTTCCTCACCGCGAGCGGGCTCAAGGCGCTGATCCTGCCCTCGATCACGCTCGGTCTCTTCCAGACCACGCTGATCATGCGGCTCGTGCGCTCGGAGATGCTGGAAGTGCTGCGCTCGGACTACATCAAGTTCGCGCGCGCCCGGGGGCTGACCAACCGCGCGATCAATTTCGGCCACGCGCTCAAGAACACGCTGGTGCCGGTGATCACCATTGCCGGCCTTCAGATCGGCGGCCTGATCGCCTTCGCCATCATCACCGAGACGGTGTTCCAGTGGCCGGGCATGGGCTTCCTCTTCATCACGGCGATCCAGTTCGTCGACGTTCCCGTGATGAGCAGCTACCTCGTCCTGGTCGCGCTCTTCTTCGTCCTCATCAACCTGGTCGTCGACCTGCTCTACTTCGCCGTCGATCCGAGGCTCCGGGTCGAGCGGTCGGTGAGCGCTCACTGATCCCATGGCGATCTGGCGCAACTTCACCGACCTCGTCCGGCGCTTCCTCGCCTCGGACGTCTATTACAGCTTCAAACGCTCGCCGACCGTGGTGGTCGCCTTCGCGCTGACCATGCTGTTCATGGTTTCGGCGGCCTTCGCCCCCTGGATCGTGCCGCACAACACCTACGAGGTCGCGACCCTCAACCTGATGGACGCCTTCCTGCCGCCGGCCTGGGTGCAGGGCGGCAAGCTCACCTACCTCCTCGGCACCGACGATCAGGGCCGCGACGTGTTCTCGACCATCATTCTCGGCGCCCGCGTGTCGCTGCTGGTCGGCTTCGCCTCGGTCGCCCTCGCGCTGACCATGGGCGTCGCACTCGGCCTCATCGCCGGCTATGTCGGCGGCGTCACCGACTCGGTGATCATGCGCGTCGCCGACGTGAAGCTCAGCTTCCCGGCGATCCTGATCGTGCTGCTGATCGACGGCGTCGCCCGCGGGATCCTGCCGCGCGACGTCCACGACAAGGCCGCGGTATACGTCATCGTGCTGGCGATCGGGCTGTCGACCTGGATCCAGTACGCCCGCACCGTGCGCGGCCTGACCCTGGTCGAGAAGAACAAGGAATACGTCCAGGCGGCGCGCGTCATTGGGCTGCACCCGATGCTGATCATGTTCCGGCACGTGCTGCCGAACGTGATGGGGCCGGTGCTGGTGATCGGCACGCTGGGCCTCGGCATCGCCGTCCTGACGGAGTCCACCTTGAGCTTCCTCGGCGTCGGCGTGCCGCCGACCGAGCCTTCGCTCGGCACGCTGATCCGCATCGGCAACAACTTCCTTTTCTCCGGCGAGTGGTGGATGGCGATCTTCCCTGGCCTGTTCCTCGTCATCCTGGTGCTGTCGGTCAACCTGCTCGGTGACTGGCTCCGCGATGCTCTCAACCCGAAGCTCCGCTGATGGCTGCTCTTCTCGAGGTCGAGCACCTCCGCATCGAGTTCCCGACGCGCCGCGGCACGCTCGTCGCGGTCGATGACATCTCCCTCCAGATCGCCGAAGGCGAGGTGCTGGGCGTGGTCGGCGAGTCCGGCGCCGGCAAGTCGCTGACCGGTACCGCGATCATCGGGTTGCTGGAGCCGCCCGGACGCATCGCGGCCGGCGAGATCCGGCTCATGGGCCGCCGCATCGACAACCTCCCCTACGAGGAGATGCGCAAGATCCGCGGCAAGCAGATCGGCGCCGTGTTCCAGGATCCGCTGACCAGCCTGAACCCGCTCTATTCGGTCGGCCGCCAGCTGGTCGAGACGATCCAGACCCATACCGACATGTCGCCGACCCAGGCGCGCACGCGCGCGCTCGAGCTCCTGCACGAGGTCGGCATCCCGGCGGCCGAGCGCCGCATCGACCACTACCCGCACCAGTTCTCGGGCGGCATGCGCCAGCGCGTCGTCATCGCGCTCGCTCTCTGCGTCAATCCCAAGCTGGTGATCGCCGACGAGCCGACCACCGCACTCGACGTCTCGATCCAGGCGCAGATCATCGCATTGCTCAAGCGCCTCTGCCGCGACCACGGCACCGCGATCATGCTGATCACCCACGACATGGGCGTGATCGCCGAGACCGCCGACCGGGTCGCCGTCATGTATGCCGGCCGCATTGCTGAGATCGGCCCGGTGCGCTCGGTGATCAAGGAAGCGAAGCATCCCTACAGCCACGGGCTGATGGGCTCCATCCCGAAGATCAACGACGAGAAGGAACGGCTCGACCAGATCGAAGGCTCGATGCCGCGCCTGACCGAGATCCCGCCGGGCTGCGCCTTCAACCCGCGCTGCCCGCATGTCTTCGACCGCTGCCGGGTCGAACGGCCGGAGCTCCTCGACACCGGCGTCACCCAAGCCTCCTGCTGGCTCTACGCCCATGGCTGATATGGCAAAGCCCCTGGTGAAGGTCGCCGGGCTCTCCCGGTACTTCGACGTCTCCGCGCCCTGGCTCAACCGCGTGCTGGATGGCCAGCCGCGGCTCATGCTGCGCGCCGTCGACGGCATCGATTTCGAGATCAACAAGGGCGAGACACTGGCGCTGGTCGGCGAGTCCGGCTGCGGCAAGTCGACGGTGGCGCGCCTCGTCGTCGGCCTCTATCGGCCATCCACCGGCTCGATCGTCTTCGACGGCGTCGACATGGCCGGCCTCGGCGGCCGCGCCGAGATGGCGCCGATCCGCCGGCGCCTGCAGATGATCTTCCAGGACCCCTATGCCAGCCTCAATCCGCGCTGGCGGGTCTCGGCGATCGTCTCCGAGCCGATCCGCGCCTTCAACCTGATCAAGGACGAGGCGGCGATCGTCGCCCGCGTCGGCCAGCTGCTGCGCCAGGTCGGCCTCTCGCCGGTCGACGGCGAGAAATACCCGCACGAATTCTCCGGCGGCCAGCGCCAGCGCATCTCGATCGCGCGCGCGCTCTCCAGCCAGCCCGAATTCCTCGTCTGCGACGAGCCGACCTCGGCCCTCGACGTCTCGGTGCAGGCGCAGATCCTGAACCTGATGAAGGACCTGCAGCGCCAGCTCGGCCTCACCTACCTCTTCATCAGCCACAACCTCGCGGTCGTCCGCCACATCGCCGACCGTGTCGGCGTCATGTATCTCGGCCGGCTTGCCGAGATCGGGCCCAAGTCGACGGTGTTCTCGCTGCCGCGGCACCCCTATACGCGGATGCTGCTGGATACGATCCCGGACCTCGACATGACCGGCCGCCAGCGCACGCCGGTCGCGGGCGAGGTGCCGAACCCGATCAACCCGCCTTCGGGCTGCGCCTTCCATCCGCGCTGCCCCTTCGCCAACGACCGCTGCAGATCCGAGCGGCCGGAGCCGAAGCTGAACGACACCGGCTCGATCACCGCCTGCCACGCGGTCGAGGAAGGCCGGCTTCCCGCCGGACCGCTGACGGCAGCGGCCTAAGCCTCGATGTTGCCGATGCCCGCTCCTCGGAACCCTCTCCCGTGCGTAGCGCGGGGGAGGGCAGGGTGGGGGCCGAGCGAAGCGAGGGGTAGCGTCATGGCTGAACCGCTGATCCTCGCTGCGCTCGGCCCCCACCCCAACCCTCCCCCGGCTGCGCCGGGAGAGGGGGCACGACGACGACAGTGCCCATGACCGTCCTCGTCTTCGGCTCGATCAACGCGGACTTCATCCTCGCGGTCGACCGGCTGCCGGGGCCGGGCGAGACGGTGGTGGCGCCGACCTATCGTTTCCTTCCCGGCGGCAAGGGCGCCAACCAGGCCGTCGCGGCGGCGCGGGCCGGCGCCAAGGTGAAGTTCTTCGGCCGGATCGGCGAGGACGCATTCGGCAAGGTGCTCAGGGAAGGGCTTGCGGCGGAAGGGATCGACGTCGGCGGCGTCGGCAGCTCGCGCGAGCCGACGGGCGCCGCCTTCATCGCCATCGACCCGGCGGGCGAGAATCAGATCCTCGGCGCGCTCGGAGCCAACTACGCCGTGCGCGCCGCCGATGTGCCGGAGGCGGCGCTGGGGCCCGGGACGACGGTCGTTCTCGAGATGGAGGTGCCGCCGGGCGAGAACGCGATCATGGCGGCGCGCGCGCGCAAGGCGGGCTCGCGCGTGCTCTTCAACTTCGCGCCGGCGATGCCGGCACCTCCCAGCCTCTTCGCCGATGTCGGATTCCTCGTCCTGAACGAGCACGAGGCCGAGGCGCTGGCGAAGCAGATGCAGATGCCGGAGCGCGATCCGGAGCCTGCCGCCTGGGCGCTGTCACGGCGCTTCGGCAACACCGTGGTCGTGACGCTCGGCGCCGACGGCGCGATTGCGATCTCGCCGGAGGCCGCCTGGCGCATCGGCGCGCTCGATGTCACGGTGCTCGACACGGTCGGCGCCGGAGACGCTTTTCTGGGCGTGTTCGCGGCAAGCCTGGATGAGGGTCGCGACCTCCCGTCATCGCTTCGCCGGGCGAGCGTCGCCGGCGCGATCGCCTGCACGATGTCCGGAGCGCGCGACGGGCTTCCGATCCGCGCGTTGCTCGACGCCCGCGAGAACGAGCTGGCGGCGGCGCGGCCGCTCTAGGCTTGCGCCGACCTCCGCAATCGGCGAGACAGCACGGCGTCTTATCCGGGGGATCGAGCCAGATGCCGTGGTGGCCGTCGGGCGGGCTTTGGCGCCATCCCGATTTCCTGAAGCTGTGGGCCGCGCAGTCCTTGAGCGCGATGGGCAGCCGCGTCACGCGGACGGCGCTGCCGATGATCGCGATCCTGACGATCCAGGCGAGCCCGAGCGAGATCGCGATCCTCTCGGCGCTCGGCGTGCTGCCCGGCGTCATCGTCGGGCTCGTCGCCGGCGGGCCGGTCGACCGGCATGCGAAGCGGCCGTTGCTGATCGCCGCCGACCTCGTCCGCGCCGCGCTCATTCTCACGATTCCGCTGGCGGCATGGTCGGGCGATCTCTCGATGCCGCAGCTCTATGCCATCGCCGCTGCGGTCGGCGCCGCCTCGGCGCTGTTCCGCATCGCCGACAACACCTACCTGCCGGCGCTGGTCGGCAAGCCGCATCTGGTCGAGGGCAATGCCAAGCTCGAGGCGACGGATTCGATCGCCGAGAGCGTCGGACCGGGGCTCGCCGGCATCCTGATCCAGGTCATGTCCGCACCGCTCGCCGTCATCGTCGACGCGGCTTCGTATCTGTGGTCGGCGCTGATGCTGAGCCGCATCCGCGCCGTCGAGGCGCCGGCCGCCGCGCCCGGGGCGGCGAGCCGCGTGCTCGCCGATATCGGCATCGGCTTCCGCGCCTGTCTCGGCGAGCCTGTTGTCGCGCGGCTGCTCGCGGCCGAAACACTGATGATGCTGTTCGGTGGCTTCTTCCACACGCTCTACATGATCCTGGCGCTCGAGACGCTCGGTCTTCTTCCGCTGGTGATCGGGCTGGTCATCAGCGTCGGCGGCATCGGCTCATTCTGTGGCGCGCTGGTCGCGGAGAGGATGGCGGGGCGTCTCGGCCTCGGCCCGACGCTTATCTCGGCGCTTGCCATCGGCAATGCGGCGGCGCTGCTGATCCCGCTCTCGGAACTCGCCGGCCCGTTCGCGGTCCCGAGCCTCGTCGCGCATCAGCTCATCGGCGACGCCTTCCTCAGCATCTTCCTGATCCACGCCATCAGCCTGCGCCAGCGCGTGCTGCCGCTCGAGGTGCTGGGCCGCGCCAATGCCACCTTCCAGGTGGCGACGGGCCTGGCGCTGCCGCTGGGTGCGCTGATCGCAGGGCCGCTCGCAGGATTCATTGGCATGTCGGCGACGATGTGGGTGGGAGCGGCCGGCGGCCTGACCGCGGCGCTGGCGCTGCTCTCGCCGAAGGTGCTGCGCGCCAGCTAGCGGCAGTTGGCGTAGTACTTGTAGCCCTCTTCCTGGCGGGCGGCGTAGAGCTCGATCGGCTGGTCGACCTGCGTGTAGCAGACGAAGAGCGGGATCGCGAAAACCGTGATCACCAGCTCGACCTTGTCGCCCGGATGCATCTCGCCTTCCAGACAGGCCCGCCGGCTCTGGCCCTTCTGCAGCACGAAGGTGTAGCGCTGCCGCGACTTCATGACGACGCGTCCGGCGAGCGAGAAGGGCGCCATGTTGCGCACCAGGAAGCACGCCCCATGCGTCGCCGGCCCGATCTGCGCCGAGGCGGGAAGGGCGGTTGCGGCGACCTGGATGAGGGCCGCGAGGGGGAGCAGGAGCCGGATCACCGGGCGATCATAGCCTTCCCGGCGACCCTCGCTAACCCCTTGAGGCCGGCCCGCTTCGCGGAGACCAAGAGGGGCGTCGAAAAATAATGCGGATTTTTATACGAGAATTTAGCTGACAAAACCCCGCGTCTTTGACAGGATGCGTGCTAACTGGGGCTAGGTGGGTCCGACGGACCCCCGGCCCCTTTTCTTTTCCGCAGATGGAGTTGGATCGATGCACGGGCGCACCCGCGAGGGCGCGCACGACCGCCCGGATTTTGTCCGCGGCGTCGTGCAGCGTTGCTGGATCGACGGCGACCTCATCCGCCTCTGGACCTCGCCGGTAGGCGGCATCCGGCCGAATGGCCGCCAACCGCCGATCCCCTGGCTGGTAGACCTTTCGGTCCTTGAAGAGGCGATGCAGTCGGTCTACGGCCGCGACTTCCGTCTCGGCGACCGCATGCCGATCCTGCAGATGGCGGTCGACGCGCTCGCCGCCGGCGACCGCGCCTATGCCGCCGAACTCGCCGAAGCCGTCGCGTTCCCGCCGCCCGACTACTTCACGACCTTCCGCAACGCCTGTGGCCGGTACCTGAGCTGGGGGCCGGCGCATCGCCGCGGCAACCCGCGCATCAACGTCGACGCCTGGCGCCAGCGCAAAGCGCTCGAACGCAAATACGACCCGAACCAGCCGCGCGTGCCGCGCGGCCATCCCAACGGTGGGCAGTGGACGGATGGAAGCGGCGACGAGGTTTCGGACCTCGATCGGCCGGTCACCGAGGAAGAACTCAGCAGGGCGGATCATGCTCTTGCGAGGCTCGATGATCTTGTAGCGCGATCATCGCGCGGATTGCTTCACCTCGCCGGCGGCGCCAGGGATCCTTTCGATCCGCCAAAGCCTCCTCCGACCGACCTTCCGCCGGTGGAGGGAACACCCAAGACGCGCGGGCAACTGGTTCGGCAGATGATCACGCGTATCGCGCCCGCAGCAGCCTTTGCCCTTAGACGATCGACCTGGGGGCTTGTGGCATCGGTGCTCTTAGAAGAGGGGTTCCCCGAGGTCGTCACATACTTCGACGAGCCTAAGACACTCTCCGAAATGCATCCAAGGGTGCGGGTTGAGGACTACGGATCCTTCGACGAGTTCCGAAGAAGGAACCCCGCTGGACCGGGATATGAATGGCACCATATTCGTGAGAGAGAGTTCGGAAGCGCCGAGGGATGGGACGTTCACTCGACGGACAATATCGTTCGCGTCCCCGTCGTGCATCACCGCAGGATCAGCGATTTCTACTCGTTCAAGCGAGAGGAACTGGGTGGGATGACGGTCCGCGAGTGGTTGAAAACGAAGGATCCCGCCTTTCAGAGAGAGTTCGGCCTTACCATCTTGAAGTGGCGAGGAGTGGTGCGATGACATCGAAATGGTCCGGCCGATCGGTGGATAGCCTCGTCGGGACGTTCCTTCAGCTCGGAAAATCCTATCCGCCCATAGACGGAGAGGGGGGCGTCGAGGCGTTCGACCGGCACAGAAACGAAATGGCCGCGGTCGCCAAAGCCTTAAAGGAGTCAGGCTCAGAAGGAGAAGCAGCGCTTCTTAGCCTCATGGATCACGAGCTCGTTCCCATCCGATTAACGGCGGCCCAGGCAAGCCTCTCCTTTGCGAAGGATCGTGCGATCGACGTGCTCATCGACATCATCGAAGCGAGAGCTGCCGAGTTCAGTATGGACGCGATGTTCACGCTGCTGTTTGCCGGCGAGTACGACATGAACGCAGGGCCGAAGCGACGTCCGTACAAGGTCCCGTTGGACGAACAATATCCGAGACTCCCGTCGCGCCCGAAGAAGTGAGACGCGGCCCTATCGCCCCTCTGTCCTCGGATCGAACGCGTCCTGCAAGCCGTCGCCGACGAAGTTGAGCGAGATCACCGTGGCGAAGATCAGGACGCCCGGGTAGATCGCCTGCATCGGCTGCGACCAGATGATCTCCTGGGCGTTGGTCAGGATGTTGCCCCAGCTCGCCACCGGCGGCTGGATGCCGAGACCGAGGAAGCTCAGGGTCGATTCCAGCAGGATGATGTTGCCGCTGGCGAGCGTGGCGGCGACCAGGATCGGCGACAGCGCGTTCGGCAGGATATGGACGAAGAGGATGCGCGCGGTCGAGGCGCCTTGCGCGACCGCGGCCTGCACGAAGTCTCGGGTTTTGAGCGTCAGCGTGACGCCGCGCACCAGGCGGGCCGAGGTGGTCCAGGCGACCAGCGCGATGATCAGGACGATGCGATAGAGGCTCAAATCCGGCGACTTGGCGATGGCAGCCGGCAGGCCGACCTTGGTCGGATCGACGGCGGCGAGCACGATCAGCACCGGCAGCAGCGGCAGCGAGATCCAGCCGTCGCAGAAGCGCATCAGGAAGGCGTCGACGCGCCCGCCGTACCAGCCCGAGATCAGCCCGATCACGGTGCCGATCGAGGCGGTGAGCACCGCGGTGACGAGGCCGACGAAGAGAGAGATCCGGCCGCCATAGATCAGGCGCAGCAGCAGGTCGCGCCCGAGATCGTCGGTGCCGAGCGGATGCTCGGCGGAGGCCGGCTGGAAGCGGTTGAACAGGTTGACCGCCTCGTGGTCCTGGCCGCGCCATCCGGCGATGGCAGGCGCGAAGATCGCGAGCAGCGCCAGGAAGATCAGCACCCCGGCGCCGATCAGCGCACCCTTGTGGCGGCGGAAGCGGCGCCAGATCAGGAGCGCGGGGCGCGTCGGCGGCGGCAGCGCCGCGTCGTCGGCGGAGCGGATCGAGGTCTCGGGCGAGATCACCGTGGCCATCGCGTCACCTCTAGCGATAGGAGATGCGCGGATCGAGCGCGGCGTAGAGCACGTCCGCGATCAGGTTCAGGAGCAGCGTCACGCTGCAGGCGAAGAGCAGGCCGACCAGCGCCACGTTGTAGTCGTTGGCGAGGATGGAATCGAAGATCAGCTTCCCCATGCCGAGATAGGCGAACATGGTCTCGGTGATCAGCGCGCCGGAGAGCAGCGTGCCGCATTCGAGCGCCATGATCGTCACCGTCGGGATCAGGGCGTTGCGGAGCGCGTGCTTCCAGACCACGCGGTTCTCGTCGGCGCCCTTGGCGCGCGCCGTCCGGATGTAGTCCTCGCGCAGGACCTCGATCATGCCCGAGCGCACATAGCGGGTGACCTGGGCGATGTTGGCGATGGTAAGCGTGAGAACCGGCAGCGCCAGGTAGCGAAGCTGGTCGGTGAACGAAGATTGCGCGCCGACCGTGCGCGTGCCGCTGGCCGGCAGGATGCCGAGCTGGACCGCGAAGAGGATGATCAGCAGGAGGGCGAGGAAGAACACCGGCACCGAGATGCCGGCGAAGCAGAAGAGGTTGATCGCCTGGTCGACCAGCGAGCGCGGGTGGCGCGCGGCGTAGACGCCGGCGGGGATCGCGACGATCACCGAGATCAGGAAGGCGCCCATCATCAGGTAGAGCGTGTTCACCAGCCGCGGCAGCAGGATGTGCAGCACCGGCTGGTTATGCTGGCGGGAATAGCCGAAATCGCCGCCGACGGCGTTCCTCAGCCATTCGAAATAGCGCTCGATGATCGGCTTGTCGACGCCGTAGAGCGCGCGCAGCCGCGCCGCGTCGGCCGCGGTCATGTTGGGATCGCCCGAGAGCATGATGTCGATCGGATCGCCCGGCATCAGCCCGATCAGGCCGTAGACGACGAACGACATCACCAGGACCACGATCAGCGCCTGCAGGAAGCGCAGCGAGAGGAAGCGTGTCATCGGAGATATGCCGGAAAGAGAAAGGCCGGCGGATTTCTCCGCCGGCCTCGTCTCGCGTCAGTTCGCGGCCCAGTTCTGCGACCACATCGTGGTGCCGTACTGGTGCCCCGTCGGCACGATGCCCTTCAGCCACTTCGGCACGATGAAGGGCTCGGCGCGGAAGAACAGCGGCAGGACCGGCAGGTCCTCCGAGTAGATCGCCTGGAACTTGGTCCAGAGCGCGAGCCGCTTGTTCCGATCGAGCTCGACCTCGATTTCCTCGAGCAGCTTGTCCATCTCCGGGTTCTTGTAGCCCGTGTAGTTCTGACCCGCCCAGTTGTTCTCCTTGGTCGGGATGTGCTTGGAGGAGAGGATCGTCAGCGGCACGTTCTCCGGCGAGGAGATCCAGGCGAACAGCGCCATGCCGGTGTATTTGCGCTCCTTCGTGGTCTCGCCGAAGAAGACGCGGGCCGGCTCGTTCTTGATCACGATCTCGACGCCGACCGCCTTCCACTGGCTCTGGAGGACCTGCTGCACCAGCTCGCGCGAGCGGTTGCCGGCCGTGGTCATGAGCTCGAAGCGGAGGCGGTCGCCGGCGGCGTTGTGGCGATAGCCGTCCTTCATCACGTTGAAGCCGGCGGCGTCGAGAAGCTCGCCCGCGCGCTTGGCGTCGTGACGATAGGTCTTGACGTCCTTGTGGTAGATCCAGTCGAGCGGGTTGATGTTGGTGTGCGCGACCGGCTGCTTGCCCTCGAAGAGCTGCTGGACGATCTGCTCGCGGTTGATCGCGTAGAGCAGCGCCTGGCGGACGCGCTTGTCCTTGAGCAGCGGGTTGTCGAGGTTGAGATCGATGTGCTCGTACACGAGGCCGGGCTTGAAGTCGTAATTGTATTTGTCGGCCTGGCGCTTCTGGAACGCGATCGCCTGGTCGATGGTGACGCCGAGCTCGCCCATGATGTAGTCGACCGAGCCCGAGAGCAGGTTGGCTTCCATCGCCGCGGTGTTCTCGATCACCTTGAATGTGATGCGGTTGAACTTCGCCTTGTCGCCGAACCAGGTGGGGTTGGGCACGAAGGAGACGTGGCTCGAGGTCACGATCTCGGCGATCTTGTAGGGGCCGAAGAAGAGGCCGGGGTTTGTCGTGTTGGTGTCGAAGGCGGTCTTCTTCTTGTACTCGGCGGCGTTCTTCGGATCGAAATTCGCCTTCTCGATATGCTCCGGGATCAGCCGGAAGTCGTTCATGAGGTTGTAGGTGAACTTCAGCTTGTCCTTGGTGACCGTGAAGCTCTTGTCGTCATGCGCCTCGATCGAGACGATCTCGCGGAACTGCTCCATGTTGGCAACGCCCGTGTCCGGGTTCTTGCCGACCTCGTAGGTGAAGATCACGTCCTTGGTCGTGACCGGCGTGCCGTCGCCCCATTTGGCGTTCGGGTGGATCGTGTAGGTGACCTTCACGCCCTTCTTGCCGTCGGGCAGATCGACCGGCTTGGCCTTGCCGTTCTCGATCGTCGGAAGCTCGGTGCAGAGGAGGCAGATCGCCTCCCATTTCTCGTTGTAGGTGGTCAGCGGCCGCTGCGTCATGTGCAGCACGATCGTCTTGGCCAGCATCGAGTCGATATGCGGATTGAGGGTCGAGGGGAACTGGGTCATTGCGACCGTCAGTTCTCCGGCCTTCTGCTGGGCGAACGCGGCGCCCGTAAGCGCCAGCGACGCAGCCAGCACGCCTGTTGCAAGATAACGCATAGACAACCTCCCGGAATGGACTTGGCTGGCGGCGACTATATTACGGCGTTCATCTTCGGCGGAAGGGCGGCCTAGCCCGGCGTCGCCATCCAGCCCAGGCTGTCCGCGGTATTTCCGGTTGGAAAGTACTCCGCGGATACCCAGCCGCGGTAACCGAGCTTGTCGATCAGGGCGAACAGCGCCGGCCAGTTCAGCTCGCCGCTTCCGGGCTCGTGGCGGCCGGGCGGATCGGCAAACTGGATATGGCCGATGCGCGGCATCAGCCGCTCCAGATTTCGCATCAGGTCGCCGACCATCACCTGTGCGTGATAGAGGTCGTGGAGCAGCCCGAGATTGGCATGGCCGGCGCGGTCGATCAGGTCGAGCGCCTGATCGGCGCGGGTGACGAAGAAGCCGGGGACGTCGCGGGTATTGAGCGGCTCGACCAGCACCTTGATGCCGGCCTTGCCGAGCTCCTCGGCGGCGTAGTTCAGATTGCCGATCAGCGTTTCCTCGATGCGGGCGCGCTCGACGCCCGTCGGCGGGATGCCGGCCGGCGTGTTGACCTGGAAGATGCCGAGGGCCTCGCCGTAGCGCCGGCACAGCGCGATGCCTTCGCGGAAGTCGGCCTCGCGGCCGGGGAGGCAGGCGATGCCACGCTCGCCGGCAGCCTGGTTGCCGGCCGGAACGTTGATCATCAGCCACTGCACATCCGCATCGCGCTTGGCGCGGGCCAGCGCCTCCAGGTCGATCTCGTAAGGGTATTGGATCTCGACCGCATCGAAGCCGGCGCGCTTGGCAGCCATCGGGCGCGCGAGCCAGTCATGCTCGCGGAACATCGTCGATAGGTTGGCGGCGAAGCGCGGCATCAGGCCGACTTCCGCTTGGCGGCCCAGCCGTCGGGATCGGTGAGGAAGCTGCGCACCTGGTCGAGCTGGTCCTTGGTGTAGCCGCGGCGCTCGGCGGCGATCAGCACGTCGGCCCATGTGGCGAGCGCATGCAGCTTGACGCCGCGCGCTTCGAGCGCCGCGATGCCTTCGGGGAAGGTGCCGTAGTTGAAGATGACAAAGATGTGCCTGCAGACGGCGCCGGCGGCGTTGATCGCGTCGAGGAAGACGTGCTTCGAGCCGCCCTCCGAGGCCAGATCCTCGACCAGCAGCATGCGCGCGCCGTCCTTGAAGTCGCCTTCGATCTGCGCGTTGCGGCCGAAGCCCTTCGGCTTCTTGCGGATGTAGGTCATCGGCAGGCCGAGGCGCTCGGACATGAAGGCGGCGAAGGGGATGCCGGCGGTCTCGCCGCCGGCGACGACGTCGAAGGCCTCGTGGCCGGCGTCGCGGCAGACCCGCTCGACGCCGAGATCCATCAGCTTCGCCCGTGCCCGCGGGAAGGAGATGATCTTGCGGCAGTCGACATAGACGGGGGAGAGCCGACCGGAGGTGAAGGTGAAGGGCTGCTCGGGCCGGATATGGACGGCCTGGATGTCGAGGAGGATGTCGGCGGTGAGTTGCGCGGTCGCGGTGTCGGTCATCGTCTCTCCCGGATCGGTGCCCGGTCGTTTAGCAGTTTTGCCGAAGCCGAGTCTTCGAAACTCGCCGGATTGACGGCCCTGGGATCCGGACCTAGCTTGCACCTTTCCCGCCTGCTTTCGGAGCCTCGAAGATGCCGACCGGACAGACCCTCGCCGCCGTTGTCGTCCTGAAGGGCGAAGCCTCCCGTTGGCCGGCTTTCGCCGCGGCATTCCTCGGGGTGTTCCTGATCTTCGGCGTCGGGTTCGCCGGCCCCAGCGTTATCCACAACGCCGCGCACGACGCCCGGCACATCCACGCCTTCCCCTGCCACTGATCTGATGTTCCGGCGAATCTTCTTCGCCGCCGTCCTTGGAGGTCTGGTCGCCGGCGGCATCGCCAGCGCCGTCCAGGCGGTGCGCGCCGTCCCGCTGATTCTTCAGGCCGAGGTCTTCGAGGAGGCCGCCGGGAAGGCGAAGCCGCACGACCATGCCGCCTCGGCCACGCATGATCATGATGAAGACGCCTGGGCCCCGGCCGATGGCTGGGAGCGTACCGGCTACACGCTGCTGTTCAACCTCCTCGCCGGCATCGGATTCGGCCTGCTGATCTCGGCAGGGCTCGCCTTGAGCGGCGAGGGCGGATGGAAGACGGGCCTCGCCTGGGGCGTCTGCGGCTATCTGAGCTTCGTCGTCGCGCCGGCGCTCGGCCTGCCGCCGGAGCTGCCCGGCACCGAGGCGGCGCCGCTGGTCTCGCGTCAGCTCTGGTGGACCGCCACGGCCGCCGCGACCGCGGCCGGGCTTGCCCTGATCCTGATCCGGCGCGGCGCGATCGGCATCGTCCTCGGCTTGGCGCTCCTCGCGCTGCCGCATCTGGTGGGTGCGCCGCATCCGGCCGAGCAGGGCGGTGCAGCACCGCCCGGCCTGGTGCGCGAGTTCATCATCGCCGCGCTGGTGAGCGGCCTCGTCTTCTGGCTGGCGCTCGGCGCCTCCACCGGCGCGATCTACCGGCGGCTAGCCGCCGCCTGATCGGTGCGGCGGCGCTACGGCGTCGCTGCCATGCACTTGCTTTCGAAGGCGTTCGACATCGCACGCAGCTTCTCCGGCGTGATCGTCGCCGGCAGCGACGGCGCCGCTTCCTGCACCACCTTGTTGAAGCAGGCCTGGTGCTTGTGCTTCGCGACGCCGGCACCGGAGGTGAGTTTGTCGAGCTTCACCGAGACGAGCTTGGCGGTGCCGTAGTCGAGATTGTACTCGGTCGTCGCGGTGCCGATGCAGCTGGTCGCCCCGGTGTCGAGGTCGCGATAGGGCTCGAGCTCCATGAGCTTCATCGACACCGGGCCCAGCTCCTCGTTCTCGACGGAGACGTAGACCGGCTTTTCCTTGTCGCGGACGAGGCCGCGGTTCGGACGATAGACGAACAGGTCATAGGGCGTGAGCCTTGTGCTGACCAGGAGCGTCGCAGGCGCCGTCATCTTCACTTCGGCGAAGCCGCCATTGCAGCGATCGCCGCCTTCGACGAAGCCGAGAAGGGTCATCCTCTGCGTGAAGAAGTCACGCGCGTCGGAGGAGCTCGAGACCGGCCAGCCCATGATCATGCCGATCGCCGAATAGACGTTGGCCCCGCCGGGGTTTTCCGCGACGCTGACAATCGTCGCATTCCGATGCATGCCGACGACCTTGTACCGGTAGTAGGGCTTCTCGTTGTGGATGCCCTTCACTTCGGCGCTGTAGTAGTCGTCCTTGATGTCGATCGGTGCGTTCTTGAAGTGCTCGTTGCAGGCCGTGACCGGCATCGGGTCGTCGATCACGCCCTGCATGCGCGAATCCTGCACGTTCATCAGATACTGAACGCAGAAGGGGTGAACGGACGCTACGACGGCCGTCGCCGGGGGGCCGCTGGCGACGAAACCGAGGAACGTAACGAGGACGGCGAGGGGACGATGGAACATGGAGCGGGGACCTCCGATGCTGCCAGAACAGCCCGGCCCGCGAATGGTTCCCGAATACCGCGCTAGGCGACGGCGTTCCTCACCGCGGCGATCACGCGATCCTGGTCGGCAATCGTGAGATAGGGGTGCATCGGCAGGCTGAGCACGAGGCGCGCGAGCTCCTCCGAGACCGCAAGCTGGCCCTTGGCGATTGGGAAGTGCCGGTAGCCTTCCTGCCGGTGCAGCGGGATCGGGTAGTAGATCGCGGTCGGGATGCCGGCGGCGTCCAGCGCCTTGGCGATGCCATCGCGGTTCTCGATCAGGATCGTGTACTGGGCCCAGGCCGAGACGTTGCCGGAGGCCACACGCGGCACCTCGCAGACATCGTCCAGCGCCTCCGAATAGCGCCGCGCGACGCGGTCGCGGGTCGCGATCTCGTCTTCGAGGATATCGAGCTTCTGCAGCAGTACGGCGGCCTGCATCGTGTCCAGGCGAGAATTAAGGCCGATGCGGGCGTTGTGATACTTGTCGATGCCCTGGCCGTGCATGCGGATGCTGCGCAGCAGATCGTTCAGCCCGTCATCGTCGGTGAAGATGGCGCCGCCGTCGCCATAGGTGCCGAGCGGCTTGGACGGGAAGAAACTGGTCGAGGTCGCCGGCGCCAGCGAACCGACGCGGCGATTGCCCTGGGCGCCGCCATAACTCTGCGCCGCGTCCGACAGGATCTTGAGGCCGTACTTCGAGCAAACCCGCCCCAAGCTCGCGAAATCGACGGGCTGGCCGAAGAGATCGACCGGCATCGCCACCTTCGGCGTGAGGCCGGCCTCGCGCGCGGCGAGGATGCCGAGCTCCAGCGTCTCGGCGGTCATGTTGAAGCTGCCGCGATCGACATCCACGAAGACCGGCGTCGCGCCGGCGAGCACCACGACCTCGGCCGACGCCACGAAGGTGAAGGAGGGCACGATCACCGCATCGCCCGGGCCGATGCCCCAGGCCATCAGCGGCAACAGCAGGGCATCGGTGCCGTTGGCGCAGCCGATGCAATGCTTCACGCCGGAGAAGGCGGCGAGCTTGCCTTCGAGCTCCTTCACTTCCGGCCCGAGGATGAACTGGCCATGGGCGAGCACGCGCGCGAGCGCCTCGTCCATGCGCGCACCGATGCGGCGGCGCTGAGCCTGCAGGTCGACGAAGGGAAGGCGGGAGGTCATGAGGCGTTTTACCTCCCCCGGCGCCGCCAGGGGAGGGGCGTCAATGCCGCACTAATGCTTGAGGATCTGGCTCAGGAACAGCTTGGTGCGGTCGGATTTCGGGTTCTGGAAGAACTCTTCCGGCGGCGCCTGCTCGACGATCTCGCCATAGTCCATGAAGATCATGCGGTCGGCGACGGTGCGGGCGAAGCCCATCTCGTGCGTCACGCAGATCATGGTCATGCCGTCTTCGGCCAAGCCCACCATGACGTCGAGCACTTCCTTGATCATCTCGGGGTCGAGTGCCGAGGTCGGCTCGTCGAACAGCATGATCTTGGGCTGCATGCAGAGCGAGCGCGCGATTGCGACGCGCTGCTGCTGTCCGCCGGAGAGCTGGCCCGGATATTTCTGCGCCTGCTCGGGGATGCGCACGCGGGTCAGGTACTTCATCGCCGATGCCTCGGCCTCGCCCTTCGGCATCTTCCTGACCCAGATCGGGGCCAGCGTCAGGTTCTCGAGCACGGTCAGATGCGGGAACAGGTTGAACTGCTGGAACACCATGCCGACTTCGCGGCGGACCATGTCGATGTTCTTGACGTCCTGGGAGAGCTCGATGCCGTCGACGACGATCTGGCCCTTCTGGTGCTCCTCCAGGCGATTGATGCAGCGGATCATCGTCGACTTGCCCGAGCCCGACGGCCCGCAGACGACGATGCGCTCGCCCCGATGGACGGAGAGGTTGATGTCCTTGAGGACGTGGAAATCGCCGTACCATTTGTGGACGCCCGCCATGTGGATGACGACGTCCGTCGAAAGCTTGCGCTGCGCCTGAGCTGCCATATGTCCACCGCCTCCCGGGGCCCTTCGGGGCCTCTATGGTGTCAATGCTTACAATTCGCTCGGGGTGGCCGCAACCGCTTCCTTCCGCTTGCGCCGAAAGCGGGGGGCCATCACCATGGCGCGGCATTTCGGCGATGAACTCGGGGCGCAGCGACGCATGGCACTCAAGGGCAGCTTCAGGCGCGACACGATCATCACCCATGCGGGGCTCGATCCGGAAGCGAACCACGGCATCGTCAATCCGCCCGTCTATCACGCCTCCACGATCACCTTCGCCAGCGTCGCCGCCTGGGACGAGGCGCACAAGCCGGGCTTCAAGGGCTTCGTCTACGGCCGCTACGGCACGCCGACGCATCGCGCCTTCGGCGAGGCGGTGGCGGCGACCGAAGGCGGGCATGGCTGCATCGCCTGGCCGTCCGGCTTCGCCGCGGTGGTCGGCGCGATCCTCGCCTTCGTGAAGTCGGGCGACCACATCCTCATGGTCGACTCCGCCTATTTCCCGAACCGGCGGTTCTGCGACAACTTCCTCAGGAACATGGGAATCGAGACGACCTACTACGATCCGCTGATCGGCGGCGGCATCCGCGACCTGATCCGGCCCAACACCAGGATCGTCTACACGGAGTCGCCGGGCACCGGCACCTTCGAGATGCAGGACATCCCGGCGATCGCCGAAGAAGCGCACAAGAAGGGCTGCGTCGTCTTCATGGACAACACCTGGTCGGGCGGCTTCTTCTTCAGCGCCTTCAAGCACGGCGTCGATGTCTCGATCCAGGCGGCGACCAAGTACATTGTCGGCCATTCGGACGCGATGCTGGGAACCACGACCTGCACCGAGGCGACGCTGCCGGCGGTCGAGGCGAGCTTCAAGGCTCTCGGCTATTCGGTCGGCCCCGACGACGTCTATCTGGGTCTGCGCGGGCTTCGCACCATGCATGTGCGCCTCAAGGGCCATCAGGAGAACGCGATCAAGGTTGCGACCTGGCTCGAGACCCGGCCCGAGGTCGCGCGCGTGCTCTGCCCGGCGCTGCCGAGCTTCCCCGGCTACAAGCTGTGGAAGCGCGACTTCACCGGCTGCTCCGGCCTCTTCTCGGTCCTGATCAAGGAGCAGCCGAAACCGGCGATGGACGCCTTCCTGGACACGCTCAAGATCTTCCGCATGGGCGCCTCCTGGGGCGGCTATGAGAGCCTGGCGCTGCCGGTCTCGAACGTGCTGCATCGGACCGCGGTGCCATGGACGGAGAAGGGGACGCTGGTCCGCCTCCATATCGGGCTCGAGGATGCCGACGACCTGATTGCCGATCTCGAGGCCGGCTTCTCCCGGTTGACCCAGGTGGCGAAGGCGGCGTGACCACGCCGGCGCTCTCGCCCGAGGTTGAGGCCGTCCTCGCCTTCGACGAGCGCGGGCTCGTTCCCGCGGTCGCGCAGCAATTCGACACCGGCGAGGTCCTGATGCTCGCCTGGATGAACATGGAGAGCCTGGCCGAGACCCTGGCCACCGGGCGCGTCTGCTACTGGTCGCGCTCGCGAGGCAAGCTGTGGCGGAAAGGCGAGAGCTCGGGCCAGGTCCAGCGCCTGGTCGAGCTCCGCGTCGACTGCGACGGCGACATGCTGCTGCTCAAGGTCGACCAGACCGGTGTCTGCTGCCATACCGGCCGCCGTTCCTGTCTGTTCCGGGCCTGGCGCGACGGCAAATGGGTGGAAATTCAAAGAGTTCTAATCTCGCCCGAAACCCTCTACAGCAACGCCGAATAGGGACCGCAGGAAAATACCGCGGCAGCCCGTTCCAACCACAGGAGGTCGGCCGGCGTTGGATCGCCTGATGGACGGACTGGCCGACGAGGCTTTGATGGCGCGGATCGCCGACGGCGACCGGACGGCGTTCGCCGCCTTGGTCACCCGTCACCTCGACCGTGCCGTCAGAACCGCCCAGCGCCTGCTGGGCGACCGTGGCGAGGCAGAGGACGTGGCCCAGGACGCCTTCTTCAGACTTTGGCAGCACGCCGATCGCTGGCGTCCGGAGGGCGGCCGTTTCACCACCTGGTTCTACCGCGTGGTGGTGAATGCCTCGATCGACCGGCTCCGGCGCCCGCGCTCGCTGCCGATCGACGATGTGCCCGAACCGGAGGACGAGCAGCCGAATGCGTTCCGGACGCTGCACCAGACGGAGGTGGCGCGGTCGGTCAAGGCGGCCGTCGGCGAGCTGCCGGAACGGCAGCGCACCGCGCTGACCCTTTGCCACTATGAAGGGCTCGGCAATATCGAAGCAGCCGAGGTGATGGGCATCACCGTCGGCGCCTTGGAGTCGTTGTTGATCCGTGCCAAGCGGCAGCTGCGCGACAGCCTGAAGCCGCTGATGTCGGATCTGGCGGAGGATGGACATGAAGCCTGAGATCGATCTGACCCCGGCGGAAGAGCGCCAGCTCGCGCGCGTGCTCGATACCTGGCAGACGTATCCGACGAGCCCAGGCCTGGCGCAGGCGATCCTCGCCAAGGCGCGGCCGAAGGCGCCCGCCTTCACCTGGTCCTGGCCGCGCATGGCGACGCTGGCCGCGGCCGCCTGCCTCGGTCTCGTCGTCGGCTGGTGGATGGACGGCATGGAGAGCTACGCCACGTCGCTCGAGCCGGGCTTCGATGCTCTCTACTTCGAGGGCGATCCGATCGAAGGGGACATCCTGTGATGGCCTTCCTCGGCAATCGTTGGGTCGGCTGGGCGCTGATCGTCTCGCTCGCGCTCAACCTCTTCCTCGGCGCGGTCGTCGGCATGCGCTACTGGCGCGAGCATCAGCGTTCCTCGGAACGGGCGATGATGGGGCCGATGGGCCGCATCGCCGCCGGCTTGCCGGAATCCGGGCGCGCCAAGGTCAAAGCGGTGATGGAAGGACGTCAGGCGCAGATCCGCGAGCAGAGCCGCGAGTTCCGCCGGGCGCGGTCGGAGGCGATGCAGACGCTCGCGGCCGAGCCCTTCGACAAGGCCAAGGCCGAAGCCGCTTTCGTCGAGGCGCGCCGTCGCGCCAATGCCATGTCGGAGCTCATGCAGTCGACGATGATCGAGGCCAGCGCGCAGCTCACCCCCGAAGAGCGCAAGGCGTTTCGCGAGCGCATGGCCGAGCGCGAACGGCGCTGGGCCGAGCGGTCTCGCCGCCAGGATCGCTAGGACTTTCTCGGCAGCTTCGCCAGCGCGAGGTCGATCAGACCCGGCGGCATCGCCTGCAGCAGCCAGACCAGCGTCGCCATCGGCCAGGGGAAGGCGATGCGCGCCTTGTTCTTCGCGAGCCGGCGCTTGATCAGCCGAGCGGCGCTAGGCGCGTCCATCAGGAACGGCATCGGAAAGCGGTTCCGCTGCGTCAGCGGCGTATCGACATATCCGGGACAGATGACGCTGACGCCGACGCCGTCCGCGGCGAGTTCGCCGCGCAGCGCCTCGCCGAAGACCTTTACGGCTGCCTTGCTCGCACAGTAGGCGGGCGCGCCGGGAAGCCCGCGATAGCCGGCGAGGGACGCCATCAGAGCGACCTGGCCTCGCCCTCGACGCTGCATGCGCGGGAGCGCCGGCAGCACGGTGCTGACGACGCCATCGATGTTGACCGCGAGAATGCGTCTTACCTGTTCCGCGGCCTCGCCGGTGCTGCGGCTGCCGGCCGAGATACCCGCGTTGGCGATGACCAGATCGAGCGCGCGCCGATCGTCGGCGGTTTCGACCCAACGCGTTGTCGCGCTGGCATCGACCACGTCCACGATTTCAACGTCGACTTCGGCGCCGGCGGCCCGGCATCGCTCCGCCACGCCGTCGAGCCGCTCTCGATCGCGCCCGCCGAGCGCGAGGCGAATACCGGGTGCCGCGTAGGCCTCCGCCAGCGCCGCGCCAAGGCCGCTCGACGCGCCGCTGATCAGGATCGATGTCGGGTCTTTCATGTGTGCGAGTATAGGCGCGGAAGCGGCACGCAGTTATAGTCGCGCCGCCGTCGGGGTTAAGACGGTCGGGGGGACCTGAGCGACGTGACTATCGCCAGCATGACCGGTTTCGCCCGCGCCGAGGGCGAGACCAGCGGACTTTCCTGGGTGTGGGAGGCGCGCAGCGTGAACGGCCGCGGCCTCGACATCCGCTGCCGGCTGCCCTCCGGTCTCGATCGCCTCGATCCGCAGCTGCGTGCCGAGGCGGCGAAGCAGCTGAAGCGCGGCAACGTCTCGGTCAATCTGACGCTGTCACGGGCGGCCGGCGCGTCGGCTTTCACCGTCGATCGCGTGATCCTCGACCAAGTGCTGGGGCTGCAGGCCGACCTTCTCGGTCGCGTCGACCAGGCGCCGCCGAGGATCGAAGCCCTGCTGCAGATTCCGGGCGTGCTCGATCGCGGCGGTCTCGCCGACGCGGTCGACGAGAAGACCGAGAAGGTGCTGCTCCTGGGTTTCGCCCAGGCGCTCAAGCGGCTGATCGCGGCGCGCGCGGATGAAGGCGCGCGACTCCAGGCCGTCCTGCTGGGGCAGATCGACGAGATCCAGCGCCTGAGCACGGAAGCGGCGTCGTCGGCAGCGCTCAGGCCAGAGGCAGTCAAGGAACGGCTCCGCCAGCAGGTCCAGACCCTGCTGGATGCGGTTCCCGTTCCGTCGGAAGAGCGGCTCGCGCAGGAGCTGGCGCTGCTGGCAGCGAAGGGCGATGTGCGCGAGGAGCTGGATCGGCTCGGCGCCCATGTCGGCCAGGCGCGCGACATGCTGAAGGAGGGCGGCGCCATCGGCCGGCGGCTCGACTTCCTCTCGCAGGAGTTCAATCGGGAATCCAACACGCTCTGCTCGAAGTCGCAGGACGTGGCGCTGACCCGAATCGGCATCGCGCTCAAGACGGTGATCGACCAGTTCCGCGAGCAGATCCAGAACGTGGAATGAAGCGATGATCCAGGGTGGAGTCTCCCGGCGCGGCCTGATGCTGGTGCTCTCTTCGCCTTCGGGTGCGGGGAAGACCTCGATCGCGCGAAAGCTGCTGGAGCTAGACGACTCCATCACGATGTCGGTCTCGGTCACCACGCGGAAGAAGCGTCCGGGCGAAGTCGCAGGCCGGGACTATCACTTCATCGACCGCACCGAGTTCGACCTCATGGTCAACCGCCGCGAGCTGCTGGAGCACGCCAAGGTCTTCGACAACTACTACGGCACGCCGAAGAAACCGGTGGAGGAGCAGCTCGCGCTCGGCCGCGACGTGCTGTTCGACATCGACTGGCAAGGCACGCAGCAGCTCAAGGAAGCGGCGCGCGACGACCTGGTCAGCGTCTTCATCCTGCCGCCCTCGACCGGCGAGCTCGAGCGCCGGCTCAAGAACCGGGCGCAGGACACGCCGGCGGTGGTCGCCAAGCGCATGTCGAAGGCGTCGGACGAGATGAGCCACTGGCCTGAGTACGACTACATCGTCGTCAACCACGACTTCGACAAGAGCATCGCCCAGGTCGGCTCGATCCTGACCGCCGAGCGGCTGCGCCGAATCCGCCAGGTCGGGTTGCCCGACTTCGTCAAGCGCCTGCAGCAGGGCCATTGACGTTCTAGCTCGGCTTCTATGTCATCACGCATCCGGTCATGGATTCGAAGAATACGCTTGCGCTCGCGATGAAGCTCCATGCGGGGGGCGAGCTTGATCGTGCGGAGCGCGCATATCGAAGGATTCTATCCAAGGACCGTGGCAACGCCGACGCGTGGCAGATGCTGGGGATGCTTCTCTATCAGCGTGGCCGCACCGGAGATGCAATCGCTCACATGAGGCGGGCGATCGCCAAGGCGCCGGGAATCGCGGCGTTCCACGGCAATCTTGCGGAGTGTCTGCGCGCCACGGGCAACTTCATCGATGCGGCGGCCGAGCTTAGGCAGGCTCTTGTCCTTGCACCGGTTCTGGACGTCGGTCTGGCTAACCTCGGTCTCGTCCTCAGAGTGCTCGGGAATCCGACGGCTGCGGCGGTCGCCTTTCGACGCGCTCTCGCGATCCGACCTGGCGAGCTAAGTCATCACGATCGACTCTTCGATCTGCTCAGAAACAATCCGGAACTCGGCGATCCATGCGCGTCACTGCGGCTGCTTTGCAGCGGGCCCCTCCAATCGGCGGCGAGCCACCATGCATACGGCCGATCCCTGCTCACCTGCGGTCGGGCGGCGGAAGCGCTGCCGCCGCTCCGAAAAGCCGTGGCCTTGGCGCCTGGCGAGACGCCTCCTCTGGAAATTCTCGGCCGCGCGCTGGCGGATACGTCGGAGCTCCTACCGTCGCTTGCTCTGCTTCGTCGCGTTGCGGCTACGACGACCGACAGGAGGGGCGCGCTGGCTATTCTTGCCGACGTCCAGATCAAGCTCAATCAGGCCCGGAGCGCGCTTGCATTGCTGGACCAGGCGCTCGCGAACGATGCTTTCGACCAGGAGCTGATCATGCTTCGGGCCCGTTGTCTTGCCGAGCTGGGGCATCCGGAAGCGGAGCGCGTCAACGACTATGCAGGTCTTGTCCTCGCAAAGGAGATCGGGACGCCGGAAGGGTACAGGACGCTTTCAGAGTTCAATGATGCGCTCGCCGCTCAGTTGATCGACCTGCATCGGCGAGAAGGGCATCGTTCGCCTGATCAAAGTCTACGCGGCGGGACGCAAACCAGAGGCGACCTCTTTGCCTCGGCGGAGGGGCCGCTGCTCCTGCTCAGGGCGCAGCTTCTGAAAGAGGCTCAGGCCTATTTGGGGACCCTCGAGCCCGCGGCAGACCATCCTTTCCTTGCGCGGCTTCGCGAGAAGCCCATACCAGCCGGATCCTGGTCAATTCTGCTTCGCCGCCAGGGCTTTCACGTCAGCCATTTTGACCAGAACGGCTGGATCAGCGGCGTCTACTACGTCAAGGTTCCGGCCGGAACGGCCGATCCCGCCGGAATGCAGGGATGGCTCAAGCTGGGCGAGCCTAGCGAGGGCATCGGACGCGGACGGCTCGTCACACCGCGGCCCGGTACGGTCGTGTTCTTCCCATCTTACTTCATGCACGGGACCACGCCGTTCGAAGGCGACGACATCCGGCTCACGGTCGCCTTCGATTTTCGCGGAACCGGGAAGGCAGTCTCGCAAAGACCGGTGTAGTCGATCCAGCGACCGGTCAGCCCGCTATCCTCGCGAGGGTAGCGAACTCAGAGACATGCAGCGTTTCTGCTCGGCGTGTCGGGTCGATGCCCGCGGCGGCGAGCAGGGCTTCGGCATTGCCGAGCGGCTTCAGCGCCTGGCGCAGCATCTTGCGCCGCTGGTTGAAGGCGGTTGCGACCACGCGCTCCATCGTCCTGGCATCGGCTTCGCCTTGCGGTGCGGAGCGCGGCGTGATGCGGACGACCGACGATGTCACCTTCGGCGGAGGGGTGAAGGCGCGCGCGGGAATATCGAAGAGACGCTTCGCCTCGGCGACCCATTGCGTCATCACGGCGAGCCGGCCATAGGCTTTCGAGTTCGGCTGAGCGGTGATGCGCTCGGCCACTTCCTTCTGGAACATCAGGGTCAGGCTCTCGAAATCGCCGATCCGCGCGAGCCAGGCGAAGAGCAGCGGCGTCGCGATGTTGTAGGGAAGATTGGCGACGATGCGGCGAGGGGGCTCGCCGAGCGTTGACGCGTCGACGTCGAGCGCGTCGCCTTCGACGACATGCAGCCGCCCATCGGCGGCCTCGGCAATCTCGGCGAGCGCCGGAAGCGCACGCCGGTCGCGCTCGATCGCAATCACCTTGGCGGCTCCGGCCAGAAGCAGCGCGCGTGTGAGTCCGCCGGGCCCGGGGCCGATCTCGATCGTCGTGCCGCGCGCGAGATCGCCCGCCGATCGTGCGATCTTGCCGGTCAGGTTGAGGTCGAGAAGGAAGTTCTGTCCGAGGGCCTTGACCGCCTGGAGCTCGTGGCGGCGGATGACCTCGCCTAACGGCGGCAGAGCCTCAAGCCGTTGCAGCGCTGCTCTCCGCCATCGCGTCGGCGAGCTTGAGCGCGGCGATCAGGCTCGCGGGGTTGGCGCGGCCGGATCCGGCGATATCGAGCGCGGTGCCGTGATCGGGCGACGTCCGGATGAAGGGAAGCCCGAGCGTGACGTTGACGCCGCCGTGGAAATCGAGCGTCTTGATCGGGATCAGCGCCTGATCGTGATACATGCAGAGCGCGGCGTCGTAGCCGGCGCGCGCATCGGCATGGAACATCGAGTCCGGCGCCCAGGGGCCGGTCGCGTCGATGCCGAGCTTCTTCAAGGCGTCGATGGCGGGACGGACGATCTCGTCGTCCTCCTTGCCGAGGGCGCCGCCTTCGCCGGCGTGTGGATTGAGGCCCGCGACCGCGATCCGTGGCTTCGCCTTGCCGAAGCGCCGGGTGAGATCGCGGGCGAGGATTGCGCCGGTCTCGACGATCATCGCGCTGGTGAGATCGGCGACGGCCTTGCGGATCGGCAGGTGAATGGTGACGGGGACGACGCGGAGCTGTGGGCAGGCCAACATCATCACCGGCGTCGGTACGTGTCCGTTCTCGGCGGCGAGCTCGGCGAGGAACTCGGTGTGGCCGGGATGATGGAAGCCGGCCTCGTAGAGCACGTGCTTATGGATCGGGTTGGTTACCACGGCGCCGGCTCGCCCCTCGCGGACCAGCGCGACAGCGCGGCGGATCGCCTCCAATACCGCGGCAGCGTTCGCGGGATCGAGTTTGCCGGGCGTAGCAGCTTTCGCCAGCCGGATCGGGAACACGGGAAGCGCCGCGTCGAACGCCCGCGAGGCGCCCTCCGGTGCCTCGATCGTCACCAGCGGCACATCGAGGCCGATGCGCTTCGACAGCGCCGTCAGGCGCTCGGGGTCGTCGAGAACGAAGAAGGGCTTCACGCCCTCGCCGCGTCGCGCCCAGGCCATCAGGGCGATCTCGCCGCCGATGCCGGCCGGCTCGCCCATGGTCAACGCCAGGGGCACTGTCACGTGCGCAGGTCCAGATGGGCGGCGCGACGGAGGTCCCGGAGATAACGACGGGCGACGATCGAGAGCTTGCCGCGGAAGAGCTGCTCGCGGATCTCTTCGCGCTTGGGCATGCCCGTCTCGGGCTGGGTCCTGTCGCAGACCATGAAGACCACCACCACCTCGGTAACCCGGGTCGGCGCGCTCGTCTTGCCGGCTTCGAGCGGAGCGACGAGCGGTCTGACCGCGGCGTTGAGCTCGCCGATCTTGAGGCGGCCGAGGCTATAGGGCCGCAACGCCTTCGCCTCTTCCGCCGCCTTCTCGAAGTCGGGGCAGGTCTTGGATGAGGCCACCGTCGCGGCGCGCTGGCGCGCTTCCTCTTCGGTCGTGCCCGCGATGGGAATGACCGCCTGGCGAAGATTGAGGACCGCCTCCTCGGCGCCGGCCTGCTGCATCATGCGGCGGTCGGCCAGCCGGATGACATGGAAACCCGCGACGGTCCGGATCGGGCCGACGATCGTACCGGGCTGCGCCTTCGAGACCTCGCGCTCGATCGCCTCGTCGAGCTGGGTGGGGAGCACCCAACCGATCTCGCCGCCTGCCGCCGCGCTGGCGGCCTCGGAGAACTGGCGGGCGAGCGAAACGAATTCGGCGCCGCCGCGCGCCTGCTCGACCAGCTGCTCGGCGAAGCGCCGGACCTCGGGTTCGCGGTCGGGACGGTCGACGGTCAGAAGGATCTCGCTGATGCGTAGCTCGGGAAGATCGCGCGTGCGCTGGAAGCTGGCGAAGATCTCATCGATCTCGTCGTCGCCGACCTGGACCTGGGAGGCGGCTTGCCGGCGCACGAGCTTCTGCCAGACGATGCTGGAGCGGATCTGCTCGACCATCGACGGCCGGCTGACATCGTGCCGCTTGATCTCTTCCTCGAGGCCGCCGGGCGGGAGGTTGCTCTGCTCCTCGATGCGGCGGAATGCCTCCTGGATCTCGGCTTCCGTGGCATCGATGTTGAGGCGCTTGCCTTCCTGCAGCTGCAGGCGCTCGTCGATGAGCTGGCGGAGGACCTGAGAGGCGGCACGGCGGCGGTTTTCCGGCGTGTCGCCGACATTGCTCGAAACCAGGACCACCCGCAGACGGGCTTCTAGGTCGCGGAACGAGATCGCCTCGTCGTTGACGACTGCGGCGATCCGCAGGGACTCCTGGGCCGACGCCGCGGGCGTCAGCGCCAGAAGGGCAAGGAGGGAGAGCCGGAGCAGCATCATCGGGTCAGACCTAACGCTTGACGCCCATCGAGGCAAGCCGATCAGAAGCCCAGCCCGCGGAAGTCGACCTGGCCCAGATTCTTGAACACCAGCCGGATGAAGGCGGTCGTGTCGGGCTTGAGGTTGCCGTCCGTGGTGTAGTGCCGGGTGACGTCGAAAGCGACTGCGAAGCATTCGTCGCCATAATTGAACGTCACGCCCGCCAGGCGGTTCTTGTCCTGGGCGGCGCCGAGGTCGCGGACGAGTCGTGCCTGGCCGCTCCAGTGATCGCTGAGGCGTGCGGTAACGATGGTGGCCAGCCCGCGCCGCTGGCCTATCTGGGGCACGTCCGGTCGCGAGGCGACCTGCAGGTAGAAGGCGTCGAAGCGCAGCCAGGACGGCCCCGTGGAGACGCCAACCTCGTTTCGCCTGAGCGCGAAATTGTCCTCGTCCAGCCGGAAGCGGTAGATCAGGTCGAGGTACGGGCCGGGCGTCACGGTCAGGCGTCCGACATAGTCCGACCAGTCCTCGTTGACGCCGGATCCCATCACATAGGCCGAGTTGCGCTGGAATGCGTAGCTCTGGCCGACGAGCATGGTCGCGCCTCGTCCGGAGTCTCCGTAGACGCCGAGCTTGAGACCGTAGTCGATGCGCTGGCCGGTCGAGACGCGGTCGAAGCCGGCGAAGCGGTTGGGCTCGAAGAGGTTGGTCTCGTCGAGCTCGAAGACCTGCGAGTCCTCGTTGGGGATGCGATCCGGGTTGCCCCCGTTGGGGCTCAGGACCACATCGGCGATCGGCTCGATGACCGTGCGGAGGCTCCCGTCGCGTCGGACCCAGGGCCAGCGCCATTCGAACTTCACCTGCGGCACGACGCGACCGGTGAAGCCGTCCTCGAAGAAGCCGCCGGGGCGCGTCGGATCGTTGACATCCGCCGTCCAATAGCCGTCGGTATAGAGCAGCGTGGAGAGCGTGTAGATTTCGCCCGAGCGCGAGGTATAGGGAAGCGTCCAGCCGCTGGTTACGGCCAGGCGGTTCGAGTCCGAGCCGACGTCGCGCGTCAGCGACATGGCACTGGCATCGATCGAGAAGCGTCCGCCGTGGCGGCCGGGCTCGCTCAGGAAGGAGTAGTAGGTGTAGGGCGCGAGCAGCGGCGACTGGTCGCGGATGTCGGTCGCGCGCAACCCCTGGAAGGAATAGGCGTTGAGCGCGAGGTAGTCGCGGCCATGGAAGCCTTCGGCGAAGGCGCGGCTGGTGAGAACTTCGGGATCGCCGAGCTTGTAGCGCTTGAGGTAGAGCCGGTCCGACGAGCGCCGGAGATCGCCGCCGGCGCGCCAGACATCGGTCAGGTCGAAGCGCGCGCTGGCATCGATATGGCCCTTGATGTTCTGCTCGCCGGTCTTGATGTCTCCTTCGCGCTGGTCGAGGTAGCCGGCGCTGCCTTTGACGTCGATCAGGCCCTTGGCGAAGCGCTGCCGGTACTCGCTTGCGACCAGCCCGCCTTCCGAGGAGTAGAAGATCGGCTCGACCGTGAGGTCCTGGCTCGGGCTGATTGCCCAGTAATAGGGAATGCCCACGATGGCGCCGACCTCGCCCGACTGGCCGAGCTTGGGCGCCAGGATACCCGAGCGCTGCTTCACGGTCGGGTCGGGATGGCTCAGCGTCGGGAAGTACGCGACCGGTATGCCCCACATCTCGAGCGTGGCATCCGTGTATTCGATGTCGCGCGAGACTTCGTCGTGGACGACCCTGACCGCGCGGATCTGCCACAGCGGCGCGCGCGTCGGGTCTTCCTTGCACAGGTCGCAGGGCGAGTAGACGGCGCGTGTCATCTCCTTGCGGGTGCCGCCGACGCGGCGCGCGGCGTTGGCGGCAAGCCGGCTGTTGTCGGCGAGCAGTGCTCGAAGGTTCTGCACATAGCCGTCGCGCATGCCACCGGTCAGCTCGACGAAGTCGGCGAACATCACTTCGCCGGTCGCCTGGGTCAGGCTCACATTGCCGGTCGCGGTGACCTTGTCCTCGCGCTCGCTGTAGGCGACGGTGTCGGCGAGCAGGATGCTTTCGCCCTGCACGATCTCGACATTGCCGCTCGCGACCGTGGTGCCGAGGTCCTGGTGATGGGTCAGCTGGTCGGCCTTGATCAGGACGGGCTCGTTGCTCGTCTTCAGCCCGCCGAACTGGGCCGAGGCCGAACCACTGGAGAAGGCGAGGAAGAGCAGAGCGGCAAGCAACCTGAGCATCAGCCGTCCTCGAGATGGAGCAGCATCGCGAGCCCGAGCAGCGTCGAGATCGAGGCCGGCGTCCAGGCCGCGAGCTCGACCGGCAGGCGGCCCGAAAGGCCGAGCGCGAAGATGACGTCGGAGGCGAAGTAGACGAGGAAGCCGACGAAGATCCCGGCTCCCGCCACCGCCATGGTGCCGCCACGGCGTACCATGCGGAGCGAGAAGGTGGCGGCGATCAGCACCATGGCGGCCAGCATCAGCGGCGCGGCGAGGAGCCCGTGCAGATGCAGTCGGTGTCGCGCCGCAGAGAAGCCCGCCTTCTCGAGCACGTCGATGAAGGCCGGGAGTTCCCAGAAGCTCATGGTCTCAGGCGCGGCGAAACTGTCCTGGATCGTCTCGAGCGTGAGGTCGGTGGCGATCCGCATCGTCGGCTCGCGCACCGGCGCGCGGTCGCCGCTTACGACCAGCGCGTCCCGCAGCGCCCAGTGGCCTTCCTCGAGCCGCGCCGAGGCGGCGTCGATGCGCCCGGAATAGCGGTCCAGCCCTTCGTAGAGGAAGACCGTCACGTCCATCAGCTCCATGTGCTGCTGGGAGACGCCCTGCGCGTGGATGATCGCCTGCCCGCGCTCGCCCATCTGGCGGAGCCAGAGGCCGGATTCCGAGACCGCGAGCAGGCTGGTGCGGCCGCGGAAGATCTGCGCCTCGAGCTGCTCGTAGCGCTGGGTCAGTACCGAGGCGACCGGATTGAAGAGCGTCGTGCGGAAGGTGCCGATCAGAAGCGCGGCGACGAGCGCCGGCAGCAGGAACTGCCAGACCGAGACGCCGGAGGCGCGTGCCACCACGAGTTCCTGGCTCCGCGTCAGCTGCCAATAGGTCATCATCGTCGTGAACAGCACGGCGAAGGGCAGCAGCATCTGCGCCATGGTCGGCAGCTTGAGCAGCGCCAGCTGAAGCACGATGCCGAAGCCCGCCTGCTGGCGCGAGGCGACGCGCCGGAGCAGCTCGACAAGATCGAAGACGAAGGTCAGCGCCAGAAGCGACAGGAATACGCAGGCGAACCAGTAGAGGAACCGGCGTCCGATATAGACGGAAAGAGTGCGCGAAAGTCTCATGCTACTCGGCCGGAGCGAAGCGCGGGATTGCGCGGCGTTGTGGTTGCAGCAGCAGCCAGAGCGCCGCCAGCGCCGGCAGCACGACCACCGCGTAGATGGCGGGCACGGCGGCGAGCGAGCGCGCCGCGGCATGGGTGGCGCCGAGATTGGCCGCCTGACAGAGGATCACCGCGAGGATGCCGATCAGGATGCGCCCGAGATGGCCGCGCCGCGAGAACTCGCCGGTCAGGAGCGCGGCAAGGGCGATCAGCGTGAAGGTGATGCAGAAGAGCGGTGTCGCGATCCGCTGATGGCCTTCGGCGATCAGCTCGGTACGGTGTTCGATGTCGATCGGCGTGTTCTCGTGCCAGAACAGCTCTGAGAGGAAGCGCTCCCTGGGCTCGCGCCAGCGCAGTGCGGCGGCCTGCTGCATCCGCCCGAGGTCGTGCGCGTAGCTCTCGAAGTAGAGCACCGACAGGCGGCCGGAGGCGACGTCGCGCTCCTGGCGGTTGCCGTTGACCATCAGGACCTTCGGGCCTTCGTCGCCGCGCACCAGGGCGCCGCGCTCGGCCACCATCGTCACGTGCTTCTTCGGGTCGGTCTCGTCCTGGACCAGGACACCGAGCAGTTCGCCCGAGCTTTCGCGCTGGCGGATGTACACCGTCATCTTCTCGCCGATGTTGGTGAACACGCCTTCGCGCAGCAGCACGTTGGTGAACTGGTTGCGGATCTCGAACTGCAGCGTCTTGAAGGCGCCGTGCGCGAGCGGGGAGAGGTAGAAGCTCAGGGCATAGGCTGCCAGCGTCGAGCCGAGCGCGAGGACGAAGGCGGGCCGCGAGAGGCCGAAGGAGGAGAGGCCGGTCGCCCGCATCACCACGAGTTCGGAGTCGGCCTGCATCTTGTTGTAGGCGAATACCACCGCCGAGAATGTCGCGATCGGCAGAACGAGCTGGAAGAACTGCGGCAGAAGCAGGATGGCGAGGTGGAGGAAGGTCTCGACCGGGAGGCCGCGGTTCACGATCAGGTCGACGAAACGGAGCGCCTGGGTCAGCCAGATGGCCAGGGTCACCGAGCCCAGCACGAACAGCAGCGCCATCGTCATCTGGCGCAGCGGGTAGCGCGTCATCCAACGCATCGGGGCAGCCCCCAGCGCCGTTCGATCGCTTCCGCCCGGCGTGCGAGCGCCCAGCTGACCAGCGTCGCGCCCATCGCGCCGAGCCACAGCCCGGCGATGGTGTCGCTGATGAAATGCGCCGTGGCGCCGACGCGGCCGAGCGCCACCGCGAGCGCGAGCAGGATCCAGAGCCAGGCGAGCCGGGGAGCCAGCAGGATCAGTGTCATGGCGACCGTGCCTACCGTCGTCGCGTGGCCCGACGGGAAAGACCACCAGGACGACGTGAAGCTGCCGGGCGCCAAGGCCATGAGGCCGTCCTGGAAGAGATGCCTCGGCCGCGCTCGGCCGATCAGGATCTTCAGGAGGTCGACGACGATTCCGGTCGCGGCGACGGCGAGGAACAGGAGGGCGAGCCGGCTGCTGAGCAGCAGGCAGCGTTCACGCGCTCTGTCGATGAGGCGCCGCGACAGGAAATAGGCGAGCGGCGCGCCGATGCCGCCGGCAACGAGATACCAAACCGAATCGCCCGGCAGCGACATACGACGGAAGAACCTCATGCTGGTTTCGCCCTGCCCCTGGAACCAGATCGCCACCGGCCGGTCGAGCCACAGCGCGGCGATCGCGACGAGGACGGCAGCCGCCGCCGTCGCCGCCCAGAACCGCGCGATCGGCGCGGGACGTGGCCAGTACCAGGGATGCGGCGTCACGGGTGCCGCCGATAGAGCGTCAGCGTGGTCCACCGGCCCTTGGAATAGTTGAAGCCGGCGAGGGTGTCGAGCGCTTCGGCCCGGGCGCCCGTGGCGGCTACGGCGGCCAGGAAAGCCGACTGCTCCTCGCGGCCGATCAGAGCGACTCGCCCGGGCGCCTCGGCGAGGAATTGGCCGGCGAGGCCGGCATCGATCAGGCGGATCGGCGTACCGACGGCGAACACCATGCTCGGTTCGGCATAGCCCGAGGCGGCGATGTCGGCCGCCGCAGTCCCCGGTGCCTTCGCCGCGATGGTCTCGGCGGCCTCGCGGCCGAGCCAGACCGCGTCGAGGCGCGGCAGGATCTGGCCGAAGGTCGTCGTCAGGATCGCCCAGGTCGCCAGGGCCGATATCACAGTCGCGCCGAGCCACCGCCTTCGGCCTGCGGCAATCGCGGCGATCAGCGTCGTGGCCATCGCTCCGATCCCGAGCGCGAGCGCGGCCGGATCGAGTCGCTGGTCGACGGCGTATCCCAGCACCGCCGGGGCGGCGGCCAGCGCGAGGCTGGCAAGGAGCCAGGGCGCCGCCGCGGCGACGCTCCAGCCCCGCGCGAGCGCCGTCGTCTCGCCATCGGCGGTGCGGACGAGAAGACGCGCCGCTAGCATCGCCAGAGCAGGGAAGAGCGGCAGGACGTAGTGCGGAAGCTTGGTCGGCACGGCCTCGAACAGGAACCACGCCGGCAAGGCCCAGGCGAGCAGCGCACGAGTCGGGGCGTCGAGCCGGTCGCTCCAGGCTTCCTTGAGCGCGGGCCACAGCACGAGAGAGGCGGGAAGGAAGGTGACGCTGACCAGGGCCAAATAGTAGCCGGGGCGCGCGCCATGACTCTCGTGCCCGCCGATCAGCTTGGGCAGGAGGTCGTTGCGAACCGCATCGCTGACGAAGCCGCCATCGGTCGCGAGCTGGACCGCGATGAACCACGGGCTCGCGATCGCCAGCATCAGCGGGATGCCGAGCAGCGGGCGCAGGAGGCGCAGCCAGCGCCAATCCTTGTCGGCGACCGAGAGCGTGATCACGGTGAGTGCGGTGACGGCGAGGATCACCGGTCCCTTGATCAGGATGGCGATGCCTTCCGCCGCCCAGAAGGCGAAGGCGAGACCTGGCCTGACGAGCTCGCCGCGTCGCTGGCGCACATAGGCGAGCGCGAGCGCGCCCTGCGCGGCGACGGCGGCGGCGAGCAGCGCGCCGTCGGTGGTCGCCTGCTGGCCCATGATCTGCGTGAGCATGGCGGCGCCGACGAGGCCGCCGGAGAGCGTCGCGGTCATCGGGTCGTAGAGGCGGCGCGCGATCGCCATGGTCAGACCGACGGCGAGCAGCACGCCGAGGATCGACGGCAGGCGGTAGACCCAGATCGTCTTCGAGTCGGGCGCGATCAGCGAGACCGCCGCCGCCTGCATCCAGTGGATTCCGGCCGGCTTCTTGTTGCGCGGCTCGTCCTGGAAGCGGATACGGACGAAATCCTTAGTCTCCAGCATCTGCTTGGTCGCCTGCGCGTAGCGGGATTCGTCGCGGTCGATCGCCGGCAGGCGAAGCGCGCCCGGCAGCAACGCCGCCAGCGTCATGGCAAGCACGAGAACCCGCGCCCAGGGCGAGGCGAGGAAGGAGAGCACCGATGATCCGCCGCGAGGTTGAAGAGGTTGGGCCTAATTTGCCACGGGCGCCGGTGCCATTGACAGCCGAAACGGCCGAGGGCTAATGGCACTGCGACACCGGAGGGGATCTCTCATGAAAATCTCGTTCGCCAAGCCGGGACTCTCGGCGAAAGGCGCGCTCGTCGTTGGCGTTTCTGAGGGCAAGAAGCTGAGCGCGAGCGCCAGCGAGCTCGACCGCAAGACCAAGGGCGCGATCACCCGCGCGATGTCCGGCAGCCGTTTCTCCGGCAAGGCGAAGCAGATCCTCTCGATCCTGGCGCCAGCCGGCATCGAGGCGAGTCGCATCGTCCTGATCGGTCTCGGCAAGGCGAAGGGCGAGATGAAGCCCGTCGACATCGAGGCGATGGGCGGCGCGCTGGTCGGTGAGCTCGCGAATTCAGGCGTCGCCGAGGCCGCGGTCGCCTTCGACCTTCCGGGCGAGGAAGGCGGCAACGCGGCAGCGCATTTCGCGCTCGGCGCCAAGCTCCGTTCCTACCGTTTCGACAAGTACCGCACCAAGGAGAAGGCGGAAGACAAGCCGACGCTGCAGCGCCTCGCCATCCATGTCGAGGCGAGCCGCACGGCGCAGCGCGCCTATGGCGAGCTCGAGCAGGTCGGCGACGCGGTGTTCTTCGCCCGCGACCTCGTTTCCGAGCCGGGCAATGTGCTCTTTCCGAAAAGCCTCGCCGCCCAGTGCAAGACGCTCAGCGCGCTCGGCGTCAAGGTCGAGATCCTCGGCGTCAAGGAAATGACCAAGCTGGGCATGGGCGCACTGCTTGGCGTCGGCCGGGGTAGCACCCAGGAGAGCCAGCTCGTCGTCATGCAGTGGCAGGGCGATCCCAAGTCGAAGGACAAGCCGCTCGCCTTCCTCGGCAAGGGCGTCACCTTCGACACCGGCGGGATCTCGCTGAAGCCCGCCGCGGGCATGGAGGACATGAAGTGGGACATGGGCGGCTCCGCCGCCGTGATCGGCCTCATGCGCGCCCTCGCCGGCCGCAAGGCCAAGGCGAATGTCGTCGGCATCGTCGGCCTGGTCGAGAACATGCCGGACGGCAACGCCCAGCGTCCGGGGGATGTGGTCAAGAGCATGTCCGGCCAAACCATCGAGGTGAACAACACCGACGCCGAAGGCCGGCTCGTGCTCGCGGATGCGCTCTGGTACTGCCAGGACCGCTTCAAGCCGCGCTTCATGATCGACCTCGCGACGCTCACCGGCGCCATCATCATCGCGCTCGGCCATGAATTCGCCGGCGCCTTCGTCACCGACGACGAGCTCGCCGACCGCCTGGTCGCTTCGGGCAAGGCGACGGGCGAGGGCGTGTGGCGCATGCCGCTCGCCGAGAGCTACGACCGCGGCATGGATTCCGACATCGCCGACATGAAGAACTCGGGCTCGCGCGACGGCGGTTCGTGCAAGGCGGCGATGTTCATGAAGCGCTTCACCAACGACGTGCCCTGGGCGCATCTCGACATCGCCGGCATGGCATGGTCGGCCAAAGGCAATGCGGTGACGCCGAAGGGCGCGACCGCTTACGGCGTGCGCCTGCTCGACCACCTGGTGAAGGCCTACTACGAGCCGAAGTGACCGAAATCGGCTTCTATCACCTGACGACGCGATCGCTTGACTGGGCGCTCGCAAGGCTGCTCGACCGCGCGCTCTCATTGCAGAAGCGCGCGGTCGTCATCGCCGGATCGTCCGAGCGCGTGGAATCGCTCTCAGGCCAGCTCTGGACTTTCGACCCCAATTCCTTTCTGCCGCACGGCACGGCCAAGGACGGCCAGGCGGGGCACCAGCCGGTCTGGCTCACCGCCGATGACGAGAATCCGAACGGCGCGCAGTTCGTGATGCTGGTCGACGGGCAGGAGACGGCGAAGCTCGGCGACTACGAGCGCTGCTTCGAGATCTTCGACGGTCGCGATCCGGCGCAGGTCGATCGCGCCCGCGCGCATTGGACCGCCTACAAGGCGGCCGGCCACACCGTCACCTACTGGAAGCAGAACGACGCCGGAAGCTGGGAGAAGGGCGCCTAAGGCGCTCCGTTCTCCGTCGATGGACTGGACCTTCGCCTTCGCCGTCGCCGTGACTTCGGTCTGCGCCGTGGTCAGGGGCTATTCCGGCTTCGGGATGGGGCTGATGATTGTCCCGCTGCTCTCGCTCGTGCTCGTGCCACAAGACGCGGTGATCATCGTCCTGATCTTCGGCGTGACGGTGGCGCTGAAGCAGCTTCCCGGCCTCTGGCAGCATATCGACTGGCGCGGGCTCAAGCTCCTGATGCCGGTCGCGATCCTGACCACGCCGGTCGGCACCTGGATGCTCGGCGTCGCCTCGCCGACGGCGTTGCGCCTCGGGCTCTCGGTCGCGGTGATCGCGGTCGCGATCCTGTTCCTGGTCGGCTTTCGCCTGACCGGTGCGCCGGGGAAGGGGACCATTGTCGCGACCGGAGCTTTAGCAGGGATGATGAATGGCGTTGCCGGGCTTTCCGGCCCGCCGCTGGTCTTTCTCTACCTCACGCGCGCGGACTCGCTCTCCGTCGGACGTTCGACCCTGATCGCCTTCTTCTTTGTCACCGATGCGGCCGCGCTCCTATTCGCCTGGTATGGCGGGATCGTCCGGCACGAGACGGCGACGATGGCGCTCCTGCTGATCCCGTTCCTGCTCGCCGGCGTCTTCGTCGGCGAACGCGCCTTTCGCGGCACCTCGCCCGAGCGATTCCGGCAGGTCGTTCTGTGGCTGCTCGTGTTCACCGGCATTGTCGGCACGATCCGGGCGCTCTTCCCCGTCTTCAACGCTGCGTGAGAACCGGGTCTCGACAGCTTGTTAACCTCGTCGAATGTTGACGATTCCGAGAAGGCTGGGGCAGTTGAACGGCATGTATTCGCGTGACGCGGGATCGACCGGTGCGGCCTAGGCTCGAGGCGTTGGTCGCAGGCTGGCGAGAGACCTTCTATCCCGAGGCGTTGAGGCGCGACCAGCTCGCCGTCCTGGCGCAGACGACGCCGATCAATGCGCTTGCGAGCATCGTCAATGCGCTGATCATCAGCATCGTGCTGTGGCCCGAGGGCAACCGCCCGCTGATCCTTCTCTGGGCCGGGCTGGCCTGCGGATTCTCGATGTTCCAGCTCCGGCGCTGGATCAGATTCCGCGGGCGCGTGCTGCCGCCGACCGTGCGGGCCGGGAGCTGGCGCAAGCCCGTCCTCTGGGCGACTCTCGGCGGCCTGCTCTGGAGCAGCGCGCTCGTCTTCGTACCCGGCGCGGGACCGGCCGAGACCCTGACCTTGTGCGTCATGTTTGCCGGCGTCGCCGCCGGCGGCGCGGCGACGCTGGCGGTGCTCCCGCTCGCGGCTGCCGGGTTCGTGGGCGGGGTTCTCGTCCCGGTCGCGCTGTTCTTCCTTTTCTACAGCGACCTCGACTATGCGGCGGTCGGCGCCTTCGCGATCATGCTGCTGCTGACGCTGCTGACCTCGTCGCTCGTGGTGTTCCGATGGTTCGCCGAGTCCCGGGCAGCGCGCCGCCGCGCCGAGATCGCGAACCAGGCCAAGTCCGAGTTCCTTGCCGTCATGAGCCACGAGCTCAGGACGCCGCTCGCCTCGGTCATCAGCGGCGTCGATCTTCTCGCCGCGACGTCTCTGACCGCCGAGCAGAGGCAGCTCGTCGATCAGGCGCTTGCCTCGTCTCTACAGTTGACCGAGCTGCTCGGCGATATCCTGGATCTCTCGAAGCTCGAAGCCGGGCAGATCGTCCTCGAGAGGATCCCGTTCGACCTCTCGGAGATGCTGCGCGGCGCCTTCGCCACGGCCGAGCCACGCGCAAAGGCCAAGGGGCTGTCGATGCAACTCGACATCGGCGACGATGCCGGCGGCTGGCGCCTGGGCGATCCGACGAGGCTGCGCCAGGTCCTCCTCAACCTGCTGACCAATGCGATCAAGTTCACCGACCGGGGCAGCATTCGGATTTCCGTTGCACCTTCGACGGAGACAGGGCTGCTGAAATTCTCGGTCGCGGACACGGGCATCGGCATGTCCGAGCAGCTGCGCTCGCGCGTGTTCGAGAAATTCACCCAGGCCGACCAGACCATCACCCGGCGATTCGGCGGCGCCGGGCTTGGCCTTGCGATCTGCAAGCAGCTCGTGGACGCGATGGACGGCCATATCGACTTCCAGAGCGAGGTCGGCAGCGGAACCACGTTCTGGTTTACTGCCCGGCTGCCGGCGACAGGGGCGAGAGCCGCTGCCGCGATCGAGGCGGAGTCACCGTCGCCGCCCGAACGACGCGCATGCGTCCTTCTGGTGGAGGACAACGACGTGAACCGTCAGCTGATTGCCCGGCTGGTCGGCGGCCTCGGCTTCGACGTCGAGCTTGCCGGGGGTGGTCGGGCTGCGGTCGAGATGGCCCGGGCCCGGCCGTTCGACGCTATCCTGATGGACATCCAGATGCCGGACATGGACGGGCTGGAGGCGACCCGTCAGATCCGCGCTCAGCCAGGCCCCAATCGCGCCACGCCGATCATCGCGCTCACCGGGAATGTCTTCGAGGAAGACCGGCAGTCGGCGATGGCCGCCGGCTTCGACGACTACCTGGCGAAGCCGATCCGTCCGGCCGCGCTCGGCGATGCGCTGGCGAAGCATGCCGCGACCGGCGAGCGCCGGTCTTGATCTATGGGCGAAGGGCCTTCAGCAGCGCCGCCCGCTCGGCTTTCGTATTCACCGGAAAGCGCTGCCAATCGCCGGTCGTGCGGTAGTCGGCGAAGAGGCCCTTCGGATCCTCGTGGAAATGCAGGGCCGCGCGGGACTTCAGATAGAAGACGCCGCGCGTCTTCTCCTTGAAGGCGGCGATGTCGCGGATCGCCGCGAGCAGCGGCTCCAGTTGATCCAGCGCGTTGCTCTTCGCGTGCTTCATGGCGCGATGCCGCGCGCCTTGAAGAAGGTGTAGCAGAACACGCCGTCCTCGGTGGCCGAACGGTTGAGGCCGTCGATGCCGCGCTGCCAGGACGCCGCGTCCATCAATCCGGCAGCGAGAGCCGGTTCGCGCACGCCCTCGACCATTGTGGTGAAGGTGTTGCGTGTGAAGCCCTCGATCAACGCCGGCTTGCTGCCGTCGACATAGACCATGCGCGGCGACACCGAGACTTGGCCGAAGCCCGCCTGCACGAGGTGCGGATAGAGCTCGCGGCCGATGAGCGAGTTGCCGCCCATTCGCGCCTGCACCTCGACCAGGCATTGGACTGCGCGCCGCGCATCCTCGTTGTCGGGATGGAAGTAGGTCGAGCCATGATCGCCTTCGATCACGGTGATGCTGCCACCCGGCTTCAGCATGGTCTTGAGCCGGAGGAGCGCGCCAGCCGGATCCTTCAGATGCTCGAGCACGAAGCAGACGAAGACATGGTCGAAGCGCGTCGGCGGGAAAGGCAGGTCGAAGATGTCGGCCTGCTGGAAGGTGACGTTGACGAGGCCCGCCTTGGTCACACGCTCCCTGGCCGCGGCGAGCGAGGCGGGCGAGATGTCGATCGAGAGAAAGCGGGCGCCGGGGCTTTGGGCGGCGATGGTCACGGTCTGCGCGCCGACGCCGCAGCCCGCCTCCAGCACCTCGCTGCCGGCCGGGAAGGCGGTGTCGGCGTGCAGGAGCTCGACCAGGCTGCCGGCCTGGTCGAGCAGCCGCTGGTGCTCGCGCTCGGAATAGCCGTGAACGTAGTCGCCGCCGCTCATGGCGGAAGGGTAGCGGCCGCGGTTGCGGTGCGAAAGACCCGCCGCTATAAGCCTGCGACTTTCGAACAACCCATAAGACGTAGCCAGGAGTTCAGCGATGGCGCTCGAGCGTACCTTTTCGATCATCAAGCCGGATGCGACGCGCCGGAACCTCACCGGCAAGGTCAATGCGGTGCTGGAAGGCGCCGGCCTCCGCATCGTCGCGCAGAAGCGCGTCCGCCTGACCCAGGCCCAGGCCGAGGGCTTCTATGCCGTCCACAAGGCACGGCCGTTCTTCGGCGACCTCTGCAAATTCATGACCTCCGGCCCCGTCGTGGTCCAGGTCCTTGAGGGCGAGAATGCCGTCGCCAAGAACCGCGAGGTCATGGGCGCGACCAACCCGGCGAACGCCGCCGAGGGCACCATCCGCAAGCAGTTCGCGGAGTCGATCGAGGCGAATTCCGTGCATGGCTCGGACTCGCTCGAGAACGCGAAGATCGAGATCGCCTACTTTTTCGCTGAGACCGAGATCGTCGGCTAGGGGCCGACCTCCAAGGCTCGAACCCGCCCGCGTCTCGGTCGAGCGCGGGCGGGTGCCGTCGTCAGACGACGAAGATCGCCAGCAGGACCAGGATCGCGACGGTCACGCCGCCGATCCAGGTCGAGCCTTTGATGAACAGGTGCCAGGTTTCCTGGTGGTGCTTGAGATCGCTGTCGACGGCCATGGCTGAATTCTCCCTCCCGATGCCGACGAAACGCGTATAGCCCAGCTTCGGCGGTTTTTCTAGCCGGCCGGATTGATCAGCGCGCCTTCGGGGACCGCGCTCTCCGAAACCACCGCCTTGTCGCCGTCGAGATGGACCCGGCCCTCGGCCAGCCAGCGCACGGCGAGCGGATAGATCCGGTGCTCCTCGGCCAGCACCCGCTCGCCCAGCGTGTCGGGCGTGTCGTTGGGGCGGACCGGCACAACGGCCTGGACGATGATCGGCCCGGCATCGACCTCGGGCCGCGAGAAATGCACCGTACAGCCGGTGAAGCGGCATCCGGCGGCGAGCACCCGCTCATGCGTCTTCAGGCCCGGAAAGGCCGGCAGCAGCGAGGGGTGGATGTTGATCACGCGGTCCGGCCACTCCTCGAAGAAGGAGGGCGTCAGGATCCGCATGAAGCCGGCATTGCAGACGAGATCGGCGCCATGGGCGTAGAGCACCCGCGTCAGATCCTTCTCGAAGCTCTCGCGATCCGGATAGCCCTTGTGCGGGACAACGACGGCTGGAAGTCCGGCTGCCTTGGCGCGCTCGATGCCCTGGACGCCCCGGACATTGGAGATGACACAGGCGATTTCGGCGGGAAAGGCGAGACCCTGGCAGGCGTCGATCAGGGCCTGCAGGTTGCTGCCGCGCCCGGAGATCATCACGCCCAGCCTCAGTCGCGCCATGCACGCTCCAGATTGGCGATCGTCACCGCCTCGCCCTGCCGCGCCGTCATGCGCCCGACCTCGAAGACGGTCTCGCCTGCGGCCTCGAGCGCCGCCTTGGCCGCCTTGGCGCTCCCCGGATCGACGATGACCAGCATGCCGAGGCCGCAGTTGAAGGTCCGCGGCATGTCGGAGGCGTCGAGGCCACCTTCGCGCTTGAGCCAGCGGAACACCGGCGGCATCTGCCAGGCGGTGCCGTCGAGTTCGGCCGCGACGGTCTTCGGATAGACGCGCGGCGGGTTCTCGATGAGGCCGCCCCCGGTGATGTGCGCCAATGCCTTGACGCCGCCGCCCTTGATCGCGGCCAGCGTCGACTTGACGTAGATCTTGGTCGGCGTCAGCAGCGCCTCGCCGAGCGAGCGCTGCTGGTCGAAGGGCGCCGGCTGGTCCCAGTTCATGCCGCGATCGGCGACGACGCGCCGGACCAGGGAGAAGCCGTTGGAATGGACGCCCGAGGAGGCGAGGCCGAGGATGACGTCGCCCGGGGCGACGGTCTCGCCGGTGATCATCTGGTCGCGCTCGACGGCGCCGACGGCGAATCCGGCGAGGTCGTAGTCGCCCTTGGCGTAGAGGCCCGGCATCTCCGCGGTCTCGCCGCCGATCAGGGCGCAGCCGGCACGCCGGCAGCCCTCGGCGATACCGGCGACGACCCGGCGGGCGACGTCCACCTCGAGCTTCCCGGTCGCGTAGTAGTCCAGGAAGAACAGCGGCTCGGCGCCCTGGACGACCAGGTCATTGACGCACATGGCGACGAGGTCGATACCGACAGTATCCGGCCGGTGCGCGTCGATGGCGATCTTGACCTTGGTGCCGACGCCGTCGGTCGAGGCGACCAGGATGGCGTCGCGGTATCCGGCGGCGCGGAGGTCGAATGCGGCACCGAAGCCGCCGATCTCGCCGTCGGCGCCGGGCCGGCGGGTGGCGCGGGTCAAGGGCTTGATCGCCTCGACCAATGCGTTGCCCGCGTCGATATCGACGCCGGCATCCTTGTAGGTCCTGGCGGTTATGGTGTCCTCGCGCTCGCCACGGTATAAGCGGCGCAGAAGATAGAGAAACGCGGACGCATTGCAATGGCGGGAGCCGGGCTTATCCGTCTGATCGTGGCGGCGTCGCTCGTGCTCGCCGCGCCGGCGAGCGCTCAGGTGCCCGCCGCCGGCCAGGACGACGTCTTCACCGTTACCGACGTCGCCGTCGACGTCACGGATGCGACGGCCACCCAGGCGCGCGAGAAGGCGCTGCTGGAGGGCCAGCGCCAGGCCTTCCAGCGCCTGATCCAGCGGCTGGCGACGGATGCCAATGCGCGCGTGCCGCGGCTGGACGAGGCGACCCTCGTCACCCTCGTCCGCTCGATCGACGTCACAAACGAGCGCACCTCAGCGGTCCGCTACCTCGCGAGCCTGACCGTCCGCTTCAACCCGGCGACGGTCCGCGACGTGCTGAGCTCTTCCGGCATCGCCTTCACCGAGATCAAGGCACGGCCGGTCCTGCTGGTCCCGGTCTATGTCGCCGGCGGCAGCACGGTGCTGTTCGAGGACCGCAATCCCTGGCGGGAGGTCTGGACCCAGCGCCGGCAGCGCGACACGCTGATGCCGATCATCGTGCCCCTGGGCGATCTCCGCGATATCGCCGATCTCGACGCCAGGTCGGCGATGGCCGGCGACCAGGCCAAGCTCGATGCGCTGTCGCGGCGCTACAACGCCGCCGATGCGGCGGTCGCCGTCGCCAATGTCAGCCTGGATCCGCTGACCTCGAAGCCGACCGTCGCTCTGACGGTCACGCGCCATACAGCGGTCGGCGACCAGACCCTGGTCGATTCCTTCACCGGCGAGCCCGGCGACCGCGGCGAGGCTCTGCTCGCCCGCGCCGTCGACTGGGTGGAGCGCGAGCTCGAGCGGCTGTGGAAGGACGAGAACGCGATCGGCCCGGGCCAGGACGAGCGCCGCATCACGATGAGCGTGCCGATCTCGAGTCTTGCCGAATGGACCGAGATACGCCGCCGGCTCTCCGGCATCGGCCTCGTGCGCAAGACCGACATCCTGCAGGTCACCCGCCAGGAAGGCCGGCTTGGCGTGACCTATGTCGGCGAGGCCGGCCAGCTCAAATCGGCCCTGGCGCAGCGCGAGCTCGAGCTGGTCGAAGGACAAGGCGAAGCCGTCCTGAGACTTTCCGGGCGCGTCAGGCGATGACACGGGCGCTTCTCGGCCTTCTTCCCAACCTGATCACGCTCTGCCGGCTCCTCGCGGTGCCGCTCGTGGTCTGGCTGATCCTGACCGGGCAATGGCCGATCGCCTTCTGGGTCTTCTTTGCCGCGAGCATCACCGACGGACTCGACGGCTCGCTCGCGCGCGCGCTCGACGCGCGCTCGCAGCTCGGCGCCTATCTCGACGCGATCGCCGACAAGGCGCTACTGGTCTCGGTGTTCATCACGCTCGGCCAGGCGGGCCAGATCCCGCTCTGGCTGGTGATCCTGGTGGTCTCGCGCGACGTGCTGATCGTCGGCGGCGTTCTCATGCTGCATACGCTGGATCAGGCGCCGGCGATGGGGCCGCTCCTCATCAGCAAGGCGAATACGGTCGCCCAGCTAGTGCTCGCCGGTGTCGTGCTCGCCGATGTCGGGCTGGGCATCGTCGGCGACGGCGTCGTGCCGGCGCTGGTCCTTCTCGTGGCGCTCACCACCATCGCCTCCGGCGGCGCCTACCTGATCGCCTGGGGCCGCGGCCTGATCGGCAGATGACGTGACCGAGACGCAATCCCGGGCGACGACGTGGCTCATGGCGGTGCTGACCGCCGGGGTGGTGCTTTACTTTCTGCGCGACGTGCTGCTGCCTTTCGTCGCCGGCTTCGCCGTCGCCTACATCCTCGATCCGCTGGTCAGCCGGCTGACACGCTGGCGCATCGGCCGCGGCGCCGCTTCCGCGATCGCGATCGTGCTTTCCGGCATCGCTGCCCTCGGCCTCATGCTGATGACGATTCCGGTGCTGCGCACGCAGATCACCACCTTCGCCCAGCGGCTGCCTTCCTATGTCGAGCGCATACGCGCGCTGGTCGAGCCGATGATCGAAACCGTCAGGGAACGGTTTGGCCTCACCGAGTTAGGCGACGCGACGAAGTTCATCAGCAGCCAGGCCTCCGAGGCGCTGAGCTGGATCGGCAGCGTTCTTGTCGGGCTCCTCTCCAGCGGCATCGCCATCGTCAATGTCCTCTCGCTGCTTTTCATCATGCCGCTGGTCGCCTTCTACCTGCTGCGCGACTGGCCGAAGATCACCGGACGCATCGATCACTGGCTGCCGAAGACCGAGGCAGCGACCATGCGCAAGCAGCTGCGCGAGATCAACCGCACGCTCGCCGGCTTCGCGCGCGGCCAGGCGCTGGTCTGCGTCTCGCTCGCGATATTCTATGCGGTGACGCTGACCGCGGCCGGGCTCGATTTCGGCGTGCTGGTCGGCCTCTTCGCCGGGCTTGCGTCCTTTATCCCGTTCCTCGGCGCCTTCGGCGGCGGCCTCTTGTCGATCGGGCTGGCGCTGATCCAGTTCCCGACCTGGGGGCCGGTGCTGACGATCGCCACGATCTTCATCGCCGGCCAGATCCTCGAAGGCTACGTGCTGACTCCGAAGCTGGTCGGCGACCGCGTCGGCCTGCATCCGGTCTGGATCATCTTCGCGCTGATGGTCGGTGGTGCGCTCTTCGGCTTCCTCGGCCTCTTGCTCGCGGTGCCGGTCGCCGCCGCGGCCGGCGTCCTCGTCCGCTTCGCCCTCGAACGCTACCTCGCCAGCCCGTTCTATCGCGGCCCGGGATGATAGGGCCGAGCCAGCTGTCGCTCGGGCTGCCGCATCGCCCGGCGCTCGATCGCGACGATTTCCTGGTGACCCCGCCCAATGCCGAGGCCGTCGCCTGGCTCGACCGCTGGCCGGACTGGCCGGGATCGACGCTCGCGCTGTACGGGCCGCCGGGATCGGGGAAGAGCCATCTCGCGCAGGTTTGGCGGCGGCGCTCCGGCGCGGCCGAGGCGATCGGCGCTTTCGATCCGCCTGCGCTCGCGGCCGCCGGTGCGGTGGTCCTCGATCTCGGCGACCAAGACCGACCTCCGGAGGAGCGGCCGCTTCTCCATCTCTACAACCTGCTTAGGGAGCGGCGCGGGCATCTGCTGCTGGTCGGGCGGGATCCGCCGGCGCGATGGCCGGTCGCGCTGCCCGACCTCCGTTCGCGGCTCTCGGCGGCGCTGGCGGTCGCGCTGCTGCCGCCGGACGACCAGCTGCGCGAGGCGGTGATGGTCAAGCTCTTCGCCGACCGGCAGCTCAAGGTCGAGGCCGAGGTCATCGGCTATCTCCTTCAGCGCCTCGACCGGTCTTTCGCGGCGATAGGCGATGCGGTTGCGGCGCTCGACGAAACCGCGCTTGCTGAGCGTCGGTCGATCACCGTTCCCCTGGCTCGCGCCGTTCTCGCGCGGCTCACTGAACCCGAACTGGAGCTTTGAACATGGATATGGGCATCGCCGGAAGGCGCGCTTTGGTCTGCGCCGGATCGAAGGGGCTGGGTCGCGGCTGCGCCGAGGCGTTGGCGCGCGAGGGTGTTCATGTGACGATCACCGCGCGCGGCGCGGAAGCCCTGGAGACGACGGCGGATGCGATCCGCAAGGCCGGCGGCAAGGTCACGACCGTCGCTGGCGACATCACCACGCCGGAAGGACGCGCCGCCGCGCTCGCCGCCTGCAAGGATCCCGACATCCTGATCAACAACGCGGGCGGCCCGCCGCCCGGCGAGTTCCGGGACTGGACGATCGAGGACTGGATGAAGGCGCTCAACGCCAACATGCTGACCGCGATCGAGCTGATCAAGGCGACGGTCGACCCGATGATCGCGCGCAAATGGGGCCGCATCGTCAACATCACCTCGGGCTCGGTGAAGGCGCCGATCCCGATCCTCGGCCTCTCGAACGGCGCACGCACCGGCCTCACCGGATTCTGCGCCGGCGTCGCGCGCCTGGTCGCGAAGGACGGCGTCACCATCAACGGTCTGCTGCCGGGGCCTTTCGACACCGACCGGCTCCGCTCCAGCATGGCCTTCGAGGCGAAGAAGCTCGGACGCCCTATCGAGGACATCGTCAAGGAGCGCTCCGCGCAGAATCCGTCACGCCGCTTCGTCACGCCGGAAGAGTTCGGCGCCGGCTGCGCCTTCCTCTGCAGCGTGCATGCCGGCTACATCACCGGCCAGAACCTCTTGATGGACGGCGGCGCCATCAACAGCTCGATCTGAAGGCCTTCCCCCATGCGCAAGCTCCCCGATCCGGCGACGATCCCGCCGCGCATCCGCACCGACGTCGATTTCGACAAGGCCGGCAAGCAGTACGGCCATATGCGCGTGCCGCGCGCCCACACGCATTCCGGCCTTGGCGTCATCGGCATCCCGATCGTCTGCGTCAAGAACGGCACCGGACCGACCTTCCTCCTGACCGCCGGCACGCATGGCGACGAGTTCGACGGACAGGTGGCTCTACTTAACCTCGCGCGGGAGCTCGATCCGACACAGGTGCAGGGGCGCGTCATCATCATCCCGTCGCTCGACCTGCCGGCGGTCGAGGTCGGCCATCGTCTCTGCCCTTTTGACGGCAAGGATCTCAACCGCGTCTTCCCCGGCAACAGGCTCGGCAGCTTCACCGAGATGCTCGCGGACTACGTCACCCGCGCCCTGCTGCCGATCACCGACTACAACATGGACCTGCACACCGGCGGCACCTGGCACGACACCGCCTTTAACACCTGCTCGCACTTCGTCGACGACCCGAAGCAGATGAAGGCGAACATCGATCTCGGCATGGCCTGGGGCGCGCCCTATCACGCGGTCCTGCGCGAGATCGACCATGCCAACAGCTTCATGACCACCTGCGACCATCTTGGGATTCCCGCCTTGAGCTGCGAGTTCGGCGGGCTCGCCCGCATCGGCAACGCAGCGCTCGCCGAGATCGAGAAGGGCGTCCGGAACATGCTGAAGTTCCACGAGATCATCGACGGCAAGATCGAGGCACCGAAGACGCCGACCAAGCTCCTGGGCGTGCCCGATCCGAGCCGCGCCATCGCCTTCGCGCCGCATGGCGGCCTCTTCCACGCGATCAACCAGGGCGGCGACTGGATCGAGGAAGGGCAGCTCGCCGGCCGTATCTACGATTTCCACGATCCGTCGCGGTCGCCGACCGAGATCCGCTATCCGCGCTCGGGCTGCCTCTGGATGATCCACACGGGGCCTCGGGTCGAGGCTTTCGACGCGCTTTGCGTGGTCATGAACGAGCTCAGCCCGGCCGAAATCGGCCTCTGATCGGCTGCTTGTCACAATCCCGCAACATGACTGGCCCCGGGCGCCGTGATATAGCTAAAGGCCTGGGAAAACTACGTCTCGGTGTACCGTGACAGTCCTGACCCAGGCGCGCGAACGGCCGATCGGCCGCGACTCGCCTGATCGCTTTTTCAACCGCGAGCTTTCCTGGCTCGCCTTCAACGCCCGGGTTCTCGAGGAAGCGTTCAACAGGAACCATCCGCTGCTCGAGCGGCTGCGCTTCCTGTCGATTTCCGGATCGAACCTCGACGAATTCTACATGGTGCGCGTCGCCGGCCTGCGCGGCCAGGTTGCGGCCGGCATCACCCAGCCCTCGCAGGACGGGCTTTCGCCGGCGCGCCAGCTCGAAGAGATCAACCGGCACGTCACCGACCTTGTCAGCGACCAGCAGCGCGCCTGGCGCGAGCTGAAGGCCGAGCTCTGCCAGGCCGAGTTTTCGGTGATCGAGCCGGGCGAGCTCACCGCCGACGATCGCGCCTGGCTCGATGCGTACTTCATGGAGCACGTCTTCCCCGTGCTCACGCCGCTCGCCATCGATCCGGCGCATCCGTTCCCCTTCATTCCCAATCTCGGCTTCGCCATGGCGCTGCAACTGATGCGCCCCGATGCCGGGCGCAGCATGCGTGCGCTGGTGCCTCTGCCCGCGCAGATCGGCCGCTTCGTGCGGCTGCCCGGCCAACCGATCCGCTTCCTTCGGATCGAGCATCTGGTCTCGCTAAACCTGAACCGGCTCTTCCCGGGCTTCATCGTCAACGGCGAAGGCGTCTTCCGTATCCTGCGCGACAGCGAGATCGAGATCGACGAAGAGGCGGAGGACCTGGTCCGTCACTTCGAGTCGGCGCTCAAGCGCCGTCGCCGCGGCAATGTCATTCGTGTGAGTCTCAACGCGGTGATGCCGGCGGAGCTTCGCGACTTCGTCGTCGATCAGCTCCGCGTCTCCGCCGACGAGGTCTTCACCCTGGACGAGTTCGTCGGCGTCGCCGATCTCCGCCAGCTGATCGCGGTCGACCGACCGGACCTCCAGTTCAAGCCGTTCAATGCGCGCTTTCCCGAGCGCATCCGCGATTTCGGCGGCGATTGTTTCGCCGCGATCCGTCGCAAGGACATCCTGGTCCACCACCCCTATGAGAGCTTCGACGTGGTGGTGCAGTTCCTCCGCCAGGCGGCGCGCGATCCGGCAGTGATCGCGATCAAGCAGACGCTCTACCGCACCTCGGCGGACTCGCAGATCGTGCAGGCGCTGATCGAGGCGGCGGAGGCGGGCAAGTCGGTCACCGCGATGGTCGAGCTCAAGGCGCAATTCGACGAAGAGGCGAACATTCGCTGGGCGCGCGACCTCGAACGTGCCGGCGCCCAGGTCGTCTACGGCTTCATGGACCTAAAGACCCACGCCAAGGTCTCGCTCGTGATCCGCCGCGAAGGGACAGGGCTCAAGAGCTACGCTCATTTCGGCACCGGCAATTATCATCCGGTGACGGCGAGGGTTTACACCGACCTCTCGTTCTTCACCGTCGATCCGGCGCTTTGCCGCGACGCCGCCAAGCTGTTCAACTACATGACCGGCTACGTCCATCCCGAGAAGATGGAAAAGCTCGTCATCGCCCCGATCGGGCTCCGCCAGACGCTGGTCCAGCTCATCGACGCCGAGATCAAGCACGCGCAGGCCGGCCAGCCGGCCGGCATCTGGGCCAAGCTCAATTCGCTGGTCGATGCGGAGATCATCGACGCGCTCTATCGCGCCTCCGTGGCGGGTGTCGCGATCGATCTGGTGGTCCGCGGCATCTGCTGTCTCAGGCCGGGCGTTCCCGGGCTTTCCGAGAATATCCGGGTGAAGAGCATCATCGGGCGTTTCCTCGAGCATGCGCGCATCGCCTGCTTCGGTAACGGCCATGGCCTGCCGAGCCGGCATGCCAAGGTGTTCGTCTCCTCGGCCGACTGGATGGGCCGCAACCTCGATGGCCGCGTCGAGTCCTTCGTGCCGATCGAGAACGCGACCGTGCACCAGCAGGTGCTCGAGCAGATCATGGTTGCGAATCTGCGCGACGAGGCGCAGAGCTGGACGCTCGGCGGTGACGGCAAGTATCACCGCGTCCAGAGCGAGAACCAGGGTCAGGCCTTCAGTGCGCATACCTACTTCATGACCAACCCCAGTCTCTCCGGACGCGGCAGCGCCGGTCGCAAGACGCCGGCGCCGCCCAGGCTGGTCCTTAAGCGGTGACGTCGCGCGGCACCGGGCGACGGCCCGTCGGGGTCCTCGACGTCGGTTCGAACTCCATCCGTCTGGTCGTCTTCGAGCATGACGGCCGGGCGCCGATTCCGATCTTCAACGAGAAGGTTCTGTGCGGCCTCGGGCGCGGCGTCGCCACGACCGGCCGTCTCGACGACGGCGCCATGGCCGATGCGCATCGCAACCTCGCGCGCTTCGCCGAGGTCGCCAGGTCGATGGGCGTCGGCCGCCTGATCGCCGTCGCGACCGCCGCCGTGCGCGAGGCGCGCAACGGGCCGGACTTCGTCGCCGAGGTCAGGCGGCAGACCGGCGTCCGCCTTTCCGTCCTGTCGGGAGCCGAGGAGGCGAAGACCTCGGCTCTCGGCGTCCTCTCCGGCAACCCCGAGGCCGATGGCGTGATGGGGGATCTCGGCGGCGCCAGCCTGGAGCTCGTCGATCTCGGCGGCGGCAAGACGCGAAAGCAGGTGACGCTGCCGCTCGGTCCTTTGGCGTTGGCCGAGCTCGCCGGCGGGTCCTTGAAGAAAGCCAAGACGGTGGTGGTCGAGCACCTGAAGCAGGTGTCCTGGCTCGATCGCCTGGCCGGCCGGGACCTTTATCTGGTCGGCGGCTCCTGGCGGGCGCTTGCGCGCGTGCACATGGCGGAGACCGACTATCCGCTCAAGGTCATCCATGCCTATAGGGTCGAGGCCGCTGCGGCACGCGGGTTCCTCACGCGGCTGCCGCGACGCCGCAAGGCGCAGCTGAAGCGCATTCCCGGCGTCACGCGACGGGTCGAGGCGCTTCTCTGGGCGGCATTGCCGCTGGCAGAGGTCGTGCGTCTCGGCAAGCCGAGGCGTCTCGTCTTCTCCTCCTACGGCCTCAGAGAAGGCTGCCTGTTCGAGCGCCTATCGCCGGCGAAACGGCAGCAGGACCCGTTGCTCGCGCATGCGACGGAGCTGGCCGAGCGGCAGGCGCGCTTCGCCCCGGACGTCGACGACATCATCGGCTGGCTAAAGCCGGTGCTTCCGCCGAGCTTTCCTGATCGCCTGGCCCGCGCCGCGGTGTTGCTCGGCGATATCGGCTGGCAGGACCACCCGGACTATCGCGCCGAGCACGCCTTCTGGCGGATCCTGCAGCTCCCCGTGGTCGCGATCGAGCACCGGGAGCGCGCGCTTCTCGCTCTCACCATCCATGTCCGCTACCACGGCCATATCGAGCCCGCGCTGCTTGCCTCGGTCCGTCGCCTGCTTGGACCTGGAGACGCCGATGCAGCGCTCACGCTGGGTCTCGCGCTCAGGCTTTGCTACACGCTCGCCGGCGGCGACTCCCGCGCGCTGGCCGATGTCCGCCTCGCGACCGAGGGCCGGAACCTGTCGTTGACCTTCCGTGGCGCGCGCCGGCGCTTGGCTGGCGATGTCGTCGGACGCCGGCTCGAGGCGCTTTCGGACGCGCTCAAGAACGTCGGTACAATCAAATAGGGGCCGGTTCGTTCAGATTCGGTCCGGAGCGTCGATTTTTAGCGGAGTGTGATCCGGCGCACTTGCCGGGATCGGCGACTCGCGCCATATCCCTTCAATGATCCGGGTTATCCTTCTCGGCGCGCTCGCTTTTGCCTGGTTGGCGGAGTCGGCCCATGCCCAGGGCAGCAGCAGGATCCTGACCACCAGCAACCATCCCTATTGGGAGGTCGGGGCGCTCGACGCCGATCTGTCGACCGAATGCGCGCGCGGCTTGTTCAACCAGGTCCAGCCCAACAGGTTGAAGGTGGTCTTCAACGGGGCGATCGGGCCGGCGATCCTCGGCGTCGCCACCAGCCAGTACAATCTCTACGACCCGAAGCGGCGGGCAAAGAACGATACCTCGTACTTCTTCTTCCGCGACAAGACCGGCGCCTGCGAGGTCTACCGCTTCGCCAAGGGCGACGAGCAGAAGAAGCAGGGTGCGCTCCCGATGGACTTCAGCCCCTATCGCTCGGTGATCGAGGATTCCTACAAGGGCTGGAAGACGGACGAGAGCGTCAAGAACCGCCCGCCCGCCGCCCGCTAGTTCTTCTCGCTCAGCATCGCGAACTTTCCCTGCTAGGTTTCGGCCGAGCGTAGGGAGGACAAATGCTGAGTTATCAAGTCACCGAATTCTCGAAGCCGCTGGCGCGGGTCGCGCACGAGACGCCGCAACCGACGGGGCGCCAGGTTCTGCTGCGTACGATTGCCGCTGGCGTCTGCCACAGCGACCTGCATATCTGGGACGGCTATTACGATCTAGGCGGCGGCAAGAAGTTGACGCTCGGCGATCGCGGCATCAAGCTGCCGCTCACCATGGGGCATGAGGTCGTCGGCGAGGTCGCCGCCGTCGGGCCCGAGGCCATCGGCGTGAAGGTCGGCGACAAGCGCATGGCGTTTCCGTGGATCGGCTGCGGCAAATGCCCGGCCTGCGATGCGAACGAGGAGAATCTCTGCCTCGCCATGCGCTCGCTCGGCGTCTTCAGCCATGGCGGCTATGCCGACCACGTCATGGTCCCGGATGCGAAGTACCTCGTAGACGTCGATGGCGTCGATCCGGCGCTCGCCGCAACCTATGCCTGTTCGGGCGTCACCGCCTATGGCGCGCTCAAGAAGATCCCGAAGCTGATCCCGGGCGACCACGTCGCGCTGATCGGGCTTGGCGGTGTCGGTCTCGCCGGCGTCGCCATCGCTCAAGGCATGATCGAGGCGCCGATCATCGCGGTCGACATCGACGACGCGAAGCTCGCCGCGGCGAAGGCGATGGGGGTCACGAAGGCGTTCAATTCTTCCGGGCCCGACGCGGCGAAGCGGCTCAAGGATCTTGCCGGCGGACGGCTCGCCGCGGCGGTCGATTTCGTCGGCGCCTCGGCGACGGCGAGGCTCGGCATCGACGCGCTCAACAAGGGCGGCAGCTACATCATCGTCGGCCTTTTCGGCGGCGACGTGACCCTGCCGCTGGTGACGATCCCGATGCGGGCGCTGACCGTACGCGGTTCGTACGTCGGCACCTTGAGCGAGATGCGCGAGCTGATGGCGCTGGTCCGCAGCGGCAAGGTGAAGCCGATGCCGGTCGGACGGCGGCGCCTCGACGAGGTCAACCAGGCGCTGGAAGATCTGAAGGCCGGCCGTATCGTCGGCCGCGTCGTCCTCGCGCCTTGACGGATTTCGCGCACGCGCTTCTGAACAATGCCGAGATGGCGAGGGCGGACGCCCTCGCCGCGTCTCTCGGACAGCCGGGCGAAAGGCTCATGCAGCGAGCCGGGGAGGCGGTGGCCGGGGCGCTCCGCCGCCGCTGGACGCGACGGCCCGTGCTGGTGCTGTGCGGGCCCGGAAACAATGGCGGCGACGGCTACGTGATCGCACGCGCGCTCGACCAGGCGGGATGGCCGGTACGTGTCGCCGCGTTGACGGAGCCGCGCGGCGGCGATGCGCTCACCTGGCGCCGTCGCTGGACGGGGCCTGTCGAACCGCTTGATCCCTCTGGCCTCGACGGCGCGGCGCTGGTGGTCGACGCGCTTTTCGGCGCGGGGCTGACGCGTCCGCTCGATGGTGTGTCCCGCGCCATCGTCGAGCGCCTTGCCGAGCGTCGCATTCCGACGGTCGCGGTCGACGTGCCGAGCGGCCTCGACGGCGATAGCGGCCGGGTGCGCGGCGCGGCGGCGCCGGCGGACCTCACCGTCACCTTCTTCCGGCTGAAGCCGGGCCATCTGCTGCATCCCGGCCGCGCCCTCTGCGGGACGCTCGTAGTCGCCGATATCGGTCTGCCATCCGCGGTGCTGGCGGAGATTGCGTCCAGGGCCTGGATTAATGATCAGAGGTTGTGGTCGTCGTTCCTTCCTTGGCCGGCGACCGACTCGCACAAATACCGGCGCGGGCACGCCGTGGTCCGCGGCGGCGGCAGGATGACCGGTGCCGCCCGTCTCGCGGCGCTTGCAGCGCGCCGGATCGGCACCGGCCTTGTCACCATCGCAGCGCCGGCCGAGTCCGTCGCGATCTATGCCGCCGATCGGCCGGGGACGCTGGTCGAGGCGGTCGCGGCCGATGATTTTGGCGCGGCACTCCAGGACCCGCGTCGGAACGCCGTCCTCGTCGGGCCGGGGAACGGGCAGGGTGAGGCGACGCGGCTGGCGACCGCGGCCGCGCTCGCTTTCGCCGGCGCCGTCGTCCTCGATGCCGATGCGCTGGCGGGCAGGCCCGAGGCGCTCGGCCGAAGTCGCGGCTCGCCGCCGGTGCTGACCCCGCATGAGGGTGAGTTCGCGAGGGTTTTCGGCCCGATCGGCGAGGAGGGGCGGCTTGGCGCGGCGCGGGCGGCGGCCCGCCGGTCCTCGGCCGTGGTCGTTCTCAAGGGGCCAGATACGGTCGTGGCGGGCCCTGACGGGCGCGCAGCGATCTCGGCCAGGGCCCCGGCAGAGCTGGCGACCGCGGGGTCCGGCGACGTTCTGGCCGGGCTGATCCTGGGCCTTCTCGCCCAGGGCATGCCCTCCTTCGAAGCGGCGTCCGCGGCGGTCTGGATTCATGGCCGGGCGGGAGCCCGGGGCGGGCCCGGCCTCATCGCCGAGGACCTGCCGGAAGCCCTGCCGGCGGTGCTCGGAAGCCTTCGTGAAACGACCGCGCCCTGGGCCATCGACGGCGTCGAAACCCTGTGATATGAGACCCGCCCGTCGCGGCGGCGGATTGCTTGAAATCCGCTTGCTGCGCAGGGTTTTGGCGGGCGTGGTGGAATGGTAGACACGCCAGATTTAGGTTCTGGTGGCGAAAGCCGTGGGGGTTCAAGTCCCTTCGCCCGCACCAGCCTCGTGTAGGCTTCGGCCGCTGCCCGCCGGTCGTCCATTCAAACCAGAAAAGATCCGTCCGCCATGAACGTCACTGAGACCTTTTCCGAGGGCCTGACCCGGACCTTCAAGATCATCGTTCCCGCCGCAGAGGTCGAGCAGCAGGTCAACCGCAAGCTCGGCGAGCTCGCCGGGACCGTGCGGCTTCCGGGCTTCCGTCCCGGCAAGGTGCCGCTGGAGCTGGTGCGCAAGCGCTACGGCCAATCGGTGATGGGCGAGGTGCTGGACGAAACGGTGCGCCAGTCTTCGGCGACGGCGGTCACCGACAAGGGGCTGAAGACCGCGGGCCAGCCCAAGATCGAGGTCAAGTCCTTCGACCAGGGCAAGGATCTCGAATACGAGCTGACCGTCGATCTGATGCCGGAGATCGTGCCGACCGACTTCTCGACGATCGCGCTCGAGCGGCTGAAGGCCGAGGTCACCGACAAGGAGGTCGAGGACGACCTGATGCGACTTGCGCGCCGGGCGCGCGAGACCAAGACGGTCGACGCGGCTCAGGCCGCTGCCATGGGCGACGTCGTCGTCGTCGACTTCGAGGGCAAGATCGACGGCAAGGTCTTCGACGGCGGGACTGGCACGGCGGTGCCGCTCGAGCTCGGCTCCGACACCTTCGTTCCCGGCTTCGAGGAGCAGCTGGTCGGTGCCAAGACCGGCGACAGCCGCGAGGTGAAGGTGACCTTCCCGGCCGATTACGTCTTCACCGACGTCGCCGGCAAGCCGGCGGTCTTCTCGGTCACGGTGAAGGAGGTCCGCTCCGGACCGGCTGCCGCGGTCAACGAGGAGCTCGCCAAGAAGGTGGGCCTCGACTCGCTGGATGCGCTGAAGAAGGCCGGCCGCGAGCGGCTGGAGCGTCAGCACACCCAGATCTCCCGCGCCAAGCTGAAGCGGCGCCTCCTTGACCAATTGGCCGAGAAGCACAATTTCCCGGCTCCGAAGAACATGGTCGACAGCGAGCTCGACAACATCCTGAACCAGGTGAAGCAGTCGACCGGCAAGGACGCGACCGAGGCCGACAGGACGGAGTACCGCCCGATCGCCGAGCGCCGGGTGCGGCTCGGCCTGCTCCTGTCGGAGGTCGGCCGGCGCAACAATATCCAGGTCGGCGAAGAGGAACTGCGGCGCGCGCTTGCCGCCGAGGCCTCGCGCTACCCCGGCCGCGAGCGCGAGGTCATCGAGTTCTATCAGAAGAACCCGGAGGCCTTGGTTCAGCTCCGCGCGCCCATATATGAGGATAAGGTCATCGACTTCATCCTCGAACTGGCGAAGGTGACCGACCGGACGGTGACCGCCGAGGAGCTGATCCGGGATGAAGGACTGCCCACCGACTAAGCTTGCGTTAACCCTTCTTCTCCTAGTCTAGAGGCCGGCGGATCCTTGCAGGACCCGCCTGAGGAACCATGCGAGACCGTGATCCGATCGAGATTTGGAACTCCACGCTTGTGCCGATGGTGGTCGAGCAGACCCCACGCGGCGAGCGGGCGTTCGACATCTACTCGCGCCTGCTGAAGGAGCGGATCATCTTCATCGCCGGACCGATCAACGACGGCGTCGCGAGCCTCGTCTGCGCGCAGCTGCTGTTCCTCGAATCGGAGAACCCGACCAAGGACATCTCGCTCTACATCAACTCGCCGGGCGGGATCGTCACCTCGGGCCTCGCGATGTACGACACGATGCAGTACGTCCGGCCCGAGATCTCCACGGTCTGCATCGGCCAGGCCGCGTCGATGGGCTCGTTCCTGCTGGCCGCCGGCAGCAAGGGCAAGCGGTATGCCCTTCCGAACGCCCGCATCATGGTCCATCAGCCCTCGGGCGGCGCCCAGGGGCAGGCGACGGACATCGAGATCCAGGCGCGCGAGATTCTCAATACCCGCGCACGTCTTAACCAGATTTATGCCAAGCACACCGGCCAGCCGCTGGAAGCCATCGAGAAGGCGGTCGAGCGCGACCGGTTCATGTCACCGGAGGAGGCCAAGGAGTTCGGCCTTATCGACCAGGTGATGACCCATCGTCCGGCGCCGGACGATAAGGCCAAGAGCTGAACCCGAGATTCGCTACCGGAGAACCCGGTTGGTGCCTTGCAAGGCGCGATTCTTGCATTAAATCGCGTATCGTCGCTGGTCTTTTCCGGGTTGTGCCCCGGTTGCGGCGACCTGTAACATGCTGATTAGTCCCCGTTCCCGGCCCCATCGGGCCTTTCGGGCGACGGTTTGAGGATGGCCATGAGCAAGTCCGGCGGCGATTCCAAGAATACCCTCTACTGCTCCTTCTGCGGAAAGAGCCAGCATGAGGTCCGAAAGCTGATCGCCGGGCCGACCGTATTCATCTGCGATGAGTGCGTCGAACTCTGCATGGACATCATCCGCGAGGAGCACAAGACCACGCTGGTGAAGTCCCGGGACGGCGTTCCCAGCCCGCGGGACATCTGCAAGGTCCTGGACGACTACGTGATCGGCCAGATGCATGCCAAGCGCGTGCTCTCCGTCGCTGTTCATAATCATTACAAACGCCTCGCCCACGGCCAGAAGTCGAGCGACGTCGAGCTCGCGAAGTCGAACATCCTGCTCGTCGGCCCGACTGGCTGCGGCAAGACGCTGCTCGCCCAGACGCTGGCGCGCATCATCGACGTGCCCTTCACCATGGCGGATGCGACGACGCTGACCGAAGCCGGCTATGTCGGCGAGGACGTCGAGAACATCATCCTCAAGCTGCTGCAGGCCGCCGACTACAACGTCGAGCGCGCGCAGCGCGGCATCGTCTACATCGACGAGGTCGACAAGATCAGCCGCAAGTCCGACAACCCCTCGATCACGCGCGACGTGTCGGGCGAAGGCGTGCAGCAGGCCCTGCTCAAGATCATGGAAGGCACCGTCGCCTCCGTGCCTCCGCAAGGCGGCCGCAAGCATCCGCAGCAGGAATTCCTGCAGGTCGACACCACCAACATCCTCTTCATCTGCGGCGGCGCCTTCGCCGGCCTCGAGAAGATCATCTCGATGCGCCAGAAGGGCACCTCGGTCGGCTTCGGTGCCGATGTCCGCAGCCCCGAGGAGCGCCGCACCGGCGACGTGCTCAAGGACGTCGAGCCGGAGGATCTGCTCAAGTTTGGCCTGATCCCCGAGTTCATCGGCCGCCTGCCGGTCGTGGCAACGCTCGAGGACCTGGATGAATCGGCGCTGATGGACATCCTCTCCAAGCCGAAGAACGCGCTGGTGAAGCAGTACCAGCGTCTGTTCGAGATGGAGGATGTGCGCCTCGACTTCCACGAGGACGCGCTTCGCTCGATCACGCGCAAGGCGCTTCAGCGCAAGACCGGCGCGCGCGGGCTGCGCTCGATCATGGAAGGCATCCTGCTCGATCCGATGTTCGACCTGCCGGGTCTCTCGGATGTCGAGCGCATCGTCATCGGCAAGGACGTGGTCGAGGTAGGCTCGAAGCCGCTCTACGTCCATTCGGAGCGCCGCGGCGACGCCGCCACGACTTCGGCCTAATAGGTAGTAAGGCCCCGTGTTCAAGGGGTTGAAAGGGGAGGGAGCACCGGCCACCTGACTATTTCAGGGGGCTCGGCCTTTGCGACGTCGTCGAGATGCCGGCCTGCCTATTCTAGAAAGCGAGCACCATGTCTGAACCCTCCGTCGGCCTCTTCCCGGTCCTCCCGCTGCGGGACATCGTCGTCTTCCCGCACATGATCGTTCCGCTCTTCGTCGGGCGCGAGAAGTCGGTTCGTGCGCTCGAGGACGTGATGAAGGACGATAAGCAGATCCTGCTGGTCACCCAGAAGAACGCCGCGCAGGACGATCCCACGACGGACGATATCTACAAGGTCGGCACGGTCGGAACCGTGCTTCAGCTGCTCCGCCTTCCCGACAACACCGTCAAGGTGCTGGTCGAGGGCGTGAAGCGCGCGCGCGTGCTCCGCTACACCGACAACGACGAGTTCTTCCAGGCCGAGGCCGATATCCTTCCGGATGTCGAGGGCCAGGGTCAGGAGCTGCAGGCGCTGTCGCGCGCCGTGGTCTCGCAGTTCGAGCAGTACATCAAGCTCAACAAGAAGATCCCGCCCGAGGTGCTGGTCTCGATCAACCAGATCGAGGACATCGGCAAGCTCGCCGACACCGTGGCGCAGCATCTCAACATCAAGATCTCCGACAAGCAGGCGCTGCTCGAGGTGCCGACCATCTCCGAGCGTCTCGAGCGCGTCTACGCGTTCATGGAGAGCGAGATCGGCGTCCTCCAGGTCGAGAAGCGCATCCGCAACCGCGTCAAGCGGCAGATGGAGAAGACGCAGCGCGAGTACTATCTCAACGAACAGCTGAAGGCGATCCAGAAGGAGCTTGGCGAGAGCGAGGAGGGCCGCGACGAGGCTGCTGAGCTCGAGGAGCGCATCAACAAGACCAAACTCTCGAAGGAGGCGCGTGAGCGCGCACTGCAGGAGGTCAAGAAGCTCCGCACGATGAGCCCGATGTCGGCCGAGGCGACGGTCGTGCGCAACTATCTCGACTGGATGCTGTCGATCCCGTGGAAGCAGCGCTCGAAGGTCAAGCGCGACATCGGCGGCGCCGAGAAGGTGCTCGATGCCGATCATTTCGGCCTTGAGAAGGTCAAGGAGCGCATTCTCGAATACCTCGCCGTGCAGATGCGCGTTGGCAAGGTGAAGGGGCCGATCCTCTGCCTCGTCGGGCCTCCGGGCGTCGGCAAGACCTCGCTCGGCAAGTCGGTCGCCAAGGCGACGGGCCGGAGCTTCGTGCGCATGTCGCTGGGCGGCGTCCGCGACGAGGCCGAGATCCGCGGCCACCGGCGCACCTATATCGGCTCGATGCCGGGCAAGGTCATCCAGGGCATGAAGAAGGCGAAAACCTCGAACCCGCTCTTCCTGCTGGACGAGGTCGACAAGATGGGCAGCGACTGGCGCGGCGATCCCGCGTCCGCGCTTCTCGAGGTGCTGGACCCCGAGCAGAACAGCTCGTTCAACGATCACTACCTTGAGGTCGACTACGACCTATCGGACGTGATGTTCGTCACCACGGCGAACACGCTCCGCATGGCACAGCCGCTGCTCGACCGCATGGAGATCATCCGCATCCCCGGATACACCGAGGATGAGAAGGTCGAGATCGCCAAGCGCCACCTGATCCCGAAGCAGATGAAGGAGCACGGGCTTAAGAAGGGCGAGTTCTCGATCTCGGACGACAGCTTGCGCGAACTCATCCGCTATTACACGCGCGAAGCCGGCGTCCGTAACCTCGAGCGCGAGGTCGCGAACCTGGCACGCAAGGCGGTCAAGGACATCGTCCAGGAGAAGGACAAGGCGAAGACCATCAAGGTCACGCCGAAGGTCGTCGGCAAGTACGCCGGCGTCCGTCGCTTCCGCTACGGCGAGGCCGAGGCCGACGACATGGTCGGCGTGGTCACCGGCCTGGCTTGGACCGAGGTCGGCGGCGAGCTTCTGACGATCGAAGCCGTCACCGTTCCCGGCCGCGGCAAGGTGATCGCCACCGGCAAGCTCGGCGACGTAATGAAGGAGTCGGTGCAGGCCGCGGAGAGCTACGTCAAGAACCGCGCCACCGAGTTCGGCATCAAGCCGACGCTGATCGCCAAGAAGGACATCCACGTGCACGTGCCGGAAGGTGCGACGCCGAAGGATGGCCCCTCCGCCGGCGTCGCGATGGTGACGACGATCGTCTCGGTGCTCTCGGGCGTGCCCGTTCGCCGCGATGTGGCGATGACCGGCGAGGTCACGCTGCGCGGGCGGGTGCTGCCGATCGGCGGCCTCAAGGAGAAGCTCCTCGCGGCGCTGCGCGGAGGTCTCAAGACGGTGCTGATCCCGAAGGACAACGAGAAGGACCTGGCCGAGATCCCGGATAACGTGAAGAAGGGACTCGAGATCGTTCCGGTGGCGACCGTGGACGAGGTCCTGAAGAAGGCGCTCACACAGCCGCTCACGCCCATCAAGTGGGAAGAGAGCGATGTGAAGGCGACGCCGGCTCCGACCGAGGAAGAGGAGCGCGACGGTATCGTTACTCACTGAGCACTAGGCCTAGACTGTCGACGGGCCGGCCGAGCACAACGCTCGCCGGCCCGTTTCATTTGGCGGTGCGCGGCATCGTCCTGCGAAGTCTTTCGCTCTCGTCGCTTCGCGGACATGCAGAAACATCAGGAAATACGCGGGTTTCTCACTGTTTTGCTCGTTGACGCCGAGTGAAATGGCTGTCTAGATTGCGCACCTTCCGCGGTCACGATGGCGTGACCGATGACCGAACGGAAGCAAGATTTCCAATGAGAGGGGGCAGGGCAGTGAACAAAAACGACCTCGTGGCGTCCGTCGCTGACGTCAGCGGTTTGAGCCGGGCCGATGCGACCAAGGCGGTCGATGCGGTCTTCGACTCCATCACCAAGTCGTTGAAGAACGGCACCGAGGTCCGCCTCGTCGGCTTCGGCACCTTCACCGCTTCCAAGCGCGCCGCGACCACCGGCCGCAATCCGCGCACCGGCGAGGAGATCAAGATCCCCGCCTCGGTGCAGCCCAAGTTCAAGGCCGGCAAGGGCCTCAAGGACGCGCTCAACTAGAGAGGCCGTCCGTCGCGCGGGATGCGCGACCTACGATGAGTTTCGAGGGCCGGCGACGAGGGGGTCGCCGGCCTTCGCGTTTCTGGGTATGGTGCCGCCGAACCAGCCAGGATCGGGCGATTAGCTCAGCGGTAGAGCGCCTCGCTTACACCGAGGATGTCGGCGGTTCGATCCCGTCATCGCCCACCAAAGCCTCATCCTGCACGTTCCAGCCCAAGCCGAATTCATTCGAGAAGGAGCCAAATTAAAGGCACTTCTCGTTCCGACATGGTCCCGCCAGGGCCGTTGCGTTCCAGGGGCAACTGGGGGCAACATTGGGGAATAGTCGTGTGACCCCTAGAGAGTTGCCCCCACATGCCCCTGACAGACGCGGCGATCCGCAGCGCAAAGCCGGCTGCCAAACCAATTCGGCTCTTCTGATCGGCCCCCATCGAGTGGTCCAGATGGAATGTTAGTTCAGAGTTGGCCGTTGCGCTAGTTGGAGCGTGGCCGGCGAAGCCGATCGGCGTAGCGC
>Ga0194132_10000391_pt1 | contig 89800 bp, 64 predicted proteins | sample TA2KigOf80mmetaG_FD_148612 | JGI IMG/M metagenome (GOLD analysis project Ga0194132, IMG submission 148612) | Freshwater microbial communities from Lake Tanganyika, Tanzania - TA2015054 Kigoma Offshore 80m | ecosystem: Environmental > Aquatic > Freshwater > Lake | place: Tanzania: Lake... | reverse complement strand
GAGCGCAGCTTTCTGACCGCTCAAGACCGGCTGGTGAAACACTTACGTCTGGCGCGCATTTCCACTTTGGCTGCCGCCAACGCGTTTCTGGAGCAGGAATACTGGCCGGAATGGAACGAACGCTTCGCCCTGCCGGTGGCGGAGGTTCCAGATCACCATCGTCCATTGGCTCCGGACACGGAATTGGCCGCGATCCTTTGCCATGTTGAAGAGCGAGTGATCGGCAAAGACTACACGTTCACCTTCGCCGCGCGCCGCTATCAAATCGTACGGGCGGAGGTGCAAGCCGGAATGCACCGGCGGCGCCTACGCGTGGAGGTGCGTTTGAACGGAGAGATCAAGGTGCGCTATGAGGGCCGGTATCTGACCATCCATGAGTGCGGCACACCGGCGCCTGAGGCCACCCCTGTACGGGCCGCCAGACCGGTGCGGAAAGATCACAATGCCGGGGGACGCAGCGCCTGGATGCAAGGCTTCTTCGACCGCCCCAGCCCGCCCTTGTGGAAGTTGATTGATCGGTGAGCCCGTCAATCGTGAACCAGTCAATAAGGAAGACGCGCTTTTGTTCATGCCCAAAGCCTCGCTCCAGGATTTCACCAAAGCAATGGGCCCCGGCCGAACAGAGCCCTCCTGGCGCTCCGGAAATACTCACGGGTTCTGCGTCACAGGAGGGCTCCCGCCGTTTGCTTCGGAGCCAACCCCGTCGCTCGGCTTTGGGCAACCACACCAGGCGCGACCCCGGCGTGGCTATGCGAACATACCATGGGGTCCCGAAACGGATTCCCAAAACCGGAACTTTCTACTTGGCCGGGAATAGGAACTTTCTACTTGGCTCCGACATGGGCGGCTTATCGCGGCGGTTAGAACCGGGCCTGCTTGCGGTAGTCCCGCAGAGCGTCAGGCTTGCCCATGATGGAAAGGACTTGCTTCTGGACCGCGGAGGCGCCCATTCCGTAGCCATAGTATGCCTGCCACTGCACCGGCATCCTGCTGAGGTGGAGATGGAAGTACCAGTTGAAGGTGCTGATCCCATCGGCCCCATCCTCGTACATGGCGAGCGCGGCGGCCGTGATCTCGTCCTTGTATCTCTTCAACGGCTCTGCGTCGCCGGGTTCGATGGCCTTGTCCGGTCTGTTGTCCTCGTCCAGCCATTTGGGCATCGGGAATAGGGTGGGATAGATTCCCACGCGGCGGCCCTTGGCCAACGCGGCGAATTCCCTGGTCTTGGGGATGCCCGGCCAGCGGGGCCAGAACAGCGAGGGCGAAACGTAGTCGACGTACTCCTTCTCAATCCACGTCTTTACGTCGAGGCCGAGTTCGCGGCAGGAGATGTCGGTCTTGACACTGCCGCCCGCATACTCGGAGCCCGGCGGGTCGGCGATGGAGGGTCCCACGCGCACGCCCAGGATCAAGTTCTTCCGCTTCTTGCGCCTGGATGCATCGTTGAGCATTCGCCGGGTCTCCGCAACCAGTCTGGTGAGCACCGGATGGTTGTTCAGCGGATCTGAAATCATGTGGGTCCAGCGGCGGAAATCGAACTCGATTCCGTCGATGTCGTAGTTGTCCACCACTTCGCGGAAGATGGACATGCGATGCGCATACACTTCCGGGTGCGCCCAGTCGAGACAGTTGGCGCCTGGGATCGCGAGGTGTTTGTGAGCGCGCCCGAAGTCGGACCGGTCCAGTTGGCCATGACGGAAATCCTCGGCGTTCATCCGATAGCTGGCCACGGCGAGCACGTTTCTGCGGCGGCACTCCTCGATGGTGATGGCCAGGGGATCGGTGCCGAGGCCCAGGAGTTTGTTTAACGCGGCGGAGTCCCGATTCGCCTTCGCGGGCTCGGACTTGGGCCAGACCTTCATGACTACCTCGGCGCCGTACTTGGCGGCGTTTGTGGCGACTTGGGTTCGGTAGTAGACCGTGTCCGGGTCGCCGACATCCTGCGCGAAGATCCCGGGTCTGGCATCGAGGATCTGATTCAGCGCCCGTTTGTACTCTTCAATGGACGTGCCGGCTCCGGAGCTGGCGTGCAGGATGTTGTTCGAGTCGTTGTTGAAGATGGTGCCGTATGCGCGGTTGGAGGATCGCGCGGCAGTGGCTGCCAGCAGAGCGCCGGTGGGGGTGAGGATGGCTGTTCTTCGAGTCAACACCGAACGCAATCATCCCACACTCCCGTTTTGAAGCATGCGCCCTGATCCGCGGGCTGCTCGTCGGGATCCGAAATCCATGGGGTATGATCGACGGTGGTTCGGCGGAGAGAGGAAGGTATCGAATGAATCGAAGAAAACTGCTTGCGACCGGCGCCGTGGCGGCGACGCGAGTTTCGGCGGCCAAACGCGCTACGGCCTGGAAGTGCGTATACACGCTCGACAGCCGGCGGCAGGCGATCGAAGGCAGCGCTCGCGCTCTGGCGGACGCCATCCGGCGCGGCGCCGATCTGAGAATCGCCACCTCTTTTCGCCACAACGAGCATATCGAGCCCGGTTCGAAGAATTCCGAACGGATCCTGGAGACTGCCGAGTTCCGTGCAACCTATCTGGTTGACGACCGGTGGGTGGCCGGCATCATGACCCTGCGCCAACCCGTTAGTCTGCCGGACGCCTTCGGGCCACGCCCGTCGATGTCGTTCTTCCTCTACAACCAGGACGGCAGGCAGGCGATCGCCCGCCCTTACCTGGATGGGGTTGCCGCGAAGGGTGCCCCGGGGCCATCGCCCTTGGATGACCATTCCAAGATGCCCAAGTACCATCAGGAGGACAACTGGGACGCCGCCACCAACGCGCCGAGCAGCAATTTCATTTACGACTTCGACCGGTTTCGTTACTTTGTGCGCGATGACTGGACGCAGGTGCTGTCGCACGGACCTTCGGGCGAGGTGGTGTCGGGCTCGGTGGACAGTTTGGGCCGCGCTCTCGACGATGGCTGCGATGTCAAGGTCGCCGTGCGGGGACTTTGTTCCGATCTGGGAGAGGGGCCCGGCCACGAGGTGATGATCCAGACCGGTTCGAGCTATTACTACACGGAGCAGAAGCTGTTCATCACGGGGACACACCCGCTGGCCCGTGTGCGAGCGGCCGTGCCGATGCGCTACGCCAGCATGAATTGGGATTTCGGCTGGCTGATCGTGCGCAGCGATGGCCGGGTGGTGCGCAGGCTGGTGGATCCACGCACGTTGGCGTTTCGCGACACGGATGCCAGGTACGCCATTCGCTGGTTCGTGCGATAAGCAACAACCGGCGAGACGGACACAAGGCGGCGTTGCCTGGGTGTCATGAGGCCGCCCCGGCCTTTGCCGGCTGGCTTCGGCTATCTTTGTATACATGCAAACAATCGCCAGGCGGACTTTCGCTGGAAGCATGGCAGCGGCATTCGCCGCCGGGGCAAACGATCAGGTATCGCTCGCCTTCGTCGGAACTGGCGGAATGGGAACCGCGCACGTCAAACGCGCCCTCGACCTGAAGACCGCGCATGTGGCGGCGGTTTGCGACGTCGATTCGAACAATGCCGAACGCGCCGGGAAGATCGTCTACGACGCCACTGGCAAAGCCCCGCGCACGGTCAGCGACTTCCGCCGCCTGCTGGATGACAAGTCGATTGACGCCTTCATTATCGCCACGCCGCATCACTGGCACGCGCCGGCGGCGGTGGCCGCGATGAAGGCGGGCAAGGACGTCTACGTCGAGAAGCCCGCCAGTCACGTCTTTCGCGAAGGCCGAGTGCTGATCGAAACGGCGCGGCAGTACAAGCGTGTTTTCCAGCACGGAACGCAGATGCGTTCGAGCGAGGTGACTGCCAAGGCACGCGAACTGCTCGACTCCGGCGTCATCGGCGCCGTGAAGATGTCCAAGGCCTGGAATCAGCAGAAGCTCAGTAGCCCGGCGAAAGTCCCCGATTCCGCGCCGCCCCCCGGCGTCGACTACGAGCTTTGGCTCGGTCCGGCGCCGAAGCGCGGCTTCAACCCCGCGCGATACAACAACTCGAGCAACTGGACCACGTGGCGCGATTACGGAAACGGGAGCATCGGCGACGATGGAATCCACGATCTCGACATGGCGCGCTTCGGGCTGGATCCGAAGACGCATCCGGTGCGTATCACGGCGCACGGCAGTACGGTGGGCGGTGCCATCGGCGAGTATCCGGACAACATGACGGTGTCGTATCACTTCGAAGAGGGCAAGGTCCTGCTCTACGAGGAGCGCAACTGGACGCCCTACGGCCAGTATGGCTTCGACAGCGGAAACGCCTTCTACGGGACTGAGGGCTTCATGGTTTTCTCGCGCCGCGGGTATCTGCAGGTTTACCTGGGCCGCAAAGAAGAAAAGGGCCCGGGGATGCAGGGCGGCTCCGGGCATCCGAGGCACTTCGCGAATTTCCTGGAGTGCGTGCGGTCGCGTCAACAGCCCGTTGCCAACGCGGAAGTGGCGCACCGTTCCTGCGCGTTGGTGCATCTGGGAGAGATCGCCTACCGCGTGGGCCGCGTGCTGCACTTCGATCCGGCGACGGAGACGGTGCGGGGCGATGCGGAGGCAAACGCGCTGTTGACCAAGAACTACCGGCCGCCGTTCGGACTGTAGACGATATTCAAGCGCGAAATGAAACACTACTGGTTGCTTCTGCACGCATTGTTGCCGCTCGCGGCCGAGGTGCTTCACAACGGCATCGTGGTTGCAACGCCGTGGCCCCCGCGCGGGACAGCGCTGCCGGACGCAACGAAGCCGCCTCCCTACCTGACATCCCCGCCAAGAACGATCCCGATCGATGTCGGGCGACAGTTGTTCGTGGACGATTTTCTGATCGAGCGGACGAACCTCTCACGCGTGTTCCACAGGCCTGAGTACCACCCCGCGAATCCGATCCTGCGGCCCGATCGGCCGTGGGAGAGCGAGACGCCGGAACAGGGAGCGAGCCCCACCGCGATGCCTTACAGCGACGGCGTCTGGTTCGACCCGAAGGACGGGTTGTTCAAACTCTGGTACATGTGCGGCTACGGCGGCGCCACGTGCTACGCCGAATCCCGTGACGGCGTGAAGTGGTCCAAGCCGGACCTTGATGTCCGGCGCGGGACCAACGTTGTCATTGGCGATCCCCGCGGGTCCACTACGGTTTGGCTGGACCATGATGAGAAAGATCCAGATCGCCGCTTCAAGTTCCTCACGCCGTCCGGGGGTGACAACGAGAATCAGATCCTGCGTTTTTCCCGAGACGGCATCCACTGGAGCAGCCCGGTGAAGGGCAAGGGAATGAGCGGAGACCGCAGCACCTTTTTCTTCGATCCGTTTCGCAGCGTCTGGGTGTTCAGCATCAAGACGCGTGTTGCGGGCGCACGAGCGCGGCAGTACCGGGAAGCGAGCGATGTGGTGGCCGGTGCGAGTTGGCGGCAAGGTGAGCCAGTTCCGTGGGCGGGCGCCGACCGCCTGGACCCGCCTCGCGCCGATCTGGCGGTGACGCCTCAGTTGTACAACCTCGACGCCACTCCGTATGAGAGCATCCTGCTCGGGCTTTTCGCCATCTGGCGCGGCCAGCCGAACAATCGCCCCAAGCCCAACGAACTGCACCTGGGATACAGCCGCGACGGCTTTCACTGGCAGCGTCCGGACCGGACTCCGTTCCTCGCGCCGAGCGAGCGCCGCGGCGACTGGAACTGGGGAAACGTTCAGTCCGCCGGTGGTGGGCTGCTGATCGCCGGCGACAAACTCTACTTCTACGTGAGCGGGCGCGCCGGGGCTTCGGGAAACGGTTCGTCGGGGGTTTGCAGCACGGGACTGGCGACGCTGCGGCGCGACGGATTTGCGTCGATGCGCGCGTCCGGCTCGCCGGGCGTTCTCACGACGCGGCCTCTCATCTTCACGGGACGCCATCTGTTCGTGAACGCGTCCGCTCCGCGGGGAGAGATCCGGGTTGAAGCGCTCGATGAGGATGGCCGCACCTTGGCGGGCTACTCGAAAGAGCGCTGCATTCCCGTACGAGGCGACTCAACGATGGCCCGCGTGCGGTGGAAGGACAAGGCCGCGTTGGACGGGCTTGAGGGGCGCCGCGTTAAATTCCGCTTTCACGTTTCCAATGGGGACTTGTTCTCATTTTGGGTGAGCCGCGAAGCGTCTGGAGCGAGCGGTGGCTATGTCGCGGCGGGGGGACCCGGGTTCGCGGGAGCCCGCGACGGCGGTGTCTTGAAAACTCGATAGGATTAGGAAGGAAAAAATGCACAATACACGCAGAACATTCTTGCTGGCGGGCAGCGCCATGGCCGTGGCGCAGACGCCGCCGTCTGACCGGATCCGCCTTGGAGTGATTGGCAGCGGAGGCCGGGGGACGTCGGTGATGGGGACCTTTCTCAAGGACCCCTCGGTTCGGGTGGCGTCCATCTGCGACGTGTATGAGCCGAATCTGGAACGCGCCCTCTCGGTGGCCGCGAAGGCGCAAGGAGGCGAGTCGCCACGGGCGATTCGCAACTACCGCCAGCTTCTCGATGACAAGAGTGTGCAGGCAGTGCTAATCGCCACTCCCGAGCACTGGCACCACCGCATGGTGCTAGACGCGCTGGCCGCGGGCAAGGATGTCTACGTGGAGAAGCCCCTCTGCCAGACACCGGAGCAGGGCGTGGACCTGATGCGCGCCGAGAAGGCGTCGAAAAACATCGTGCAGGTGGGTATGCAGCGGCGCAGCTACGACCTATTTCTGGAAGGACGCAAGATCGTCGCGGCCGGCACGCTCGGCAACGTCCGCATGGTGCGCTCATGGTGGCTCAACAACTATGTGAACCAGCCGCCGGCGCCCATGCTCGACGGCCCGATCGACTGGGACCAATGGCTGGGCCCGGCGAAGCATCGCGCACCCGTGGATGCGACGCGTTTCCGTCACTGGCGCTACTTCTCCGACTACGCGGGCGGCATCGCGGCGGACCAGGGCGCTCACGCCTTCGACGGCATCCACCTGTTGATGAACGCCTCGTTTCCGCTCGCCGTGACCGGCATCGGGAACAAGATTCAGGCCAAGGGCGGATTCGACCTTCCGGAGTCGATGGTGACCATCGCCGAGTATCCGGAGGAGTTCACCGGAACCTTCACCGTCAACTACGCAGCCATGAAGTATCAGATGCGCAACGATCAGCTCACGCAACTCGATGGCGACAAGGCCCGGATGGATATCAGCCGCGAGGAATGCCGCGTCCACATGCAAGGCTCTGAAGACACGCCTGCCATCACCACGCGGTCCGAACGCGGATTCTCGTTCGCCACCGAACTGCATGTTCGCAATTTTGTCGAATGCATCCGCACGCGGAAGACGCCCACCGCGCCGGTGCGAATCGGATTTCAGGCGTGCCTGATCACGCTGCTGGCCAACATCTCACACAAAACGGGCAAGCGCGTGCGCTGGGATGACGCGGCCGGCAAGGTGATCTTGTAGTTGTTGCGGCCGGACGTCAGCAGATCTCTTTGATCGGCTCGCCGGCCTTATCTTCGAACCCATTCGCGATATACACGGGGCGGCCGATGGGCGACATGTATGTCTTCGTCCAATCGATTCCCATGGCCTTGTACATGGTCGCGTAGAGGTCGCCGGTGGAAACGGGACGATCCGCCACGTAGGCGCCACGCTCGTCACTTGCTCCGACGATGTGCCCGCCCTGGATCCCGCCGCCGCCCACCAGCAATGACCAGCAATCGGGCCAATGGTCGCGGCCTCCGTTCGGGTTGATGGCGGGGGTGCGGCCGAATTCACCGGTCACCAGCACGATGGTCTCCTGCAGCAAACCTGTAGCCGCCAGATCCTCGAGCAGGGCCGACAGGCTCTGGTCGAGCCTCGGAGCGAGCGACTCCCGAAGCCGCTTTTCGTTGTTGCCGTGCGTGTCCCACTCGCCGTGCTTGTAGCCGGAGGCAGTGACAAAGCGGCATCCAGCCTGGACGAGGCGTCGAGCCATTAAAACGCTCTGGCCGACCCGCGTGCGTCCATAGCGGTCGCGGATCTTTTCGGGTTCCCTGGAGATGTCGAATGCTTCCTTCACCTTCGGCGACAGGATCATCCGTAATGCCTGGTCCTGGAAGGTGTCCATCTTGGCGAACTCGGCCGACTTCTCCTGCGCGCGATAGTGCGCGTCCACTACCTGCAGCAAGGACCGGCGGTCTTCGATGACCTCCGCCGTGATCGACTTCGGCAAGCTCAGGTCGGGTACGACGAAGTCAGGCTGGCTCGGATCGGGCAGGATCATGGAATCGTATCCAGGTCCGAGGAAGCCGCCGCGGTAGGCCTCTTCGTAGTTGAAGAAGTCGCCTTCGGTGGGCATCGGCACCGTCACGTACGGCGGCATGTTCTCGCGTCCGCCAAGTTCCCTGGAAACGATGGAGCCGAGGCTCGGAAACTTCAACGCCGGATTCGGCCGGTGGCCGCACAGCGTTTCGATGGTGCCTTGCGGATGGTTGCGTTCCTGCGTTCGCATGGAGCGGATGATGGAGAGCTTGTCCATGTGGCGCGCGGTCTTTGGGAAGATCTCGCTGATCCGGATGCCGCTTGCGTTGGTCGGGATTGTCTGAAAGCCGCTGTTGGCCTTGACGTCCCAGGAGTCGAGTTGGCTGATTCCGCCTTCCAGCCAGAGAAGGATGCAAGCCTTCGCTTTGCCCGTTGCTCCCTGCGCGCTTCTGAGCAGGTTCGCGTGGGTCAGGCCGAACAGGCTGAGTGCTCCGGCCCGCAAGAACGATCCGCGTGTCATGCTATCCATCGCCGTTCTCCTCAATGATTGTGCGCGAACTCGCGTGAGCTCAGCACTGCCCACACCAGATTCTCGAGCGCCGCCTGCCGGCCGCCGCGCTGTTTCGCCAGCGCCGCAAGAAGGGCCTCTTTCTCCGCGGCGGTGGGCGCCCGCGTCAGTGCGGCCAGATAGAACTCGTCGACGATCTCGCCGTCGCTGCCGCCGCGCTCCAGAAGCTTCGCCAGCCGCCCGCCCGGCTTCGAGATCTTCGACGTGTAGGTGGGGCCGGCGAACATGTGAAGCGCCTGCGCCAGGTTGGGTTGCGGCGAGCCAGGACCCGGCGTTTTCCGCATTGATCTGCCATAGGCGTCCATGAACTGCGAGGGGCACAGGTCCGGCAGCATCTGCTGCGCCCGCGCTCCCGCCGCCGGCTCGCCTTTCGCCATCGGATGAAAACGGAACTCCTCGGCCACGCCCGTGGCGCTCGAAATCGCATCGAGCAGAACGGCGGCCTCGAGCGGACGTGGTTGGGAGCGCGAATAGTTGATGCGGTCATTGGAGTTGGTCTCATTGGGGACGCTCGACAGTTGATAGGTTCGTGACTGCGCGATGGTCCGCATCAGGTGTTTGATGTCGAAGCCGTGGCCCCTGAAGTCGCTGGCCAGATCCCGCAGCAGATCCGCGTGTGTGGGCGGATTGGTGGCGCGAAAGTCGTCCACCGGATCCACGATACCGCGCCCGAAAAGGTATCCCCAGATCCGGTTGGCGGCCGCTTCGGCGAAGTAGGGATGCGACACAACCCATTGCGCCAGCTTCATACGCGGGTCGTTCCACTCGCCGGGAGGCAGCGTCGTCCCATCGAGAAACGCCGGCATCACCTTCTCTTTCGTGCGCGGATGAATCACAGCCATGTCGCGCGGACGATCGGGGTGATTTTCGCCTAGCGTATCCACGATGAGTTGGTTGTTCCGCACCTCGGTCACGCCGCCGAAGAATGCTGTGAGTCCCCAGAACTGGTTCTGACTCCAGGTTTCGAACGGGTGGTTGTGGCACTGCGCGCAATCGATCCGGCGGCCCATGAAGACGCGGATCAACTCGGGCATGAGGTTTTCGGGAGCCACCTTCTCCGACACGTAGTAGAAGTTGCGCGCGGGTGCGCTCCGTCCCTGCGCGGCGATCCGTTCGATGGCCAGCTTGTCGAACGGCTTGTTCGCCATCAGACTCGTGAGGATCCAGTCTTCGAACGCTTTCAGTCCCACCGTGCTGTTGGATGTGACGAACGTGGCGCGCAGCATGTCGCCGAATCGAAATCCCCAATGGTCGACGAATTCCGGAGACTCGAGCAGCGCTTCGATGAGCTTGTCGCGCTTGCCGGCAGAAGAATCGGCCAGAAACTCGCGCACCCGCCGCGGCGGAGGCAGCGTGCCCGCCAGATCGAGCGAGACGCGGCGCAGGAACTCTTCGTCGCTCGACAGGGCCGAAGGCGCGATCTGGAACCGTCGTAACTTCGCGAACACATGCCGGTCAATGTAGTTGCGCGGCGTCACGTCCGGATAACTCGCAACCGGATCTCCGATGACGCCCACCTGTGCGCTCACGGCGTGGCCGGCGGCCCGGATCAGGATGGATGTTTCGCCAGTTTGCCTGGCTCGCAGCAATCCCCCTTCGGCCGCTTCGATCACGCCCGTGTCGTTGGAGAGATACAACACCTGGTCAGTGAGGTCTTCCTTCTTTCCGTTGGAAAGATGCGCGGTCACCAGAAGCCGGTGTGAGCTGCCAGCGCGCAGCACCGCTTCCCGCGGATAGACGTCGATGCTCCGGATGTTGACTTCGCCACCCGCCGTGTCGGCTCCGTACGGCGCGCCCGAGCGGACCCAAGCGAGAATCGTCCGGTAGTCCGCTGAATCCGGCGCGAAACGCCGACCGCCCCCGTGCGGAACCTGCATGGTCGCCTTCGCAAGCAGCAGGCTCTTCTCCGGCGTCTTCACATCCACGCGCGGAACCCTTACGCCCTTCACCTCGGCGCTGAGCACGTCGAAAGTTCCGCCTTCGACGGTCCACTTGTGGTCGTCTCTGGGGAACAGCGCATTCGCCGACAACTTGAATCCGCCTTTGCCCTTGACACCACCGTGGCAATCGCCATTGTTGCATCCGCGGCGCGTGAAGATGCCGCCGATATCGGCGCCGAAACTGAAGGGCCGCTTCTGGCCCGCGCCTTCGATTCGAATGGTCGCCTCAGCGGAACGTCCACCGGCGATTGCCCGCAGCGTCGCCGAGCCTGCCGCCTGCACGGACAGCTTACCCGAGGCATCGATGCGGGCGAGCGATGGATCGGAAAGCGTCAGCCGCGCCGAGGCGGTGACGTCGCGCTCCAAGCCTCCGGCATCCCGTTCCAGCACCAGGAACCTCTGCGTGGCGCCCGAGCCCCACAGCGTGACTTCGCTTGGATGAATCCGGAGCGCCTGCCCTTCGAGGCACATCGCGGCGAGAAAAAACGCGGCGCAACTCTTCACTTTTGTTCTTCCTTCGGCTTGGCCTGTTCCACCACCATGAGCGGAAACTCGCGCACCGGCAACTCGGGCCCGGGCTTGCCGCCCACCACGGGACGGAATCGGATGGTCATGCGCGCGGGTTCGGCGCTGGGCTTGAGGCCGGGATCGGCGGCCAGCATCAGCGTGGAGCCATACTGCCCGGGCAAGACCGTTTCGGCGTTCTCGGGAAGATCGCGTGGGGCTTTCTCCTCAATCAGCCGACCGGCTGACAACAACGTCACCCCGGGCGGAAGACCCGACGCCGAGTACACCACGTCCCCGGTGAATCCCTCTTCGAGCGCCGCCGTGATGGCGATCTTGCGGCTGCCTCCGGGCGTGAGGTTCACATGATCGAGATCGGGACTCGTCACTTCCCCCACGTGCGGCGTCTGCCGCCTCACCAGTATCCGATAGGCGTAGGAAGCTCCCGCATACCGCGCCGTGAGATCGCGCACCTTCAAGGTGTACTCGCCTGCCTGAAATGTATGGATGGCTTTCGGTTCGATGTCCTTCAGGTAGCCTTCCACTTCCGCGTTGTTGTTGAACAGCGAGACGCGGCGCTGAAGGTTGGAGAAAACCTGCCTGCCCTGCGCGTCGAGGACGGCCACGAGGGGGTTGAAGTGGGGTGGAGGCGTTTGGGGCGTTTCGATTTCGAACGCCAGCTTGTCTCCGGCTTCGGCGCGGAAACGAAACGTGTCCGCTTCGCCAGGCATTCCGATCACGCCCGAAATCAGAGCCGGCAGCCGTAGTTCTCTTCCTTGCTCGTCATCCGTGTAGGCCGCGAGATTCTCGCGCCTGACGGCAACCCCGGATGCCCTGCTTCCCACGGCGGCAATCCACTCCGGCGTGAGTGCCCGCGTGAACGAACGCTCCCGCCAGGGCCCCTCCTCCGATTTGGCGGCGCCGGTTTGCGCTTCATCCTTTGCCACCGAGAGTTGATAAGTGCATTCGCCACAGCCTTTGCCGAACACAGACGATACCTGCACGAAGTACTGCCCCGGTCGCGCCGCACGAAACGTGCCGATGGCTTGGATCGGAATCTGCTCGAAACCGCGCTCTTCGTCGAACAACAGCCGGACGGCACGCGAGTCGTCGAACCAACTCGTTTTGCGGCCGAACAACGCCACGCGTGGATCGAAGTTCTCAGCCGCCATGACGCGAAACGAGAAACGCTCCCCCTCTTTCGCGTCAAACGCGAAAACGTCCGCTTCGCCCGGCTTCGCGAGCCGTCCGTTCACCAGACACGGCGGACTGACCGCCTGGGCCGCGGCTGGATCGGCGTGCGCGGACGACTGTTCGAGCACCACCGGGGCGTCGAGCACTTCAAACCGGATGGCGGTGGACACGCCGCGGAGCGATACCGTGCGAATCGAATGCGGTCCGGTCCGCGCGGCGGCGTTGACGTCGAGATCGAGAAACACGCGCCAGATCGCCGGCTTTTTCGTTTCGTCATCCCTGGTTTGCGGCGCTTGGGCTTCGCGTTCCACACCTGTCACGCTGCCCGACAAGCCGGGTTCGGAAGCCCATAGCATCCTGGCGCCCTCGAGATTGTGTCCACGGATCTCCACCCGCAACGGTTGTCCGCGGCGAGCCGCGGAAGGGTAGACAGACAATAGGGCCGGCTCTCCCTCCACCTGTCCCTGGGCGACACCGAGGCGTGCGTCAACGGCGCAGAGCAACAGCCATGACATCGCGAATTTCCCCCGCCACATCATCATTACTTGGGCTTCCCTCTTCATAACAATACAACAGGCCGCGCGGCACTTCGCCGCTGCCGGACAGCCGCCACTTTGTATCCGGCGGAGTATACAATGAAAAGGGCCAGTCAGTGGCACTACGCTCATACGAGGAATTAATGATCCAACGCAAAGTCTATTTCAACGGGGAGTACGTTTCCGAGGCGGAGGCGAGGATTTCGATCTTCGATTCGGCGCTGATGTGGGGCGACATGGTGTTCGACATGACGCGCACGTACCGCCAGCAGCCGTTTCGCCTGCGCCAGCACCTGGAGCGCACCTTCGCGGGCCTTCGCTATCTGAAGATCGACTGCGGGATGACCATTGAGGAGATGGAGACGGCAACCCTCCGCACGCTCGAGATGAACCTCGCGGCGCTGGACGGCGCCGAGGCGCAGATCATGCATAACGTTTCGCGCGGCCCTCTCGGACTCTACAAGAGCGTATTCAACGGCCAGATCCGGCCCACGATTACCATCAACTGCTGGCCCTATTGGTGGCACTTGGCTCCCAACGCCCCCCTGTACCGTTCGGGAGTGCATGCCGTGATTCCCGGCCAGCATTCCGTTCCGGCGTACCTGATCGACCCGAAAGTGAAGAACCGGAGCCGCGTCTACTACATGATGGCGAACCTTCAGGCTCAACAAGTCGATCCCAAGGCATGGTCGCTGCTCACCGATGAACGGGGGCTGATTACCGAGGGAACCGGATTCAACTTCTTCGCCGTTCGCAAGGGCGCGCTCATCACGCCGCCGGGCCGGAACATCCTTCTGGGTGTGACCAGAGGCGCTGTGATCGAGTTGGCCGGTAAACTCGGAATTCCGGTTGCCGAGCAGGAGTTCGATGTCTACGATGCGTTGAATTCCGATGAGGCCTTCTTCACCGCGACCTCTTACGCCATCATGCCTTGCACGCGGCTGAATGGTAGCCCGATCGGAGACGGCGTTCCGGGTCCGATGACCTGCCGGTTGATCACGGCGTGGAGCGAGATGGTTGGCGTGGACATCGTGGCACAGGCCGACGAATACGCCGAACGGGTGCGCCAAATGGAGACCGCTGCCGCCGGAGTACTCTGAACGGATGAGAAGGCGAACACTGCTTCAAGCGATTTCGTCGCTTCCGGCGGCGGCGCAAACCTCCACCGCCAGTCCGGCCGTGAAAAGAGACTGGCGCGATAAACCGTTCCGCGTGGCCGTCGCCCTTGGAGAGAGCACAACCGCCGGGGGAACGGCCACGGCTCGCGAGCGCAGTTGGGTGAGCCGTCTCGAGGTTCTGATCAACTCCGCTCAAATCGAACCCGTCAGGATGCTCAATCACGGCATCGGCGCAAACGTGATCTCGCCGCGCAGCGCTCACTACAAAGACTCCGGCCGGCCTTCGGCGATGGAGCGCTACGAGAAGCAGGTGGTCGCCCATAAACCCGACCTTGTTCTCGTCTCCTACGGACTGAACGACGCGCGGGCCGGAACTCCCGTGGGCCAGTTCATCGAGGATCTACGTACCGTTGTCAACGGCATCAAGGCCGGCACGGGCGCGGTGGTCGCGATCGTGAATGCCTATTTCATGACGGGCTTCGACCGCTACGACCCGTTCAAGCACGGCAGTGTGGTGTCCTTCATGGGCTACAACGCGGCTGAGAAACGTCTGGCCGAGGAGTGCGACGTGCTCTATGTCGATGCCTGGGACGCCGAGGGAATGGCACCGTGGGTGATCGATCCCGACGGGGTGCACGCCAACGATCTGGGCCATCAATTGATCGCCAATCGCGTGTTCGAAGTGCTCGCGAAGAACTGCAGTTGTCTGGCCGAACGGGCTCGAGAGGCGCGCAAGGGATTCAAGCCGTGGCGCGATGAATCGGTGCTCAAGAAACTCTACTGACCCGGGAGCACAGACTCATGTTCCTTCAACCGAATCTCGCCACCGTCGAACTGAACCGCCGCAACGTCACCGCCGCGGAGGGCACTCCCGTGGTGCAAGGCAAGATCCTCCATGTCAGCGAGGATCGCAGGGTCACTCATGGCGTCTGGGAGAGCACTCCTGGAACTTTCGAAATGACGTTTGCTCAGGATGATTCCGGATACGTGTTATCCGGAGAAGCCGACGCGGTATTGACTGACGGGACAGTGGTGGCGCTGAACGCAGGCGCGCTTTACACGTTTCCCGCCGGCTCGACGATCCGGCTGGTGGTGAAGGCCACATGGCGGAAGCTGTTCTTCAACTACTACCCGCAAGGGACAAGCCTGCAGGCCGGCTATTGACGGCCAGACCGAGGTGACTGATCGAAACTATGCCATCCAAAATACTCTTGATCATCGGAGACGCCGCCGAGGCTCTCGACACGTTGTACCCCTTCTTTCGCGTGAAGGAGGCCGGTTATGAATGCGTCGTCGCCGGCCCGGAGGCACGCCTGTATCATTTGGTGATGCACGAGATTCCGCCGGGTTGGGATATCACGCGGGAGGGTCCCAGCTATCACATGGCCGCCAACATCGCGTTTGCCGACGTGAAGCCCGAAGAGTATCTCGGGCTGTTCATCACGGGCGGACGCGCGCCGGAGTACCTGCGGTATGACCAGCACTTGATGGCCATCACCAGGAGCTTTTTCGCCGCGGGCAAGCCCGTGGCCAGTGTGTGCCACGGCGTGGAGATCATCGCCGCCGCCGACGTGATCCGGGGCAAACGCGTGGCCACGGTGGCCAAGTGCGCCATGGATGTGACCTTTTCCGGAGGAACGTTCGTGAACGAGGGCTGCGTGCGCGACGGCAATCTGGTGAGCGGACGCACCTGGCATGACAACCACCTGTTCATGCGCGAGTTCATGAAGATGCTGGCCGAAGCCGAGGCCAAGCAGTCTTGACGCCAGCGGCGGCGGGAAAGTGTTCCCCCTCCGCGCGGGGTCCACGGCTGGGTTCATCCTGGCTGGCGGCATCGTGACGAGATTGTTCCACGGTTGGGTGGTTGTCGCGGCGCTGTTCGTGACGCTTGGCCTGACGGTTGGCGTTCCCTTCTACGGGATGCCTTTCTACTACGACTACTTCATCAAGGCGTTCGGGTGGAGCCGGGGCGCCGCCACCAGCGGGATCGCGCTGGCGACCGTGTTGATCCAGCCACTGGGGGCGTTGTTCATCTACCGCTTCAGTCCTCGCAAGTTGATTCTGTTTGGAGCGGGAATGCTCTGCCTGTCTCTGGTCCTGTTTGCGTCAGGCACCGGGAGCCTATGGCTTTACTACCTCGCCTGGGCCGCTGCCATGGTGGGCTATCTGTGCGCGGGCCCGCTGCCACATCAGGTGATCCTGAGCCAATGGTTCCGCCGCAATCGCGGATTGGCGATTGGGATTGCCTACGTCGGTCTCGGGGTTGGGGGAGCCATTTCGCAGAAGTACATTGCGCTGCCACTGATCCAGAGCCACGGCTGGCGCAACGCGCTCATCTATACAGGGGCGCTTATCGTCGTTCTTGTTCCGCTGATGCTCGTCTTCGTGCGGGACCGCGCCTCCGACATGAGCCTGCGCCCGGACGGCGACGCGAACGACTTCCATCCCGATGTGGCCGCGCCGGCTGCGTTTCGGAGCCTGCTGCGATACGGCAGTTTCTGGCTTCTGGCGGCCGGCAGTTGCGCCAGTATCGGCGCGATCGGCTCGATCAACCAGCACATGAAGTTGATCTTTCTCGACGCCGGATTGAGCGCGGTCACGGTAGCCGATACGACCTTCGTGATCCTCGTTTCCAGCCTGGCCGGACGCGTGTTCATGGGGTGGATGGCCGACCGGCTGTCGAAGAAATGGGTGATGGTGGCAGTCTATCTCATGGTGGCATTGCCGGTACCGTTGCTGTACATCGCCGGGCAGCCGGGCATCGTCACGCTCTTCGCCGTTCTCTTCGGATTCGGCCTGGGCGCCAACTACATGCTCATTCCGTTGATGGCCGCGCATTTGTTCGGAGTGAGTTCGCTGGCTCGCGTGATGGCGATTGTGCTGCCGCTGGATTCGATCGGGCAGACCTGTTTCCCATTCCTGTTGGGTATGTTGCGCGACAACCAGCGCAACTATGACATGGGGCTGGCGCTGGTGTTCGGGCTCGCGCTGGCCGGAGCGGCCGCGATTGCGCTGCTTCCCGCGCATCGCACATCCGCAGCTTCCGCCCAGGCCGGGCTTGATGGGTGACGCGAACCGATGGTTCGTCATATGATACTGCCTATGGTTTCGCGCAGATCCCTGCTCGCTGGTATGTGTCTTGCCAAACAGGCATCGGGAACCGATTCCGGCCTTCGCAAGATCAAGGACCTGACGATCTATTCGGACGATCGGTACTACTCGGCGTTCCCCTCGGTGGTGCGCCGCGCCAACGGCGAACTGCTTGCCGCCTTCCGCCGCGCTCCTGAGCGGCGGCCGCTCGGTGGACCCAAATCGCATACGGACCCGAACAGCTACCTGGTTCTCGTCCGCTCGCGCGACGGCGGTGAATCCTGGACCAAGCAGCCGGAACTCATCTACGCCCATCCGTGGGGAGGTTCGCAGGATCCTTGCATGGTGCAGCTACGCGATGGCTCGATTGTCTGCACCAGCTACCTGTGGACGTGGGTCAATCGCCAGCGCGGATCGAAGACGCCGGGGAGCTACGAAACGGGACCGTTTGTCTTCCAGGGCGGCTACGTGATGCGATCCACCGATGGCGGCGCGACGTGGAAGGGCCCGTATTATCCGCCGCCGGTTCCGAACCGGGCGGTGATGGATGCGTTTGGCCAACCGATGCCCACCTACAATCGGGGAGCGATGTGCCAGGGGCGGGATGGGCGCCTGTATTGGGTGGTGGCCTACACGCAAAACGCCGAAGACGGCGATTCAACCGACACACACCTGATGATCTCGTCCGATGGGGGTGTCACCTGGCGGTACTCCTGTCCGGTGGCGACGGGCGGCAAGGAACGGTTCAACGAAACATCGATCATCGAGACGCCCAAAGGAGATTTGGTGGCATTCATGCGAACGTTCGGGTTGAACGACCACACTGCCGTCGCACGGTCGCGAGATGGAGGCAAGAGTTTCGAAACGTGGCAGGATGCCGGCTGGCAGGGCCACCCTCACCATGCCACGCGGCTGGCCGACAACCGGATCTTTCTGGTTTATGGTTACCGGCACAAGCCCTACGGGATCCGCGCCCGGGTTCTGAATCCGGAGTGTACGGATTTTTCAACCGCGCCGGAGTTCGTGATTCGCGACGATGGCGGCGGAAGGGACTTGGGTTATCCGTGGGCCGTCGCCCTACCGGGCAGGCGGTTGTTGACTACCTACTATATGCAGCACGATGACGCCAGCGGAACCCGCTACATCGGTGGAACGATTCTCGCCTACTGACGGGACACGGGACATTGGCGCGTCGAGGACGCCGTCCCCGTGGGTAGCGAGGCATGTGTAAAGCGGCGCCTGGTTTCATGCGTTGGCGGATGGTTCTGCCTTGGGCATGGCTCAAACATCGCCTAGATGAGCCGCTGCCCGCTTCATGGTAGTCTGAAGTGTCGTTGTGGCGCCCTTAGGTGGTCCCGGCGGCCGTCCAAATCAATGAAAGCCCCCCGAAAGGCCCGAACGGGCAACTCCAACCGATCTTCAGGAGGCGGGCGGCGGAAGGACTACCTTGCCCTCCGCGTCTACCGCCAATTGAGGGAGCGGATTTACACCGGCATGTACCGGGCCGGTGAGCATCTCAAAGAAGAACTGCTGGTGAAAAGCCTTGGCGCCAGCCGGACCGTTGTGCGGCAAGCGCTCACCCAGCTTTCGGCCGAGGGGCTGGTGAGGGACGAGCCGAAAATCGGCAAGTTTGTTTCCGAGTTCACCGAAGAGACGATCGCCAAACTGGTTCCCATTCGCATCGCACTGGAGCAACTCGCTGTTCGGGAAGCGATTGTCAGCATGACGGATGCCGACGCCAAGGAACTTCGCGCCATCGCCGAGCAGTTGCGCCAGCCGCAGCCGAGCCTGGCCGACCAGGATGCGCTCGATGTCGCATTGCATCGCAAGATCTGGAGCATGACCGGGAATGACGAACTCGAGAAGATTCTCCTGCGCGTAGCCGGGCCGTTCCACATGGTTTCGAACGCGATTCTGTCGTCGCCTCACTACCGCCGCAACGCGGCGGCGATTTCCGTTCAGCAGGTTCTTCTTGAGCGCGAGAGGCATGCCGCCGGCCACCAGCCGATCGTGGACGCGATGTGCCTGCGCGACCAGGAGAAGGCGGCGAAGGCGATGGCGGCCCACATCTCGGCGAACTATGAGGCTCCCGATGAGGACTTCTCGAAGTCAGTGGGAACCTTTCTGAAGCGATACCTCCACGACGCCGGCGCCTGAGGGGCGCGTTCAGCCGGCTGCCAGCGTACTCGCGGAGGGCAGGTCGAAAAGCCCCAGGGCGTTTTCCCTCAAGATTGCCCTCTTTGCGGCATCGGAGATTTCCGCCGAATCGATCCGGCAGCGCTGCATCGCGGTGGAGTAGAGCGGTGTATCGGTGCCGAACAGGATTCTGCTCGAGCCGATTTCGGACACTGCCCATTCGACGAGCCCGGGAAAGATACTGCTTGCGCTGGAGGTGTCGACGAAGACGTTGCCGTGACGCGACGCCTGGATCGCTCGCACCTGGTGGCTCAGATCGCCGTCCCAACCGCATCCGAGATGCGCCAGGATCAGCTTCATCTCCGGCAACTCATTGACGAAGGGGACGCAGTCCTCCGGAAGGCTGTTTTGGTCGCCGCTGTGGGTGAGCACGACGGCCCGATGCCGCGCCGCAAACTCGAAGATCCGCGCGCCCTCCCTCCGGATCTCATACCCATGTTCTTCCGGATGAATCTTGATCCCCATGCAGCGGGGGTGCCGCAGCCGTTCGGCGGCCTGCTCGAAGGTGCCGGGCTGAGAGGGATGGACGACCACCCATTGGAGAAGTCCCGGAACGTCGTCTACCACGCGGGCCGCTTCGTCGTTTCCTTTGACCGCATCCGCCTGGAACCGCGGCAGCAGACCAAGCAGGGGAGAGACCACCGTCGCCTCGACGTTGGACTCCCGGGCGCGCCGGGCAACTTCGGCTCCGCTGGCCGTCATGAAGCGGTTCTGCCAGGGTCTTCCGTCCCGGATGTACACGCCGTAGTGGCCGTGCACATCGATCGCCTGCACATCGCCTACGCCGTTGTCCATTTCGCTCCTTCACTTCTCCCGAATTGCCTGTTTCGCGCGGAGATCAGAACTCGAAACGCGCCGCGAGTTGGACCACTCTCGCCGGATCGGCGCCGTTGATTGCGCCAAAGCCGGCGTTGCCCAATGTCGTCTCGATGTTGTTGAACGACAGGTGATTCCAGATGTTGAAGAACTCGCCCCGGAGTTGAATCCTCTTGCCTTCGAGGATCCGGAAGTTCTTCGAGATCGACACGTCCGAGTTGTTTGTGCCTGGCCTTCGGAGAATGTTGCGTCCACCATTTCCGAACGTCCCGGCAGCCGGCGCGGCGAACGCCGACGTGTTGAAATAGCGCACGAAGGTGCGATCGCTCCGCGGCAGCACGCCATTGCCGATGACGTTGGCGCGCTGACGTCCTCCGCCCGACACTCCGGCTGTGTCTGGTGCGATGAACACGCTTGTCGGCAGTCCGGATTGGAGAACGGTCAGTCCGGCCAGTTGCCAGCCGGCGAACACGGGCCGCAGCATTTTCACCGAATCAGAAGTGAAGAACGGGACCTCATAAACGTAGCTGATGTAGAACACGTTGGTCCGGTCGAACGATGACAGTCCCCGGTCGGCGCGCCGGTTGGAAGAGATCATCAGGACATCGCGTTTGTCGGAGGCGTCGTCGATGGACCGCGACATCGTGTAGGCCAACTGGAGTGTCAACCCGCGGTGGAAGCGGCGCTCCAGGCTGGCGGTGAAGCCGTTGTAGTTGGAGGAAGAGCGATGTCCGGCGTGCAGAATCGACGAGTAGCCGCGATACGGCCGCAACGCCTCGGGGTTGATCCCTCGATTTGCCTGCAGAGTTCCGGCGGGCAACTGGTTGAGGTTGGCGGTGCTCAAGAGATGCCGGCTCAGCTTTCCGATGTAGCCCAGTTCCACGATGAACTCCGCCGGCAACTGGTGCTGCACGGTCATGCTGAAGTTGTAAGTGGTGGCGTGCCGGATGTGCGGATCGTGCATGGTGACCGGCAGAGGGAACAATGGAGTGGCTGCCGCGCCGCCCGGATTGTCGATGCTCCCGGTGGTGACCACGGCCTGATCCTGGAGGGGAGGATTGCCACCGAGAACGGTGGCGTCATTGAAATAGAAGCGGCTGTTGAACGCTCCGCCGCCGATTCGCACCGACGTTCGCCCTTGCCCGGTGGGATCCCAGGCGAGCCCGAAGCGGGGTTGGAACAGATGCCGGTCCGCCGTGGAGATACTGTCCGGCAATCCGCGAAACAACCTGGCCGCATCACGGTCTCCCACGAATCGAACCCGCCCGCGCGCACTCTCCTTGAACCCAGAGCCCGGCAGCACCATGCCGTTGTAGCGGAAGCCCGTGCCGGTGACCACCTGGCCGTTGACTGGATTCACCTGAACAGCCTGTGCCGGGTCGTAGAATGAGGGGTAGAACATCGCGAAGTTGTTCCACAGCGAGTGATAAGCCGGCCAGTTTCCGTAGCGCAGACCGAACTCCAGCGAGAGGCGCGGACTGATCTTGAAGCTGTCCTGAGCATAGAACTCGAGAGTGTTCTGCCGCTCGAGGGTGTACGACTTGGGTCCGATCTCATGGTAGGAATCGAACCGTCCGGTGATGAGGTCGGCCAGTTGGTTGCCGGTCGAAAAGGCGTTGCCTGGCGAGGCTTCGAAACGGATGGTTCCGTTCTGATTGTTGCCCGAACCTGGAGCCGTGCTGGTATTGATCTGGTCCAGGTTGTTCTGGCCGATGTATTCGTAGTAGCCGCCGAACTTCAGTGTGTGCCGGCCGCGCACCCAAGTGATATCGTCCTGATACTGAAAGCTCGGCATTCCGAAACGGAGCGGGAAGGGACCGCCGTTGATCTGGGCGAGCCTGCCCACGATCAAGGTAGGAATCTTCTCAGCCGCTTCCTTGTCGTTGCCGAACAGGTACGGGTAGTTGATTCCGAGCTTGGAACGGTGGAAATCGGCGATGTTCCCGTTGCTCGCTTCGAATCGCGAGCCTATGAACTGCGACGATGCGCCGAACCGGGCCGAATTGAGCAGGGTCGGGCTCAAGGTGCTGGAGAGCGTGATTCCGGTCGACTCGTTGATGGTTTGCCCCCGGCTGGGAGGCGCGGTGAAGTTCGTCGCCCGGTTTCCAAATCCGTTTTCCACCGAGTGGCTTCCCCGCCAGAACACGCGGTGCGCGCCCCAAAGCCCGTCGACCCGAAAGGTGCTCGTCCGGTAGTCGGTCCCCGTGAGGAACGTCTGGCGGAAGTTGAAGGCCGGTTCCGCGGCGTTGGGCACCGGAAAGAGTCCGAGCAACGCCATCCCATTGGGGCTGAACCTCGCCGCCGGCACGCGGCAGCCGGCAAACTGAGCGCCGCCGGCCAAGGCATCCCGCGGGCATCCGAACAGACGCGACCCGTTGAAGTCGCCCGTCCGCTCGGAAGGCGTGGGCACCACCACCGTGTCGAGCCCTTCTGATCGGTTTCGCAACCATTCGGTGTTGGCGAAGAAGAAGAGCTTCTCGCGGCTCTGGTTGAACTTGCCGGGGATCAGCACCGGACCGCCCAAGGCGAAGCCGAACTGATTGAAGCGGAGCTTCTGCTTGGTGGCGCGCTGGAAGCTCCGGGCGTCGAAGGCGTTGTTGCGGAGGTACTCGAACAGCGCTCCGTGGAATTCCTTGGTCCCGCTCTTGGTTACGAACTGCACCTGACCACCGCCGGCCCGGGGCAATTCGGCCGCGTAGTTGCTGGTGAGGATGTTCGCCTCGGCGATCGCGTCCACGCTGATCGTGGAAGGTCCCCGGAGGTTGTTGCGCCCGCCCGTCATCGCCACGCCGTCAGTGCTGAGGTAGGCGTCTTCGGCGCGCGAACCGTGAATCACGTACGACCGGGCGTCCGATGTGGGACGAAACGCGTTGGCGGCGCCTGTGGACACCACGCCCGGTTTCATCAACATGATGCTCGTGAGGTTGCGGCCATTCAACGGCATATCGCGAAACAGCCGGCCCTCCACCACCTTCCCTACGGTCGCCGTCAACGTCTCCACTTGGGCGGTTTGAGCCGTGATCTCTACCTTTTCGCTGACTTCACCCAGCGCCAAACTGACGTTGACGGCCACACGCCCGCTGGTCACGAGCACCACGCCGGTTTGAACGTAACTCTTGAACCCGGTCCGCGAGACCTCGATAGTGTACTTGCCTGCCAGCAGATCGAGCGCCGTGTAGCGTCCGGTTGCGTCCGTGGTGTACGCCTTCGACTGCCCCGTGGCTTCATTTCTGAGGTTCACCGCCGCTGCCGGGATCGGAGCGCTCGATGGGTCTGAGACGACGCCCGAAATCTCTCCGGTGCCGAACTGGCCGAACGCGGCCGCCGCAAAGAGACCGAGCAGAAGGAAGAATCGTGCTTGCACTTGGTTGCCCCCATATCCGGCGAGTCGCTCGTACACGGCGTTTCGATTCGTTGCCATAATAGAACGCAGACATGATCGTATACAGAAATGATCGCCGAGAGCAAGCGCCAGCGTTTCATCCTCGCGCAATCCCCATGCCACGATCCAATGCCTTGAAGACGAACCGCACATGCAATACGCCACGCTAGGTAGCACAGGCGCCAGGGTGTCGCGCCTCACGATGGGCACCATGCTGTTCGGAAACCCATTTGACCAAACCCAGTGCGACCGCATGGTTGCGGCCGCGATCGAGCGCGGCATCGATTTCTTCGACACGGCGGATGTGTACGAAGGCTACAGCCGCACCTGGGGCTCTCACGGCGGAACGAGCGAACAGGTGCTGGGGAAAGCGCTCGGCAGTCAGCGCAACCGGGTGTCGCTCTGCACCAAGTCCGGCAACCCGGCCGGCGCGGGCCCCCTCGACGGCGGCCTATCGCGGAAGCACCTGGAAAAGCAACTGGAGGGCAGTTTGCGCCGGCTCGGAACGGACTACATAGACCTGTTCCTGGCTCACCGTTGGGACGCTTCCGTGGCGATGGAGGAGTTCCTTGAAACCTGCCATTGTTGGATTCAGGCTGGAAAGGTCCGCTACGTCGGCGCGTCGAACTGGCCCGTCTGGCGGATCGCCCAAGCATGCCAAATGGCTCTATCCTCGGGCGCTCCGAAGCTGCAAGTGGTGTCCCCGAAGTACAACCTGCTGTTTCGGGGCGTCGAGATGGAGCAAAGCGCCTGTGTGGCGCACTACGGCGTGTCGATCGTGAGCTACCAGCCGCTTGAAGCCGGGGTCCTGACCGCGAAGTACGCGGGCGGACAGGCGCCGGAGGGATCGCGGGGCAGCGAAAAGCCCGGCTGGATCCCGAAGAAGACCGCCGATGACAACGAGCGGATTCGCGCGCTGGCCGCGCTCGCCGCCGAGAACGGATCCACGGCCGCCGAGTACGCGATCGCCTGGGTCCTGTCGCGACCGTCGGTGGCTTCGGTGATTCTCGGATGGCGCAACGAAGGGCAGATAGACGCCGCGGTCCGGGCGGCCGATCTCACCATACCCGCCGCGCATCTGGCTGCGCTCGACGAACTGTTTCCATCGCAAGGGCCGTTGGGGGATGAACGAATCCTTGCCTGGCGCGATGGATCCTGGGTTCTCGACGCTCGCGAGTGACACGAGAAGGAGCACATCATGACCCCCACAAAGCAAACGAGGTTCCGGCGCCGGACCGTTCTGGCGGCGCCCGTTGCGCTGGCGGCGGCGGCGCAAGGCGCCGATGAGCGTCCGCGCGTTCTGATCACGTGCGCGGCGCATCCACTGGCGAAGACCGTGGCGCGAACGCTCGCCGCGGAGTACCGGATCCGGCTGACCGACCGCGAGCCTGGCACATCGGAGCACGAGTTCGTGCAGGCATCTCTCAGCGACGAGAAGCAGACAGCGTCTCTGGTGCAAGGTGTGCACGCGATCGTTCATGTTGCCGAGCCCAATAGCGGAGACAGCGAATCCCAGCATCTCGACTGGCTCACACGCGGCACCTACCACCTGCTCAATTCCGCCTCCAGGGCGGGAGTGTCCAGGTTCGTGTTTCTGAGCACGCTCGATTCGATGACGGCCTATGACGCCGAGTTCACGGTCAGCGAGTCGTGGCGGCCGCGTCCTTCCACGAGCGTCGCCGTGCTGGGCAAGCATCTCGGCGAGATGGTTTGCCGCGAGTTTGCGCGAGACCGCCGCATCCGCGCCACCGTTCTGCGATTGGGAAGAGTGGTGAAAGCCGCCGAAACCGCCGGCCGCGCCTTCGATCCGATGTGGGTGGACGAGGAGGATGCCGCTCACGCTGTGTCGCGCGCTATCGCCGTGACGGCCAAGGACAGCGCGCAAGGCGTCGGCAGTCAGTGGTCCGTGCTTCACATCGGTTCGGATTCGCCGCGCGCGCGATTCTCGGTGGCCAGCGCGAAGAACGTTTTGAACTACCAGCCGAAAGTGAAATGGTGAACTCATGAACGTCCTTGTCACCGGCGGAGCCGGATACCTGGGTCCCTTCGTCGCACGATTTCTCGCCAGGGAGCATCGGGTCCTGCTCACTGACGTGAAGCAGCCGGCGCAAAAGCCAGAGCAGGAGTTCCGCGTCGTCGACATGACCTCGCTCGATCAGGTGATGCGCGCCTCCGAAGGGATGGATGCGATCGTCAACTGCTCCGTGGTCCGCGACGGCGAACGCCTCGCCTTTGCCGTCAATTCGGGCGGCTGTTGGAACATGATGACGGCGGCCGTGCGCCATGGCATCAAACGAATCCTCAACACGGGTCCGCATTTCACGGTAACGGGACCTCCCTACGAAGGATTCGATTTCGGCATGGACGGCGACATCCCGCCGCAGTCGAGCACCATCCTCTATGCGCTTACCAAGTCGCTAGGCCATGAAGTGTGCCGCGTGTTCACCGAACACCATGACATCCATGTGCTGAATTTCCTCTTCTACAATTTCCGCGATCTGCGCGGCGCGGCCGAGGGGTCCTTCAACCGGCTCCGGCCGGGTAGCAATCCCGTGCCGTTCGTGGTCTCCGGCGATGACGCCGCCGAGGCGATCCGCCTGGGACTCACCGTCGACAAGGCGAAGCTTCCGTCGCGCAGCGAAGTGTTCCTCATTCTCACCGACATGCCCCACGGGAAGTTTCGCAACGACAAGGCCAAACGAATTCTGGGGTGGCGTCCGAAAGACGACATCTCGGCATTATGGAGGAAGGCATGACGGTGACCCGGCGCGCCGCGATGGCGGCCGGTCTGGCCGGTCTGCGGCCGGCCGCGGCCCAAACCGCCGCCGTTCCCGCCTACCGGCTCATCTACAACTGGGACGGCGCGCCCCACGGCTACTCGGAGTATCCTCAGAGCCTCGAACAATTTCTGACGAAGACGTTCGCGCCGATGAAAGGCACGCAGGTCGACGCGCATTTCTGGTGCATCACCGAGCACGAAGCCAAGTGGCGGCCCACTCAACTTGAGTTCACAGGCGAGCCTGAAGACAGGCGGTATGACTCGGCCGGATCCATGCGGCATAACGAGAGCATCCGCGCTATGTACGACCGCGGCGAGGATCCCTACGGAGCCATGGTCAGGCGCGGGCGCGATCTCGGCATCGCCGTATGGGCTTCCGTGAGGATGAACGACAATCACTTCAACGGACTGCAGCCGGGCGACATGAAGAACACTGTCATGTCCGGCCTGACTCGTCTGCGCAAGGAGCATCCGGAGTGGACGCTGGGCGCCAGGAACACCCCGAAGTGGTTCGCCGCCAGTTGGAACTTCGCCGTGCCCCAGGTGCGGGCTCATCGGCTCCAACACGTCACCGAGGTCGCGCGGCTAGCCGGTTGGGATGGCATCGAACTCGATTGGCAGCGGCATGCCTATCACCTGCCACTTTCCGATGCCGATCGCTTGCGTTACACCCTTACAGATCTTCAGCGCGCCATCCGGCGCATGACCAACCAAGTGGGGCGGGACCGGGGCCGCCCGCTGCATCTGGCCGTCCGCGTGGCCACCACGCTCGAATCCTGCCGCCGTATCGGCTATGACCTGCGTACGTGGGTCAAGGAAGGGCTCTGCGACATCGTGATCGCGGGAGGCGGGGCCGGCACCGATCCCGGCGTCGATGTTGAGGCGTTTCGCGACTTGCTGAAGGGATCGCCGATCCGCTTCTATCCCGGCTTCGACGGAGGATTCTGGGGGCCGCACAACGGACTCATGCCGGCTGCCGATTGGAATCACGCCTGGGTTCGGGCGATGGCGCAAAGCTACTGGTCGCGTGGAGCGGACGGGATGTATGTCTTCAACTGGCACGCCAACGAAGGCGGACGACGGCCCTTGCTGACTACGATCGGCGCGGCGAAAACTCTCGAACGGACCGACAAAGCCTACATGAGCCTTCACCGCCACGTCGCCCCGGAGGATGGCCCATGGGGAGGCGCGGACCTCCATGACCGGATTCACGGCGAGACTCCCGTGGACCTGTTGCAAACCTTGACTGGTGATGGTCCCGAGTTCCACGTGCGCACCTACGAAGCGGCGGCCGATGCCCGGTCGGTGGAACTGCACATTGAAGTGGATCACTTGACGCCAGCCGACAAGATCCGCTTCACGCTCAACGGAACCGAACTCGGCGCCCCGGCGGTGAAGTACGCTTCGAGCCTGGCGAACGGCCCGGCCGACGTGGACGAATCGGGCTGGTTGGTTTGGAAGCTACCCGCCAAGGCGGCCCTGGCCGCGACGCATACGGTGAAAGCGGTGCTTGTCGAGCGCCATCCCCGGATCCGAGTGCCGCTGGTCATCCGCCATGTCGAAATCCACGTTCGCTACTCGTAGCGCGCGGCGAGCGCGGCGCTCAAGTCACCGGCCGGCCGTTGACGATCGCCAATTCACTCGAAGATGCAACCGGGCAACCGATGTCTCAACTCATTTGAAGGTCGGGGCCATGGCCGCTGGCACTTTGACCACCACCTTGTGAAGCTGGTGCGGGCCGTCGAGATGGCAGTTCGGCATGTGGCCTCCGCCGGTGAAGAACACGGCGAACGCCCCTGGGTAGAGTTTCACTTTCGTGTACTTGGCCGGCACGTGGTACAACGCCGCCTCATCCTTCTCGCTGTAGGGAACGCGAATCTTCAACTGTTCGATGGGGGCGTAGCCGGTGGTCACCTGTCCGGAGATCATGTAGTGAACGTCGATGTACTTCCGGTGGGCCTCAAATTCCACCTTCTCGGGCGGCAGCGACGGCGACTTGTCAATCATGGCATAAACGCCCTCGCCGGCTTCATGCCTTCCCACGGGCAGCGTGGCAAGGTCGGGCCGTTCGAGGAAACGAAATGCCGGCTCCAGTGCCTTCAGCTTCGGGTTGGATCGCCACGACTTCAACTCGCCTTGCACCAGGCGCGATGCGGAACTGTCCGCAGACAGCGCACCGGATCCGAGAACGGCCGATCCGGCGGTTCCCATGACAAGACCAATGAACCGCCGCCGGTCTCCCAACGGGTTCTCTGAGTTCATCTGCGTTTCTCCTTATGCCGGCAATGAAAGGCGATCCCGGCGGCCATTTCCAGCAGAGACCAAGTATACTTGCGCTCGCTCGATGCGGGCAACGGCTGCTTGTATCGGGTATCATGACCCGAAGAATCCATGGACCGGCGGACTTTCCTCCCACTCCTTGCCAGCGTGGCCGGCACAGCCCGTTCTGACGGCGCCGAACCGATCTACCTGGCCAACCTCGACCGCTGCACTCCGGCTTCCGCACTCTCCCGCAAACCCCGCCGCGGACACTGGCGTCTACTCGACTTCGAAGCCGAAGGCGTCAAGGGCGTGATGCTCGTCGCAGGACAGAATACCGGAGCGCCCGAGATTCGCTATGCACCGCTGATCAAAGGCCGCTACGAAATCTGGTTCGGCTTGCGCTCCTACGGTTATGGCGAGGACCAGACCCGGCTCGATGTGCGGCTCTCCACCGACAAAGCGTTCACGCGCATCCACCACCGCGGCGACGATCGGGCCCGGCTCGACGAGTACTACTGGAAGACCGCGGACCTCGACGGGCGGGAGTTCGTTCTCCGTCAGCACCGGCTCCAATTGGATCCGGCCAACCCCTCCTCCATCGCCAACCCCTGCGCGGGCGTCTGGCTCGCTTACATCAAGCTGATACCCGCCGCCGCCCCGTCCCGACAATCGGACAAACGCCTCTACGCGCACAACGACGCATGGAGTTTCACCTATCTGTACCGGTCCACCACCCCGGAGGGAATCCGAACGGAACTCGAACCCTACCGCGACACCGATTTTTCCCGGATTTACTGGGAGGCCGGTGGCGGCGACCGCATGTACGGCCCGGGAACCTTCGGACTCCGCCCCACGGATGAATGGATCGAAGACCCTTACCGCGTCGGCGATCGCCTTGCCGCGGAAACATGGCGGGAATGGAAGCGGAAAGGCATCGATCCCATCCGCGTCGCCCTCGAGTACGCTCGTGAGGTAGGTCTCGAGTTCCACGCCACGTACCGGCCCGCGGGATTCCACTATCCCGTTCCCGAGGATGAATGGAACACCGGCGGCCTCTACGACAAGCATCCCGAATGGCGGGGGCGGGACAAACAGGGCCGCCCCACGCCGCGCTTTTCCTACGCTTATCAAGGCGTTCGTCAGGCTGTTCTCGGGTTCATCAAGGAACTGCTGGCCTACCCAGTGGATGGCATATGCATCGCCTACAATCGGAGACCGCCGCTGGTCGAATATGAACCGCCCGTGCTCGAGGTGTTCACCAGGAAGACGGGCCTGGACGCTACCAAGCTGGATGACCGCGATCCGCGGTGGCTGAAGTCACGCGCCGAAGTGTTGACAACGTTCATGCGCGAATTGAGGTCGCTTGCAGGGCGCAAGACCGTGACCGCCATTGTCATGGGTAGCGAGGCCGAGAACCAGTTGTTCGGAATGGACCTCGAGGCATGGATCACCGAAGGCCTGGTGGACACGATCGTGCCTTACACCTCGGCCGCGAAGCTCAACTCCGCGGCAGCCTCCTGGGAGAATCCCACCGACCTCGACTACTTCGTTCGCATCACACGAGGCTCCCGATGCGAACTCGCCCCCAACATCATGCCTCGTGCGATGCCGCCGGAAAACTATCTGCGCCGCGCCAGCGATATCTATGACCTTGGCGTCGACAGGTTGTTCTTCTGGGATACCGACTCCCGCCTCGACTTCGGCCCCTCCTGGTCCACGCTTCGCCGGCTGGGCCACAAGGCCGAGGCAAAGCAGTGGACCAAGGCCGGGTCCCGTCCCTTGGACCGGCCCGGCCGCAAATTGCTGAAGCTCGGCGATTGGGATCTCACCTACGCCACGCCCGGATAGCGTCAGCGCAAACCGATCCGCACGCTGTCGAGGACCGGGTAACGATCTCCATTGTCGGACACGAACACGGCACGGTACTGCAGGCAGCGGTCCCGCGAAGACACATCGAACCGCAGCAGCGGCGCGCCGGCTGGCGGCACTTCAGCCCAGGCGCGATGAGCCAGTTCCGCCTCGGTGGGGGCGGACCGCACAGACCACAGCAAGCGGCTGCCACCGGGGGTCTGGGCCTGGACGGTCATAGAGCCGGCACTCCGGGCATCGCTCCACCGGAAAACCTTCGAGGTGTAGGCCTGGCGGTAGGAGCGATCATAGATATGCCCCACCTCGGCCCGATACATATAGTGGCTGCCCACCGTGGGCAATCTGACCAGTTGCGGCTGGGCGAACCGGTTGCGATCGCCGTAGTAGACGCGGGAATGCGTGAGATGAGATTCCTCGGTGGCGTGGTTGGAGATCGCCAGGTCGATCAGCCCGTCCTGATTGAAGTCCGCGGAGAGAGATCCATGGCCGGAGTCAGCCGTAAGATTGGTTCGGTTGAGTTCGGAAAACCCGTCTGTGCTGCCCCAGAACAGGTACGAGGCAACGGAAGTGCGGTGTCCGCCCATGTGATAGTTGGGAACGAACAGATCGAGGTGGCCGTCACCGTCGTAGTCCGCCACATTGATGCCGCATCCGGCTCCGGAGGGGAGCCTCTGAGCGTTCGTCGCCTTGAATCCTTCCGGTCCTCCCCAAAACAGATAGGTGCCGAAATCGTAGTCGTGCGTGCCGGGAATGAAGAAACTGGTGACGATCAGATCAAGCCAGCCGTCGCCGTTCAAATCGGCTGAGCTGATATCGTCGGGAGACACCAGGGGAAGGTCCTGCCGGCGATTCGATGAGAAGCCCTCCGCGCCATTCCAGAAGACGGAGACGGTGTGTTGGTTCCAGCGGGCGGCGGCCAGATCCAGGAATCCATCGCGATTGAAGTCGCCGACGGCGATGGTGCCCTGGGCGCCGGGGGATTCCAGGACTTGGCGGCGCTTGGGGTCGAAGCCGGCCTTTCCGCCATGCCAGATGACGACGCGAGCCGGATCTCCACCCTTGCTGGGCGAGGGCTGGCAGTTGCCGATGAGATCGAGGTATCCGTCGCGATCAAGGTCCGCCACGTTGAGGGTGAACAGGCCTGGCTCGTGCACGACCGAACGGCGATCATCTGCCAGCCCCTCCTTGTTACCCCAGAGGATATTGAATCCCATGCCCGCATGCAGCTCACCGACGTTGTGAACGATGGAGGCCATGACCAAGTCAGGGTAGCCATCGTCGTTCAAATCGGCGGCGATTGAGGCGTAACCCGATCGGATCCGGTAGTCTGAAAAGCTCGAGGGGACGAATCCTCCCTGGGCGCCCCAGAACACGCGTGTGGGTACATCCTCATTGATTCGCCCGGACAAGCGGTTGCAGAAAATCAGACGGTGACCGGAAGACTTGTCGGGTGCGGCAACGGCGACATCGGTGACCGCCGCGGTGGGGATGCCGAACGCAGCCATGGTGAATCCACCGGTTCCATTCCCATGGAAAACCCGGGATTCGGCCTGATACGTCTGCTCGCTCCGCGCCACGCCCACGGCCAGATCGAGGTTGCCGTCTCCGTCGAGGTCCGCGGCGGCCACCGCAGCCGCGTAGGCGATTCCGAGCTTCGTGGGCGGAGAGTTGTTGAAACGGCCGCTTCGATCTCCCCACAGGATCTGAACGCTGTCCTTCCCGGCGCCGCCGTCGGCGAGAATCACGTCGGACCAGCCGTCTTTGTTCAGGTCCGCAACGGTCAGCGCTGAGGTGGGCGGAGCCGGAATTCGCCGGGGCTGGGCCCAACGCCGCCCGGATGCGCCGGATAGTTGCACAAGGCCCGAGTGGCGGAAGAGGCGTTGACCGGTGGTTGGGTCCGCGCCGATCTCTTCTTTGGTTCCGCCGCTGATCATCAGGTCCGGTTTGCCGTCGCCATCAAAATCGGCTACTCCGAGGCGCGCTACATCGGAAACCGCCAAGCTCGTCCGGGTGGGGCTTCCGAGTTTCCGCCCGTCGCGCGCGGCGCCGCTCCAGTAGGTCCACACTTCACCCGGGCTGGAGTGGAGCACCACGAGTTCGGGCCGCTTGTCGCCATCGAGGTCGGCCACCTCGAGGTCCACTGCGTTCCGTTCCACCTGTTCGGTGTAGACCTCCTGCCGAAAGCCCTGTTCGCTTCCCCAGTAGATGCGCAGGAGCGTCTCCGGGCCGTCTTCCTGCGCCCAACGGGAGCCGTTGATGACAGCGATGTCGAGCCAGCCGTCGGCGTCCACGTCGGCAATTCGCAGCGCGCGTGGCGCATTGGTGATCAGATTCGTCATACGCCGTGCCGACCAGCCGTCCGGACCGCCCCAGAGGACGAACAGGTAACGCCGGGCCGTGACCCAGTTGTTGTTCGGCGTGAGCACCAGGTCGAGGAAACCGTCCTTGTTCAGGTCCGCCACGGCGGCATGGGTCGTGCCGAGCGGAGGCAGGTCCGAGGCTTTGCCGGCGTTTCTCCCGCCGGCCATCCGATAGAGCGTGGCGGGCGGAGCGGTGACGAAGTCGTGAGAAGTGCTGAAGACGAGGTCGAGATGTCCATCGGTGTTGAGGTCGAACCGGTAGACGCTCTTCACTTCGCCCTTCGCGGTCGCGACCAGGTTGTGTCCAGAAGCGTCGAATTGGCCGGCGCGGAAGTCCGCGTAGGTGTCATCCGTCCATTCCACATCCGGGGGCTTTTGTTGGGCTGCGCAAGAGAGGCCACCCAGCCACAGCCAGGGGACGAGCCACCAGGATCTCTTCGTGGCCAAAGGGCAAAGTCCCAGCAAGTTTTCTGACCTCCACTCGCTGCCAAACCGCTTCCGATACTCCTCGAGCGGCCCGGCAAGTCCCCAGTATAGAGGCTGATCACGGCCGCCAGATCGGCTTACGTGCTCATTGCCCCGGGCGGCAGAGCAAGTCCATCCGCCGGTTCCAAGACCACAATGAGCTCCAGCCACTTGAGGGAGTTCATCGCATATTGACCCGCCAGCATCACCCGGGCCGGGAAGCCGTGCCGGCGAAACTGGAACCGGTCGTAAGAGCGATACGCGACGATTGCCCGGGCGCACGCGCCGCAGTCAGAGAGGTCACGCGGGCAGACGGGAAAGACGGCGAATTTTTGAGCTGGCTGCTCCGGCCGGCGCCCAACAGTTGCACCTGGCCGGCGCCTGCCTCGGGACCACACTGCCGCAGGAAGTGGGAGAGCGCGACTACGTTCCATACGCCGTTAGCGGGCAAGAACACGCGTGCCGCATCGTTGCCGGCGCCTCCAGTCCGCTGTCGACAGTTCCAGTTCGCGGTTGTGGTTGCGCAGGAAGAAGCCGGTGGTGGGAGTGATGGAGCCGGTCAGGTTTTCGTTCCACGCCGCGAAAACGCATAGGCCTGGCCCTTCAGGGACGATCCGCTCCATCGGTGAGCCACGCGAGATCGAAACGAGCCAGCGTCAAGCTGGTGGAGCCTCCGGACTCGTACAGAGTCAAGATCGTCTTGTCGTTCGCCACCGCGAGATCGGAATAGGCGGCCTTCCCCTCCTGAATGAGCTTCGACACCGGCCATGTGCGACCCTCGTCGTAACTCAGCCGCGCTGTCAAGCGCGTGCGGGTTTCGGTGCTCGATGGATGCGTCAGCAGAATGCGATCCTTTCCGGTGGAATAGCGTGCGAGTCCAGCCTGGCAGGAGGGCTCGGGCAGCGTAGGATCCACTTCCAGTTTGGACCACGTGACGCCCCCGTCTTCGCTCCGGGCGAACATGCGGGCTTTCTTGTTCTGCCGGCTGCGCGCGTTCATGTACACCTTGCCGTCGGTGGTCTCCACCACCTCGCACTCATCCGACATGTCATTGTCGAGCGGCTTGCCCCGCTTCCAGGTCTTGCCGTGATCGTCGCTATAGAAGGCATAGGAAAACTGCACCTTGCCCCAATTTGCCTGCGGCCACGTCGCGGGCCCGGGAGACGTATCGCCCCACGCGGGAATCAACAATCGTCCGCTCTTCAATTGAATCCCGTGTCCGGGACCGGCGCCGAGATACTTCCACGAGGGGTCCTTGACGTCCTTGGTGATCTCCACCGGTGTTGACCACGTTGCGCCATCGTCGGTGCTCTTCATGACGAACACCTGCCGGTTATCCTTGCAGAACGGCAGCCAGATGGCGCCGGTGTCGCGGTCGAGAACCGGCGTTGGCTGATTCATCGTGCGAGTGCCGTCATCGGCGATGATCCGCATCGGCTCCCAGGTCTTGCCGTGGTCGAAGCTGCGCCGGAGGCCGATGTCGATCTCGTCGGAGTCGCTGCCTTTTCCCTTGCGCGCTTCGGTGAAGGCGAGAATCGTTCCCCTCGCCGAAACCACCAGCGCGGGAATGCGGTATCGCATGTAGCCTGCCTCGCCTGCCTTGAAGAGATCCTGTTCGTCGAACCGGCCCGCACTTTTCGCGGCAGGAGTTTCCTTGCCCGCCGTCTGCGTGGGGCCGCCGCAACTGGCAAGGAATGCACACAGCAATCCCACTGCCACCGAATTCGTAGTTCTCACGTCCTTCATGTCAGGTCATTCTCCCTGTTGGTAGAACCAGTTCACGGGGAGCGCCTTCAGTTTCAGGCTGACCCACCACGGCCAGTCTTTGGCGGCCCAGTAGGTAACCAGGACACGGTCTTTCACGAAGGTGAGGCTGGGATAACCGAAAGTGAATCGCACGTCCGTGTCCAGGTCGCGAATCTGCCAAGTTCGCCCCTCGTCCCGGGAAACGCCCGCGGACAGGGGAAAGCGGTCCGTGTGGCCGCCGCGGCGATGAGGCAGCGTATGATTCCAGACGATCAACAGATCGCCCGTGGCAGGGATGCGCTTCACGATCGCCGGGGATACGGGCGCGGCCAGTCTCATAGGCTCAGGAGTGGTCCAGGTGACGCCGTGATCGGAGGAGAAGGCTTGGTAAATGCGGCCCAGGTCCGTGCGGAAGTACATCAAGACGCGGCCATCCTTCAGTTCGACCACGCCGGGTTCATCCGCCCCGTCATTGTTCGCGCGAATGTCCACCAGTTGGCTGCCGTTCCAAGTCCTGCCCCGGTCATCCGAATACAGCACCTGCGTCAGTGAGTGGCGCACCATCGGCCAGTTGTCGAGCCGCTGGCACGGCGCCAGCAATCGCCCCGATGCCAGTTGTACCAGACGATCGTTGTTCATCACCCAGAAGCTGCGCCGTGGGGTGATGGTCACAGGCGTGGAAAAAGTCTTACCTTCGTCCCGGGAGATGCGGAACAGCACCGCGCAGTCCGGCCCCTCAGGATCGGTCTCGCCGGCGCGCTCATGGGAGTTCTTGAACATATAGGTCATCGCCAGCTCCCCGGAGGCGAGACGCAGGAGGCTGACGCTCATCACATTCTGCCGGGCGGTGTTTTCCACGAGAACGAAGGGAGCGCTCCAAGTGTCCCCACCGTCGGAGGAGTGCTTTCCCAGGATGCGGGCAGGAGCGTCGTCCCGGGGAGAGACGGTGTAGAAATCAGTGTACGCGAGCAGGAGGCGCCCATCCTTCAACTCCACGATCGACGCTTCCGTTTTGCGGATGCTGGAACTGCTGGCCGGAGCCAGTATCCGCTCCAAAACGCTGTCCGCCGCGAACGCGCTGCCGCTACTCGCGGCGATGATGATCAGAGTCGAGATCCAGGCCATAGTCACGATCCTTCCAAGGAGGCGCTTTCGCGCTCACTTCCTCCGCGTATATTCATGAGGGACCTTGACCACTACCTTGTGGAGATCGTGGATGCCATCCAGGTGGCAATTCGGCATGTGTCCCCCACCTGTGAAGAAAACCGCGAACATCCCCGGGTATAACTTCACCTTCGTGAAGGTGGCGGGCACATGGAACATGGCGGCTTCGTCTTTCTCGCTGTACGGCGTGTGTAACTTCAGCTTCTCGACCGGCGCGTATCCGGTCGTGACCTGCCCCGAGATCATGTAGTGGACATCAATGTACTTGCGGTGCGCTTCGAACTCGACCTTTTCCGGCGCCAACGACTGAGACTTATCGATCATCGCGTAGGCCCTGCCATCGATGTCATGGCGGCCCACCGGCAGCGCCTTCAAATCCGGCCGCTCGAGGAAGCGGAATGCCACTTCGAGTTGCGCGAGCCTCGGGTTCGATCGCCAGGACTTCAATTCGCCCTGAACGAGGCGCGAAACGGCTTCGGCTGCGGCGGCGAGCGGCGTTGAGGAAACCAAGCAGGCCATGCCGGCGCCGCCAAGCGTCCCGAGGAAATCGCGCCGGGCCTTCGGTTGTTGCCGGTAGTGTACGTTCATTGGCGCCATTTTCCTTCCATGGTGTATATCCCAAGATCGGCCTAGAACCTAGAGGCTAGAACAGGTACTTCAGGCCGAACTGAATGTTCCTCGGCTCGACAGCCACCGAGGTAATCCTTCCGAAATTGGCATCCGAACCATTGGTGCTCGGATTGGCCAACACCGTGTGATTCATCCAGTTGAACATCTCGAAGCGGAAGTTCAACCGGTGTCCCTCGCGTACTGTGAACCACTTGTTGATCGAGGCGTCCCACGTGAATGCCCCGGGCCCGCGAACGGTGTTGTATCCCAGGTTCCCGAACCGCCGCTGGGTGCGCACTGTGTCGAAATCGAACGCCCGTCGATTGAGCATGAGCAACCTGTCCGAACCCCCGAGATACGGGCTTTGCCCGGCAACCGCGTCGGGGCGCTGGCCGTCCGGCCGCCCGTTGCCGACATTGTCGCGCCCGTTCACCACGTTCAATGGGAATCCCGCCCGGTAGCCCATGATGCCCTGCAGCGTCCAGCCGCCGAACAACCCATTGGTGACGCCGCTCCTTGCGAACGACCCGGTTGGAATCTGATACGAGTACACGGCGGTCGCGCGGTGCCGGACGTCGGTCACCTTCGGACCTCGCGATCCGGCAATCCAGTTGAAATCCTGGGTGACGCTGTCGCGCACGAACGCGTTGTCGGCATTCTTGTATTGAATGCCCTTCGACAGGGTGTAGAAGAAGTCGAAGTTCAACCCCTTGCTCAGGCGCTTGTTCACGGCCATTTGCAAGGCGTGGTAGGTCATGTTCGCGCCGAACTCCTGCAACCATGCCGCACCGATGTCGGCGCCGAGGTCGCGGCGTCCCGTTGCCGGATTGATCGGGTTGATCAGCCGCGAACTGTATAGTTTGGCAGCCCGATTGAGCACGTAGGACGCCTGTACCGCCATCGTGGAACCGACCTGCTGCTGAATCGAATAGTTGCCCTGCAGCGCATACTCATCGCGCCGCGCCGGATCGGGCGCGAGCAGTCCGGGCTGCAATCCGCGGGGAACCAGCGAGGGATTTTCGCGGACGGACTGGACGAACGACACCGGGAACGGGAATGTCACCGGCTGAAGGCTCGCGGGTATGTCAATCACCGCCACCAGTGGCGCGAATGGCACGCGCTCGCTGATCCACGCGGCATCGTAGTAGAAGAACGGTTGCGGCGCGATGTAGGTCATTCCCGCGCCCAAGCGCATGATCGTCTTGCCGCTGCCGAACAAGTCCCACACCAAGCCCAACCGGGGGCCGAAGTTATTGCGATCCGCGTTCCAGACCGGGTCGCCCTTCTTGGTTCTCGCGCCGAAGGGATCTCGGGCCGCGAGCCCGATCGAGCCCTTGAAGGGTTCGTAGTACTCGTAGCGCACTCCAAGATTCAATTGCAGGCGGCGGCTGATTCGCCAGTCATCCTGCACATAGGCCGCGAAACCGCCGAACGCATAGCCGCCCTTTGGGTTTCCGAAGAACATTTCCACTTGGAACGGCCGGTCGTCGATGGCGTCCTGCAGTGAATTGTAGAAGACGCGCGGATTGCCGAACTGGTCTCGAAAGCTGTCGGTGGACCGGATCTCGGTCCCCGCCTTGAAGGTGTGGGCCCCGCGGATATGCGTGATATTGGCGACGCCGCTGAAGACGTCGGTGAAGGTTCCGAGTTGATCCTGCAGGTCGCTGCTACCCGTCAACCCCGCAATCGAGACGTAGCCGGCCTGAGGTCCGGGCTTCTGCCGTCCATCGTCGGGGCCGCGAACCACGGCCGTGCGGTTGAAACCGAAGCGCGCGTCCACCGAGGTTCGGGGCGAGACCACCCAGAAGTCCGACACCATCACGTTGCGCTGGCGCAACGGAAACTGCTGGCGCACATCTTGGCGCAGTTGAGGGTTGAACACGTCCTGGGTGTTGAAGTTGACGCGCCCGGACAAGCGGTGGGCGCCAAGCAGGTAGTCCACGCGCGCAATATTAGTGGCTTCGTTCACGCGCTGTCCATCATTGCGGAAATGCTGGCCGACGAACGGGTTCGCGGTGGGCTCGAAGCTCTTGGGCATGTTCGAAAGATGGTCGCGCATCCGGGGATTGCGGAGCGCGGCCAGAAAGGCCGGCGTTGGCACCGTTCCGGTGATCGTCCGGCCGCGGCGAATGCGGTCGCCTTCGAAATTGTAAAAGAAGAACAACTTGTCCTTCTTGATCGGGCCGCCGATGTTGCCACCGTACTGATTGTGGCGGAGCGGAGGCCGGCCCAGTCTGGCGCGGTTGGAGAAGAAATTGTTGGCGTCCAGCTTGTCGTTGCGCAGGAAGTAGAGCAGCGTGCCATGAAGCTGATTGGTGCCGGACTTCGTAGTCAGGTTGATCACGCCGCCAGTGGCGCGGCCGTACTCGGCTGAAAACGCATTTGTGGTGACTTTGAACTCCTCCAGCGCCTCGATGCTGATCGAGTTGATGACGGTTCCGCTGCCACCTACTCCACCGATGCCGACTCCGTTGTTCTCACCGAACGACATATCCACGCCGTCCATCAGCCAGTTGTTGCCCAGTCCCGAAGAGCCGTTCAACTCGACACCGCCCCGGTTGGCGTTGCCGCCGGACATGCTCACACCAGGCTGCAGCACGAGCAACTGCGTGAAGGTGCGGCCATTCAATGGCAAATCGCGGACTTTCTGCGAGTCCACCACGGTGCCGAGCGATTGCGAAGTGGCGTTCACCAGTGGGACTTCGCTCACCACCTCCACTGACTGCGAAACCTCGCCGACCTGGAGCGACAGGTCGATCTTCGGGCGCGTGCCCGAGTTCAACTGGAGCTCACCGGTAGTGGCGCGCCGGAAACCGCTCTTCTCCACGTTGATCGTGTACCGTCCCGCCGGCAGCAAGGGGAACTCGTAGAGCCCCTGTTCGGTGGTGGTGGTTGTGGTGACCGCGTTCGTGCCGAGATTGCGGGCGTCCACGCGAGCTTCCGCTACCGAAGCTCCCGATCCGTCGGTGACAACGCCCGTGAACGAACCGCCGGTGATTTGGGCCAGACAGAAGGCCGGCAGCATTAGCAGCGCCGAACCGAAGAGGATTGTCTTCATCATGGTTGCTCCCAGTCAAGGTGTCTTATCGAATGAGTTCGGAAAGGGCGATCCGTTCGAATACGACGTCGGCGCGGCTGCCCTCGTAGACAATGCCGGCGTACTCGCCGTCGATTTGGGTGAGGCTCGGGTAGCCGCGCCCGCGCCCTTCGTCGAGCAGCAGGTGACCGCTTTCCGGCCAAGTCAGGCCGTCATCGTAGCTGACTTGAATCGTTTGATGGGTCCTCGCCTTTTGCGAATGGGGATTGGCGAACAGAAGCACCGGCTTCGACTCGGATCCTTTCTTGACCGTCACCCGGCGCAGGCTCGCGTTGCAGTTCGGCTCGATCAGCGTATTGCGGTTGGTGGTGTGCGGCTTCCATGTCTTGCCGAGATCCGCCGTCACGTAGACGGCGCGAAACCGTTCATGGTCGTTCCGCATGTTGAGCATGATCGACCCGTCGCTCAACAGCGCGGCTTGGCATTCGTTGCCGCCGCTGTAAGCGGGACTACCCACGGTCCAGGTGGCCCCGTGGTCGCGGCTCGACATGATCGTGGCGAAGGTGTCGCCCTTCTCGTCGCGGCCTTGAATGGGCATCACCATCGTGCCGTCCGCCAAGTGGATCCCCTGTTGCGGCGCGGGCGCCAGCAGCCACCACTTCTCCTTTTTCAGCTTCCGCGTGAGGTTTTCGGGCTTGCTCCACGTCACACCGTCATCGCGGGACCGGACCATCATCATCTGCGCCGCCTTGCCGATCTCGAATCCAGGTTCCGAGCCATCCTTCTCCCACTGGTGCTTGCCCGGCTTGCCCCACATCCAGACGGCGAAAACGAAGATCTCGCCTGTTTTCGGATCAACCACGATGCCCGGATCGCTGACGCCGTTTTCCTCCTGTGGCTTGCCGTTGTATACGCCCATGTCCATGATGACTTTGACCGGCTCCCACGTCTTGCCGCCATCGCCACTTCGGCTCAAACCGATGTCGATGTCTTCCTGCAGGTCCCGCGATTTGCGCCGGCGCATATCGTAGACGCTCAGCAGCGTTCCCTTGGGCGAGGTGGCCAAAGCGGGGATGCGATACGTGTGGACATTGTCGTCCATGTGGCGGCGAAGCGCGACCCCGATTCGCTTGGGCCGGGGAGCGGCTGTTACGGTGGCAGCACCGTTAACCGTGAGCAGTTTCGCCGATACCTTGTGCGAGAGATCCGCCGACGGCTTCAGGCGGCAGGAGAGCCAGAACACGTTCGTGCCCGGCTGCAACGGCTGCTTGCCGCGAAAGGCCACGGTCTTGTTCGGTGGCTCGGCGCTTCCGAAACGCGTATCCGCCGCGAACTCCGTTTTCGCGCCCGTGGCGAACACTTCCAGATTCTCGACACCGGCAAGATCGGTGGTCCCTTCCGTCGAGAACTCCATGGATGTAAGTTCGGCGGCCGCTGTGGCGTTCACAGTCACTTGAAGGAGCACGTTCTGGGGATTTCGGATGAGCACGGGGTGAACCGGATCGGTTACGGCGACCTCCAGCTTCGCAGCAGACGGCGAGCACGAGAGCATCAGAACCGAGGAGAGGACGAGCGAACCGACGCAGGCTCGCGGAATGCACACTCCAGCACAAACAGGCACCAGTACAGCATACTACCGCCGCCGCCGAGCGTCAAGCAACTGCTTGACAATTCTACTTTTTTCGCCAGCCCCGCCCATCCTGCCCCATAGAGCGAGTGGCAAATGCTTGACAGTATCGGCATAAACTGGCACACTATGGCATGCTAGAGCATGAGGCCATCAGGAAGTGACATGTTGCCAGCCAAGCCGGGACTATTTCGCGAGGAACGTCAGATCCATATTCTGGAGTTTCTCAAGACGGATCAACGAGTTGAGGTAGCCGCCCTGGCGAAGGCGTTCGACGTTAGCGAGGACACCATCCGGCGTGATCTGCGCAGTCTGCAAAGTCAGGGATTGATCGTCAAGACCCATGGCGGAGCGATGAACCGGGTGGCGGCCCCCCGATCGTTCGAGAACCGGCTCGAACATGCAGCGAACCTCAAGTCCCTCATTGGGAAGGCCGCCGCGGACTTGGTGGAAGAGGGCGAGTGTGTGCTGATCGACAGCGGCACTACCGCGCTCAATGTCGCTCGCTCGCTCAGCGTCAACCGCGCCAAGGTGCTCACGAATAGCCTCGAGGTGGCGAAGGTGATCTCCGAGTCCGGCAAGTGTGACCTGATCGTACTCGGCGGACGATGGGATCCGCTTCACCAACTGGTGGGCCCGGCCACCGTCGAGCAACTCTCGCGGTACCGAGTCGATAAAGTGTTCCTCGGAATGCCGGGCTTGGACTCTAAGCACGGAATCACGGTGCCATCCGAGGAAGAGGCCGCCGTGAAGCGGGCAATGATCGAGATCGGCCAGCAGGTAATCGGGCTCGCCGACCACACCAAACTCGGCGAGGTGGCGTTCTCTTATGTCGCGCCGGCTTCGGTCATCGACATTCTCGTGACCGACGATTCAGCGGACCTCGGTCCGTTCGGGTCCCTCAACTGGGAAGTTCGGCGGATCAAGGCGGAAAGCGAGGGAGCATGACGACCGGCGGTTGGACTGCCGCTCTTCTACTGCTTGCCGCTCCGGGGGTGCTGCCGGCGCTCGAGAAGTTGACCGTTTCGCGCGACGACAGCGTCTACGAAGCCTTCGCCGACATAGCGCAGAGCAAGGGTGTCTTCGTGGTTACCTATCGCGAGAGCCTGATGCACTCGCCGTATCCGTTTTCCCGCGTGGTGACGCGCCGCAGCATCGATGGCGGCAACACATGGATGGCCAAGCAGGTCCTCATCGAGAAGAACGCCACGGCCGGACAAGGGCGGCTAAACTGCTCGCGGATCGCAGCGCTTCGGGACGGCACGCTAGTCCTCTTGGTGGACTACTATCCCGAAGGCGCCTCGGAACTGAGCGGCATGGAGGCGATCCGGATCCTGATGTTCCGCAGCACCGATGCGGGAAAGACGTGGACTGGTCCGATCGAGACGGGAGTACGAGGCGCCATCGTCCCATCGTTGAAGCATTTGACCAACGGCGACCTGTTGTTGGGGCTGACCCGGCTCGTGACGCCCGATGGGACCATCGCAAACCGGCGCGAAGAGCAACTCGTCTACCGGTCGCCTGATGGGGGAACGAAGTGGGAAGGTCCCGCGGTGGTACCTCAACACTCGACGATTGCACTCAACCTGAACGAAGGCGACTTCGCGGAGATGGACGACGGCACGGTGGTCCTCTACATGCGCGAAGACAAAGAAGGATTTACTGGATGGAAGAGCTTGTCACGGGATCGCGGAAAGACGTGGTCTCAGCCAATGCGGACCCACATGCGCTCGGTGTGCGGACGCCCGTCGGTGGGGCGATTGCGTAGCGGCGAGGTCGCCATCACGTATCGAACGTGTGTGGCGGTTTCGGCGAGCCTGGCCCTTTACGTGGAGACTCCCGAGGAAGCCGTGCGGACCGCGCCGCGCGATCGCAACAACTACAAGACAGACTTCCATGCGGGCCGCTTTGCGTTGCTCGACAACGACCGCTCGCTCTATCCGGACACCGGATATTCGGGATGGGTCCAACTGCCGGGAGGCGACATGTTCGTGGTCAACTACATTGTCGACGACGCGCCCCGCGCGCAGATTCGCGGCTACGTGGTTTCGCGCAAAGACTGGTTCCTGTTTCCCGAAGGCGCGATACCGTGGCAGCACGCCAGCCGCGAGCCGTACATCGAGATCGCCGCCGATTGGGCCGAGAAGCAGACGCGGACGAATGAGAAGAAGGACTGGTCACGAAAGGTCCCCACGCAGAAGTGATGACCCAGGATGTAGTGATCGCCGGTGGCGGCGTCAACGGCCTCAGCATCGCGCTGCATTTGAAGTTGCTGGGCGTTCCGCGCGTCACCGTGGTGGAACGGCACCACGTAGGGGCGGGCCAATCGGGGCGTGCGGCCGGAATCTTGCGCGCCCTGGTCAACAACCCTTCCGTGGCGTCAATGCTCTTGGACTCGCTCCGCTTTTTCGACACGTTCGAGGAACGGTTCGGGCATCCGATTCCGTTCCAGCGGCCCGGCTATCTACTGGTGAACGCGGCATCCGCCGCCGGAGCAATGGACCAGACCATCGCCAATGCCGGCGCCGCAGGTTGCAAGGCCAGCCGGATTTCGGAGACCGATGCCGCCGCTTTGCAGCCAGGCCTGCGAAGCAGCCCGGATGACATCTACGCTTTCGAGCCGGGAGCGATCCACCTGGATCCGATGCTGACGACCCAGGTGCTAGCGGGTGTCGCGCGGCGCGAGGGAGTGCGAATCGAGGAAGGCTGCGAGGTCGAGTCGATCCTGATCGAGAACGGCCGGGCGGCCGGCTTCAGTACTGGCAACGGACGTTTTCTCGCGGAGAACACTATCCTGGCGACTTCGGTACTCGGCGCCGCTCAGCTTCGAGGGATTGGCGTCGAGGTTCCGGTGTTCCCTCATCGCGCCGAGATGGCATTCTTCTCCGTGTTCCCGCAATTCGCGCATCGGCTTCGGTGCATCCTTTCGGATGCAAGGACGCTCCTCTATATGCGGCCCGAAGGCGTGGACCAGATGTTCGTCGGCTGGCGCGAAGGAGACCGCATCGCGACACCGGAAGACTTCGCCTCAGTGGATCCGGAGAACTACCGCCAGACTTCGAACTACGCCACGCTAGCCGACATGCGGCTCCGCGTGATCGAAACGCTGCCGTTCATGACCGATGGATTCGTTCATCGAACCTACGCCTGCGTCTACGACTACACTCCGGACGGTATGCCGGTTCTCGATCAGGCCGAAACCCTACCGGGGTTGTACTTTGCACTCGGTTACAGCGGCGGCGGGTTCTCGCTGTCGCCTTGGGTAGGCGCGGCGATGGCGCGATACGTTTCCGAAGGCATCAAGTCACCCGAGATGGAACTGCTGCGCCTCGCCCGATTTCGCGAAGGCGCGACGGTGGCTTGGAGCAACTCCGCGTCAGGGGCACGGAAATGAGCGCCGCAATCGCAGGTATTGCCTTTGATCGCGCCTTGCTAACACCCGAGTATCTCGCCGATCCCTACTCGTTCTACCGGGAACTGCGCGAGAACGCACCCGCCTGGTTCAGCCAGCGGCTGAATGGCTGGGTGGTGACGCGGTACGCGGACGTATCCGCAGGACTGCTCGACAGGCGGCTGACTTCGGGACGGCGCGTGGAGTCGTTCGCCACCGGCCTCGATCCGGCATCGCTCGAACAGATGCGGCCGCTACACGAACACCTCGGCAAGTGGATCGGCAACATGGACCCGCCGGACCATACGCGTTTGCGCGGCTTGGTCAACAAGGCCTTCACGCCTCGCATGGTCCAGGAACTGGCGCCCGCCATCTCTCGAGTCACGGCGCGATTGCTCGGCGACGCCGCCGCCCGTGGCGAAATGGAGTTCGTGCGGGAGTTCGCCTACCCGTTGCCTGCCACCGTAATCGGCGAGATGTTGGGAGTACCCGCCGCGGACCAGGATCGATTCATCGCATGGGCAGACGACATCACCGCCTACAGCGGCAGCGGAAGCGCCGATCCGGCCCTCAGCCGGGCGGCACAGCGGAGCGTGGCGGCGCTGACGGAATACTTCCTTGGAATCGCACGCCGGCGACCGGTGAGCGGACGGATCGCAACGCTGGTGGAGATCGAAGAAGCCGGCGAAAAGCTGACCGAACAGGAACTGGTGGCGATGTGCACGTTTCTTCTGGTGGCGGGGCACGAAACCACGATGGCGTTGCTCGCCAACGGGCTGCTGGCGTTACTTCGAAATCCAGAAGCGCGGACGGAGTTGACGTCGAATCCGGATCTCATTAAGACCGCGGTCGAGGAGTTCTTGCGATACGATAGCCCCATTCAGCATCAGACGCGCGTGGCGCGCGAGGCTTTCGAGTTCGCGGGGATCCGCGTCGAGCCAGGCCAGCGAGTGCTGCTAATGCTGGGCGCCGCCAATCGCGATCCCGATCAGTTCGCCGATCCGGACCGGCTGAATCCGCGGCGCGAACCCAATCGCCACATTGCGTTCGGACTGGGGATCCACTACTGTATCGGAGCGCCTCTGGCCAGACTCGAGGCTCAGATCGCCTTTCCCGAGATCCTGCGGCGGCTTCCCGGCTTGCGGCTGGCCGAAGAGCGGGTGGAGTGGCGGGTTCACACATCGAATCGCAATCCGCTACGAATGCGAATCGTCTGGTAAAAGCAAAGGCATATAGGAGAAAAAGGAATGCGTCAAAGCAGGGTCAAGAAGCGTTGGGCACAAGGAAAACCGGTACTCGGGACAGTGGCTCATTTTTCGGATCCATCGAGCGCCGAACTGATCGGCCTGATGGGATTCGACTGCTTGTGGATCGACCTCGAGCATCAGCCGCTCAGCATGGCCGACGCCAACAGCATGATCCGCGCGGCGCGCGTCGCAGACATGGACGTGATGGCGCGTCCGGCCAAGGGAGAGTTCATGCGCATGGCGCGGTTGATCGAAGCGGGTTCGTCGCTCATCATGTATCCGCGCTGCGAGTCGGCGGCCGAGGCGCGCGAACTCGTGCGCTGCGGAAAGTTTCCGCCGCTCGGCGAGCGGGGGTTCTTCAGCGCGAGCGCCGACAATCCATACAGCACGATGCCTGCGAAGGACTACGTACGGGAGGCCAACGAGCAGACGACGCTGATTGCGCAGATCGAATCGCCGAACGCGGTGAGGCAAGCAGCGGAGATCGCGGCCGTCGATGGCATCGACATGCTGTTCTTCGGTCCCGGCGACTTCTCCGTCATCTCCGGCGTGCCGGGCGACATCCTGAATCCCGTGGTCCAAGCCGGACTCGAGGAAACCGCCCGCGCAGCGCTCGCGGCGGGCAAGCGATTCGGCACCATCGTGCCGGACCTGGAATACACGAAGCGAATGCTCGGGCTCGGTGCGTCGCTGCTGTGCTACGGAGGCGACCTGCATTTCGTCCGCCAGGCTCTGATCGATGTCAGAAACAGGTTCGGTCCCCTCGGCTTCGAGTTCGAACCCAAACTGTGTCACGACAAGACCGGACCGGCGGCGGTGTAGAAAGGGCGGCGACGATGAAACACAGAAGACTCGGCAAGCTGGGATGGAGCGTCTCCGAGATCGGCTTCGGATCCTGGGCGCTGGGCAGCAATTGGGGTCCGCAGAACGACGATGACTCCGTTGCGGCCATCCACCGCGCGCTCGATCTTGGCTGTAATTTCATCGACACGGCTCGAGCCTACGGAGACGGGCGCAGCGAACGCATCATCGCCCTCGCGCTGAAGGACAGGCCGAAGGGATCCGTCTACGTGGCGACCAAGGTTCCGCCCGTATTGCCTGGAGACTGGCCCCCGAGCCCTTACGACACAATCGAACAGCGTTTTCCCGAGGAGCATATCCGCGCCGAAGTGGAGAAGAGCCTCCGCGATCTCGAAACCGATTGCCTCGATCTGGTCCAGATCCACACATGGTCGCGCGGCTGGAACCGCGATCCATCGGCGTTCCAGGTGCTGCGGGTGCTCCGCAACGAAGGCAAGGTACGGGGAATCGGCGTCAGCACGCCCGAACACGATCAGAACGCCGTGATCGACCTGATCCGCGGCGGGTGGGTGGATACCGTCCAGTTGATTTACAACATTTTTTCGCAGGAGGCGCAGGAGGGGCTGCTGGCCGAGGCCGCTGACCACAATGTAGGAGTCATTGTGCGCGTGGCGTTCGACGAGAGTTCGCTGACCGGTAAGCTGACCGACCTGACCCGGTTCCCGGAGGGTGACATTCGCGGCAACTACTTCGCGGGCGACCGTCTGGCACGGACCGTCCGTCGCGTGAAAGCGGTCGAGGCCGCCATCGCCGGAGAGGAGCCGGATACGGCCACCGCAGCTCTCAAGTTCGCCTTGAAACCGGCGGCCGTCTCCACCGTGATCGCGGGCATCCGGAACCCATGGCAGGCGGAGAAGAACTGCGCGGTGGGAGACATGGCGCCCCTGAGCGGCCGGCTGGAGCAGGAGTTGCGCAAGCACTACTGGCGCCGCGCTTTCTGGCACTCCGGCAAATAGAGCGGCGGGATGGGAGGAGCATGAGAAAAGCATCCGTACGCATTGGATTGTTGGGCTGCGGCACCATCTCGCAGTTTGCCCACATTCCCGCGTTGATGAAGGCTGGCGGAGTGGAGTTTGCCGCCATCTGCGATGCCGCGCCGGATCTGGCGCGGGCGATGGGTGAGCGCGCGGGCGTCGCGAACGTTTTCACGGACTACCGGGAGTTCCTGTCGTCCAGCGGAGTAGAGGCGGTGGTGATCGCCGTTCCCGACGAGTTTCACCTTGCGCTGGCGCGCCAGGCGCTCGAAGCCGGCAAGCATGTTCTGGTGGAAAAGCCGCTCGCCGTCAACAGCGGCGAGTGCGCGGCGCTCACCGAAGCCGTAAGGCGTTCGGGAAAGAAGCTCCAGGTGGGCAGCATGAAACGTCACGACCCGGGCATCGCCTTTGCCCGCGACTTCATTCAGCGCCGCGCCGGCGAGATCTTCTCGGCCAGCGGGTGGTATCGCGACTCGATGTTCCGCTACGACATGCAGAAGGCAATCCTGCCCGAGGTGGTTACCAGCAGCCTCTCGATCCAGCCGGCAAAGGATCCCAAGACGGCCAACAAGCGCCACTACTCGCTGGTCACTCACGGTGCGCACCTCTTCGACACGCTCCGGTTCCTGGCGGGCGGTATCTCCGCGGTGAATGCCAGTCTGGTGGAAAAGTGCGGCCAGTATTCCTGGCATGGCGTGTTGCACTTCGAACGAGGCGCGCTGGGCCATTTCGAACTGTCAGTGAAGACCAGCGGCGAGTACTCGGAGGGCTATTCGGTACACGGCGAGCATGGAAGCGTCGAGATCCGGACCTTTCTGCCTTTCTACAACCGGAGCAGCGAGGTGCGGGCTTTCGACGGCCGCACGCGGCAGTGGCAAACTCCGCTCGGCAGTAACAGCAATCCATACAAGAACCAGATCGAATCGTTCGCCGCAGCGATCCTCGAAGACGGTCCCACCAATCCGGATGCGGCCGAAGGGTGGGCCGCCGTTAGCGTGCTGGAAGCAGTGGAGGAATCGGTAAGCCGGGGCGGGAGGGTCGAGGCCGGCGAACTCGCACTGAAGGTTTGACCTCCGAAGCTCTGACATGGAATTTGGCATTTTCTCCCGCACCTACTCCCGGCCCACTTTGGAAGGCGTGCTGGACGCCATTTCGGCGCACGGGCTTTCCGACGTACACTTCAATCTCCGCTCGGCTGGCGCGCCGAGCCTTCCCGATCGGATCGATGAGGAATTGTGCGCTCGTGTGCTCGCGGCTTTCCAGGCGCGCGGATTCACCATGACATCGATCTCGGGAACCTTCAACGCGATTCATCCCGACGAGCAAGAACGGCGCTCGGGCGCAAAGCGGGTTTGTCACCTCATCAAGCGCTGCCGGCAGTTGGGCGCCTCCACCGTCACCCTCTGCACCGGCAGCCGCGACCCGGACGACATGTGGAAACGGCACCCTGGCAACGATCTTCCGGACGCCTGGACGGACATGCGGGAAACGCTAGACAGGCTGCTTCCCGCAGCCGAGGAGCACCGCGTGGTGCTCGGCATCGAACCGGAAACCAACAATGTAGTCAATTCGGCGGCCAAGGCGCGGAAACTGCTCAAGGAAGTCGATTCGCCATGGCTGAAGATTATCCTGGATGGAGCCAACCTCATCGAGAACGCCGACTTTTCGGAAATGGCACGGACGCTGGGAGAAGCCTTCGATCTGCTGGGGCCGGACATCGCGATGATTCATGCGAAGGATCTGGCGGATCCTCCGTCGCGCCCCAGCCAGGCCGCGGGTAAGGGAGCACTGGATTGGGACACATACTGTAGCCTGATCCAGCGTCATGGCAAGCATGTGCCCGTCATCCTGCATAACTTGGATGAGATCGAGGTGCCCACGAGCCTCGCATTCGTCAAGGATCGATTGAACCATGCCCTTCTTTGAACACGACGGAATCCGCTTCCACTACCAAACAGCGGGCAGCGGTACGCCACTCGTCTTCACGCACGGGCTGACCGGAAATCTGGGAAACGCCCGGGACCTGACCGGAGACATGCCCGGCTATCGCCAGGCGTTCTGGGACGCTCGCGGCCACGGCAGTACATCGCCGGCCGGCCCGGCGGGCGGATTCTCCTTCGACGTGTTTGCCCGGGATCTGGCTGCGTTGCTCGATCTTTTGGAGATTGAGCGTGCCGTGGTGGGCGGCGTCTCGATGGGTGCGGGCGTTTCCACGAAGTTCGCGATTCTCAACCCGGATCGAGTGCGCGCCTTGATCCTGGTGCGGCCTGCCTGGCTGATCGAACCGCTGCCGGAGGGGCTGGAACTGATGCCTGTGGCCGCCGGGTACATGGAGGAGTTCGGTATGGAACAGGGGCGCGAGGGGTTCGTGCAGTCCGGCGGTTACCGGTCCCTGCTGGCGAGCCAGCCAGACACCGCCGCCGCGCTCAGCGAACAGTTCCTCGCCGAGGCGGCGTTCGAACGCCGCGGACGGTTGACCGGGATTCCCGGCGACGCTCCCATCCGCGCATGGAGCGAGGTGGAGAGCCTGCGGATTCCCGCGCTGGTGATCGGTTGCGAACCGGACTACGTGCACCCCTTGTCGTTCGCTAAAGTATGGGCCGAGCGGCTGCCGCGCGGAAGATTCGCGCAAGTACCCGCCAAGTCAGCCGGATTCGAACCGTACGCCGATGCGGTGCGGCAGCATATCGCCGGGTTTCTATCTTCCCTGGAGGTGGATCGATGAGCGTCCTCAAAATCCGTCATACCGGAATTGTCGTCAGCAACATGGAGACATCGCTGCCTTTCTATCGCGATTTACTCGGTCTCGAGGTTTGGTGGGACCAGGTGGAAGAAGGCCCGATGGTGGAGGCCGTGACAGCGGTGCCGGGAGCGCGCATTCACACCGTCAAGCTGAGGGCGCCCGACGGGGTCTCGATTGAACTGCTGCAGTACCTGAATTCACCCGGTCCGGTTCCGCCACTCAATACTTCGAACAACATCGGATGCAATCACGTCGCGCTCCAGGTGAACGATTTGGATGCTCTGTATCGCAGGGCCCAAGCGCAGGGAACCCGCTTCCACTGCGCTCCAGCAGTTGCCTCTGGCGGAATGGCCAAGGTGACCTACTGTCGCGACCCGGAGGGCGTGATCCTCGAACTCGTGGAGATTCTGTCATGATCCCGCAGGCCAGTGAGCGGGCCGCACAGGAGCACTGAAAGATGGCGCTTCATGTCAGCGATTTGACGCCGGTGGCGAGCGAGCCGGTGAACACGCGTTACCGCCGCATCGTCACGCCCCTTCCGGCGCCGCAATCGATCGCCGAGATCGAACGGCTTCGCCGGTTCGAACCGCAGTCGATGGCCGGAATGCCGCCGATTCTCTGGGATGGCGCTGAAAACTTCCTGGTTCGCGACCCGTACGGCAATCAGTGGATCGACCTGAGCAGCGGTATCGTAGTGGCCAACGTTGGACACGCCAATCCGGACGTACTGGCGGCAATCGGCCGTCAACTCGACGCCAAACGTATCTTCTCCTATGCCTTCTCCACCCAGGTCCGTCGCGAACTGCTCGAGCGGCTAGTTAGAATTGCTCCGGAGGGGTTGGATAAGGCAATTCTGTTCTCGTCTGGCACGGAAGCCAATGAGTGCGCGCTGAGCCTGATGCGGAAACACGGTTTGCGAATCGCACCGGACAAGTTGGGGATCTTGTCGTTCGAATCGAGCTATCACGGGCGAACGCTTTCGGCGAAGCTTGCGGGCGGCCCGCCCGGAATCGTTGACGGCTTCCGGCGAGAGAGTCTGTTCCATTGGCAGCTGCCGCTGCCGGGCGGGGCGGGTTCCCGTGGATTCGACGAGGATCTGGCCGCGCGAGGCATCCGACCGGAATCGGTGGCAGGGATCATCCTCGAGTCGATCCCTGGCTGGACGACCACACTGCATCCGGCGCCCTACATGCACCGGTTGGTGGAGTGGGCCGCTCAAAACAACGTGCTACTAGCGATCGACGAGGTGCAAAGCGGAATCGGGCGTACCGGCCGCATGTTCGCGTTCGAGCACTACGGAATCGTTCCGGACCTGATCGCGTGCGGAAAAGGACTCAGTTCATCGCTTCCGCTCTCCGCCGTCATCGGACGGCGGCACGTGTTGGATCTTTCGGCCCCTGGGGAGATGTCGAGCACCTTCGGCGGCAATCCGCTGAGTGCGGCCGCCGGGCTGGCCTGCCTTACCGTCCTGGAGCGAGACGGGCTGGTGGAACGGTCCGCCGCGTTGGGCGAAGAATTGGGCCGCGCCCTCGGCGAGATCGCCGCCAGACATGCCCGTTATGTGAGAATGCACAATGGCCGCGGACTTTTCTACTCGGTTCATCTCCAGGATCCCGTCAGCGGCGAGCCGCTGTATGAGATCGTCGACCGGATCGTCATGACGTGCCTCCGCCGGGGCGTGTTGATGTTTCTCACCGGCAAGGGCTTCTTCAAGATCGTGCCGCCGCTGACGATCGAGCGGGATGCGCTCTGGGAGGCGATTGAGGTGATCGGCGGGGCCATGGACGACATAGTCGGAGCGTAGATGGGACATTTCGACACGATCGATTGGGTGGTTCTGGCAGCTTACTTCTTAGGCTCAATCGCACTCGGCAGCTATTTCGGGCGCCGGCAGCACGATGCCGAGGACTTTTTGTTGGCGGGCCGGAAGATGTCGTGGTTTCCGGTGGCAATCTCGATCATGGCCACCAACACCAGCGCTGTGAGCTACATGGGCGTGGCCGCTTACGTCTACAAGCACAACCTGATGCTCTACCCGAACATTATCACTCTGGTTCTGATCACGCCACTGGTCCTCTATCTGTTCGTGAACTTCTACTACAACTTGAAGGTTTACACCGCCTACGAGTATCTGGAGAGGCGCTTCAACCCCCTTGTGCGGAGCATCGCGAGCGTATTGTTCATCTTTCTGCGCCTGTGCTGGCTTGGCACCATGATCTATGCCACTTCGATCGCGCTGGCCGAGATCACCGGCATTTCGCAGGTCTATTGCTCGCTCGCGCTTGGCCTGGGCACTTCCATCTACACGACGCTCGGCGGGATGGAGGGCGTAATCTGGACCGATGTCGCGCAGGCGGCAGTGTTCATCGCGAGCATTTTCCTTATCGGCCTCTACGTGCTGATGGACTTCGGCTGGGATGCCGGGCAGATTTACGCGGTGGCCGACGGGGCGGGAAGAACGCGCATGGCCGATTGGTCATTCGATCCGTCGATCGATGTTACCGTTTGGAGCGTGGTGTCCGGCTACGCGGTGATCAATCTGGCGTCCTTCGGCGTGGATCAAGTGGTTCTGCAGCGCTATTTCACGGCGAAGAACCTTGAGACCAGCCGCCGGTCTGTGATTGCCAACGCATTCATCGATTTTCCGACCTCTACGTTGCTGTTCGCCATTTCGATCGGGATCTTCGCCTACTTCCACAAGCACGCCAGCCAACTGCCGGCCGATTTTAGCGCGGACCGGGTTCTGCCTTACTTCGTGATCACTGCGTTGCCGCAGGGAGTGGCCGGACTCGTGATCGCCGGGATCATGGCCGCCACGATGTCGAGCATCAGCTCCGGCGTCAACTCCATTACCACGGCATCGCTGGTCGACTTCTACCAGCGGTTCTTTCGCCCGGAAGCTCCGGCTCAGCACTACCTCAGCGTGTCGCGTTGGATGTCGCTCTTCTGGGGCGTCGCCGCGACCGTCATAGGGCTCTTCGTGAGCCGGCTGGGAACTGTACTCGAGATTTCGGCCAAAACCAACAGTTTCTTCACGGGCATTCTTCTTGGCATTTTCCTGCTCGGGATTCTCACGAAGCGAGCGAACTGGCAGGGAACCAGCATCGGCGCGGCGGTGAGCCTGCTGGTCGTCATCTACACGGGCACCTTTACCAAGACGTCGTTCTTTCTATACGCGCCCTTGGGACTCGGCCTTACGATGGTCTTGGGATACCTGTTCAGTCTCGCGTTTCCCGCGATGAGTCCGGAGAGCCTGCGAGGTCTGGTGAAAGGACATGGAGTCGACGGCGTTCGAAGCGAAGCGGCGGAGCCGCCGATCATGGCATGAACGGATGGCGAGTTTGCCGGAGTCTGATCGTGTAAAGGAGGCTTGTCAATGAAAGCTCGTTTTCGGCGATGGCTGGTTCCGCTACTTCTGGCGGCCGGTGGGGGACCCGCTTTGGCCGCCCCTCCGGTGGATTTCAAGACGCAGATCGAGCCCCTTCTCAAGGAGCGTTGCCATGGCTGTCACGCCGGATCGAAGCAACTGGGTGGACTGCGGCTGGACAACCGTGAATCAGCCTTGGCGGGCGGCTATTCAGGCGTTGTCATCAAGCCCGGCAATTCCGCCGCCAGCAAACTCATTGCTCTGATAGACGTCGCCGCGAAGGAAAAGGCGATGCCGATGTCGGGCCCCCGGCTGACGGCGGCGCAGGTGGAACTGGTCCGTGGCTGGATCGACCAGGGCGCGAACTGGCCGGTCAGCGCCGGCGTGGCCCCTGCCGCGAGGGCGAAGACGAAGCACTGGGCGTTCGCGGCTCCTTCGCGGGCTCTGCTGCCGCGAGTGCGAGATCCACGATGGGCACGAAACGAGATCGATTTCTTCGTTCTGTCGAAACTGGACGCCGAAGGGATCCGCCCGTCTCCGGAAGCCAGCCGCCAGAGCCTGATCCGCAGGGTCAGTCTTGATCTCACCGGCCTGCCGCCCGCGCCGGGGGAGGTGGACGCGTTCGTGAATGATGCGCGGAGCGACGCCTACGAACATCTGGTGGACCGTCTGCTGCGCTCCCGGCACTACGGCGAAAAGTGGGCACGGCAGTGGTTGGATCTGGCGCGCTACGCCGACAGCGACGGTTTCGAGAAGGACAATCTGCGGCCCGACGCCTGGAAGTGGCGTGATTGGGTGATCCGCGCCTTGAACGACGACATGCCGTTTGACCAGTTCACCATCGAACAGATGGCGGGCGATCTGCTTCCGAACGCAACCATTGCTCAGAAGACCGCCACTGGTTTCCATCGCAACACGCTCACCAATCGGGAGGGCGGAGTTGACGTAGAAGAGTACCGCGTGGAGCAGGTGATCGATCGCGCCAGCACGGTGGGCACGGTCTGGCTCGGGCTGACGGTGGGATGCGCGCGCTGCCATGACCACAAGTACGATCCGATCAGCCAGCGCGAGTTCTACCAACTCACGGCGTTTTTCAATTCTGCCGACGAGGCGAACGTCGAGGCCCCGCTTCCGAACGAACTGGCCGCCTACCTACAGCGTCAACCCGATTGCGAAGCCAGGCGGCGCACGCTACTGGCGGAGTACAAGGTGGCTGAATTGCAGCCTGAATGGGAGCGGCAGACGCTGCTGGCAGCCTCGCAACCAGGAGTCGACACGCTGTATGACAGCACATGGGACATTTTGGGCTTGTACCTGGATGGCGGGCAAGAGCACCTGCGAATCCCAGCCTTGCGCAGGACGGCGAAGTGGAACGCGAAGATCACGGACTTCTTCATCGGCAACTACTCGCGCGTGGTCAGCAAGGAGACGCTCGAGAAACTGAAGTTCAAGGAACTGGGAGAGAAACTCCGGCAACTCAAGGCAGCCTGTCCGAACCTTTCCGAAGTGCAGACGCTGGCCGAACGCGCCGAACCGCGCAGGTCGCATGTTCTCATCCGCGGCGATTTCCGCCAGCCCGGCATCGAGGTCCAACGCGCTGGCCTTGCGGTGCTCAACCCAATGCAGGACGAACCGCGGCCGTCGAGGCTGACGCTGGCGAAGTGGCTGGTATCGCGCGACAACCCGCTCACCGCGCGTGTGACGGTGAATCGGGCCTGGCAGGAGTTGTTTGGCCGCGGCCTAGTGACCACCTCCGAGGATTTCGGCGTCCGCGCCGAGCCACCCACGCACCCGGCGCTTCTCGACTGGCTGGCCGTCGAGTTCATGGACCGCGGCTGGAGCCTTAAGAAGCTGCACCGGTTGATTGTGACCTCAGCCACGTACCGGCAATCATCGAACACGCGGGAGGACCTTACGGCGCGCGATCCGGGCAACGCTCTTCTGGCGCGGCAACAGCGGCTCCGTCTCTCCGCCGAAGCGATTCGCGATGTGATGCTATCGGCGGCGGGCCTTCTGGACCTTGAGATTGGCGGCCCGAGCGCGCGTCCGCCCATTCCTGCCGGCGTGTTGGACCTGGCCACCGGCAGCGGTTCGAAGTGGAAGGAGAGTACCGGAGCCGAGCGCTACCGGCGTGGCCTCTACACGCTGTTCCTTCGCACGGCGCCTCACCCGCAAATGGCCAACTTCGACGCTCCGGATTCCATGGCCGCCTGCAGCCGCCGCGAACGCTCTACTACCCCGCTGCAGGCACTGAACCTGCTGAATGACTCCACCTTCTTTGAAGCCGCGCAACTTCTGGCCACACGTGTCCTACGGTCGGAGGCCCGAACGGTGGAGGAACGCCTGCGATTCGCGTTCCGCGTCTGCGTGGCCCGGGAGCCGCGCCCCGGCGAAGTGGGACGGCTGGCCCGCTTTTTTCGCCAGCAGGTGGAGATTCTCGAGCGCGATCCGGCGCTGGCGGAGTCGATTTTCCCGGCGCGCGATCTCGACGGAATCACTCCCGCGGAAGCAGCCCCGTGGGTGGGCGTGGGACGCCTGCTGCTGAATCTCGACGAGTTCATCACCCGAGGATAGCCGCCATGGACCCGAATCTGTTCCATCAGATCCACTCCCGCCGCCGATTTCTCGAACGGTGCGCCGCCGGTTTGGGCACGATCGCCCTGTCGCAGTTGATGGCGGCGGAAGGGCGCGGGCCAGCCGCCCCGCGATCCCATTTCCCCGCCAAGGCCAGGAACGTCATCTTTCTTTTCATGGATGGCGGCCCCAGCCACCTGGACTTGTACGATCCCAAACCGGCGATGAAAAAGTACGAAGGACAGGCGCTTCCCGAATCGATGACCAAGAACCTGCGCCTGGCCTTCATCAAGCCAACGGCTCAGGTGGTTGCCAGTCCCCGCTCCTTCGCGCCGAGCGGCCAAAGCGGTACTCCTCTTTGCGACTACATGCCTCACTTGGCAGCCCGGGTCGACGACATCTGCCTGATCCGGTCGATGTTTACCGATCAGTTCAATCATCACCCCGGCCAACTCATGTTGAACTGCGGGTCGCCGCTGGCGGGCCGCCCTTCCATGGGTGCGTGGGTCAACTACGGGCTGGGCAACGAGTCACAGAGTCTGCCTGGCTTCGTGGTGATGCGATCGGGATCCAACGCGCCCGGCGCCGGTACTGGAAACTGGACCAGTGGCTTCCTGCCGTCCAGCTTCCAGGGGGTTCCTCTGCGCGGCGCCGGCGACCCCGTGCTGTACCTGTCGAATCCGCACGGTGTCAACGGTGAACTACAAAGGGCCACGCTCGATGCGCTGCGCGACGTCAACCGGATGAACCAGGTGGAAACCGGAGACCTGGAGATCGCCTCGCGGGTCGCATCGTACGAGTTGGCGTTCCGGATGCAGCAATCGGCTCCGGAACTAATGGATATCTCTAAGGAACCGGCCCATATCCTGGAACTCTACGGAGTCGACGCGGAGCGCAAGAACCCCTACGCGCGCAATTGCCTGCTGGCTCGGAGGCTTGTCGAACGAGGTGTTCGCTTCGTCCAACTGATGCACGGCAACTGGGACCATCACACCAATCTGGACAGCAGACTGAAAACGATCTGCGAGCAGACGGACCGTCCGGTCACGGCGCTGTTAAAGGATCTGAAGCAGCGCGGGCTGCTTGATTCCACTCTGGTGGTGTGGGGCGGCGAATTCGGGCGTACTCCGATGGTCCAGGCCGATAGCCCCGATAAGAGCGACGGCGTGGGCCGCGATCATCATCCGTTTGCCTTCAGTCTGTGGATGGCCGGCGGCGGCATCAAGGGCGGGCAGGTGATCGGGTCCACCGACGACTTCGGATTGCAGGTGACCGCGGACCGGATCCACGTGCATGACCTTCAGGCGACGATCCTGCATTGTTTGGGGATCAATCACGAGGCCCTCACCTACCGCCATATGGGCCGCGACTTCCGCCTTACAGACGTCGCGGGCAAGGCGGTGACCAAACTGCTAGCGTAGTCCGATGCCAAAGCTTGACCGCAGAGATTTCCTGACAGCCGGAGGGGCCGCGCAACTGGCCGCGCCGGCGGCGCAACAGGCGGCGCCTCCGGGCTCGGCCCCGCGCCCCTATCGCCTGATCTACAACGATGACGGCGGCGGCGCTAGCGTGTGGGAACCTCCGTTGACGCCTAGGCAGTTCGTCGACGCCACCATCGCGCAGATTGCGGGCACCCGCGTGGATGCCCTTTCGTGGCCGATCGGCATGAACGGTCTGTACGTGATGAACTACCCAACCCGGGTGCCTGGCGGCGAGATCGTGGGAGACAGCCTGCGCGAGGACACCGGCGTAAAGCTCGAGTCCTCGCGGTGGTGGCGGAACATCCGCGCCGTTCGTTTGCTCATCGAGCAGGGGCATGATCCCATGAAGCTGATGGTGGACGGTGCGCATGGGGCCGGTATCGACATCTGGATTCACATCCGCCAAAACGACTGGCATCACGTGCGCGGCGAATCCACCGCTGACCCGAAGCATTTCCTGAACTTCATGGCCGGCCGCTTCTGGCGCGAACATCCTGAGTGGCGCATCGGCAAGGAAGGGCTCGAGGGGTGGCCGGAAGGACAACCGGTTTCGGAAGCCGCGATGGACTTTCAGGATTTCGCGCACGAATCCGTGCGCCGCTACCGCATCGCCATCGCCGAAGAGGTGGCTAGCCGCTATGACGTAGACGGCATCGAACTCGATTTCATGCGCTGCCCGTACTTCTTCAAGAAGTCGCAACTACCCGCGATGACCGGCGTGATGTCCGGCTATGTTCGCGAGATCCGGCGCACGCTCGATCGACTGGGCCGTCAGCGTGGACGTTACATCGGACTCTCCGCGCGCGTTCCGTGGACCGTCGCCGGTGCGGCGGCCGTGGGACTCGACGCCCCCCGCTGGGCGCGCGAGGGACTGGTGAACCCACTCGTTCCCTCGCCGTTCTTCGCCATGACGCTCGACGCCGATGTCTCGGAGTGGATCGCCCTTGGCAAACGGACCGGCTGCCGCATCTATCCGTGCATCGAGGAGTCCTTTCGCGCTGGCATCGCCAACGAAGGCGGTGTTCCCGGGCTCCAGTGGGTGAGCCTGGAACATGCGCGCGCGGCAGCCATGAACTTCTGGCGCTCCGGCGCCGACGGCATCTACCTGTTCAACTGGCCGGACCGAGGGCGGAACGTGAACACCTCGCCCGGCCTCAACGAGTTACACGATCCATCCGTCCTGCGCCGCAAGAACAAACGGTACGCCGTAGGCCGGCGCAACACCAAAGGCGCTGGGTCGTGGCCGTACTGCGAACTTCCCCGTGTGATTCCGGCTGCGCTCCAACGCGGCCAGCCGGTTCGCGTGAATCTGCCGGTGGGGGACGATCTGGCGGCGGAACGGGACCGCATCGCATCCGTCAAGCTCTGCCTGCTGTTCGAGAATCTGACGGGCGCCGACAGGGTGCAGGTCACGGTGAATGGAGTGGCGATACAGGGCCCGATGAATCCGATCCGGCCAGGTCAGCATGTTCCACACGCGACGGTGAGTGGGCTTTTCACATGGCAGTATTTCGATCTCGCACAAGCCTTGCCACGTTCCGGCGACAACGCGATCGAAGTCGGATTGGCCGCCCGCAATCCTGATTTCGAGAAGCCGTGGTCGCGGTGCGAGTTGGTGCTCAGTGACGTCGAGCTGGAAATCAAGTATCGCTGGCCGGGCGCGGATTGGACTGCTCCCAGACCCGGTGAGTTGCCCGAGTCCTGAAAAGCGTGGTCTCGCCCTCGAGAGCACCCGCGGGCGGTCAGCCCCGTTCGTGGCGCGTGAAGGCGCAGGGCACGCCTTCCCGTCAAGCCAAACAGGCAGGTAAACGAAGCTTTCCAAGGCAGGATGGTTCGCTTCGTCAACCGATGGCGCTGTGATACTGTATTGGCAGGGTTTTGTATACATGGCGGTGCTCGAGAGGTGAAATCAGGAATCATGCGAGCCGCGGTTCGATTAGTCGTTTTTACCTCGCTCGGTTCAGGTGTGACGCGAGCGGACGGGAAGTTCGAACAGGATATACGCCCCGTCCTCGAGAGCCGTTGCGCTTCCTGCCACAGCGCGGCGGCGCGTCAAGGCGGCTTGGCCGTGGACACGGTGGACAACCTGCTACGGGGTGGGGCCAATGGCGCGGCCGTCGTGGCCGGTCACAGCGACCGCAGTCCGCTGGTGCAGCGGCTTCGCGGCTTGTCGCAACCTCGCATGCCGATGGGCGGAAAGCCTCTCGCGGATGCGGAGATAGAGCGCATCGCCAAGTGGATCGACGCCCTTCCCGGGCGGCCAAGCACGCCGCAGGCCGGCGCGGAAAACCTAGCGAAAAAGAAACTGGGCTGGCCGTGGACAAAGCCGGCCGAACCAGCCGTTCCGGCGGTGAAGAGCAAGGAATGGGTCCGCAACCCGATCGATGCTTTCGTGCTTTCGAAACTCGAGGAGAAAGGGCTTACACCGGCGCCGCCGGTTTCCAGCCGCGGAGCCTACCGTCGGCTATATTTCGCTCTGCTTGGCGTGCCGCCAAGGCCGGAGGAGATGAAGCGATTTCTCGAGGACACCTCTCCGGACGCCTATCGGAACGAGGTGGAGAGGTTGCTGCAAGACCCGCGGTACGGCGAAAAGTGGGGCCGCCACTGGCTGGATCTGGTCCGCTATTCCGACACCAAGGGAGGCGCGATCGACTACCCGCGGCCCCATATGTGGCGGTACCGGGACTATGTGATCCGGGCGTTCAACCAGGACCGTCCGTATGACCGGTTCATCAAGGAACAACTGGCCGGGGATGCCTTCCCGGCGTTTGGTGCCGAAGGCAAGCTCGGACTTGCCTTTCTGAGCCAGTGGGTGCAGGTGGAACAAGTGGAGCGCGAGATGATCCGCCGCGATTTCATGGTGGATCTGGTGGACACGACGGCCTCCGTCTTCCTGGGACTGACGCTCGGCTGCGCCCGCTGCCATGACCACAAATACGATCCGCTGCCGACCAAGGACTACTATCGCCTGGAGGCATTCTTCACGCCGATGACGGTAGACGTTGCGGAGTTGCCGTTCCATCAGTATGAAGCGGCCAAACTCGATCCGGAACGGTGGGAGAGATCCTCCAAACAGTGGAAGGAGACGCTGGAGGCCCGCGAAAAGGCGCAAGCCGAGTTCCGCAAGGGCATCAACGAACGTGTGGAACCGCACCGAATTCTGTTCGGATCGCAGGACTTGAAAGACTGGGCCGAGCCGGGACAACGCAAGTACTCGATCCCCGGCGACATGCTGACGAGCAAGGAAGAGAAGGCCCGCCAGAAACTGATCGGGCGGCAGACCGCGCGCTTCGCCAATCCGAACTCGCCCGACTACTATCTGCCTAAGGCCCACGTGGTTGCCGATAGCGACGAGCTAAGGGATGTTGTAGCCACTAAAGTGCTGGCCGGCGGAAACTACAAGCTGGCAGGCGAAGAGGTGAAGCCCGGCTACCTGAGCGCTATCGCCGGGAACATGGATCCCGTCAGCCTCGATGGTCTAGGAGGTACCCGACGCCAGTTGCTGGCCAAGTGGATCGCTTCCTCCGACAATCCTCTCACGGCGCGCGTAATGGTGAACCGCATCTGGCAGCATCATTTCGGACGCGGTCTGGTGGCCACGCCGAGCGACTTCGGCAATAACGGCGGCGGCTCCCTGCATCCGGAACTGCTCGACTGGCTGGCCCTGCGTTTCGTTGAAAGCGGCTGGAGCGTCAAGGAGATCCAGCGGCTGATCGTGAATTCCAACGTCTATCGGATCAGCATGAATCATCCGCAGGCGGAAGCGGCTGGAAAGATCGACCCGGACAACAAGTTGTTCTGGATGCGCGACCCGATTCGCATCGAAGTGGAATCGATCCGCGACAGCATGCTTGCGGTCAGCGGCCAGTTGAACCCGGTGATGGGTGGACCTCCGTACTTCCCGGTAGCCAACGACGAGCAGATGGCGCGCGCTCCCACGTGGTGGGAGCCATCCGAGATGAAGGAACGGAGCCGCCGCACGGTGTACATGCTGCAATCGCGGTCTTTCCAACTGCCCTTCATCAAGGTGTTCGACGGAGCCAATATGGATCAGACCTGCGTGGTTCGAGGAGTCACTTCGGTGACGCCGCAGGTGTTCGCTCTGTTCAACAACGAGTTCTCGCACGTGCAAAGCGCGGAAACTGCGAAGCGGGTTGCCGCCGAAGCTGGTTCCGAACCGGACAAGCAGGTGCAGCGCGCGTTCCAGTTGGCGTTCCAGCGGGATCCGTCCGACAGCGAACGGGAGATGTCGATGAGGTTCCTGCGACGGGCAGAAACCAAGCCCCTCGGGAATCTCACCGATTTGAGTCTGGTGCTCTTCAACATGAACGAGTTCATTTTCCTGGACTGACACAGGGAGGAAGGTCGAATGGCGAGCGAAAAGCTCCAGTTTTGCGGTAATGTGGTCCGGCCGGGGCCGAATGCGGGCGAGATCGGCCGGCGCGATCTTCTGTACCGTTTCGGGCAGGGGATCGGCAGCATGGCGTTCACCTCGCTTTTGGCGGGGGATGGTGTGCTGGCCGCCGAGTCCGGCGATCCCGATCCGTTGGCTCCGAAGAAGCAGCACGTGCCGGCCAAAGCGAAGTCGGTGATTTTCCTGTTCATGTCCGGCGCTCCCGGGCAGATGGACACCTTCGATCCGAAACCGAAGCTTCGCGAACTGCACGGCCAGCCGATCACCCGTAAGTACGGAAGCCTTGAGAAGCGCATCTACGTCGGCAGTCCGTTTGAATTCGCTCGGCATGGCAAGAGCGGAATGGAAATCTCCGAGATCTTTCCCCACTTGGCCAAGCGGGCTGACGACATCGCCGTGATCCGCGCCATGCACACCAGCGCCGAGGCCCACACTACGGCCACCTTCTTCATGAACACCGGCGAGACGATTCCCGGCAGTCCGTCCATGGGCGCCTGGACGGTGTTCGGCTTGGGCACGGAAAACCAGAACCTGCCGGCGTTCGTGGTGCTGCCGGACCTCCGCGGAGGCGTCTTCGGCGGCAGCATCAATTGGGGCAGCGGCTATCTGCCGGCCTACTATCAGGGCACGCTGATCAATTCGGTGGGCGATCCGATCGTGGACCTTCAGCCGCCGGAGGGCGTAACCCGGGAGCAGCAGCAACGAAACCTCACCCTGCTCAACGAACTCAACGCCTCGCAACTGGGCACGCAGCCGAACAATCCGCACCTGCTGACGCGCATGAAGAATTATGAACTGGCGTTTCGCATGCAAACCGCTGTTCCCGAATGTTTGGACCTCGCCAAGGAGTCTCAGGCCACGCGCGATTTGTACGGACTGGACGACAAGCAGACCGAACCGATGGCCAGGAAGTGCCTGATGGCGCGGCGGCTGGTGGAGCGCGGCGTTCGTTTCGTCCAGATCTTCTCGGACGGTTGGGACTCGCACGAGAACATCGCGCGCGAGCACCGCAACCGCGGTCTCGAGACCGACAAGCCCGTGGCAGCGCTACTGACGGACCTCAAACAGCGCGGGCTGTTCGACCAGACGCTGGTGGTGTGGGGCGGCGAGTTCGGCCGCACCGCCGACAATAGCATGGACTTCTTCCGAAGCGGTCCGGGCCGGGATCACAACCAGAATGCGATGGTGATGTGGATGGCCGGGGCGGGCGTCAAGGGCGGGACCGTGGTGGGACAAACGGACGAACTCGGCATCCGGTGCGCCGAAAACGTGTATCACACGCACGACATGCATGCCACCATGCTGCGCTTGCTGGGCCTCGACGACATGCGGCTCACCTACTACCACTCCGGCCGGTTCAAGCGGCTCACCAACCTGGGTGGCAAGCTGATCAAGGAAATCCTGGCCTGACCGATGACTCCCCTGACACGGCGCGGATTCCTTGCAGCGACTGCCGCAGCGCCCTCCGCGCGGGCTCAGCCGAAGCCGGTGCCTCGTAAGGCATCGCCCGGCAAGCGCCGCCTGTTGTTCAACTGGGACGGGTCTGTCATCCACACCTGGGGACGCACCGTGCTCCCGGCCTCGTATGGGCCGTTGACGCGCGAGCAGTTCACGTCGCTCGTCTTCACGCCGATCGAGAATTCCGCCGTCGATACCGTGCTGTTCAGCTTCGGCAGCGGCAATGTCGCCGAATACCAGAGCAACGTGCTCGAGTGGCCCGGGCAGGCGGACGGCTTCGAGTTCCCGAAAGAGAACAACTGGCATGGCGGAGTGCCGGTAGATCCCAGGGACCAGTACCTCAACCCCAAGAGTCTCGCCGATGCGGGACACAACCCTCCGGCCGTGATTGTCGAAGAGTGTCACAAGCGCGGACTCGATGCTTTCGTATCGTTCCGCGTCAATGACATCCATGACGGGCAGCATCCGCGCGGGACACTGCCCAATCCGGAACTGCCTTCGTTCAAGCGGATCAGTCCGGAATTGCTGGTGGACGATCTCGACTGGTGGAGCGCTCTCGATTTCGAACAACCCCGCGTGCGTGCGCTGAAGCTTCGCGCGGTGGAGGAGTTCTTCGATCGCTGGGATTTCGATGGCCTCGAACTCGACTTCCTGCGCCACTCGCTCTACTTCCGGCGCGGTACGGAGAAAGAGAACGGCAAGTTTCTGACGATGTTCCTGCGCGAAGTCCGCAAGAGTCTGCGTACCAAGGCTGCCAAGCGCGGCCGTCCGATCGAACTCGCCATCAGGATTCCGGAACGCGTGGAATGGTGCCGCGATGGCGGCTTCGAAATCGACACCTGGATTTCGGAGGATCTCGCCGACGCCCTGATTCTCGGCCAAGGCTTGACAGAAGCACCCGGCGTGAAGGGGTTTCGCGCGTTGGCCAAAGCGCGCGCTCTTCCCGTCTACGCGAGTCTGTCCTGCTACGGCAATCACTATCGCATGAGTCCCGACGAAGTCATCCGCGGCAGCGCGTCCAACCTCTGGCGCGATGGCGCCGACGGCATCTACACATTCAATTGGTATCTGTTCGGTGGTTGGCGCAAGCACCTTCTTGATGAGATCGCCGATCAGGCGAAAATGCGGGGCAAAGACAGGCACTACACCGCCGTGGAAGGGTTCCTCTCGGCTGGACGCGCTCCCGGCGCGGACTTCCTGCGCTACAACAAACCTGTCAAGGAGCCCTCTGTTCCGTTCGAAATCGTTCCGGCCGATGGCGACCGGGAGGTTCTATTGGCCACCTCCGACGATGGGCGGAACGCGCAATTGGCATCGGCCGAATTGTGGATCGCTTTCGACTACTCGCAACCCGGAGACGCAGTCAGTATCAAGTTCGGCGACACGGCTCTGGAGCCGGCCTCCATCGATGTTGCCGCCAATCTGAGTAAGGCGGGCTATGAAATCCGCCCGGTGCCGGGAAACGGACTCATTGGTTTTCCGCCCGACCAGGCCTGGGACATGCGCTTCGATGCGATTCGCGTGAAGGTGCCCACGCAACTGGTTCGCCCCGGCCGCAACAAGATCGCGATCCGGCTCGACAAACGCGGGCCCGGACTCGAGAAGCCGCTTCGCGTCAGGCGTATCGAACTGGTGTGTAAGGCCGGTTCCCGCCCACCCGTATCGCGAGCCTAAAGCCGTTTATCCGGCATCGCCCGAGAGAATGACGGTCGACGCCTTCCATTCCGCGATTTCGGAGTAGTACAGCGTCCTGGACAGCTCCTTACCCGCTTTGTCCGTGACCGGCGTTGGACGGCGAACAATGAACTCGGCCTGGTCGAGCGTCTTGTATGCGATGTGGGCCATCTCCAACCGGTCAATTACTTTGCCGGCCTTCGATCCGCGGTCGGGAACCAGCAACGGGCCCGTGTCCACCTGGAAAGAGCCGTTCTCCGGCCGGAAGTTCATGGTGCGAATAGGGTACTCGAGCGAATAGCGTTCGCCGCGCGCACTGTCTTCGAGCACGGTGCGCCCCACCAGCGGGACATTCTCCTCGATGGCGCGGTTGATGGCGGCCCGATCTGTCAGTTCACGAAATCTCGTGAACTGCTTCACGTCGATCTTCAGGGAGCGAAACTGAGAGCCGATCGGCCTGCCGGTGGAGACCGCGCCGTCATGCGTGATCGCCGACAGCATCGTTCGTTCCTCTTTGAGTGAGTAAATGTTGCAGTACTCGCGGCTCGGAATCTGAAACAGCCCCTTGTCGGCATAGACCCATTCGGTGCGGCAAGGGGCGATGAGCACGTAGCGTTCGGTCGCACTGCCGCGGGTATCGGTCACGTCGACAATCGCGTCCAGTTGAATGCGGGCCTTGTTGCCGAGCGGTATGTTGTGGCGCGCGTAGGGCCGCGGGTCCTTTCTCGGAGGTACATCCCATGTCATGTAGGACGACTGGAAATTGCAAGGCGCTCCCTTGGCCGAGGCGGCCAGAAGCGCGCTCGCGGGGGCCAGTAGTGCGTTCCTTCGCGTCATGTCTCTACTGCCTTTCGGTCTACAATCATACATGCATTCGACCGGAAGACAGACCTCGACTGCCATCACTCGCCGCCGCTTCGTCCGCGCGGCCTCTCCTTTCGTTCCGCTCGCCGCATGGTCTCAGGCTCGGATGAAGATCACCGCCGTCGAGATCCACGAGATCCTGACGCCGTTTCACCGTTATCACGCCGACAACCTCTTCCGCTATCACGGTCTCGGCGTACAGCTTCGGACGATTTACGTTGTCAAAACCGACGCCGGCCTGGAAGGCTATGGTGAAAGTTGGGGACCGGCACCCAAGCAGAACCCGTACACCCGCTACGTAGGCTCGAGCCCGGTGGATTGGATCGGCAGCGCGGCTGACCTTCCGATGAACATGGCGATCTACGACCTGATGGGCAAGTATCTTGGCGTTCCAGCCTGGAAACTGATCGGACCGAAGGTGAGATCGTGGATTCCCGTGGGCGGCTGGACCGCCTCTCAGCCGCCCGAAGCAATGGCCGAAGAAGTGCGATCCCTGTCGCAACGGGGCTATCGCTGGATGAAGTACCATGTCGACGTGCTGCAGAACGCGGTTGACCAGACCGAAGCCATGCAGAAAGTGGCCCCAAAGGGCTTCAAGATTCACTACGACTTCAATGGGAATTCGAATGTCGACGCTGTCTACCCGGTTCTTCGCGAGCTCGAACGGTTCCCGATTGCGGGCAGGGTGGAGGATCCGATCGACTCGATCGACCACGCAGGTTACCGTACCCTGAGGCAGAAGTGTCGCATTCCCCTGCTGGTCCACCATGCGCCCGCGGATTTCTTCATGGTCAACCATCTCTGCGATGGAGTCATGGCCGGGCACGCGCCGGTTGGTCACGCCATGCGGATCGCGGCGCTGGCCGAAACCACCAACACGCCCTTCATGCTGCAGCAGTGCGGCGGCGTCATCAATCAGGCTTTTCTAGTCCAGGAAGCCGCCGTTTTCAAGATGGCCACGATCGACCACGTAAGCCTGTGCCACCTGTGGGAAGACGACGTTACGGTGGAACGGATGCCCGTGGTTGGGGGCAGCGTCGAGGTTTCAAACAGGCCCGGCTTGGGCGTCACGCTCGATCGCGAAAAACTGGAACGATATGTCAAAGCGCCGCGCCCGAAGCAGTCCCGCTTTCTGGTGCGCGTGCGCTACGAGCAGGGACCCACGATCTACTTCCGGTTCGACCCCGATGCTCCGGGCGCGAACTTGAGGCAACTCCATCCGCCCCACGTTCCGGGGCCGTTTCCAGGATACGGTAACGCGGTGGTAAGCGACTTCTGGGCCGAGGAGGGATCGCCCGCGTTCGAAGCGATGTGGAAGCGGACCGAATCGGGTCCGGCGTTCGATTCCAAGTGAAACGATGACTAACTCCGGGCGTGCTGCGACGTGGCTGGCCCCCGGTAGCGAACCGATAAGTGCGGTGTGTCGACCGCGCGGCCACGCGACCGCAATCCGCTCTCCATGATGCCGCTCACAAGCAGCGTGCGCTCCACCGGGTAGGGTGCATTTCCCGTTTCAAACATCTCCGCGATTCTATGTGCCAGGCACGCCGAATAAGTAACGTTGGGCTCCGGCGGGGTGAAAAACTGCGTGGAGAGGATCCCCTTCTGGCCCTTGAGGCGGGCGGCGAAGGTGAAATCGGTGACCGCGCCCCTTAGCATCAAGAGCGTCGTTTTCAACCCGTCGTTCCGTTCGATGAGCCATGCCGCGGGGTTGCGGGCGATCCTCCTGAGTTGGCCCGAGCCCACCAGGTCCTGTGGCCGCGCGTCTTCCCGGCTCAGGCCGGCCGGTGTGTCGCTGCGCGAGAGCGCCGCAACGAGCAGATCGTTCGACCAAGCTCCGGCATCCGCGGCCCTCCATACCGCGTCGCCTTCGAGCAACTCTACCCGACGCACGCCGCTCTCGCCTCCCTTGCGCCGTTCGATCATGCACTGCATTCCTTCCAGCGCATGGAAGTCGGTGTGATCGTAAGCGCCGAAACCAACCGTCAGTGCTTCTTGCACCTCTGCTCCGTACGGAACGTCCACGTCCGGAAGGCGCCAAGTGACGGGAATCGAAGACCCGGCCAGCATCGGAAAACCGAGGCGGCGCGACTGGTCCACCATCCACTTGGCCTTCTCGAAGCTGTAGGAGAGGTGCTTGTCGTTGTAGACGGGAACGGCACGGCCGTCTTTGTCGAACACCTCCACACACTGCTTGAAAAACTCGTGGCGAGGATACAGCTTCTGGCCAATGTCATTCGCCGGATACTCGCCGTGCTCCCCGATGATGAGCACCGCATCCACGGCGAGCTTGTCCCCGCCGCGGCGCAAAGCCCCGGCGATCGTGGGGTAGAGGGCGAACCCGAACTCTCGGGCGCGCGCGGCGCTGAGGTCGCCCTTCGGCTTCTGGTCGACATAGAGCGACACCACCTCGAGGTCAGGCTTTCGCCAGCGGCCGTCCCATGGATAGCCCTCGAGGAACCGGTCACCGATGTGCTGGCCGTGGGAGAGGTACTCGTAGATAGTGGCGACGATGGCAACGCGCTTGGGCATCTATGTTCTCCAGAAGGTGCTCTCTTTCGTCGCCGTATAGGATACCTTTTCGAGGTGCGGCGTCGGGATCGGCTTGTCGCGTTGATAGAGGCTCTCCACGCCGGCGGCGGTGAGACCCGTGGTCAGAAGCGTCCGCTCCACCGGATAGGACGGCTTGCCGGTCAGAAACATCTTCTCCACGTTGTTCACCTGAGGCGAGAAGAAATTGGCCAGCGTGGTGTACGCCGGAGGCATGGGGAGGTACATTTGCGTGGAAAGCGGCTCCTTGCGGCCATCGATGCGCGCGGCGAAGCAGAAATCGCCCACAACGCCGGGCAGCGCCACGATGGACGACCGCAGCCCGTCGGTGTGTTCCACTACGTAGGCGTATGGGCCCTTGGCCATCCGCTTCATCGCGTCCCGGGCGGGGAAGTCATGGTTGAATCCTGGGCGCGAAGGCTTCAACTGGTGACTCCGGCACATCGCTGCCTCCATCAGTTCCCGGGACCATGCGCCCTCGTCGAGCGCTTTCCAGAAGTTGTCGCCGCGGTAGGCGCGCACGCTCCGAACTCCGCTTTCTCCCCCTTTGCGCCGTTCGGTCATGCATTGCAGAGTCTCGAACGCATGGATGTCGCCGCCGTCGATCCACCCGCCGAAAACGCAGAGTGCTTCCCGCACGGGTGCGCCATACGGCATGTCGATCGACGGCGTGCGCCAGGTGACCGGGAGACTCGAACCTGCCATGAAGGGGAATCCGATGCGCCGGCTGGTGTCGTACATCTCGCGCGCCGACTCCCATTTCCACGACAGGTGCTTGTCGTTGAACAGGGGCGCCCCGCGCCCGGAGGCTTCGAACACTTTCACAATTTCCCGGAAGAACTCGTAGCGCGGGTAGAGTTTCTGCCCTTTATCGTTGTTCGGATAATCCCCGTGCTCGCCGATGAGCAGCACGCCATCCACGGCCAGTTTGCTTCCGCCGAGGGTCAGGGCATCGGCGATGGTTGGGTAGATTCTCATCACCGGGAATTCCCGCGTGCGTGAACGGCTGAGGTCGTTGTCCTTCACCTGGTCGACCCACAACGAGACCAGATCCATCTCCGGCTTGTGGTGCGTTCCGTTCCACCCGTAGCCGATCAGGAACCGGTCGCAGATGTGCTGCGCGTGGGCGTACTTGTGATAGATGGTGGCGATGGCGGCGATCTTCGGGCGGCGTTTGAGCGGTTGCTTCGCGGCAAACAGCGCGGGCGCGGCGGCGCCTCCGATCACGTGGCGGCGCGTAAAGACACGTTGTTGCATTGGATTCAGAGATGTCATAGTACTCCATTTGGCCGCGCCGCGCGCTTCCCGGCGCAACTCACGCGTAGACCGCCTTGTCAATGCGGGGATGCCTCCCGGCAACGTCTACATCGCCCTGGGCGCGGAGGGCGAAGCGATGTGCTGACCAACGAGGAACGTCGATCCCATGTCCATGAACCGTTCGGCGGAGCCATCGGTGGCTATGGCGCGACCTGGATTGGATCGTGCCGGATTTGCGACTTCGGGACACCCTTCGCCTCGGTGACCTTGACGGTCTCCTGCATCATCCGCGGCGAGCCGGCGATGAGCACGTCCGCGTCCAGCGTGCCCGTGAAGTGCTTGTCGAGGACCGCGTTGATGAAGCCCGTGGGACCGGTCCACTGGTCCTCGGGCGACGGCTCCGACAACGCCGGAACGTAGGTGAAGTTCGAGTGTTTGGCGGCCCAGCGGCGGAACTGGGCGTCGAGAATGAGGTCACGCCGTTGTCGCGCGCCGAAGAACAGGAATACCTTGCGCTGTTTGTGACTCTTGGTACGGAACCAGTGATCGAGAAGTCCGGCCAAGGGAGCGACGCCGGTGCCGCCGGCGACGAGGACGATCGCGCGGTTGGTATCCGCCGCTCCAGTCTGGGCAAGGCTGCCGATACCGTCGCTGACCTCCAGCGAGTCTCCGGGCTTCAGTTCCGTGTGGATGTATGTAGACGCGATGCCGGGGGGGACGTCGCGTTTTGGTGGCGGGCTCGCGACTTGAACGATGAACTCGGCGAGGGGCAGTCGCTTGGGGCTGGATGCGAAAGAGTAGGGCCGCGCCACCTCGCGATGGCTGGTTTTGTACTTCGCGTTCCAAGCTTCGACAAAGGACTTCGGGATGCGAACCAAGGCGAACTGCCCGGCCTCGAATTTGTAGTCGCGCGGCATCCGGAGCCGGACTCGCTTGACGTTGTGGGAGAGCGATTCGACCGCGGCCACTTTCGCTGTGGCGTAATTCCGCTGAGCCGCTGATTGCGTCGCGAAAACGGCGGCGAGGAGAAGGCACGCGCGCAACCGCATCAGCGGGTCTCTCCCGAAGCGTCGGTAGCCGATTGCGGACTGCCCACTGCGTCGCCGCCGAGCCAGCGATAGGCTCTGGGCATCAGAGCCAGCGAGCGGTCTTTCAGGGGAAGTGCAACGGGACGGCCATCCTCACGCGCGGAAAGCTTACAGGCGATCGCGACTTCGAGCGACTGGCGGAGGTCGTGACCGGAGACGAACAAAGAAGACGGCACGCGCCCCAGATGGACCGCATCGACGAAGGACCGGATCGAGGCGACCAGGTAATCGTCATCCTTACGGAGGGGCGGCTCATCGAGCACGTGCCGCCAGGGAAACTCCGGGTAGGCCGGATCCACTTCGCGGCGGGCGCCATCGCGAGCGATTTCGAAGACCTGCGGTGCGTTCCAGGACCAGCGAATGGCCGCCCGTTCGGTACTCACCTGAACTCCGCTGAAGGGCTCGCGATCAGCGAAGACGCTACACTCGATCCCGGTGGAGAGCCGCCAGCGGCCGTTGATCATGAGTCCCTCGTCGCTCTCCTGCGCAAGCGCCTTGGCGGGAAATCCCCATGTCATGACCTGAGCAACCTCAGCCGAGGTAAGCAAGCGGAGCACGGCTACGTGTTGGCATCCGCCGCCGGAGATTTCGCCGCCGAAGCCCATCACCGTCGCGCCGATGATCCGGCCGTAGCGGCCCGACCGAAGGCGTTGCGCGGCCACCTGCGTCTGCCAACGGGCGCGCTGCAGATTGCCGCCGGCGAAGACGATCTTCCGGCGCGCACAGGCATCCACCATGGCGTCGGCGTGCGCGAGACTGGCGGCGATCGGCTTATCGGTAGCGATGCCCTTGACGCCCGCTTCGGCGGCCGCGATGACGGCGTCATGCATGAACTTGGTCGGTGTGATGATGGCGACGATGTCGAGCTTCTCGGCCCGGACCAAGGCGGGAGCATCCTTGAACAGCGCCCGCACCTGAAAGCGTTCGCCCACCACTTTGCGGCGCTCATCGTTCCACTCGGCGATGGCTGCGAGTTCCGTATCGGGAAGGCGGCGGTAGACTTCGGCGAAGTACTGCCCCATGCGCCCGCACCCCACGATGCCCACGCGCAGCTTCTTGCGTCCGGCTGCCTGATCCGGCTTAGTGAGGAGCGATGGTTCGGGCGCCGCCGCAAGAGGCGCAGCCGCGGTGCAAAGCATGAGTGATCGTCTCGTCATGACCTTGGAAGTATACAGTATTGTCTCTCGCGCTATGGCGTCCTGGGACGTTCGAACACGGATCCGGGAAGTGCGTATTCGAGAGCCAGTTCCACCTGCTCGACGGTAATGCCGCCCTCTAGCCCCTCGGGCCGCCGGGCGAGCGCGACTTCGAGCATGTTTTCTCCGCGGCGTGGCCGGATGCGTGTGAGCGAATAGTCGAGCCAATGGAACTCGTAGCGATGGCTCGTGCGCCGAACAGGCTCGGCTTCAAGGCTCGAACCGTTGAGGCGGACACTGAGCGAATCCTGTCCGGTGAGATTGATGACCTTCACTAGCAGCCGAACCGAACGCACTCGCGCGGAGGAGCAGTCATCGGAGACATGGAACGGAATCCGGACCGGAGCGGAAGAATCGGCCTTGGCGATGACGGCGGGCAGCGGCTGATCATAGCCGAGCCGGGCGGCATCGGGTTCGCGATGCGCGACGATGTAGTGCTTGTCGCGATCGCGAACCGCGGCTGGATCGCCGATATCGGTGAGGAAGGACTTCTCGGCATCCCGGAGCGGCCAGCGGAACCAAGGCGCCACGATCAGCCCATCGGCGCCTTTGGCCCAGAAGTTGGCGATGGCCGCGCGCAGCATGGCCGGAGAGGCGTGCTCCTCCTTGCGAAGATAGAACGGCTGGATGACCGGGTAGATCTCTGCGCCCGTTCCGCGCGCGGCGCTGACCAGGGACTCGAAGGGCAGGTTGGGGTCGAGTTGATGGAAGCCGTAGAACATCGGAGCCGCATAGTCGATGTAGCGTTTGGAGATCCATTCGTCCACATCGAGTCCGAGCGAGCGGTTCAACGCGACGGATGGAAAGACGCGCGCGCCAACGATGCGGCCGTTCCCCTTGGCCCGGATCATGGCCGAAATCTCGCGCACGTACTGCGTCATGGTGGCGGCGTGCTGTCGCGCCTCGCCGGGCGGGAAGTACTTCGGAATGTAGGCGAAGTCGAGTTCGACGCCCTCCACCGGATAGCCGGCGAGTTCCTGGAGCCACGAGAAGCGAAGGTCGCGAGTGGGCTTCTGGGAGAAGTCGGTGTTCGAACCCTTCGGTCCGCCGCCCATGCGCATGCTCACGATGAAGTCGAGCCCCTTGTCATGAGTGCGATCAATGACCACTCGCAGCGGATCGAGGCCGCGATCGATGAGGCTTTGCATGTTGTGCCAGGCGCGCCAGGCAAGCGCACTTGTGTAGGGGCGGCTTTCCGAGAACGCGCGAACGGCCACTTTCGTGCGGCTGAACAGTCCGCCCGTTTCGACGCCATAGATCAGCGTGTTCACCGCCGTGCCGAGTAGTTCGTCCACGGGACGCCAGGAGTCCTCGTCGCTCATCGGCGGATCGAATGAGTAGAGGTAGAAGTGGCGGGCGTCATTGAAGTACATCGTGCGCCGCTTCCTCGGCGCCGCCGATACACCAACCGCCGCCGCTCCCGCGAGAAACTCCCTGCGTCCGATCATCCGCGCTCGAGCACCATTCCTTCCCTTTCCAGGCGCTGCATCATCGACTGGAACGCTGGGGTTCCGTCAGGGTCCCAATACTCGGTGTTCAACGGCGCATCGTAGCTGAGCGTCGCCAGCCGCCGCGTGTCGGGCCGGACCATGAAGATCGGAGACCGCGTGTCGCCGAGGTTGTACATCGTCGTGCCGTTGGCGTACCGTGTCTTGATAATCCATTTCGGCTGAGGCGGCAATTGCAGCTTCTTCAGGCGCTCGAGCGATTCGCGATCGAGCGTGAGGCCGAGCCCAGGAGTTTCGGGCACCCGAATCAGGCCATTGACGGGCTGGAGCCGCTCTTTGACGACATCTTCCTTCCATGATTCGGTGTCGTTGTTGAAGTGCAGATACGCCGTCTTGCAGGCGGCCTGCATGTGGAGTGTCATTGCTCGCGTGATCGTGCCGCCCGTGTTCTGCCAAGAAAAAGGAGTTTCGAGCATCGCGAACAAGCCCGCGTGGCGCAGGACGGAGCCGATCTGGGAGTTGCCGAGAATGTAGCCGTCCGCCGCGCGATGCTGGGTCTCGAATCCCGCGCCGAGTGGCGAGTGATGGTAGAGAATCGGCAGCCTGCACTTGGCGCGAAGCTCGGCGTAACCTTTGATGTCGCGTTCAGGCATAGGATCCTCGAAAGCGCCCGCGATCGGATATCTCTCGATCTTCTGGAGCAGTTCGAACACGTGATCATTAGAGCCGCCCATTGTGAAGTCGTGATGGATTTTGAAGCCCTTTGGCGCCACGGCCTGCATCGCTTCCATCTGGTCGATCACGTTCTCGAAGGGTGAAAGGTGATACTTCATCCACGTATAGCCGAGGCTCGCCACGTGTTGAAGCGCCGCGGCCATGCGCTTGGGACTTGTGGAGACGTGCCAGGCGGCACACGGGACGAAGGCGCGATGCCTGGGCCCAATGAGCTTGTACACCGGTATGCCAGCCGCTTTTCCCATCAGGTCATACATGGCTGTGCCGAGGGCTTTGCTCGTCTCGTCGGCCACCCAGTCGAACGGGCTCGATCCGATGTACTTCTCGAGAATGTCCTTCGGTAGGGGATCTTCGCTCTCACCGAGTCCGATGAGTTCACTGTTGGTGCGAACTACGTAAATGACGCGCCGGCTCGGGCCGTAGAAGTGCATCATCTCGTAGTGTTGGAAATCCGCCCAGGGAACCTGAATGCGATGCTCTTCGATGTCCACTACCTTCAACCGCGGGAAAGCGCTGTTGGCGCGCTCCTGTGCCCGCAGCAGCCGTATCGATTGCGACGCCGTCAATACGCCTAGAAATCCTCTTCTTGTCATCCGTTCCAACTCCTTCCATCCCAGTCGGTCACACGCTGCAAGAACGCCACCACATCCGCCGTGAAGGCCTGCAAGAGCGCTTCCCCAATCTCCGCCGTGGCCAGCGCCGGATCCCCTACGTGTCCCTGTGGAGAGACGTCGGGCATGATCCAGGCGCGCGAGGCCGGGTTAAACGGGTTGCCCCACTCGGTCTTCTCCACCGCGCGGAAGTCGCCCACCAGATCCGGGCGCAGCCGCAGCATCATCGAAGTCTCCCATTGGCAGGCATGCTCGATCCTGTGTTTCAACCCCGGAATCGCCGGCGCGGGATCGGATCCGAGCGCCCAGTAGTTGGCAAGCACCAGAAGCAGATCCTTGCGGTCGCGATGCGCCTGACGGACTTCGTAGAGCACGTGCTGGCCGGGAACGCTATTGCCGCCGTGTCCGTTCAGCAGCACGATCCGTTTGAAGCCGTGCGCAAGCACGCAGTCCACCATCGTGCGCAGAATGTCGAGATAGGCGCGGGGCGCGGCTGTGATCGTGCCGGCGAAGTCAAGATGATGGTGCGAATTGCCAAGCCACATGACTGGCGCGAACAACACGCGGGTGCCAAGTTGATCGTTCGCGCGCCTGGCAACTTCGCTCACGAGAAAGCTGTCGGTGTAGAGCGGCAAGTGCGGCCCATGCTGTTCGAGCGCCGCAATCGGCAGCACGACTGGCGTGTCGCGCGGCAGCCGGTCCACCGCGGGCCAGGAGAGTTCAGAAAGCTGCAAGTGTCCTCCAGGGAATCATCGAGTGTAGGCATAGGCGGCCTGCAAGCCGAGCGGGATTCGGAGTGTCCAGAATACGGCGAGCAACAGGCTCCAGGAAAGCAGGAAGGCCATCGAATAAGGAAGCATCAAGGAGATGAGCGTTCCGGCGCCGGCGTCCTTTACGTAGCGCCTCGCGTACAGAACCACCAACGGAAAGAACGGCATCAGCGGGGTGATGATGTTCGTGCTCGAATCGCCCACGCGAAAGGCGGCTTGCGTCAGTTCCGGCGCCAGCCCCACGGCCATCAGCATCGGAACGAAAATCGGGCTCAGCAGCGCCCACTTGGCCGAGGCCGACCCGATCAGTAGGTTGATCGTCGCCGTAAGCGCGATTACTCCGCCGATCGTCACCTGCGCCGGAAGCTGCCAAGCCTTCAAGGCATTGGCTCCCTTGATCGCGATCAGAAGTCCTATGTTCGACTGAGTGAACGCCGCCGTGAACTGCGCCGCGAAAAACGCCATCACGACGTAATAGCTCACCGAACTCATGCCCTTCGTCATCGCCTGCACCACATCGCGATGCGTGGTGATCGAGCCTGCCGCCCAGCCGTAGGCGATCCCTGGAATCAGCAACAGGAAGAACAGCACGGGCACGATCATCCGCATCAGCGGAGCGTCCGGCGTGATGAGATCGCCCGCGGGCGAGCGCAACGGCGATCCGGCGGGTAAACAGGCGAACAGGACCACCGCGAACACTGCGAGTGTGGCGAGTCCGGCGGCCCGGAGTCCGCGCGATGTCGCGGCGCTCGTGGCCCGCTGACCTGGCGAATCCGGTTCGCCAGCGTATGGAAGCCCTGTCAGACGCGGCTCGATGACACGATCGGTGATCCACCACCCGGCCGCGATCAACAACACTGCTGACGCGCTCATGAACCACCAGTTGCAGAGCGGATTGACCTGCGCGGCCGGATCGATGATTCGCGCCGATTGTTGCGTAAAGCCTTGCAGAAGAGGATCGAGAGTGGAAGGCAGGAAACTGGCGCTGAAGCCTCCCGCTGCTCCGGCAAAAGCCGCGGCGATTCCGCTCAGAGGATGCCGTCCCGAAACTGCGAAGATCGCCCCGCCGGCCGGAATCACGACCGCGTAACCCGGATCGCCAGCCGAATGGCTCAGCACGGCGACGAACATCACCATCGGTGTGAGCAGGCGCTGTGAAGTGAGCCGCAGCAGCGAGCGGATTGCCTCGGCGAAGAGTCCGCTGTGCTCGGCCACTCCGGTCGCCAACAAAATGACGAGCACGTTCCCGAGCGGCGGAAAATCCATGAACGTTTTCACCATGCCGGTGAGGAAGCTGACCATGGCTGGGCCGGTCAGTTGACTCACGACGCGGATCGGCTGGTTCGTCCGCGGATCCAGTTCGATGAATTCGACCGGCGCGAGAATCGCCGACGCCAGCCATGTAATCGCGAGTACCCAGACGAAGAGAATCGCCGGGTCGGGCAAGCGGTTTCCGGCCCGTTCGATCAGATCGAGGAAGCCGCGGCCGGCCGAGTCCCTCGCTGTGGTTTTCTGGATCAGAACTCGATTCTAGCCTCAACACGGATCGTCCGTGCGCCCGTCATGGCGCCCCTCCCCGCTGTTCCGCCCGTGATGATGTTGCTGCCGCCGGCTTGCGTGAGCCAAGGATGGTTGAACAAGTTGACGAACTTTCCACCCACGCGGAGCATCGCGCTTTCCCTGAACAGAAGAGGAATGTCCTTGTAGAGCGCAACGTTGTTCTGGCCCAGCCCGACCCAGGACTTCGGCAGGATCACGTTGTACCCCGCATTGCCATACTGCCCGGCCGGGGGCCGCGTGAAGCAAGCCGTGTTGAAGATAGAGCCGATCGATGGCGCGATGTTCGGATTGCAGCCCGGCACCACCGAGGCCCGGATGTTGCGCCCCAGTCCGAGCGGATCCTGTCCGGCCACCAGCGGCGTGATCGGCTTCCACGTGTCGAACCACCACCAGCCGCTCAACGCCCATCCGCCAATGGCGTAGTTGACGGCGCGAGGCGCCGACGACAGGAACCGGCGGCCACGGCCGAAGGGCAGTTCGATGACATGAGAGATGCTGAATCGCTGGTCGGCCCAATCGGGCTGGCGGCCGTAGTCGCGATCACGGTTCCGCGTGTCCTCAATGAGATCGCCGAAGTCGGTCTCGCGCCAAGGCCTGAGCACGCTGGGCAGTCCGAGCTTGTGTCCCCACGAATAAAAGACTTCGAACTGCACGCCCGCTGAAAAACGGCGCTTCAGGGACGCCTCCATGCCTTGATAACTCATGTTGCCGCCCGCGCTCACGATGGTCACGCGGCTGAATCGTGGATAGAGCGCGCCCCGGCCCACCGCCGGGCTGATGAAGGACTGGTAGGGCAGATTCGTGGCTTTGACACCAAGATAGGTGACGCGCAAAGCGGTGTCGGGCAGGACCTCGCGCTCGATGGTCAGGTTCCAGTTGGCCGTGTAGCCGAAGGGGAAGTTCTTGTCCACGCCGAGCGCTGTCTGTCCCGTCGCCCCGAAGGCTTGCGGGAACGGGAATGGAAATGCGAAGGCGGGCCTTCCGCCGCTGTAGCTGTTGCTGAAGGCCTCATCCAGAGCGAACGGCACGCGAGTCGCCATGGCGCTGCCATCCTGGGCGCAACAGGCGCCTCCGCCCGCCTCCCACGATGGCGGCACTGAGAAGAATCCGAAGCTGCCGCGAACCACCGATTTCGAAACGAACCCGGGGCGATACGCAAATCCGACGCGCGGGAACCAGTGGAATTGCGGGCGGTTCCGAAGGCGGAGCGGGAAGCCCGCTTCGGCCGCGGTCTTGATCGGAATCGAACTCGGGAACGCCGGACTAACCAGCTTCCGCGACGATTCGAGCGGAACCACCAGGCTGCCAGTGGCCGGATCGAAGTTCGACATCATGTAGTTCTTCTCGTACGCCAATCCGTTGTGTTCGAACCGCAGGCCCAACTCGAGATTCAAACGCTGGGTGACGCGCCAGTTGTCCTGGAAATAGACACCGCCCCAGATCTGCTCGCGATAGGGGCGCGGCGTAACACCGGCCCGCGCCGCGTTGTCCGGAACGCCGATCAGGAAATCGCCATAGGGATGTCCGGTAAAGCGGCCTGTGAAGTCGAAGCGGCCCGCCGTTGCCTGGCCCCACTTGATGGTCTGGTTGTACGCCGGCCGCAGGTCGCCGCCCATCTTGAGGCTGTGTGCGCCCTTGACCCAGGAGAGATTGTCGGTGATGTTGCGCGTGTCGACACGATAGTCATACCCGCCGGTGAAACCGAAGTCGAAGCCGGTGGAAAACCCGGGAACGTTGATGACAGGTAGACTCGCTGACGTGGTCGGGTCGAGGGAGGGGAGCCAAGCGAAGCCGAGCGCGCGCAGCAAAGCCAGTCCGTTGCCCTTAAACTTATCCGAGAATCCACTCGGATACGGTGTGTTCGGATCCGTTGCCTCGAACTCGTCCTTACGCTCGATACCGGCGCGGAATTCGTTCACCATGTTCGGGCGGATCGCGCGCGTCCAGTAGACGCGCTGGCTGTTGCTCGGCCAGTTGTTACCGAGCCACCAGAAGTTGTAGCCGCTGCGATCGCTTGTGGAGTAGGCGCGCCGCCAGGTGGAAGCCCACCCGATGCGATCCTTTGAAGTCAACTGGTGGTCGAGCTTGACCGAGAAGTTGGATCCGGTCGACGAGCCTATTGGCACGCCGAGTTCGCGGAGGAAGTTCGGTCCGTCATTGGCGGGGTTCTGCGTAGGGAAGTTGGTGCCAGGCAGCAGCTTTAGGAAGTTCGCCGAGACGCCGCTGATCGCGGAGGCCGGAATCCGGTTGCCGGGGAATGGCGTGCCTGTCGACGGGTCGACGAGCGTCCCGGTCCGGAATCTGCCGGCGGGTAGAAACGAGAAATCGCCGGTGCGCATTCGTTCCGGCGCGATCGTCACGGGGCTTCCACCCTGTGCGTAGGTGACTTGGTTGAGCCAGTAGCGGTCGACGTAGAAGAACGTCTTGTCGCGCCCGTCGTAGAGTCCCGGAATCCGCACCGGACCCGAGAATGACCAGAGCTGGTCGCGGTTGGTGGGATAGCCAGGGCCCCTCACCCGATTGTTCGGGCCCAGCGCATTCATAGCGGGATTGCCCAACTGCATGAGGAACTTCGCGTGCAGTGAGTTGGTTCCGCTCTGCGTGGCGAAGTCCATGACCATCGGCGTCGCATATTCGGCGGAATTGCCGCTCGTGAGCACCTTCACTTCCTGCAGTGTTTCAACGTTCAGGAAGAAATTGTTCATCTCGACGCCGTCGACGGTCGTCTTGTTCTGCGCCGCTGTCGTGCCGACTCCCTGGAATCCCTGGAACGACGGCGACAGTGCGCCGCCCGTCGCGACGTACACGTTCGAGATCTGCGGCAGAAAGTTATTGTTGATCGCCTTCCTATTGAAATGCCCGCTGGTGACTTGGCCCGAGTCCGTGGTCACCACCGGCGCCTGGCCGGTCACCTCCACCTGCTGGCTCAAGTCTCCGATCGTGAGCGGAACATCGATGCGGAGCGTGTGTCTGGTTTCGAGCACGATCTGCGCCTGACGGTGCGTCCGGAATCCGGAAAGCTCGACGGTCAGTGTATACGTGCCGTCGGTCATCTTATCGATCTCGAAGTATCCGCGAACGTCGGACGTCGCGGCGCCTATGAGGCCCGTGCCCTCATTGCGGGCGGCAGCCCTGGCCCCGGCTACCGGAGCCCCTGATGGATCGGTCACAGTTCCCACGATCTTCGACAGCGGCGATTGCGCTAAAGCAGCCGGCGCAACACATAGCAGAACCGTCGATAGCAGCCGGTTGTTGTTCGACATTGCCCACCTCACGTACCGTCAATTCCAGCTCGATGGCCGGTCACTCAATGTATACACTTGTCCAGCTAGATGTCAAGCCGTCTAACGGAGCCGTCTAACGGAACCAGTCGTAGTTCAAGCCGAGCGAGCGATCGGCGAGAGGAAGCTCCACCTTCGCGCCTCCGCGCTTGGAAGATTCCTTTGCCGCGATCTCCACCTCGAGTGCCATTGCCACGCGCCGGCCGGAGTTCTTCGGCTCATCCAAGCGGCCGTCCATGCAGGCAATGACATCGTCGATGCTGTAGACGGAATGGTAGGGGGGCACGAACTGTGGTGCAGGCCAGGGGCATTCGACGCGCTGCGTGCCGGCGGGAGTATCGAGGTCCACGAAAAGCCGCCATTGCCAGGAGTTGTAGACGATCTCTCCTTTCGATCCGGTCAGGCGCACGCCAGGTCCCCCGCTCCGAAAATGAATGACGAGCCCCTCCCGAGTGACAGCCATGGCTTGGCCTGCGAATTCATCGCTACCGCTTTGGCGCCTCGGTTTGTCGCCCGTGGCGGCGACCCAGTCGATCGTACCGTCGACGAAATAGGCCCAATTCTGATGCTGCGCGCCTGGGTTTCTGGTGTCGATCGAGACCAGATCTCCGATGACGCCTTTCCTTAGCAGATCCTTGGCCTTGCCGAATGAAGGATGCGTTGTGGAGATGGCGCCCGCGCTGAGCGGGATCTTGCGGTCGGCGCAGGCTTTCACCATCGCATCGGCTTCGGCGAGGGTGTGGCACATTGGCTTCTCGGCGACGATTCCCTTGGCGCCCATCTCCGCTGCCTTCACCGTGAGGAATGACCGGCCCTTGGCGTTGGTGCATACGGCCACGATGTCCAGTCGCTCTTTTCTCATCATTTCGAGGGCGTCGGAATAGAGAGCCTTGATTCCAAAGTACTCGCCAAACACGGCCAATCGCTTGGTGTCGCGTTCGGCACCGGCCACCAGTTCGACATCCGGGCGCGCGTGCAGGGCGCCGGAATAGGATTGCGGCAACCCTTCCTCGCCGGGATGGTCGTGATGGTAGCGGCGGCGCGTCAGGTCGAGCTTCGGAGTGGGGCGATTGACGTCGTCGACGTTGAATCGTTCCTCGGTACGTTCGGCGAGGTCGTAGAGCAGCCCGGTCCAGCCGAGGCCGATGACGCCCGCGCGGTATTTCTTCCTTGCCACCTGCGCACCGGCCTGCGTTTGCGCGGGCGCCAGCGCCGGAGCCAGGGAAGCGGTGACGAAGTTGCGCCTATTCATTTGGTGTCTCCTATTGCGCGGAACTGCCTGAGGCCGGTCCCAGGTCAAGGTCTTGCCCGCGGTGAAAGTTCTTGCCCATCTTGTATTTGATTTCGAGTTCCACGTCGCGCAGCTTGACCGCGGGAACGATGTCGGGGTCGCGGCGCGTCAGTGTCACTTCGAAGCGATTGGTTCCGGTCACCGGCCAGTCGGCCTGATTGAGCCGCCAGATGTACCAATAACCGAAGACCCGGTATCGGGGCGAGACCATTTTGTACGTTTCGTTGATGCGGCGATTCCCAGCCGGGTCGAGAAGCCTTCCGTTGAATCGAAACTCGTAGCGGTCAAGTTCGGTGGTGTCGGTGAGGCGGACGCGGAGCAGCACTTCATGCAGCCGCCCCACCTTGGCCCAGCGCGCCGGATCATCGGCGACGGGAAACCGGACTTCAGCACGGGTGCTTTCGGCAAGCGTGACCGGCAACTGCATTTTCAGGCCGGGCTCCAACCCCTCGGCGGGGTTCTGATGACGATGGCTCGCCGTCGGAATGGAGTAGAACTTGTCTTTGGGCGCCATCAGGTCGGGGTGCGGAATCTCGCGCAGAATCTCATAGAAGCTCGCCTGGTACGGCCAGCGGTTGAACCAGTGCGAAAGATAGAGGCCGTCGACGCCCTGCGCCCAGTAGTTGCTGGCGGCCGCCCGGACCATCTCGATGGGGGCTTGGCCGATGCGATCGGAGTCGACGTCGCTTTGGAGCGTGGGATGAATTCTGGTTCCCGATCCCTTCGCCGCGGCAACGAAGGCACGTACGTCAAACGTCGCGTCAATCAGTTCGGGCCCGCCGAAGATTTGAGGCACGACCACGTCGACGAGCCCGCGGCGGATCCACTCCTTTACGTCGAGCCCCACCGACCAGCAGCCCTCGAGACTCCCTGGGACCCGGACGACCAACTCACGGCTGGCGCCGCTCTTGCGAACGGCACGCCTCACCTCCGCAACCCACTCCGTCATAATCTTGCGGCCCTCGTCGATCTCATCGGGCCGGAAATAGTGGGTTCCGTAGTTGAGCTGAAGCTCGAACCCGTCGACCGGATATCGGGTCAGCGTTTCTTCGATCAGCGCGAAGCGCTCACGCCTCGCTTCGGATTGCTTGAAGTCCAGCAGGTGCAGCGAGCCCTTGGGAAACGACGGGTCGATGCCGCCGCGCGCGCCGATTTCGAGGTGGCGATTGCGAAGCCGGAAGTTCGAGGTACGTACGTCGTTCTCGTTACCGCTACCCAATTGAATCAGCAACGTTGGGTAGAGCAGCATGCCCTTCTGGTGAGCGCGATCACAGACGATGCGGAGGGGATCGTGGCCGGAATCGATGAGCATGCGCGCGTTCTGGTGCGCGCGCCGGAAGATCGTGTGGGGCCACTTCTGGACGCGATGCCCCCATAGTTCGCCCACCTTTGTGTCGTGCAGCACGGTCCGGCCGTCTCCCATCCCGAACATGATGGCCTGTACCGGGGTGCCAACCAGTTCGTCGACGGCCGCTTCGTACTCTTCCTTCTGCATGGGCGGCTCATACATGTAGATGAGCGGGTGGCGGCCATCGTGATAGAACATGATCTTCGGCCGCTGGCGCGCGCCGCTGGCGCGCGATTCTGGCGTCTGCGCCATGGCCACGGGCAGTGCGCTAGCTACCCCTGCCGCGGTGCGGTGAAGAAAGGATCTACGTTTCATGTTCTGCGGGGTCTCATGTTCTGCGGGCCTTGTATACAATCGGTACATATGGTTGTACCATAACGGATGATGTTCGAAATCAAGCGCATGCATAGTTTCGCCGTTGCCTCGACGTTGGCCGTACTCGCCGGCTGTGGATCAGGCGGAGGCGATGGATGGAAGTCGAAGAACGCCGGGGTGATCGCGGCGCACAAGCTGACGCTACGGGAACGCACCATCCCTCCAACAGGCGTGGATCTCCGCTTGGACGGCGGCAGGGTGTACGATTCGAAAGACGTTCCGCTGATCAATCTTGCCGATGGGGTTACGGCCCGCGTGGCCTGGGGCAGCGGAGCCTTGCTCGAACAACTCGAAATGAAGCCAGGCTCAGTGTATCCGGAACTGGCGATGACTGGGGAGGTGATTACCGTGGTGGAGAAGGGCGAGGCGACTGCCACCGTGGACGGCAGGGCGATCGAGCTTCGCAAGAACTCGATCCTCTATCTCACCGAGGGTATGAAGCGCACCCTGAAAGCCGGCGACGCGGGTTTTCAGGCGTTAGATGTTTTCTCGCCCGTTAGAGCGGATCACCTTGCGCTGGCGGGTGGCAAGATTCCGGGTGCGGAAGCGGGGAAGTTCCCTGACCAGGGTATTCAGCCGTCCTTGACTCCGGCAGTGGCTTACAACCTGGAAGAGTTGCAGTTGACGCCTCTCACGCCGGTGCAGGAAGGCAATTCGTACAAGCGGCATGGCGCGAGTGCCCGCTTGGTGTGGGGCCGCAACGCGATGCTGAGTCTCCTGCGCATGGATCCAGGCGCCACGTTTCCGCACCACACTCATCCCGAAGAACAGTTGATGATCGCCCTGCGCGGCGCTCTGACGCAGGGAGTGATGGACGGCAAGTACCCCATGGATGGGGTGAAACGAAGCATCAACTTCCTGCCCAGCCAGATGGTGCACTCGGCGGTGATGAGCGAGTTCGGAGCCGACGCCATGGACATCTTCTGGCCCGTCCGGAAAGACTACATCGAGCGCCGGGAAAAGCAGTTGTCGCTGTATCGCGAGGTCGTCGCGCCGGACGCTAAGCCGGTAAAACTGGCGGAGGGCTTCACATTCTCCGAGGGCCCCACGTGGATCTCGGGCAAGCTCTATTTCTCCGACATGTTTTTCAAGGATCCGAAGAACGGCGATTGGACCGGAAGCCCGGCGCAGAGCCGAACCATCGTCATGGAGCCCGGCGGAAAGTACAAGGAACTGGCCAAGGGAATGCAAACCAACGGGACCATCGCCTCGCGTACGGGCAATCTGCTTATCTGCGATATGTTCGGACATCGCGTGATCGAGGTGGACAAGACCTCGGGTAAGGTCCTGCGGACGGTGCTCGACAAGGTGAATGGAAAACCGATCGACGGTCCGAATGACCTGGTGATGGATGCCAAGGGCGGCATCTACGTCACCGACCCACAGTTCACGCCGGAAAAGGAGAAGAACCAGCCGGGCAAGCAAGTCTACTACGTGGCTCCGGATGGCGCGGCTAAGGTTGTGATCGCGGCGGGCGAGTACGCGATGCCCAACGGCATCGAAGTCTCGCCGGATGGTAAGACGCTTTATGTGAACAACACTTGGTTTGCCCCGGGAGAGAACTTCCTCTGGGCTTATGACATCCAGCCGGATGGATCGCTCACGGGCAAACGCAAGTTCGCGATGCTGAATCTGACCCCCGAAGTTCTGAGCGCTGCGGAACCGGCGAGCCGTTTCGACTCCCGAGCGGATGGGATGGCCGTGGACACAGACGGCCGCGTCTACGTGGCGACGCTATCGGGCGTGCAAGTCTTCGACAAGACGGGAACCTACGTGGGAACCATCTGGTTTCCGCAGTATCCGGTGAGTTGCGCGTTCGGAGGCAAGAATCTGGACGAGTTGTACTGCGTGGGTGAATCGTCGGCATGGAAGATTCAGACCCGCGTGAAGGGATTCCGGCATCCGGGTGGATTGAACTGAGCCGTGTTGAACCGCCGCGCGTTCGCCTCTTCCTTACTGGCCGCCGGCATGCCCGCCGCCCGCCGGCGAATCAGCGTGGGCGCGATGGCCGTGGGCGAGTATACGTTCTGGGGCATCTGGGCGGACATCCTCTCGCCGAAGGGCAAGCTCGGCGGCGGACTGCTCGGAATGGACATCACCCATTGCTGGGACGTGAATCCGAAGGCATCAGCGGAGTTCGCCAGAAAGTTCGACTGCACGCCCGTGGCGAACTACGATGGCATGGCGGGAAAGGTGGATGCAGTGGCGTTCGGGGGCCTGTACGAAGCGCCGTGGCAGCACCTGCTCGCTCGTCCCTACGTCGACGCCGGAATCCCCACCTACCTGAACCGGCCGTTCGCGTACCGGGTGCGCGACATCGATGGGCTTCTGGATCTGGCGGCCAAGCGGGGCACGCGTGTGATGGCTACCAGCGTTCAGGAGCATTACGCGCAGGCGTCATACTTGCGCGACCGCCTTTCCCGCGTGGGCATGATCAAGGCGGTTCACGGAACCGGATGGAGCGACGAATTTCCTGGCCATTTTCACATCCAGTGGTTCGTTCCCAAAGCCCTGGGCTACGAAGTGGACAAGGTGGGCCTGGTGGCCGACGACGAACGCAAGGCAACCTATCTTCAGGAGACGATGTTGTTCCGGGGCCGCGACGGACAGCCGCCTTTCGTCGCTTCCCTCACCGCCGCCACCGGGCATCACTACCTGTACGTGAACGTGATCGGCGACCGCGGGCAGGAACAGATCACAATGGACCGCAGCCCTGATGCGAGAGAGACGCTCTACACCTACTTCGCACCCCAGCTTTTCGACATGCAGCGCGTGTTCGAGGGCGCCGAGTATGAACCGGCCGAGGCGATCCGGAGGAAGACGCGGAATTTTCTGGCGGGATACTATTCGCACCTGGAACGGGGCGGCCAAATGGTGGCAGTGAGCAGTGTGCCGGGCGACTGGTCGCCGCGGCACCTGAAGCCGAACTGGATAGACGAGACGATGTTCAAGGGCTGAACGGCCTTCTCAACGGGCACGGCGAGCCGGTGTCCCACTCGCGGGACGGTCTCGATGTGGTCGACCGTTCCGTCTGAGGCGGCGACCATCTGTTTCGATTTCACCGGAACCGGCAAGTGGTTCACGCGGAATTCGTCGGTAGTCGATGGACCTGCCCCGTTGTTCGTTTGGCGAGCGAGCCCACAGGAGACTGCCGGCCCGTTATGATTCGCCCGCGAATCTCTTGTGAATGCGCTCGATGGCTGGTAATCCCCGCAGTGGCTTGAAGTGTGGATCGATGACCGAATAGGGGAGATTGTGATCGTGCTCACGCTCGGCGCGCTCCATCCACTCGACCGCGCGCTCGCGAACGCCACACCTGGCTTCGACCAGGCCCACCAGCGACGGCGCTGTCCGATCCATTCCGATATTCACTAGTAGGCCCATGGCCTCTCGGTAGCCTGCTGGCCCTCGAGTTTCCGCCAGAACGTGCGCCAAGCCCGCCGCGAATCGTTGGCTTTTCGGATCCGCCCGATGAATCGGACGGAGTTCCGCTTCCGCCTCTCGACCGCGGCCCTGCGCCTCCAAGGCCCGGCCGAGCAGCCAGCGGCCGACAGGCCAGCCCGCCTCCCAGCGCAGCGTCTCTCGCGCCACTCGCTCGGCGCCGGTCGGAAGACCGGCGTGAATCAGCGTTGTCACGGCGGCGAATCGCAGCACCTTCGATCGCGGCATGACACTGAGCGGCCGTGCCATCACGGCCAGGGCATCCTTGGCGCGCCCCCGGATGGCGGCGGCATCGGAGTAGAACCGGTAGGCCTCTACGTGGAAGGCCGAGCGCTCGATGCATTTCAGCATCGACGATTCAGCGCCCGCGATATCCCACTTCTCGAGCATGTCGAGGTAGCTCTTCACGAAGTTACCGTGGACCGACATCGGGTCCAGCTTTAGGGCGCTTTGGACAGCCCGAGTGGCAGGCTCCAACATTCCGCGATCGAGGTCCAGGGCCTGGCGGTAAACCCACGCCAGGCGCGCTTGCGGCTCGGCGAAAGCCGGATCCAAACGCGCGGAATCCTCAAGCAGGCGGGCCGACCTCATCAGATGCTCGACGCCCGGCTCCCGGAGTTTCTCTTCGGTCGTCTGCAGGACGAAGTCCTTCTCGTCAAGAACAGAGTTCAGCGCACCGCGATAGGCCGCAAGGGCTTTCCGCCGCTCGGGAGAGGGCCGCTCCCTCCGCACGCGCTCAGCCTGTCCGGCGATGGTCATCGCACCCTCGCGGGCGAGCGTCGCGATTTCACCCTTCTCCCGGTCCTGGACATAGGACCAGATGCGCATCCCGCAGGACACGTCCCGCAGTTCCGCCATGAGCCGCAGACGGCCCGGGTTTTCCCAACAGCGGCCAGCCATTACCGTGATGCAGTGGGCCGCTCCTTTCGCCTTGGCTGTCAATTGGTCGAGGTCCTTGGCTTGGATTACCGGAACACGCGCGAACCCCAACTCGTTCGCCAGCGCGTGCATTAACTAACTGGGCTGCTTCCTCCGTACTCCCACCTCGCTCCGCCGTTTCCCCATTTATCAGAAACACCGGAGGCAGGGACTCGGAACGTCTGTTCGAAACAGCTACGACCGCGATTGCGCCGGCCAATCCCACACCGCCGGCGATCAACTGGCGGCGCGGGAGCAGGCGGGATGGTGGAGGCGCCGGGTTTGCCTGCGCCGCCACAAACCTCGCCACGTAGCCTCCCTTTGGAATCTCAATGCGATCCCATCGCTTCCGGGAGAGTCCTGGTAGTAACGGTCCAGCCGGGCCCGCAACTTCGACACTTCGACGCGAACCGTGGAGTCCTGCTTCGGATCGTACTCACTGCTCCGGCCAAACACGTCAAGCGCGATCGAGTACTCCTTGAGGTTCTCAACGTCACCAGCCAAAGTGTGCGTAACGATGTATCGGAGCAGGCGGGACTGCCTCTCGGCGCGAACAAACGTCCCGGCTTGGAGCATCCGCTCCAAGTGCTTCAGGATGCTGGTGTTATCCACGAAAGGTACGCCCTGGTAACGCCTAGTTTACACCATGCAACGCCGCACGGAAGCGCCCGCGTGTGCTTTGATCCAAAATTGGAGGACACGCGCAAATGCGCACCAACATTGCTCTGCTAGTGGCTCTCGCCAGCCTACCTGCCGCACACGCTGGACTCATCACGTTCGCCCGCACCAACCCGAACCCGGACGAAAACAAGCACACCGGCGCCGGCGCCACCTATTCACGGACGGCTGCCTCGACCAACGGGATCACGAACCCCGTACATTCGGGGGCCTCGTACACGCATCCGGGCCCCTGCCAGCAGCCGCTCTGCATCGGCTCCGCCAATCAATTCGCTCTCGCTTCCTTTGACGCCACCACGGGAACGGGACGAGCGTATGCCAGTACCGCGTTCTCGCCTGGGTTCGGGCAGTACGCGCGCGGCGTCGCGGAAGCCGGGTTTACCATAACCGATGTCCTCAGCATTGACCATCGCGTTCCCTTCGGCATCACCCTGAACCTCTCCCATGGGGTTCCTGTCACGTCTTCTTCAACCCCCTTTTTCTCCTCGGCGGGACTTGAATACCGGCTGGTGCTCGAAAACGGCGCCTATGAGGTGGAAATGAGCATTCAATTATTAATCAGACCGTTGGTTAGTAGACATTGAGTTCAACCTGCGGCGTACACGGTGTCCTTGGTCAGGAAGAACATTTTGAATACTCCACCCGCGCCGGATCCTGCTCGGTGGCCCGGAACAATGGCCGCTGACACGTCAATCCCATCTGCGCCAGCAGACGTCCCACGCTCGTCAGGCTCAGTTTCAGTCCGAACTCCTCCCGCAG